>CXQV01000229.1_pt1 | contig 1048 bp, 1 predicted proteins | sample 591861 | NCBI WGS metagenome assembly CXQV01 (sample SAMEA3491304, study PRJEB9169) | human gut metagenome | biome: ENVO:mammalia-associated habitat; material: ENVO:feces | place: Bangladesh | collected 2010-04-07 | reverse complement strand
ACTTCATTCGACGACGAACACCAGTTCCGTACGGTAGTTATTGCCATTGTCGTTCTTGCCCACGAGGGATCCTTTCGCTCATTCGCCAGCCGGATTGCCGGCGATATCAATGAGCTTCGCATCATGGGACCATGCTCCCGGCCGGTCACACTTGTGATAACCCAACGATCCAAGAGCAACCGGACACGTCCACATGGGTGGGCCAGGATCGTTCAGCTGGGCGAACCCGTATCCGGCGACGTTCACATGCGTGCCATCCAACGTGGGATCGTAGGGTCGGCGTTCGCCCAGCAGAAAACCATCCGCCCGCTCGCCATGGCGATGCTGAAATCCCAGTGGGCGATCGCGCGCAGCGCGTTCGGCCCGATTGTGCCCGACGTGCCCGGCTGCGAAGAATCGTGGACGACGCTCAGCTCACCGTCGAGAAGGCGCATGCCTCACTGACCGCCCTCAGCCCCCAGTCCACGCTCAACCGCGGCTATGCCGTTCTCGATCACGTCATAGGCCCATATGCGTTTGTCGTCATATTGGGCGAAAGCGAGCGCGCTGGAAATCAGCAACATACTGTTCAATGNTTCGCATTGCCGCATGTCTTTGTCGTTCGCGGCTTCCTTACGCTTATCGGCCGCATAGGAGTCGGCCTCTTCACGGGTGTTCTTCGCCTGGCCAACCAGTTCATCGGCCTCCTGCTTGGCGGCAGTACGGCGCTTCTCCACCGACATGTAAAAGGCATGATTGCCGCGCGTACCGCGGTCGCGATCAAGCTCCTGCACAGTGGCGCTTAGACGCTCAAAAGCCTCGGGGTCGTCGAATGCGCCCTGCACAAAACGGATGCCGGCGGCCAGATTGCGCCAGGTCGATTCTTTGAACGGGGTGCGGCAATGTGCCTGAACCGCGGTCTTGACGCCGGCGTGGTCAGCTTCGCGGAGGACTGGCATCAGGTGGTGTCCTCGATAGGGGTGCCCTTGGTGGTGGTCTCGTCCGACGATCCCTCAGATCTCGTGGGTGTGCGCGGGCGGGATGACGTCGCTGCGGTTCGCCGCGATCT
>CXQV01000235.1_pt1 | contig 1089 bp, 1 predicted proteins | sample 591861 | NCBI WGS metagenome assembly CXQV01 (sample SAMEA3491304, study PRJEB9169) | human gut metagenome | biome: ENVO:mammalia-associated habitat; material: ENVO:feces | place: Bangladesh | collected 2010-04-07 | reverse complement strand
CGCCACCGCATCCACCCACTGCTTGGATCCAGGAAGCACCACCAAAACGGCCAGCAAAACGGCTTCTTGTCTCCAATAACCAAGCACTGGTTGACCACCGGAGAGGTCATCACAGAAGCCTCCAGAAGGCCAGGCGACACGTTCTTGCAACTATTCCGTATACGTCACCACGTATGCGGAAGGCTCCGCGAAAGGCGCGAGCGATCTGCTGAAGAAGTTCAACTCCACGGTGTACGATGGCATGATCCTTTCCATGAGCGAGGTGGAAAACATTTCGCCCGATGATCTGAAGGTTGATTTTCCGCTGGTCATCGTTGGCGCGCGTACCACGTGGGGCATTGTGGATCACGTGACCCCAGACGATGTATCCNGNGCATTGGAAGAGGGCCTCATCTCCAGTTGAGGCAGGAACCGCAGGGTACCTCTGATTTCAGACTCCGATCGCAGGGTCCCTGCAGACTGGGGACAGGAGAGTCAGGCCTCGTCTTGGGTTGAGGCATGGAACTCCGCTTGCCTCTCGAGATGTCCCCGGGGAGAGAGGCCGCTTGTCGAGCTGTATTTGGAACCTGGGGTTTTTTCCNAACGATGCACGGAAAAACTGCCCCTTCGTGTTGACTTCATTCACAGGGTGGAGTTCGGAGAGGTGTCCGGGCATCGGGTTCTTATCAAGAGGGGACCGGGAAATCGGGGTCCTACGGAATGTGGAACCACCCACGAGGCCACGTCTGGAATGTCTTCGTGAGACCGGCCTCATCCTGAGGTGCGACCGGAAGGTCGGGAACCCCTTCCAGACAAAGCAGGGGAGTCGACCCTCCTGTCCAGATCAGGAGGGGAGAAAGGGCTCAGAGGAGGGGGTGCCGGAAAACCTCAGTGTTCCTCTCGAGGGAGACCGGGATTTCGGGGAACTTTGTGGGTCGCATCAAGGGTGCCAAGTGCCCTTTCGATCCAGCAAATCGTTGACCATATACGGCAAGCCGGCAAATACGATGGCAACGCCTTTCTTGTCGGCATCAGGCGTATCACTTTCATCGGCATCCGTAATGACGTGCTGCACGGCTGTAGCAATAGCCACCAAATCATCGTGTGCGG
>CXQV01000047.1_pt1 | contig 1959 bp, 2 predicted proteins | sample 591861 | NCBI WGS metagenome assembly CXQV01 (sample SAMEA3491304, study PRJEB9169) | human gut metagenome | biome: ENVO:mammalia-associated habitat; material: ENVO:feces | place: Bangladesh | collected 2010-04-07 | reverse complement strand
GTCCACGCTGCTCAAGCTCATCGACGGCACGCTTACCCCGACCGTGGGCCACGTGAACATCGGCAAGACCGTGAAATTCGCCGTACTTTCGCAGCGCTTGGACGAGCTGGAGAAGCTGGGCCAGTACAAGATTAAGGAAGTGCTGAGCCGCTATAAGCCCAGCTACATCGTGGAGGGTAAAGAAGTCACTCCGGGCCAGCTTATGGAGCGGCTTGGCTTTGAGTCCGCACAGCTGATGACGCCGATTCGTGACCTGTCCGGCGGCCAAAAGCGCCGCATGCAATTGCTGCTGATTCTGCTGGATGAGCCGAATGTGCTCATCATGGACGAGCCCGGCAACGATTTGGATACTGACATGCTCGCTGTAATGGAAGACCTACTCGACACCTGGCCGGGTACCCTGATTGTGGTTTCCCACGACCGTTACCTGCTTGAGCGCGTCACTGACCAGCAGTTCGCATTGATCGGCGGCAAGGTGCGCCATCTGCCTGGTGGCGTGCAGGATTACCTTGACATGGTTGAGGACCTCAAGAACGGCAAGGGGCTTCCGGAGGATAGGGCCGGCTTTGCTGGGACTGGTGGGTCATCGGCCAAGCGTGGGGCACAGGGTAAGGGTTCTGCGGCTGAGTCTCTCCCTCAGTCGACTTCTTCGGAGGGAGCTCAAGATTCGGCCGAGCCAAAGCTGAGCGGCAAGGCATTCCATGAGGCATCCAAGCGTGTGAACGCCATCGAGCGCAAACTTGCCAAGCTGGAAGAGCAGAAATCCGACCTCGAGGCGCAGATGGCCAGCCATGACCCGAGCGACTACGAAGGCCTCAACAAGCTCAACGAACAGCTCACCGCAGTCAACAGCGAAAGCGATGACCTCGAAGCCGAATGGCTCGAGCTCTCCGAACAGTTGGAGTAGCCGGGGAACGCAGTGTGGTCTGCTGCGAAGCGTGATTTGCTGTGGGGCTCCCCCTCGGTTACCTCCGGTGACAGCTCCCCCCCCCCAGAGAGGGGAGCCAAAGTGCATACCGAACCGCCCTCCGTTGATTCTATGAGCTGTCCGTTAGCCTTTGTATTCCCAAGGATTGATGAGTTCCACGCCGGTGCCTTCGAAGTCCTTGGTGTTACGTGTGGCCACACTTGCTCCCCAAGAGCGGGCAATTGCCGCAATCATGGCATCTTGGATTGTAGGTTTGCCACTGCGCTCGCGTTCAATGAAGATGGTTGCATAATTGGCAGCTGCTTGGGTGTCGAATGCGAATGTTCTATCTGCTAAGGTCATAAGCTCAAGCTTGATGGTTGTGTCCGTGTACTTTCGTCGTTTGCCCTCAGGCATTTGACATATTCCGACCAACAACTCGGCGACGGTGATGGCAGTGGTCGCCAAATTGCTTGTATCTTGGTTTCTCAGCCAATTGGCAACGTGCTCGTCTGGCTGTTTCTTAATGATTTCGCTGATGACGTTGGTGTCCAAAATAATCATGGTTACGACCTATTCAAAGGTCACTGGTGGTCGGGAATCATCAGGATTTCGTTCAGGCGATGGAATCTCTCCTTCTTCGAGCCCATCAAAATCTATTTTTTCCATGAATTCACGGATCTCGTCATAAAAATTGGTCTTTCGTGTCATTTCGTGTGCCACCGTGCCGGCCAACCATTCTTCAAGAATGGACCGCACCTGAGATTCCATGGAGCGATTGTTCTTTTCGGCCACTTCCTTGAGCTGTTGAATTTGTTCATCGGGTATTTTTCGGATGGTCAGTGTTGGAACGGCAGTCGCCGCACAGCACCTCGTCCGGCCTGTCACATCCGGCACAGCCACGAGGAAACAACGCATCACGCATCATGCCCAGCAACGAATCACGGCGATCCCCGCTCAAAACCCCAAATCGAGTTCAATATATGGACTATGGGTATTGACTTTTTTGGCCTTCTCATGTACGGAAAACTGCGGAAACGCTTACTGGATAT
>CXQV01000098.1_pt1 | contig 5088 bp, 5 predicted proteins | sample 591861 | NCBI WGS metagenome assembly CXQV01 (sample SAMEA3491304, study PRJEB9169) | human gut metagenome | biome: ENVO:mammalia-associated habitat; material: ENVO:feces | place: Bangladesh | collected 2010-04-07 | reverse complement strand
GAAAAACAGGGCGTCAGCCAATATATTTCGTTCAAGGGATCAGTTGGAAACGTGAATGAATACTATTCCGCGGCCGATGTCTTTGTTCTTCCGTCATTATATGAGGGTTTGCCGGTATCTGGAGTGGAAGCGCAGACGGCAGGATTGCCTGTGTTGTTTTCGGATCAAATTACTCGTGAGACATCAATGAGTGTTTTAACAGATTTTCTTCCAATAGACGATGCGAACCTGTGGGCGGAAAAGATTCTTCTGGATAGGCATTATGATCGGTCAAACTATATTAGATCGGTCGTTTCAGATAGTTTCGATATACGTTGTTGTTCAAAACAGATGATTAAAGAGTATTCGATATCAATGTAGGTTTTATAATGATCCGAAATAGATATACATTCTTTGATATAATATTGTGTATTTCTTTTTTATTGAATTCCGTTTCGGTATATTCAAAAAGCAACTATTCACATAGACTAAACTATGCATCGCTATTCATAGCTGCTATGTGTTTACTGTTTGTGCTTCTTTCTAACATGAGCAAGGAGGTGTGGTCAAAAGCAATTTACATTGGTTTCATATGTATTGTTGTAGGGTGTTTACCGTTCTTTGTTTTGTATTTCGTGCAGCAGTCAGATATTTCTAAGCAAATTTTTCGTTTCGTATTGATTGTGCCGATCTGCTCTATGTATCTTTTTCTGCGATCGTTATATGGGATTAAAGTAGTCTTGAGGAATTTCGTAAATGCCTATATCATTTTGGTAATACCTGGCTTTATAATTTGGATATTGTATTCACTGGGTGTTGTATCGACTAATATGTCATTAGACGTTTCTTGGGGTAGTTACACTACTGTAAATGGGGTTTATGGAATAGAGTGGTTCACTCAATATAGTGATATTAATCTCAGCATCGGAAAACTCTGGAAGTTCACATCTGTTTTTATCGAAGCGCCGGCCTTTGCAGCTTTTGCCGTATTGTTCGGATGTATTTCGATTTATCTCGCAGATTCTTCGTTGGTTGCTGTCTTAATAATAGTGATTAGTGGATTGTGCTCCTTTACGACAACCGCATATCTTGGTTTTGGATTATTGTTATTGCCCTTACTATATAAAGCTTTTTATAATAGCAAAACAAGAATATTGAAATTTTTATTCCTTGCGATTGGTGTATTATGCATTTTAGGGAGTTCGTTAGTTTTTGTTAAAATAATGTCAAATAAGATTGCGACTTTTTCCGGAGGAATTCATCTTCTTGACTTTCTTTCCGGTTTAAAGGCGTTTGTTGATAATCCGATATTTGGTCATGGCGTTAATGATTATCGGGCAGCTTGGCTTCAATTTGCTTCCGATCATCAAAGTGGTGTATCACAGACTAGTACCTTGATGTCAGTGCTATCCCAGGGAGGCTTACTATATCTTTTTCCATTTATATATCCGCTTTTTAATATGTATAAATCGGAAATGAAAATTTATAAGCCATTTGTTATATGTTTTTTAATACTGTTTTCAATTTGTATTGCTTTTGAGGATAGTTTTATTACGTATCTTCTTATATCATTCGGGTATATTGACATGACAAATAGATCTGGCGGTAAGTGTTCTCTACGGGAAAGGATATGAGATTGTCTTCTGTTGGCATCGTCACTTATCATGCTGCGTATAACTTTGGTTCCGTGCTGCAGGCTCTAGGCACTCAGATTGCCTTTGAAAAGCATGGTTGTTCGGCATCCATTATTAACTATCGTCCTTCTGGTCAGCGAGCTTTTTATGAGACGCTATATCGTACGAATCGTTCATTAAAAACGCTGATTAACGATCTATCCCTGATCTCAGTGAAATCGGATCGTCTTCTTCGTGCTGAACGATTTGAGCGTTTCATCAATCAGCAGCTCAATCTCACGGAATGTGTTGAAAAGGCTTCGGATTTGGGAAAATTCGCTGATTCTTTCGATATATATGTGAGCGGTAGTGATCAAATTCTGAATATTCATTCTAATGAATATTCGGGAAGCGACTGGGATGCCATGAAACCTTACTTATTAGATTTCACAAATCGTCGCAAGGTAAGTTATGCTTCATCTCCTGCGAATATGACACGGGATGAGATCAAACACATTGTTCCCGACCTTCAAAAGTTCACGATGCTGTCTGCACGTGAACAAGATGCCGCCGAAATGATTGGCCAACTCGTGGGCAGGCCCTGCGCCAATGTACTTGACCCCACGTTGCTTGTCGGGGCTGATTCATGGCGTAGGATTGCGACACGTGCAGCGGATGAGATGAATCTTCCGAAAAAATATGCCTTGATATATTCGCTAAACGGCACGAAAACCGTTATGCAGCAGTATTCCCTATATCGCCGTGTCAGTGATATTCTTAATATGCCGGTTGTCTTGATTGCCCCGTTTGCGTGGTTCCCGACGAACAAGCATATTGTTGATGGGCGAGCCGCTGGGCCTGCGGAGTTCATCAATATCATCGATCACGCTATTGTGGTGATTACCGATTCTTATCATGGAACCTTATTCTCCATGAATCTGGGTACTCCTTTCCTGTCGATGAGCAACGGAAAAGGGTCGAGCACGCGAAAGGACCAGGTTCTGCATCGTATGCAGGCCAGTGAATCCATCGTCAAAGGGATAGAGGATGCTGTTCATTATCTCGAACGATCAGGTATCCCCTCAGTTCATGATATCACAAAACCTCTTGCGGGAGTTCGGCAATTCTCAAAAGATTACATTGCTCACACCCTTGACTTCTAGAATCGATTGTGCATAATGGCAAATCATAGGAAAAAGCCGAAAATACATTCGGTGAAGTTCAATGTTCTCATGAATATGCTTCTAACGACATCGCAGATGTTGTTTCCTTTAATCACCCTGCCGTACGTTTCTCGTATTCTTTCCACGTTTGGTACGGGTGCAGTTGCTTACGTGCAAAGCGTTGTGCTGTATTTTTCGATGGTCGCGCTCCTCGGCATACAGAACTATGGCATCAAGGTCTGTGCTATGGTACGTGATGATATAGTGGAATTATCGAAAGTCGTAAAGGAACTTTTGGTCATTTTGCTGGTGTCCACGAGCATTGTCTTTGCGGTTTATCTATTATCGATATTCCTCATTCCGACTTTCTCTCAACAGCGGACACTGTTCCTGATTTTCTCAGTTGGATTCTGGCTTTCTTCGTTCGGTGTGGAATGGTTCTACCAAGCCATTGAACAGTACGGTTACATTACTGTACGGAACATTGTATTCAAGTTTATTGGCCTTATTCTGATGTTCCTATTTGTCCACCAGAGCTCGGATTATATTGTGTACGGCATCACCGTGCTCGTTGCCGGCTACGGTATGAATATCCTCAATCTTCTGCGTCTGCGCAAACTCGTGGATTTCTCTATCAGGCAGCGTCTGGAATACAAAGAACATCTTAAGGCTATGTTCTGGTATTCAATTGCATCGATTTCGTCCGGCATGTATACCCAAACGGATATCGTGGCTCTCGGTTTTCTCGGTAACATCAATATGGTTGGTCTCTACCAACTTGTTGCGAAAATCAAGAATGTGCTCATCAAAGCCGTGAACTCCGTTGGCAATGTGATGTTGCCACGTATTTCATACTACAAGGCCAATGGGGACAAGCAGGCAATTATNTGCGGCACCGGTTTTCTCAGCCAAGTAGGCATGTTCGAAGAACGCGGAATCGACAGTCCGGTGTGTATATCGCTTGACGGGGGCACCCCTAACTTTATTTCCATCATGTGATTTTCATGATACCCCCTTGAAATCACATTCATGGGCCACTTTTGCGCTGCATTCGATACCGCATCGATGGAATATTGGCCTGAATGGTCTTGCCGTCAGCACTGCCGCCCTTCTGCGCAGCGAGAGCCGCCAGAATAATGCCATCGTAGGTTTCAGCACCATACGTGGTGGTGTTTTTCAGATCCACACCGGTGGATTCGAGACGCTTGATGAAATCGTCAGACGGGTTGACGCCAGGAATGGTGCCCTTCGAACCTTCCAACAGGCCGGCGTCAAGCTCACTCGAATAGTCGGAAGTGTTGCCGTCAACGAAATACAGCTTCTTAGTGTCGACTCCCGCGGAGGCGAGGGTCTTCAGCAGCGGCTTGGTCTGGTCGAATGCAATCACCAGCGTTGCATCCGGACTGGCGGCCTTGATGGCGGTTGTACTCAGATTTCTTTCACGTTACTCAGCGACCGTCCGTGTAACGTGAAAATTACGCCGGATTGGCAAGCAGCGCAATGCCGAAACCGGCGGCCACACAAATGAGAGGCACCGCGACGGTTGCTATTCCATAGCCCAGAGCCAGCGTAAAACGACGCTGGCGAATCAATGAAACCACTTCGTTGAGCGCCGTGGAGAATGTTGAGAAACCACCGAGAAATCCGACAACGAACATCATGACCGTGTCCATATCCACCGATTGCGAATAGTAGGACATCATGGCGATGCCCGCGCATAGCGAGGCGACGCCGTTGATGACGAGCGTGGATAGCGGGAAGTTGCGGTTCGTTCTTCGATTCTCGCGGTTCCAGCCTCGTTGAATTGACACGTCGAGCACGTAACGGGCCATGGCGCCCAGACCGCCGAACAGACAGATCATCCACATCATCAGCGCACCTCCCCGGTAGTCGGGTCGGCGACAAGCGAAATCTCCGCAGTGATCGGTTTGGGCTCGAAGCTGGGTGGAAGCGGGTTGGCCGGCTGCTGGATCGGCTGCGACTGCTGAATCGGCTCGGGCAGCTGCCCCAAGTCTGGAGTATCCGGCTCGCGCAGCAACGGATGCGATGGCTGTGTCAGCTGAGGAACGGCCAGCGGAGGAATCTGCGGAACGCGGCCTGTCTGCATAGGCTGGCTGGCTGGCGGCGGCACGGTTGGTGTTTCGACTCGCGGAACCTGTCCCGTCTGTGCAATCTGCTGGGCCGCCTGCGCGGCTTCCATTGCGGCCTGCGCGGCAGAACGCGCCACGTCGGCCACTTTCACATGGCGTACGCCCTGCGTGTCCGATTCGGCAGAATCGGACACGGAAACAGCTGAAAACGCACCCCGAACCCGCTTTCGAGTACTCCGTGAC
>CXQV01000055.1_pt1 | contig 5240 bp, 6 predicted proteins | sample 591861 | NCBI WGS metagenome assembly CXQV01 (sample SAMEA3491304, study PRJEB9169) | human gut metagenome | biome: ENVO:mammalia-associated habitat; material: ENVO:feces | place: Bangladesh | collected 2010-04-07 | reverse complement strand
GATGAAATCCCGTTCCTTGACATGTGCTCAGGTATTGGACTTAGGAATCAAATTGGCTGGAGCGCTCGGTACCGCCCACCGCAGCAACATCATTCACCACGATATCAAGCCCAGCAATATTTCGAGGCCATCAAGACCAAGTGAGCGGCCGACCCGCAAAGGGTTGCTGAACCACTGACCTGAAACGATAATTGAATACAAGACTGAATCCAGCTCAAACAGTTCAAAAATGCGATTACGGGTCCAATCCGCATCGCGCGGGTCAAGGTTAAGATGCTTGCCGGCATAATCGACCAGTACGTCGATGCTGGCATACACGTCGTTCAGGCTGCTGACGGTGTTGTCTGTTGCTTCGTTGCGAGACATTGGTTCGTCTTTCTGCTTATTGTTAATTACCCTAACAATTAATAATTATAGACGACCCACGGTCAACGGCACACGCGATCCACACACATAAGAAACCGCACCTCCGATCATCGAATCTGAATTACTTCAGTCCAACAATCGGGGCGCGGTTCACAGGGTCGAATATATAAATCCGCTTAATGGCTCCACACCGCCGCGTCAGGATCGTCGTCGGGGTTGTAGCCGTCGTCGTCCAGGCCGCCGTAAGTGGTCTCATCATCGATGACGCCGGAATCGGCCTCTTCGTTGAGTTCGGCAAGCGCCTTGGAATCGAGCTTATAGTTCGGCAAGACGTTTTCGATATAGCTGGTCACAGCCTCGCCCATCGGCACGTCGTGGCCGGCCTTCTCCGCCAAGAACCAACGATGGTCAAGCACCTCGTGGAAGAACTGCGCCGGCTCGATCTGCGAACGGTACTCACGCGGAATCATGCGAACCGTTGGCTCGTACACTTCGCGCATCCAATCGGTGGCCACGATTTCGAGCTCCTCGCCGTCACGCCATGTGGAGGCGCGGTAGGCATCGAGATCGTTGAGCAGGCGGCGGGCCTGGTTCTCCTGCACATCCAAACCGGTGAGACGCAACAGCTTACGGTTGGCGTAACCGGCATCCACCACACGCGGGCGGACCAGCACGCGCTTGCCGTCCTCGGCGGTCTTCATCTCCAGCTCGTCCACGTCGAAGCCCAGGTCGTTGAGCTTGTTGACGCGCTGCTCGATCTTCCACATCTCATCCGGGCCGAACTTGTCGGTGTCGGTCAGGGCGCTCCACAACGAGTGGTAGCGGTCGACCAGACGGTTGCCCACCTCGATCTCGTCCACGTCGCTCGGCAACAGACGGCCAGAAGCCAAATCCATCAATTCACCGATGATGTTGGTGCGGGCCAGGTCGATATCGTATTCACGCTGGCCATCGGTAAGCTGCACCTGCAAATCACCGGTTTCGGCGTCCACCAGGAAGGCGGAAAACGCGTCGGCATCACGCAGGAACAGGACGTTCGACAGCGACACATCGCCCCAGTAGAAGCCGGCCAAGTGCAGGCGAACCAGCAGCACGGCAAGGGCGTCGATCAAACGCTCGGCAGTATCCGGCTGGAGATTGCGGGCGAACAGCGCGCGGTACGGCAGTGAGAACTTCAGGTGACGGGTGACCAGAATCGCTTCCAGCGGTTCACCGTTGCGGTCATGACGACCGGTGACCACGGCAATCGGGGTGACGGTCGGCAACTCAAGCTTCTGCAGTCGGCGCAAAATCTCATACTCGCGCTCGGCCACCTGACGGGTGATCTCTTTCATGGCGTACACCTCGTCGCCCACGTGCACAAAACGCACCACGTGGCGGGAGATGCCTCGCGGCAGGTTGGCCAGCAGGTCCTCGGGCCAGGTGGCCAGGGGCTTATGCCAGGGCAGCGTGAACATCTTCGGGTTCGAGCTGGCGGCGGTGATCTTCAATGCTTGCGGCTCAGCTGAACTGGCATGTTCGTCTTCGGCTTTGACGGACGTGGCCTTCAGCGCGCGCGGATCCATCTGGGGCAAATCGTTCAACTCCATGTGTTCGATTTTACGTGGTGCTTGGGAAGTGCAGCGAGGAGCGGCGACTTCGGCGCGTTATTCTCGCATACGAATAAATCATCTGTATGGGATTTGCCGGCCGAATTGACGTCCCGTATGCGGCGCCTCATGCGCAATCTGAACAAAATGAACGCAACAAGTAACATGAGCCCCGCTGCCGCGGCAATGCTGCCTACGGCGGCACCCGTACGACCGATAAGGCCAGGATTGCCCGGCTCCTCGCTCGGGTTATTTTCGGGCGGGACAACAGGAGTTCCAGTGCTAAATTTCGGCTCTACTGTGATGTTGAGATCAGCGGATGTGTCTCCACTGCCAGGAATCGAGATGAGGAACGGATCACAGTCGTATGCTTTGTTGGCTTTCGCCGAGCTCGTGCGGGAGACCAGATATAGGCCGAGCGGCAGATTCTGGAAAGTGAGCTGACCAGCTACGTTAGTGGTGCCGGAATGCTGGTACAGCTTGTTTTTCGCCGCGTGCGCAGCGAGCTTCTTGGCAGCATCGTGATATTCACTTGATGTCAGTCGTTCCCAATTGGCAGTGAGGCCGGAAAAATCGCCGACGGTTTTATATGAGGAGACGCTACCATCATTGTTCGTTGTGACGGTGGCGACGCGCACGATGGAATAGGTATCGCCGGCAAGCAATTTGGGCGAAGCCGTGTCTCGGCCCCATACGGCATTGATGGTGAGAGCGCCGAAAGAATCAGCTTGCGCATACAGCACCATAGAGCCGAAGGCTGCAAGAACAGTGAGGACGATAGTAACGGCGGCGGCAATCATGGCAGCAATGCGCGCCGCACCATACTCGCTTCCGCTATGCAGGTCTAACATGTCTACCCGGTCCTTTCCGCCGTGATGAATGTGATTGGTTATTTGTACTGTCTGGCTGAGGAGGCAAGTCACCGTCCGGCTCGATATCCGCAGAGTCAGAATCACCAGATGCGACCTTGGCGCTCCCACTCTGCCGGCGTCGCCGCTCATGACGCTGCCATAAATGCCATGCGATGAGCAAGGCAATCAGTGCAGGAGACGGCAACAAGTACTGCAGCGGAATGTCCACATGGAACGTGGATTTGGCGTCATCCTGCTGCTGCGGCGCGTATGGGATGCGATGGCCACGCACCAGCAGCCGATGCGTATTGACCGCATACGGCGTACAAGTGACGAGCGTGACCAAATCCTTGCCGGGCTCAATTGCCAGTTGTTTGGTATCGGTCGGCAGAACGGTAGTGATCTTATCGACCTGATACGCATACGTGTCTTTAAGTATTCATCATCAGCCTTGGACAGAGCAACGCTCACCTTCAGTCCGAACAGGTTCACGTACAGCACGTTGCCTTCCGAAAGCACCTTGAGATCGAATACCTGGCGGATTCTAATGGTGGTTGCAACGCCTGTGTTGTTTTGTTGGTTTTAGGTTAGTTGGTGCTGTCGAGTAGTTCGATGTTTTTCTCGCTGGGTTTCATGTATCCGAGGGTTTTGCGGGGCCAGTTGTTGAGTTCCTCGGCGACCGCGTCCAGGTAGTCCTCGTGGCGCGCGGCCATGCGGCTCACGGGCCTGTTTTTGAACATGCGGCAGTCGCGCGGCATGATGAAACCGCAGTCCAATGATTCCGACAGGCCCCTGCAAATCGGCCCGACCTCGAAGCGCCCCTTGTGTTCGTCGACGTAGGCGACCATCAGGGGCGTGTCGGGTCGAGCCTGGCCGCGAAAAAAGCCGACGCCGTCGTCAATATCTCGTTCGCCCGACACAACTCGACGACCTCCCGGCGCGGTTTCCCGAGCTCGGCCATCGCTTCCTGCGCCGATTGCCTCGTCTCCGCCGTGACCGTCGCGTCCGCCTGGTTGCACCAACGGCGCAGCGTCTCCGGGGCCACGCCCAGGTCTTTCGTCACCTGCGCTCTTCGCCTTCGTCTCCGGCGAATACGAAGAGCGTGATTCCGTCAGCAGTCTGACGGCCTTCACCCTGAACTCCGGCGTGTATCTCGTGCCCTTTGTCATGGTTCCATCATCTCCCATCGAGTTAGGGGAAACACGGAACAAAATCAGTCCATATCACGGCGTGTCGCATTTTTTTTCGATATGATATATGTATCACAAAAAATAAACGTTTAGGATTCAATGATGAATAGGAACGCTGTAACCATAACTGACATCTCGAAGCGTACGGGGTTGTCTGTGTACGTCATCTCCAGAGCGCTCAACGGGAAAAGCGGAGTCGCACAAGAAACTCGATCCAGGATACTTAAGGTTGCCGATGAAATGGGGTATGTCCCCAACAGCAAGGCGCAAGATTTGCGTACGGGGCGCAACCGTTCGATTACGTTGCTGACCGCGGGTATGTCAAACTCCTACTATCTCGATCTGATCAGCGGTATAGAAAGCGTCCTGCAAGGCAGAGAAGAAAGTCTCTTCATCGCCGACTTGGCTGTTAATGGACGCTATGAGGAAGACAATGAGACGTCGCTTTTGCGACGAGTGGCCGAGAACCGTCCTGGCGGCATCATCTCAACGCTAGGATTGAGTGATCGCAGTAGAAGAATGCTGAGAGAGTGGGGGGTACCGACGATTTTCGTAGATTCAACCCCTGAGGTTGAGGGGGTGCTTCAGGAAGACTCAGGTGATGGCTTCTCCTATGTGACGACAGATAACGTTGATGCGGCAGAACAACTTGGTGCCCATTTGAACGAGCATGGGTTCCGTAAATGGTTGCTTGCGATATATCCGGATATATGGAATAGCCGTTATGCACGTGAACGCAGTTTGGTTTCGGCCGCAACGAAATCCGGAGCTGAGATTCGCGTGATCGAATGCGGCAACAATGAGAAAGATGCATGTGCCACCATGCTTAACTTCATGGACACGCAGGGCTATGAGCCGGATGTCGTCATCGCTGGCAACAATCCCATATTGCTCGGAGTCATGTCGGCGTTTCAAACGCGAGGGGTAAGGATCCCAGTTGACGTGGGATTGGTGACTTTCGACGATTTTGCCTGGTCAGATCTTCTTTCGCCGAGAATAACTCTCGTTGCGGAGAACAGCCATTTAATTGGAGTGAATGCAGCCAACTTTCTGTTGGAGCAGATTGAAGAGGGAAAGGAGGCGAGTGAGGGAGACGGGCCGACGATGATGCCAAAGCCTGTTCGCAGAATGATTAAATCTTCTCTGAAAGTCAGAGAATCATGCGGGTGCCTAACGCGATGATGCGTTGACGCATGTCTTGTTGAAAAGGAAAACCATGAAAAAAACGTTTATGATGCCTGTTG
>CXQV01000952.1_pt1 | contig 5766 bp, 8 predicted proteins | sample 591861 | NCBI WGS metagenome assembly CXQV01 (sample SAMEA3491304, study PRJEB9169) | human gut metagenome | biome: ENVO:mammalia-associated habitat; material: ENVO:feces | place: Bangladesh | collected 2010-04-07 | reverse complement strand
AGGTCTTTCGTGCGCTCTGATTTGCGCGGATTCGCATCTACGTGTAAGTTTATCTCTTGCTGCTCAGCACGGAGGTTCTCCTCCTGAGAATGGCCTTCGGGCTGGTGTGGTGGTGGTTTGAGAACTCAAGAGCGTGTTTGTACTACTTCTTTATAGTCAATGATTGCCAGTTCATTCCTCGCCTGGCCGCTTGTGTGGTGGCTGGGTACCCGGGAGGGTTTGATGAGGGGTGAGGTTTTTTGAGGGCGTCCTTCCTTAAGGACGTGCTCGTCAATTTTTGTTTTGTGAGTCATCTGTTCGGATGCTTTTCATGAAGTTTTTTTGTGGAGGGTTCGATTCTGGCTCAGGATGAACGCTGGCGGCGTGCTTAACACATGCAAGTCGAACGGGATCCATCAGGCTTTGCTTGGTGGTGAGAGTGGCGAACGGGTGAGTAATGCGTGACCGACCTGCCCCATGCACCGGAATAGCTCCTGGAAACGGGTGGTAATGCCGGATGCTCCATCACATCGCATGGTGTGTTGGGAAAGCCTTTGCGGCATGGGATGGGGTCGCGTCCTATCAGCTTGATGGCGGGGTAACGGCCCACCATGGCTTCGACGGGTAGCCGGCCTGAGAGGGCGACCGGCCACATTGGGACTGAGATACGGCCCAGACTCCTACGGGAGGCAGCAGTGGGGAATATTGCACAATGGGCGCAAGCCTGATGCAGCGACGCCGCGTGAGGGATGGAGGCCTTCGGGTTGTAAACCTCTTTTGTTAGGGAGCAAGGCACTTTGTGTTGAGTGTACCTTTCGAATAAGCACCGGCTAACTACGTGCCAGCAGCCGCGGTAATACGTAGGGTGCAAGCGTTATCCGGAATTATTGGGCGTAAAGGGCTCGTAGGCGGTTCGTCGCGTCCGGTGTGAAAGTCCATCGCTTAACGGTGGATCCGCGCCGGGTACGGGCGGGCTTGAGTGCGGTAGGGGAGACTGGAATTCCCGGTGTAACGGTGGAATGTGTAGATATCGGGAAGAACACCAATGGCGAAGGCAGGTCTCTGGGCCGTTACTGACGCTGAGGAGCGAAAGCGTGGGGAGCGAACAGGATTAGATACCCTGGTAGTCCACGCCGTAAACGGTGGATGCTGGATGTGGGGCCCGTTCCACGGGTTCCGTGTCGGAGCTAACGCGTTAAGCATCCCGCCTGGGGAGTACGGCCGCAAGGCTAAAACTCAAAGAAATTGACGGGGGCCCGCACAAGCGGCGGAGCATGCGGATTAATTCGATGCAACGCGAAGAACCTTACCTGGGCTTGACATGTTCCCGACGATCCCAGAGATGGGGTTTCCCTTCGGGGCGGGTTCACAGGTGGTGCATGGTCGTCGTCAGCTCGTGTCGTGAGATGTTGGGTTAAGTCCCGCAACGAGCGCAACCCTCGCCCCGTGTTGCCAGCGGATTATGCCGGGAACTCACGGGGGACCGCCGGGGTTAACTCGGAGGAAGGTGGGGATGACGTCAGATCATCATGCCCCTTACGTCCAGGGCTTCACGCATGCTACAATGGCCGGTACAACGGGATGCGACAGTGCGAGCTGGAGCGGATCCCTGAAAACCGGTCTCAGTTCGGATCGCAGTCTGCAACTCGACTGCGTGAAGGCGGAGTCGCTAGTAATCGCGAATCAGCAACGTCGCGGTGAATGCGTTCCCGGGCCTTGTACACACCGCCCGTCAAGTCATGAAAGTGGGCAGCACCCGAAGCCGGTGGCCTAACCCCTTGCGGGAGGGAGCCGTCTAAGGTGAGGCTCGTGATTGGGACTAAGTCGTAACAAGGTAGCCGTACCGGAAGGTGCGGCTGGATCACCTCCTTTCTACGGAGAATGCAGCCGGATGTTCGTCCGGCGGTGCGAACCCCGACGCCGCGGCAGTCGCGGCGGCCTGGGGCTGCTGGTGTGGAAGAGATCATGGGCTTTCGGTTCGTCCGTCGTGGGATGTTCCGCGGGAGTGGTGCGGATGCGCTTTTGGGCTCCCGGATCGCCACCCCAGGCTTTGGCCTGGCGCGATTCGATGCCCATCGTGCCTGATGGCGGGCTGGTCCCGTCCGGACGGCGTGGTGGTGCGTGGTGGCTTGAGAACTGGATAGTGGACGCGAGCAAGACGGGGTTTCCTTTTGGTTCCTCGTTCTTGCTGTTGATTTCGAATCGAACTCTATTTTTTAGTGTTTGTTTCGATCGTTTTGTGATCATTTTAGTGTGATGATTTGTCGTCTGGGAATTTGCTAGGAAGGATCCTTGCGGCCATGCGCACCGTGTGGTGCGTGTTGCCTGCAAGGGCGTATGGTGGATGCCTTGGCAGACAGGACCGATGAAGGACGTTTGAGGCTGCGATATGCCTCGGGGAGCCGCCAACAGGGCTTTGATCCGAGGATTTCCGAATGGGGGAACCCACCGGCCGTCATGGGCCGGTACCGCCGTGTGCGGGGGGTACGCAGGGAAGTGAAACATCTCAGTACCTGCAGGAAAGGATATTCCGTGAGTAGTGGCGAGCGAAAGCGGATCAGGCCAAACCTTGCGCGTGTGATACCCGTCGGGGGTTGCGAGCGGGGTGTAGAGGGATCGCGTTTGCCGGCTCCGACGGGCCGGCCGTCAGTTGCATAAAACCATGTGCCAGGGGAACCGGGTTGAATACCGGGCCGCAGAGGGTGAGGGCCCCGTACCCGAACGCGCATGGTCTGGCGATCGCGTCTCCCAAGTAGCACGGGCCCCGTGGAATCCCGTGCGAATCTGTCCCGACCGTGGGATAAGCCTAAATATTCCTGTCTGACCGATAGCGAACGAGTACCGTGAGGGAAAGGTGAAAAGTACCCCGGGAGGGGAGTGAAACAGTCTCTGAAACCATGCGCCTACGAACCGTCGGGGCCCCCTTGTGGGGTGACGGCGTGCCTATCGAAAAATGAGTCTGCGAGTCAGTGGCATGTGGCGAGCATAAGCCGTGTGGCGTATGCGTAGCGAAGGCGAGTCTTAAAAGGCGTTTGAGTCGCGTGTCCTGGACCCGAAGCGGGATGATCTAGCCCTGAGCAGGTTGAAGCGCGGGTAAGACCGTGTGGAGGACCGAACCCACCTGGGTTGAAAACCGGGGGGATGACTTGGGGCTAGGGGTGAAAGGCCAATCAAATTCCGTGATAGCTGGTTCTCTCCGAAATGCATTTAGGTGCAGCGTCGGATCGATTACATCCGGGGGGTAGAGCGACTGGATGCTTGCGGGCCCATATCGGGTACCAACAGCAACCAAACTCCGAATACCCGTGATGCGTATCCCGGCAGTGAGTCGGCGGGGGATAAGCTCCGTCGTCGAAAGGGAAACAGCCCAGATCGTCGTCTAAGGTCCCCAAGCGTGTGCTAAGTGGGAAAGGATGTGGAGTCGCATAGACAGCCAGGAGGTTGGCTCAGAAGCAGCCACCCTTGAAAGAGTGCGTAACAGCTCACTGGTCTAGTGGTTCCGCGCCGACAATGTAGCGGGGCTCAAGCACACCACCGAAGACGCGGCAGTAGCTTTGCTACTGGGTAGGAGAGCGTCCCATGCGGGGCGAAGCGGCGGCGCAAGCCCGCCGTGGACCGCATGGGAGTGAGAATGCAGACATGAGTAGCGAAAGACGGGTGAAGATCCCGTCCGCTGGACGACCAAGGGTTCCAGGGCCACGTTCATCGTCCCTGGGTGAGTCGGGTCCTAAGGCGAGGCCGACAGGCGTAGTCGAATGGATGAACGGGTCGATATTCCCGTACCGGCATGCAACCGACAAAACCGAATCCGCGAGTACTAACCTCCGGGTCCGGGCTTACGTCTCCTTCGGGAGCCGGATGCCCTGGCCTGTTGGGACCGTAACGGTAGTAGGTCAGCGCGGGAGTGACGCAGAAGGGTAGCCGGCCGCGGAGGTGGTCTTCCGTGGTCAAGCACGCAGCCCGTCCCACAGGCAAATCCGTGGGGCGCGTGGGCGAGGTGCGATGATGGGCGCCGCAGGGCGCGATATCCGGTGATCCCGGCTGCCGAGAAAAGCTTCGGCGTGAGGCGGCGTGCCGCCCGTACCCCAAACCGACACTGGTGGTCAGGTAGAGAATACCAAAGCGATCGAGCGAATCCTGGTCAAGGAACTCGGCAAATCACTCCCGTTCCTTCGGTTTAAGGGAGACCCCCGATGGTGAAGCGGCTTGCCCGTGGAGCTTTTGGGGGTGGCACAGACCAGGGGGTAGCGACTGTTTACCAAAAACACAGGAGCGTGCGAAGGCGCAAGCCGCTGTATACGCTCTGACGCCTGCCCGGTGCCGGAAGGTTAAGAGGATCCGTCAGGCCTCGGCCGAAGCGGTGAATTCAAGCCCCGGTAAACGGCGGTGGTAACTATAACCATCCTAAGGTAGCGAAATTCCTTGTCGGGTAAGTTCCGACCTGCACGAATGGCGTAACGACTTCCCCACTGTCTCGACCAGGAGCTCGGCGAAATTGCAGTACGAGTAAAGATGCTCGTTAAGCGCAGAAGGACGAAAAGACCCCGGGACCTTTACTATACCTTGGTATTGGCATTCGGTGTGGATTGTGTAGCATAGGCGGAAGGCTTCGAAGCCACGGCGCCAGCCGCGGTGGAGCCGCAAGGTGAAATACCGCTCTGTTCGCATTGGATGTCTAACCTCGACCAGTCATCCTGGTCAGGGACAGTGCCTGGCGGGTAGTTTAACTGGGGCGGTTGCCTCCCAAAGAGTAACGGAGGCGCTCAAAGGTTCCCTCAGCCCGGTTGGCAATCGGGTGGCGAGTGTAAGTGCACAAGGGAGCTTGACTGCGAGACTGACGGGTCGAGCAGGGACGAAAGTCGGAACTAGTGATCCGGTGCCGGTGTACGGACGCGGCATCGCTCAACGGATAAAAGGTACCCCGGGGATAACAGGCTGATCATTCCCAAGAGTCCATATCGACGGGATGGTTTGGCACCTCGATGTCGGCTCGTCGCATCCTGGGGCTGGAGCAGGTCCCAAGGGTTCGGCTGTTCGCCGATTAAAGCGGCACGCGAGCTGGGTTCAGAACGTCGTGAGACAGTTTGGTCTCTATCCTCTGCGCTCGTCGGAATGTTGAGGAGGCCTGCCCATAGTACGAGAGGACCTGGGTGGACGAACCTCTGGTATGCCGGTTGTCACGCCAGTGGCACGGCCGGTTGGCTACGTTCGGAAGGGATAACCGCTGAAAGCATCTAAGCGGGAAGCCTGCTCCAAGATAAGCATTCCATAGGACTACGGGTCCTTGAAGTCCCCATGCAGAACACGTGGTTGATAGGCCGGACGTGGAAGCCCCGCGAGGGGTGGAGCCGACCGGTACTAACGGACGAAAGGCAACACAACAATCCAACCCCGGTTGGAACGCAAGCATCCTGCTGCGAACCATCCCGCACGACAATGAGCACGGGATGAACACAAGACGAATCAACGCATCGCGTCCGCTATCCGGTTCCCAGGCCGCCACACGCCGGCGGGACCAGGTCCCGGCCGATAACAGAAGATTTGCGGCGGCCATGGCCCAGGTGAGACGCCCGGTCCCATTCCGAACCCGGAAGCTAAGGCCTGGCACGGCGATGGTACTGCACCCGACAGGGTGTGGGAGAGTAGCACGCCGCCGCATCCAACTTACGAATGCCCCCGACCACACGGCCGGGGGCATTTTTTTATCCTCCAACTATACTGATATTCCGTTANNCACNANTNCANCCNGGCCGCCGTGCACGTACACCGGGGAACCGTTCACGGTCT
>CXQV01000041.1_pt1 | contig 5846 bp, 7 predicted proteins | sample 591861 | NCBI WGS metagenome assembly CXQV01 (sample SAMEA3491304, study PRJEB9169) | human gut metagenome | biome: ENVO:mammalia-associated habitat; material: ENVO:feces | place: Bangladesh | collected 2010-04-07 | reverse complement strand
TTCCCAGCGCATCGGCGCGACGGCGCGCCTCGCAAGACCGAGCTGGTATGGCGGCGCAAGCCATTCCTGGATATCGATGATCTGGAATTGGCGACGTTCCGGTGGGTCTCGTGGTGGAACTCGAAGCGGCTCCACCAGTCCCTGGGCTACAGGACACCCGAAGCGGTGGAAACCGAGTATTATCAACATCAAGCGGCACAAGCCGCCTCACTATAAGGGCGGAACAAAAATCAGGCCACTTCAACTGGTTCAACCCTGCCATGCGTCATCAGGAGTTACGACGCACCAAGCAAGTCACGTTCATCTACATGAAGACAGATGAAGAGGCTGACTGAAGTCTGGTCGATTGCGTGATGATTGAGGGAACGAAAAACAAGGAGTATCAATATGTATGAGCCATATACAAGACAATCATTGCCAGATAAAGAGTATCGAGAACTGCTCGGCTCGGCGATTTGTGTTTTCAATTCAAATGTTGCTTTTGTTATTGAAAACATCCTTAATGCAGACGATGCGGATAATTTTAACTGGTATGATCTCATCGATCTTAGTGCTGGAGATCTCAGTAGCCCGATAAAACAAACCATTACAAAGAAAGCTGGCTCAAAAATTGGATCTCTGTTTAATACAGTAGTTCAACAGAGAAACAGGATTTTGCATAGCTTTCAAATTACTGAAACAGTCTCTTGCAAACAGATTCTTTGTACAAAGGATAAGCGAAATCATCAATTTCTCATCACGGAGGATTATCTTCTCAGATTCATTGCCGACAACCAGAAGTTGTCTGAGTTGCTCTATGCTTTCCGTAAGCAGATGACTTGCTAGTGCCAGGAGCGATGGCGTACACTCGCAGTCTGGTGATCAGAACGTGGGAGGTCATTGTTTTTCATTAGGTGTCCGGACATGCAGCGTTCCTTGAGGTAGATGGCTTCGTCGAAGGTCTGTACGCTTGCACGCTCACGCCGGCCAGTATATGCGTGTGAGCGGCAGCAGGGCGCTGGTCTCCAGGTCGGTGGTCTCGTAGTTGTCGACGAACACGCGGGCGAATTGGTCGAGGTTGAGCAGGGTGACGGGCACGCGGGCGCGTTCCGCCTCGTAGAGCGCCTCCTTGGTGAAGCCGCCGGTGCTCACGTACAAACCCTTGTCGGAGTCATGCAGGCCGCCGATGAACGAGCGAACCGCCGGCGCGCCCATGGGATTGCCGCGATGCTTGACTTCGACGATGATGCGTGGGGAGGTCAGTCCCAGTCCGTCGGGGGAGGCGATGACGTCGCGCCCTTGGTCGCCGCCTTTGGACGTCAGGGTGGTGCGGTAGCCCATGGCGCGCAGGAGGCCGGCGACGAGGGATTCCATGTCTTCCCAGGAGAGCGCGACGATGCGGTCCTTGATCTTCTCGATGCCCTCGTTCGCGGTGATGCGACGGGTCTCATCGTCATCCGTGGTCTCGTTGTCCGCGGCCTGAGCGGGCGCCGAGGGTGAATCGTCGCTGGTTCCTGCGGCTGCGGTCAGGTCGGCGAATACGTCATCGCCGATCTGGCTGAGGGTGGCGATGGTGCCCAGCGAGTTCTTTGAGGTGTCGGCGAGTTTGTCGCGCGACGCGACCGTCCGCCAGATCACCGGGCGTGAGTACCGGCTGTCGTGCTCGTCGTCACCGGTGGTGTCTTCGATGATGCAGCCACCGGTGACGGAGCCGATGTGATAGAGACGTTCTTCGGGAGAGTAGGTGACGACGTCGTCACCGGTCTGCATCACCGAGCCGAAACGGTGCACCTGCCCGGTGATCATTGCGCGTGCCTGCTGGGAAGAGTCGGCGTAGATGGCATCGACCATGTCACGCACCTCCTGGCGTGCTGCGCCGGCGATGTCCAGGTCGTTCAGCTGCCAGTAGATTGCGATGTATCCATTGGCGAACCAGTCCGAGGCGTACCGTGCCTCGCGTCCTGCGCGAATCAGCCATGCGGTCATGGCGGTCTCCTTCCCGTTGCGGCCTCAGTTTGGTTGTTACAGTAACTCAGTTTAGTGGGGGCCGAGGTAGGGTGCACTGAGCCGAAAAGAAAGATGTCTTGGAGTCCAAGCATGGAGCGCCGCTCCGAATCGGCGGTCAAGCCGGATATGACACGGCCTATAGCCGATAAAACAAGAGCCCCCGGGTTTGAGCACTGTAAGGAGGCTTGGGGGCTACTGTTAGCACTGATATTACGTCAATTCATACGAAGGCACAAACGGGCTCCCCGGCTGGACAGAAAGTAGCCCTCATCCTTGCGCCATGACCGTTTGCTGCAGGGGAAAGAGACTTAGGCTGCATCCCATCATGTCTGTCCTCACGGTCATGACTGCGGCGATAGCTAAGTGATGGCATCACCACGGATGGCCACGTAGGCGTGTCGCTTGGGTTCCGGGTCTCCGTGCCGGACATGTCCTGTCTTGCCGGCACAATGGTCGAACAGATGTTCGAGTCCTATGGGAGGTGCGGCATGTCACAGGAGACGCAGGTCAAACGGGTGTGGCGTTATCGGCGCAACCCCCATGCGCGCAGGCTGCCGCTCATGATGGAGTCCGTGCACGCCGGTTTCCCGTCGGTCGCGCAGGATTACGCGGCAGGGGACCTGAGTCTGGACGACCGGCTGGTCGATCATCCCGACACGACGTTTCTGATCCGGGTAGCGGGGGGCTCGATGACCGGGGCCGGCATCTTCGACGGGGACCTGTTGATCGTGGACCGGAGCCTGGAACCCGAGGATGGGGACGTGGTCATCGCCGTGCTGGATGGTGACATGACGGTCAAGCGTCTCGCCTGCGACGCTCATGGCAGGTATCTGCACGCGGAGAACCCGAGGTATCCGGACATTCGGCCTGCTCCAGATGGGGAGAACCTTATCTGGGGAGCGGTCACCGGCAGCATCCACCGGCAGGGGCGGCGCCGGTGAATGGGTTCGTGCTGGCGGACACCGACAGTTTCTATGCGAGCTGCGAACGCGTGTTCGACCCGAAGCTGATGGGCAGGCCGGTGGTCGTGTTGTCGAACAACGATGGGTGCGTGGTCGCCCGGTCCAGCAACTACGAGTTGTATGCCTCGTTGAGCCGGCGGATGATGAGCGTCATGGACCGGTATATGGCGGGTCGGGGGCGTACAGCATCGACGAGTGCTTCCTCATGCCGCCCGACCATGCCGTTGATACGACGTGCCGGCTGATGAGGACCGCGGTGCTGAGAGGTGTGGGGGTTCCCGTCACCGTGACGTGCGCACCCACGCGCACGTTGGCGAAGATCCTGAGCCATTGGGCCAAGCACACTCCCGCGACCGGGGGAGTGGCCGTCTGGGACGGTCTGCCGGCCGGCCTGACGGAGGAGATCATGGCTGCGACGCCGGTCGGCGAGGTATGGGGTGTGGGCCGGCTCCTTGAGCCCAAGTTCATGGGCTTGAACGCCACCACCGCGCTCAGGCTGCGAGGCATGGATCCGGCGTTTGTCCGTCGCAGGTTCGGTCTGAACCTGATGCGGACCGTGCTCGAATTGCAGGGCACGCCGTGCATCAGTCTCGACGGGTTCGACGCCATCGAGGGACGTCGGGAGCATCAGATCATGTGCAGCCGCATGTTCGGGCATTCCATCACCAAGATGGAGGAGCTCGCGGGAGCGGTCAGCGTGTACGCGCAGCAGGCGACCGCAAGATTGCTTCGGCAGCATGGGCTGACCCGGCTCATCGGCGTCTGGTGCGCGACCAGCCCCTTCCGCGACGACTATCGGATTGCCGGCGGGTATGGCCGTCCGCTGGATCCGACCGACGACCCGATCACGGTCTCGCGCATCGCCGTCGACGTAGCACGCGCCCATGCGAGGCCTGGCTATCGTTGGGTTCGAGCCGGGGTGATGCTCTCCGACCTGGCCGACCGGGACCATTTCGACACGTTGGACGGCCTGGGGCCGGTGCGCGACAGGGGACTGTCCGAGGCGCTCGATGCGGTCAACCGCAAGTTCGGCACGATGCACGCCGGCATCGGCTGGGGAGACATACGCGGACAAGGACGAGCGGATGCGGAAACCGGCGGAACATGGCGAACCAGACGCGGCAGGCTGTCACCAAGAGCCACGACGCGATGGGACGAAATCGCCGTGGCACACGCCCGCTGACCCAGACATGGGTTTGGTGCCTGTTTCAAACTAATGGCCGCCAACTTGCGATGCTTGCATCTTGCAGTGCACTCGGCGACGTTTTACCGGTATGAGAGATCAAGGATAAGAGAGAGGAGCTTCGATAATGGATGTGGAATATAAGGATGCCACCGAATGGCTGGAAGGCCTGCCCGTCGGGGCACAAGTGCTGACCCCGGATGATTGGGTGTTCGCCAAACAAGCCGGCGGTACATGGGTGTTCCGTTTCTGCCCCGGGCATGTGACGACTGCCGGCATGATTGCCGCGCATGGCATGCCCGAGCTCATTGATCCGGCCGTGTGGAATGAGGAGGCTGGATGCAGACAGATCGGCGGCGCCCTCGCGTACTTCGACCCGTTCAAACGCATTGAGCGCAGGGTGGGAGAGGATCCGGAGGCGTTCCAGCATGCACGGGAAGCTGATCCGGACGTATTCGTCGCTGGTCTACAAGACAAGCCCGTGCGATCCGGCCATGAATGGGGCATCGAATGGTCGGTCTATGCGGGCCCGGCTTCCCACTGCTGGAACGGGTATGCGCGGATACCCGAAGGCCATCCTTGGATGGGCCAGAATTGTGGCAACATACCTGCCGACGCGCCGGGAGGCGTTTCCTATGGATGCGATCAGGACGGATGGATCGGATTCGGCACCATGCGTGAGGACACGGTGAATGAAGCTCCATCTGATGGATCAGAGCATGACCGCATGGTCGAGGAACTGTGCGAGAAGCTTGGAACACCAATGCCGGAACAATATGAATGGACTTGCGACGACGTGACCGACATGGCTCGGGAGCTCGCCCGGCAGATTCGGCGGGCTAGCCGGAGAGGAGCGCTGTGCTTCGGGTCGCTGTGAGAGGCACTACCCTCGTTGGTACAATGGCTCTCATAGCTAAGGACGGGAGACGGCATGGAAGCGGACGGGAAGGCGTCAAGGAAACCCATCCTCACTGTAGAGGAACAAATCGCGCACTTGAAGGCCAAAGGCGTGAAGTTCGTGCTTTGCGACGAGGCTGAGGCTGTCCGGTACCTTGCGGAGAAGTGCAATTTCTTCAAGCTCGCCTCATACCGCAAGTTGTTCGCGAAGCGCGAGGGCGGTGATCGGGACGGCCAATACGTCGATCTGGACTTTGCCCAACTGCGTCTCCTTGCCTCCCTTGACCAGCAGCTTCGCTTTGTCTTGCTGGGCATGACGCTCGACATCGAGCATTTCCAGAAGGTCGCTGTCTTGCATGAGATGGATGCAAGAGGAGAGGATGGGTATGCTATCGTCGCTGACTACATGGCGTCCTTGAGCCAGCCGAACCGGGATTACCGTCTGCACGAGCTTAAGATGAGTGGGTATAGTCCGTACAGTGCCGGGGTATATGCGAAATATGCCGACGACATGCCCGCTTGGGTGTTCTTCGAACTCACCTCGTTTGGTACATTGATCGATTTCGTCCGGTTTTGTGCCAGGCGTTGGAATGACAGGTCTTTGCATGTGGCTCATTACGATCTCAAGGGCGTGAAGTCTCTGCGGAACTGCGCAGCTCATGGGTCGTGTATCGTCAACGCTTTCGCCGACCGTGGAGCGGGAAGGACTGCGGTCACCAATTCCGTCGTGCGCGCTGTCTCTGTTGCGAATGTTTCGAAAGCCACTCGAGCCAAGTGGATGGGGTGTGCAGCCATGCAGCAGATTGCGACGGTATTCG
>CXQV01000091.1_pt1 | contig 10297 bp, 9 predicted proteins | sample 591861 | NCBI WGS metagenome assembly CXQV01 (sample SAMEA3491304, study PRJEB9169) | human gut metagenome | biome: ENVO:mammalia-associated habitat; material: ENVO:feces | place: Bangladesh | collected 2010-04-07 | reverse complement strand
GCGCACTGGAATGGAGACGGAAGCATCGCCTTCCTTTTCCTTTCCTTTGAACGCAAACACTTGTCCAAAGGAGCGGACATCAATCCACTGTTCGCACTTATGGCAAGGATGGCTGGAGCTACCTCGATAGCGAGCCGGCGGTCGCTGATACCGATGGTGTGTTCACCACTGGCACAGACGGTAAGATCAACGTCTCCGGCCTCGATGCCGGCACCTACGAGGTCCATGAGATGTTCTCTTTTATCCTCATTCGGCGCTGCCGTCCGCCGTGCCCGAGCCTACCCCAAGCCTTGCCCGAGACAGGATAAGGAAGAAAAGCCCGAGAATGAACACGCCATCCCTCACGCCACGGACCTCGTATCCCATGATCGGCCTCCATTCCCCATCGGGCTTCGCTGTGACGGAGGAGGGTATGCGTCCCCGGGAACAGGATGTTGGGCGAACAAGAAGGCAAGCGAGAAGAACACGAGCGAGTAGATAAGCTGGGCTAGCCAGTCATAGGAAGTCGGCACGAAAGGTGCCACCATCATTTCGAATGAGGTGGTGGCCGTACGCGGAATCGCAAAACAGGGGCCGATGGTGAGCATGATCGCCACGCCGAGGAACAGGGCAAATTTGGGGGAGACCCGGCCGGCGAGCTTGTCGAAGCCTCCGGCGAAAGTGACCGCCAGTACGCCGAGAATCGGCAGGCCGACCGCGGAGACGATGAAGCCAATGGCCGCCGGCATGGTTGCGGAACCAGCTTGCGCGCCGACGAATGGTGGGAAGATTAGATTGCCCGCGCCGAAGAACATCGAAAAGAACGTGAAGGTCATGACCAACCGTTGGCGTGCGACAAGTTTGTTCAAGGTTCTCCTCTTTCTCTGTGTGCCAGCTACCCACTCTAGCAAGTTCGCCTCTAGTGTGGTCCCTTCGCACCATCCATATGCCGTCATCCACTCCCTAGCATACGTTTTTCCAGATTATTTTCTCCATCATCTGGAAAACGTACACTGACCGACAGTAAGCGTACGTTTTTCCAGAGAAGGCCTGAAATAGTCTGGAAAAACGTACGCTCAGGGTGAGTAAGATCCGAATATGTCGTAACAAAAGAAGGACGAAGCCCTATCCAATACGCAAAAAGCCCCGATCGGTTGGGGTCGGGGCTTCTGTGAGCTAATCAGTTAATGCGCTAGGCGCATCGACTAATAATCTCAGGCGTTCACGCGGTCGATGCCGGACTGGACGTCAGCCAGCACGGAATCCCAGGACTTGATGAAGGCGGCGACACCGTCGGCCTCCAGCTTGTCGGTGACGTCCTTGAGGTTGATGCCCAGCTCAGCCAGCTTGTTGATGACGGCGTGGGACTCCTCGTAGGTGCCCTCGATGGACGGAGCGCCGTTGCCGTGGTCGGCCAGAGCGTTCAGGGTCTTCTCCGGCATGGTGTTGACGATGTGCTTAGCAACGAGCTCGTCAACGTACTTGCAGTCGGAGTAGGCAGCGTTCTTGGTGCCGGTGGAAGCCCACAGCGGGCGCTGAACCTTGGCGCCCTTGGCAGCCAGATCGGCCCAACGCGGATCCTCAGCGAACTTCTTCTCGAAGAGCTCGTAAGCCAGGCGAGCGTTGGCCACAGCAGCCTTGCCCTCCAGAGCCTTGGCTTCGTCGGAGCCGTTGGCTTCCAGCAGCTTGTCGACAGCGGTGTCCACGCGGGACACGAAGAAGGAAGCGACGGAGCCGATGTGCTTCAGGTCGTGGCCGTTGGCGTCAGCCTGGGCGATGCCCTCGATGAAGGCGTCGATGACCTGCTCGTAACGCTCGAGCGAGAAGATCAGGGTGACGTTGACGGAGATGCCCTTAGCCAGGGTGGCGGTGATGGCCGGCAGGCCTTCGAGGGTTGCCGGGATCTTGATCATGGCGTTCGGGCGGTTGACCTTCTCCCAGAGTTCCACAGCCTGCTTGGCGGTGTTCTCGGTGTCATGGGCCAGACGCGGGTCGACCTCGATGGAGACACGGCCGTCGACGAAGTCGGTAGCCTCAGCGATCTCGCGGAAGATGTCGGTGGCGTTGCGCACGTCGGTGGTGGTGAGCTCGCGGACAGCGGTCTCAACGTCAACCTTGCCGAGCTCCTTGAGCTGAGCGTCGTACGGACCGACCTGGCTCAGGGCCTTCTGGAAGATGGACGGGTTGGTGGTAACGCCGACCACGTTCTTGTTGGCGATGAGGTCCTGCAGGGAGCCGGACTCGATGCGGGAGCGGGACAGGTCGTCCAGCCAGATGGAAACGCCGTTGTCGGACGTACGCTGAGTTGCTTCAGTCATTTATTTCTCCTTATATTCCGTTATGGAACAAATCTTGTTAAGCCCTCCCTCTTAGTGAGGGAGGGCAGTGAAATCACTTGGCGGCTTCGACTTCGGCGATGGAGGCCTTGGCGGCTTCCACCACGTGCTCGGCGGTGATGCCGAGGTCGATGAGGTTCTGAGCACCGTCGCCCTGCAGACCAAACTGCTCGATGGAGACAGGCTTGCCGTAGGAACCGAGGTACTTGTACCACGGCATGGCAACGCCGGCCTCGACGGAGACGCGAGCCTTGACACCGGCTGGAAGCACGGCCTCCTTGTACTCGGCGTCCTGCTCCTCGAACCATTCGAGGGACGGCACGGAGACCACGCGGGCCTTGACGCCTTCCTCGGCGAGGGTCTTGGCGGCCTTGACGGCCAGCTGGACTTCAGAACCGGTGGCCATCAGGATGACATCCGGAGTGCCTTCGGTGTCGACCAGGACGTAAGCGCCCTTGCGGACACCGTCCTTGGCCTTGGCAGCGGTCTCGGCGAGAACCGGGACGCCCTGACGGGACAGCACCATGGCAGCCGGCAGCGTGTTCTTCTTCTCGAAGAAGTAGCGGTAGGCTTCGGCGGTCTCGAAAGCATCGGCCGGGCGAACGACCTCAAGCTGCGGGATAGCGCGGAAGGAAGCAAGGTGCTCAACCGGCTGGTGGGTCGGGCCATCCTCGCCGACGGCGACGGAGTCGTGCGTCCACACGTACAGGTTCGGAATCTCCATGAGGGCGGCCAGACGAACGGCGGAACGCTCGTAGTCGGAGAACATGAAGAAGGTGCCGCCGAACGGACGGGTGTGGGAGCCCAGCAGGATGCCGTTGGTAATGCAGCCCATGGTGAACTCGCGCACGCCGAAGTGCAGCTGACGACCGAACTCGTTGCAGACCGGCCACTGCTTGGTGGCGCACTCAGCCGGAGCGAAGGTGGCAGCGCCCTTGAGGTCGGTCTTGTTGGAACCACCGAGGTCGGCGGAGCCGCCCCAGAGTTCCGGCATGACAGCAGCGATGGCATTGAGCACAGAGCCGGAGGCGCCACGAGTGGCGACACCCTTTCCGACCTCGAAGGTGGCCTCAAGGTCATCGATGGCCTTGTCGAAGCCTTCCGGCAGCTCGCCGACCTTGATGCGGTCGTACAGGGCAGCCTTGTCCGGGTTAGCCTTGCGCCATGCGTCGAACTTCTCGTCCCATTCCTTGTGGGCCTCGAGACCGCGCTCAGCAACCTTGCGGGCGTGAGCCAGAGCCTCTTCGTCAACGTGGAAGTTCTCTGCCGGATCATAGCCGAGGACTTCCTTGAGGCCGGCAACGGCCTCGGCGCCCAGCTTGGAGCCGTGAGAGGACGGATCGTTGGTCTTGCCCGGGGTCGGCCAAGCAATCAGGGTGTCGACCTTGATGAGCTTCGGCTGATCCGGAGCAGCGGCCTCGGCCTTGGCGATAACGTCGGCCAGACCCTCGACGTCCTCCTTGTAGGAGCCGTCGGGCTGGATGAAGCTGAACTCGTCGGTGTACCAGCCGTAGGCCTGGAAACGCTTGAGCACATCCTCGGCCAGCACCAGGTTGGTGTCGCCTTCGATCTGGATGCGGTTGGCGTCGAAGATCACGGTGATGTTGCCGAGCTTCTGGTTGGCGGCAAGGGCAGCGGCTTCGCCGGAGATGCCCTCTTCGATATCGCCTTCACCGCAGATAGCCCAGATCTTGTGGTAGAACGGGGAGTCTTCCTTCGGGGTTTCCGGATCGAGCAGACCGCGCTGGAAACGCTCGCCGTAGGCAAAGCCGATGGCGGAAGCGAAGCCCTGGCCCAGCGGGCCGGTGGTCATTTCGATACCGGGGGTCAGGCCGTACTCGGGGTGACCCGGAGTACGGGTGTCAGCGCCACCACGGAAGTGCTTGAGGTCGTCCAGGGTCAGACCATAACCGGAGAAGTACAGCTGGACGTACTGGGTGAGGGAGGCGTGGCCACCGGAAAGGATGAAGCGATCACGGCCCTCCCAGTTGGGATCGTTCGGATCGTGCTTGATGAAATGCTGGTACAGCGTGTAGGCGATGGGCGCCAGGGAAACGGGGGAACCGGGGTGGCCGGAACCGGCGTTCTCCACCGCGTCAGCCGAAAGGGCCTTCGCCATCTTGATGGCGCGCTCGTCGAGCTCGGTCTCCTTGAATTCGGTCATGGATTACTTTCCTTCCAATTGGTCGGGCCGCGTATCCGGCTTGTGCCGGGCGCTTGACGCCCTCACATTGCGCTTACCATGCTAGCGATGGTTTGCGACGTTATGGTGCAATTTTGGCGTGTTTTGGTAGTTTGTGTTCTGTTAGCGTTCACAATTCACATCACTTCGCCGCAAACGAACGCATTAGCACTCGAAACCAATGAGTGCTAATACAATGAGAGCAGATTGCATACTGCAGATGTACATATAAGGAGGCGCGCATGACGCAATCACGTCGCATGCTGGTACTGCGCGCTGTGGTGGAAGATTACATTCGTTCACAAGAGCCCGTAGGCTCCGCGGCATTGTCCAAGGAACGCGATTTAGGCGTCAGCTCTGCCACCATTCGCAATGATATGGCCGCATTGGAAGATGAAGGCTACCTGATTCAGCCGCATACGTCCGCCGGTCGCGTACCCACCGAAAAGGGATACCGTTATTTTGTAGATCGACTGGCTACGGTTGTGCCGCTCAGCGAAGCTCAACGCCGCGGTATCAATAGTTTCCTATCCGGCTCGGTCAGCCTCAAGGACGCACTGCAACGTTCCGCACGACTGCTCTCGGAAATCACCGGTCAAGTTGCCATAGTCGCATCGCCTTCATTATCCAAGGCGACGTTACGCCACGTGGAGCTGGTACCAGTGGCCATGAGCACGCTACTTGCCGTGGTAATCACCGATACCGGTCGCGTGGCACAGCACGGACTGACCGTCTCGGCCATGCCCACGGCCGACGACATCAACCGCCTGTCCAGTGCAGTCAATGAACAATGCAACGGTCAGTCCTTATCATCCGCATCCGAAACCGTGCGCGCCCTTGGTGGCGGCACCGGATTCGAGACAGTGCGGGAGGCGGCCGACGCCCTGGCCGACGCCTTCGCATCGATGGCATTGGACGAGCGCGCCAACGAATTGTATATGTCCGGCACATCGCATCTGGCGCATTCCCGTTCTCTGACCGATCTGGCACCGCTCTTCGACGCGCTGGAAGAGCAGGTGGTGCTCATGAAACTGATGAGCAACCTCAGCGAAGAGCCAAGCGCCACTGGCGTAGGCGTATCCATTGGCTCCGAAAGCCACACACCTGAACTCTTGCATGCCTCAGTGGTCAGTAGCGGTTACGGACGCAGTACTTCGCCCGTAGCGAACGATTCGGAACGCAACGAGACATCGCCCGATCAGGACGGCACCAACGAACCCATTGCTTTTGTGGGATCCATCGGCCCAACCCATATGGATTATGCGGCTACCATGGCCGCGGTCAGGGCAGTGGCAAGGTATCTCACTTTTTTTGTCTCGGAAAGCGGCTCCGGCGACTGACCGCAGGCTATGGCACAATGACCCGCAGACCAACGAATACAAAGGAACAAACAAGTGACAGATTATTACGAGACGCTGGGCATCGACCGCAACGCGAGCGACGACGAGATCAAGAAGGCGTACCGCAAGCTCAGCCGTAAGTATCACCCTGATATCGCGGGACCGGAGTTCGAGGACAAGTTCAAGGAAGTGAACAACGCCTACGATGTGCTGTCCAATCCGGATAAGCGCCGTATGTATGATTCCGGCGTTGACCCCAACGATCCGAACGCCGGTGCTGGCGGCTTCTCCGGCGCGGGATTCGGCGATATGGGAGACGTATTCTCCACGTTCTTTGGTTCCGCATTCGGTGGCGGCTCACAGGGCCCGGTGCCGCGCACACAGCCTGGACGCGATGCGCTGGCTTCCGCTTCCATCGACTTGAAAACCGCCGTATTCGGCGGCACGGCGCACGTCAAGATCAATACGTTCTCCCTGTGTCAGGAGTGCGGTGGCTCCGGCGCACAAGGCGGCGCCCAGCCGGTCACTTGCCCGGACTGCCATGGACAGGGCTTCATGCAAAAGGTCGTGCGCACTATGCTCGGCCAGATGATGACCTCCGCTCCCTGCGAGCGCTGCGAGGGTCACGGCACCATCATCCAGAATCCATGCCCGAGCTGCATGGGTCACGGCCGCGTTCGCACCACGCGTAATGTGGGTGTCACTGTGCCGGCCGGTATCAACGACAATGCTCGACTGCGCTTGGCCAACCAGGGTGAAGTCGGTGAGGGCGGCGGCGCTGCCGGCGATTTGTACATTGATATTCGCATCAAGGCAGATAAGCAGTTCACCCGCGACGGCGATGACCTGCATTGCTGGATTCAAGTTCCGATGAGCTGGGCCGTGCTCGGACACGATCTGTCCATTGATACGTTTGACGGCGAGCAGACCGTATCCATTCCGGCGGGCTGCCAGCCTGAGGACACGGTGACGTTGAAGGGTCTGGGCGTTACCAATATTCGCAATAAGGATGAGCGCGGCAATCTGGTTGCCCATGTGAACGTACTGATTCCCACCAAGCTCAGCGAGTCCGAGCGGGGACTGATTGAACAGTTCGCCGCCTCGCATGATTCCGATGCCACGCACGTCTCCCAGGCTTCCCGTCCGCAAACCGGTCAGAAGAAGGGATTCTTTAGCAAGTTAAAGGATGCCTTGAGCTGATTCGTTCTTGGCGCCCCTCTCCGAGGGGGAAAAAAAACTGGCCGTGAAGCTGACTGAGGGGGAGCTCGGGTACATCCGCAAGCTCCCCCTCAGTTGTCTAGCGACGACAGCTCCCTTCAGAGAGGGATGCCAAGTCCGCTAACTATTTCAGCAGTGAGCGGCACATGGAGCGATATTCGCTAACGTAGCCGCCGCCGAAGAACACACAATGGCCGGCAATGGGATAGAGCTGCCAGAGCGTGATGCGATCCTGCCATCCAGCCTTCAGCGGATGCACCGACTGATAGCCCTCGGTAATCTGCGTCAAATAACTCATACCGAACAGGTGCAGCATGGCCAGATCCTCTTCACGGTGACCACCATGTGCCGCCGGGTCGATGAGCACGGCCTCGGTCTGTCCGGAATCAGCAGTCCACATCACATTGCCACTCCACAAATCACCGTGGATGCGGGCTGGCTTGTCTTCGGCGGCACGGCCCATGATGTCAGGCAATGCCTCGATTACCTTTTCCGTCAGATCGACATCACGCTGGTCAAGTTCACCGCGCTTGACGCCAAGCTCGACCATCGGGCGCAGACGGCCATCAGCAAAGTAGCTGATGGGATCGGTCCATTCGCCGGTATCCATCTTTACCGGATCCTGCAATGGCCCGAAGTAGCATGTGCCGTCATATCCTTCCGGCGCAGAACCGAAATATTCGGCACCGGCATCATGCATGCGTGCGAGCGCCGCGCCGAATTCCAATGCGGCCTTGGCCGTGGGGGAGGAGCTGTTCACTCGCTCGATGTCGAGATAGTCTTTGCCCCAGTCATAGACCTGCACCACACGCGGGCCACCCTGCGCATGCGCGGCACCCAACCATTGCAGTCCGCGTCCTTCGCATTCGAAGAATCCCTGAGGAGCAAAAGCCCTGCTTTTACGATATGTACTCATAGCCGTTCCCTCCAGCATGGTTGTGACGTTTTGCACTCGTATTCATTGTAGAAGCCGTGCATGTTACCAATTCCTAGTGCTGTTCTACACCCCAACCGGTAGGGTGTTCAACGTCATAACACATTACGTATAGAGAAATCTCGAGGAATTATGAACCTCTTCCAAGCGATTGTTCTCGGCATCGTTCAGGCACTTACCGAGTATCTGCCGGTATCGTCCAGCGCGCATATCCGCATCGTCGGTGATTTGATGTTGGGCTCCGACCCCGGCGCTGCGTTCACTGCCATCATCCAGATTGGTACTGAGCTGGCGGTTATTCTGTATTTCCGCCATGACATCGCCAATATTCTTACTCACTGGTTCACATGCCTGTTCGGCAAGAACGGCAAGGACTGGAAGGCCCGCATGGGCCGTGGCGACAACTATGCCACGCTCGGCTGGAATATCATCGTCGGCTCGATTCCGATTGTGATTCTTGGCTTCACTCTGCAGAACGTCATCGAGACCACGCTGCGTAACCTGTGGATCACCGCGACCGTGCTGCTGCTGTTCGGCATTCTGCTGTGGGTTGTGGATGCCCGCGCCAAGCAGACCAAGACCATGGACGATATGACGTATCGTGATGCGTTCCTCTTTGGTCTAGGTCAGTCCATGGCCCTGATTCCTGGCGTTTCCCGTTCGGGCGGCACCATCACCGTGGGCCGTGCGCTTGGCTATGAGCGTGAGGCCGCTGTGCGTTTGAGCTTCTTGATGGCCATTCCCGCCGTATTCGGTTCCGGTCTGCTTGAGGCCGTCAAGGCTGTCAAGGACTACAAGACCGATGCGATGTTCCCCGGCTGGGGTCCCACACTGATCGCCATGGTCATCAGCTTTATTCTGGGCTACATCGTGATCATCGGATTCCTGAAGTTCGTTTCCACGTTCTCCTACAAGGCGTTCGCCATCTACCGCATCGCCTTGGCAGTGGTGGTTGCCCTCCTGCTGATCGCCGGTGTGTTGCCGGCCATCGACCCGTCAGTGGCCGCAGCGGCTTAAAGAAACACTGCATCGTCAATAATGCTCCCGCTGGCAGGAGCTGGCTCGCTTTGCGAGTCTGAAGGTGGTTCTGTCTGGAATACCCAGTGGCCGCCCTCAGTCGGCTATGCCGACAGCTCTCGCCGGTGGGAGCATTATTGTATTCTCAGGTCAGCTACCCATTTGGCGTAGGAACGCCTCGGCCTCTTTGACGAGCTGTTCCGCTTGGGGCGCGCCCAGCGAGGCCTCGGCGTCGGCCTTCTGCTTCAGGTCATAATCATGCTCAAGATGGGTCACATAATCCTGCAGCTGCTCGTTGCAACGCACTAGTACCGATGCCTGTGATTTCCATTGCTCAGCCTTGCGTTCCAACTCGCTGACATCAAAAGAGAAACCGATGCGATGCCCCAAAGCATCAAGCAGGCGCATGGTGCCCGCCGCGCATTCGTCGCTGCCGAGATATTGGGGGATGCAAACCCACATGGAGGCATGGAACATGCCACGTTCCGCAGCGAAAATATCCAGCACGGTGGGGATGCCCACAGGACCGTTGTATTCCCGGTCTCCCTCACATTGGCAATTGCCATCGCTCACGGAAATGGGCAGAGGCCTGGTATGGGGGCAATCAGAGAACATCGAGCCGAGAGTAATCACACCATCCACATCGAGTTCTTCAGCGATGGCGAGACTCTGGCTGCAGTATTCCTTCCAGCGGTAGTTAGGCTCAGGCGCGATTTGGGCAAATATTCGACGCCCCTCATCAAGCACAATCTCGTAGAACGTAGTCTGCGGCCAAATAAGATTAGTACGACCGGATACATGGCACAACATGGGACGAGACACCTGATAGTCATAGAAGGCGTCGCAGTCTATATGGCGAATCTCACGGGATTCGTAATGCTTGACCAGATAACGGACGACGTTCGAAGCCGCCTGGCAAGCATCATTCCATCCCTCGAAAGCGGCGATCATCACCGAACTTGGGGTATTCGCATCTTCACTCATACCTCTAGAGTAACGTGGACTTGATGTCATATATGTTTGCTTCAGCCATAAGCGAGGAGTCAAGAACGGCACACCAGAAACGACACGCCGCAGCTGGACGAACTACACGCTTGTGAGTATAGTAAACACTCGTGCTTTGAGCGGGGGAAAGCCTCGTGAGGCACATGCGGACATAGCTTAGTTGGTAAAGCGCAACCTTGCCAAGGTTGAGACCGCGGGTTCGAGTCCCGTTGTCCGCTCTAGGTCCGATGAGTTGACAGACCTTACGGTGGGTTAGCCAAGCGGTTAGGCAGCGGCCTGCAAAGCC
>CXQV01000058.1_pt1 | contig 12393 bp, 13 predicted proteins | sample 591861 | NCBI WGS metagenome assembly CXQV01 (sample SAMEA3491304, study PRJEB9169) | human gut metagenome | biome: ENVO:mammalia-associated habitat; material: ENVO:feces | place: Bangladesh | collected 2010-04-07 | reverse complement strand
AGCAGGTGTCCGGCGCGAACGTCATCATGTTCTACGATTCCAGCCTGTGGAAGGCTGTCGGTTNNATCCGAATCTCATATGAAAGCCTCCGTTCCCATCCTTGTCCCCGGCATGCGTCCGTATCATATTATTCCTTGCCGGTCTCCATGGCGTTGACGAGCTGCCCGTACAGGTCGCGGTAGCCGCCGGGCGTGGAGGCGGGCAGCACCACGGTCTTGGCGTTGCCGGACTCGGACAGCGAACGCATCGCATCGAGGTACTGGTTGAACAGGACCACGTTGTTCACGTCGTCGATGTTCATGCCCACGGCCTGCAGGCTTTTGATCTGGTCGACGATGCCGTTGGCGATCTCGCGCCGGTAGTTGGCCTGCCCCTCGCCCTGCAGGCGGTTCCTCTCCGCCTCGGCGGCCGCCTGGGTCTCGATCTGGATGCGCTGCGCCTCGGCGCGCTGGCGGGTCGCCTCCTTCTCCCGTTGGGCCGCGTTGATCGAATCCATGGCGTTTTTCACCTGGTCGCTTGGGTCGATGGCGGTGATGAGCGTCTTGACGACGGTGAACCCGAACCGGCCCATCTCCTGGCCGACGGTCCTCTGCACGTCGGCGGCCACGTCATCCTTGCGGGCGAACGCGTCGTCCAGGGTGAGGGCGGGCACGGCGGAGCGGAGCGCGTCCTCCATGTAGGAGCGCAATTGCCCGGCCGGGTCATGCAGCTCGTAGAACGCGGTGGCGACATCGTCCGGGTTGACGCGGAACTGGGTGCTGGCGACCACGGTCACGAACACGTTGTCCAGGGTCTTGGTCTCCAGGCGAACGTCCAGCTGGTTGACCCTGAGCCCGGTGCGGGTCGCTATCCGGTCCACGTACGGGATTTTGAAGTTGAGTCCCGCGTAGGCGACGCGCGAATACCGGCCGAGCCGTTCGATCACGTAGGCGGACTGCTGGGGCACGACGTACGCGCATTTCACGACCGTGACGGCGAGCAGGACGAGAAGAACGATGATGAATGCCATGATAAATCCTTTCCGTATGCCGTCTATGCCTGACGCATACGACGGGGCATGGGATCTCCTTTGCACGAATACCAGCGGCGGGCGATACGGTTCGCCCTGAACGCGTTCGCCTCCCCGGCCCGCGGCTGCGGCCTGTTCATGGAGCCCGGCCTGGGCAAGACGCTGACGAGCATCGCGATCATGGACATCATGCACGCGGCCGACCCGCGGGCGCGCTTCCTCGTGGTCGCGCCCGCGCTCGTCGCCCGCAACTCATGGCCGGATGAATTCGAACGCTGGAAGGACATGCACTCCCTGACCTGGGCGGTCGCCGCGGGCACGCCGAAGCAACGCGACAGGGCGTTGGAGGCCGGCGCGGATGTGACGATCATCGGGCAGGACAACCTGAAATGGCTGGACGGTCGGGTGAAACAATGGCCGTGGACGGGCCTGGTCGTGGACGAACTGTCCGGCTACAGGACGCCGAGAAGCAACCGGGGGCTCGTATTGCGCCGGCACGCGCGGAAAGCCGCTTGGACGCTCGGCTTGACCGGCACGCCCGCCACCAAAAACCTGTTGGACCTGTGGGGCGAGATCGCGGTCATCGACCGGTCCGAAACGTTGGAACGGTCGATGACCCGGTACCGGGATCGCTGGTTCACGCCCACCCGGTACATCGACATGGGCGGCCGCCGGCAGCCCATCGACTACACGCCCCGCGACGGCGCCCAGAGGGAGATCCTCGACCTCATCGAACCGTTCTGCCTGAGCATGAAGGCATCCGACAGGCTGCCCGGGCTCCCGTCCATGATCGAGACGGACCATTGGCTCGACATGCCGGACGCCACCCGGGACACGTACGACAGGCTGCGCCGCGAAATGGTCGCCGACCTGGATGACGGGACGACCGTCACCGTCGCCAACGCGGGCGTCCTGACCGCGAAACTGGCCCAATTGACGTGCGGCTGCCTGTACCCGGACACGGACGATCCGGACGGGACGGTCGGCCACACGGATTCGGTGAAGCTCGACGCGTTGGCGGGCATCGTGGACGCGGCGGACGGGCCCGTGCTCGTGTTCTACCAGTTCAAGGACGAGCTGGAGCGCATGCGCGCCCGCTTTCCGGGCATGCGCGAGGTGCATGAGAAGGGCGTGCTGGAGGAGTGGAGGCGGGGGCGCGTTCCGCTGCTGGCCGCCCACCCCCAGGCCGCGAAATACGGGTTGAACATCCAGAACGGGGGGCACGAGATCGTGTGGACGAGCCTGCCCTGGTCGTTCGACGACTACCGTCAGGCATGCGACCGCCTCCACCGTCAGGGGCAGAAAAAGACGGTTCGCGTCCACCGGCTCCTGGAGTCGGGGACCGTGGACCGTTGCAAGCTCGACGTGCTCACCGGCCGCATGGCATTGCACGAAGCCGTCATGGGCGCGTTGAAGGATTAGAGGCCATCTCCAGCCGTCCGCCCCAGTTCGCGGATTTCGGTCTCCGTCAGACGCTTCAGCCGTCCGTCCCGGCCGGCAAGCATGGGGGTTTCGGATCGGAGGGCGCGCGTGACGGCGGAGAGCCGTGCGGGCCGGAACCGGTCCGTCTCGACCAGCGGGTCGGTTCCGGCCCCGGTGATGCGGATCGTCCCGGATGCGTGCGGCGGGACGGGCGGCTTCACGTCATCGGCGGCGGCTCCGCGTCCCCCCGGCTCGTACCGGCCGCCGTCCGGCAGCCCCTTCGGTTTGTGGCCCCTGTTGTTCCTGTCCACGGTCATGCGATCCGGCCTCCTTTCCCCTAAAGGCGTTTCGGCGCGGGGTACCGTTCGTCGAACCATCGGCCGGCCCGCTCGGCCACGTCCGCCGGATCGTAATCGGCGCCCCACGCCTTCGCGTCGTTGCGCGCCGATTCGACGAACATGCCCCGCGCGTAGTCCCGCGTCCGGGCGCGGCTCATGGCCTCGCCCTCCAGCGTGTAGGAGCGGCGGCGCGGATGGCGCACGAAGTCGGCGTACAGGCGGGCGTTCGCGCCCGGATACGTGTCGGCGACGCTCGAAATCGAGCCTTCGACCGGGTCGGGGCCGAGCAGGCCGGCGAACCGGTCGTCCCGCAGGTTCCTCGGCGTGACGCCGAACGCTTCTCTCATGTCGGCGAGCTCGTCCGGATCGGGCCTCCATGCCCTGTCCCCGAAGTCGAATTTCGGATCCGCGCCGCCCAGACGGGCGCGGACCACGCTCAACGGCAGGTTCGCGATCCTGCTCCGGTTGAACACGCGCACGTCCGGGTCGGCCCCGTCGCCGAGGGTGAACGTGCAGCCGCCAGCATGGCATACGTTGTCGCCGAACTCGTCGTGCCAGCGGCCGGAATCCAGTCCGTCGGGCAGCCGGGGCGCGCCGACATGCCGGTCGTTCAGCGCGTCCATGCCCTCCGCCCAGCCAAGCCGATCGTCCTCGTTCATGCGCCCGTCGTAATAGGCGGCGGGCGGCGTCACATCCGCGGCCGCGGCCGCGGCCGTGTTCCCGTCGTACGTGCCCGCATACCCTTTCGGCAGGCCCTTCGCCCTGTGGCTTCGCCCGTTCGCGTCCATGACCATGATCCGTGCCTCCCCGTCGCTCTTTTTGATGGCCGTCTTTTTCGCCGGACGGCTATGCGTGCTCCAGCACGCGCGCGGATTCCGCCTCGACGATGCCGGCCACGCGGCGCAGATACCCGTGGTAGTCGGGCATGGCCCGCGATCGGGACGCCTCCCATTCGCGGGCCATGCGCGCCGGCGAGGAGACCCCCTCGTCGCGCATGCGCTTCTCGAACGCCAACGCGAAGTCGGCGAGGCGGCGGCTCAGCCCCGCGCGGACGAGGATCGCGGTGGCGGAGGATTTCGGATTCCGTTCCGCCAGCTCCACGCTCAGCGCCGTGTCGTGCAGGACGAGATCCAACCGTCCCGCCTCCCCGTCCAGCCCGTGTCCGGAGGCTATATCCCTCACGGACTGCGGATCGACGCCCATGGCGAGCAGCTCCGATTCGGACATGGCCGCGATCGTCTCCAACGTGATCCCATGCTCCGAACACCAGTCGGCCGTCACCTCGAAGCGTTCCACCGGCGTCCGGTCGGCCAGCGCCCGGTCGTGATCCTCGTCCATGTCGTCGAACGGGGCGAAACGGACCGGCTTGTGGGGTTCGAACATGAGACGCCATTCGTCCAGCCCGCCGCTCGACACGGGGGCCCGGTTCGCGCCCGGACGGCTGTTCGTCGAATCATGGTAGGGCAGCCACGTGCGGTTGCGGATCCGGCCCGCGTCCACGAGCCTCTGCTGGCGCGCGTTCTCCCTGTCGATCGCCCCATCCCAGATGCGTTCCTCGTCCTCACGCGACGGATGCGGGTCCACGGACGCCTGATACCGGGCCTTCGCCTTCTCGTAGAGGACGCCCGCGCGGATCAGCTTCACGCTCACCCCCAACGCCCTGTGGGTGAGCGCCTCCAGACTGACCCTCTTGCAGATGTCGGTCAGGAGCTCGGGGGCCACGTCATGCCCCTTGTTCAGCGCCTTGATCGCCTCATCCTCGATCCACTGGCGCACCAGTTCGGAGGCGCGCGCATCATCCTGAATGAACCGTGCGAGACGGTAGGCGGGCGTGCCCGGCTTGTTCGGATTGCTGTAATGGCCCACGATCCGCTCCCATTCGGCGGGCGGGCACGAGATGTTCTTTTCCACGAGCGCGCGGTATGCGTCCCACGGGAACGCATATGATGCGTCACGATCCCCGAAAGGCGTTGGAACCACTGGCCTTCACGCCGCGACACACCCCTTGCGGCCGGTGGGGGGAAGCCGCGCATAGGCGGCCGGCATGTTCGATGCCTTGGATGAGCGATGGTGGAGGGCCGGATCCTCCCTCAACTGGTGGGATTGCGCGCTCGCCGAACCCCCCTCCTGGCTTCCCGCGCCGGAACCGGCCCGCGCCTGGCTGATGCGGCATCCGAAGCCGCTGACCGCCGCCCTGGCGCTCATACGGTCGCACCGCACCTGCGAGACAAGCCAACTCAACGCCCTCGACCCGCGGCTTCCCGGGGATGCGCGCGCCCGCCTGTGGATGAGCATGGCCGCCTGCCGTCTCATCGACCTCGGGTTCCCGCTGCGCGTGGACGGCCGGACCGCGTTCGGCCCGCACGCCGCCTGGATGGGGGTGCGGCTCCCCGTGCACAGGGAGATATCCCCGGAACTGCCGCGTCTGGGACTGTCGGCCGTCGAAATCGCGGACATCGGGCCCGGCCCGTTGCGCGGCGCGCGCCAGTACGACCGGCACAACCTGATCGCGACGGGGCTCGCCGTCAAGGCCCGGTCGGACGGCTGGCTGACGGCGGGGGAGGCGTGGTGCCGGTTCGACCGGATCTGCGCCGATCCGCTCATGGGAGGAGGCGGCCCCGACCTGGCGCTCATCGGCGAACGGGATCTCGTATGCGTGGAGCTGACCGCCAGCATGGGACAGACCCTGGAGGACAAGTTCCGCCGGTGGGACAGGGTCCTCGCCCACAGGGCATGCGACAGGGTGTCCGTCGTCTGGCTGGCCGCGGGACGCGGCCCCGACAACCGGGAGATCCTGAAACGGCTCGGCGGATTGTGCGACGGGCGGCCCCGCCAGCATGCCGCCGACGCCGCCGACTGGATGGGTCGCATCGCATGCGCCGACGGATGGGAGCCGGAACCCGGAAGCCCGGTCGCCGACGATGCGTGGATGCGACGGGACATGACACGGCTGGGCCGCGTGTACGGGATGCCGGCGGCCGGGGATTGGAGGCTGCCGGAACGTCTGGCGGGACGGTGGATCGGCTAGCGGAGCGCGGCCATCACCACGCCGGGACGTTTCCCGTACGATCCCATGATCCAGGCCTCCCCGCCGCCTTGTTTCCTTGATGTGGCCGGTGACGCATAACCCCCGTCATGAGCGGAAACAATGGAATCCTGGAGAAGATGGCGGAAAGGGTGAACGGGCTGCCGACCGGACGGCTCGTCGAGGCCTACGAATCGTTGGAGGAATCGGCGCTCCTGTTCGAGAGGGCGGACCGGATCCTCGCCCGCCTGGGCGCGGGGGACCGGCTGGCGTTGGAGTCAGCGTTCCGGCGCATGAACCGGTTCGGCGGCGACGGTATGACGCCCCGCGAGGCGGGCGTGCTCTGCCGTGCGGGCATGGCGGCCGCCAGGCGGGCCGCCGCCATGGAACCATCGCGCAGCTAGGAAAAAAACGGCGAACGGGCCGGCCCCCGTCCCCCATGGTCAATCATGGGGGGACGGGGGCCGGCCCGTTCGCCGTTTTCCCCGGATGACCGTCCGGATCACATGTCGGCGTCGTCGTCCCCGTCACGGCCGGCGGCGGGATCCCCCGGCCCGGCCTGGGCCTTGCCGCCGTCCGTGTCATCGTCCCCGTGCCGGCGGGCGGCGAGCACGGCGCCCAGGCCGGCGAACAGGGCGGTGATCGCGGCGAGGATGATCGCGGCCACGCCGACGCCCGTCTGCGCCAATGATGCCGCATCCTTCGCATGCACCGTGTACGTGACCGTGTTCAGCCCGTCCGCGGACACGACCGTCAGCGTGGTGGTCGCCCCGTCCACGTGCTTGGTGACGCTCATCCCCGTCTGCTTGTCCCACAGGGGGGTGACCACGTAGCGTTCCGGGTTGGCGGCCGGCACGTCGTATTCGAGCGTGTCCGGCTTGAACCCGGCGACCGGCACGCCGTCCACGTTGATGCCGGTCAGGCCGGCGCGCGTCGTGTCGGGCGTGATGTACGTGACCTCGTACGAGTGGCCCGCGTAGCTCGCGTTGTCGGGGGCGAGCACGCCGAGCGTGTACTTCCAGGTCATGCCGTGGTCGCGGGCGGTCTGCACGCGCACCGTCTGGCCCGCGTACGACTCGTAGGCGAACACGCCGCCCGCGGGGATCCGGTAGGAGTCGTCGGCGACGGCCGTGTATTCGCCTCCCAGCATGTAGCCGTGCGATTTCACGTCCGTCGTGGAGGGTTTGGGCGCCTCCTCCTTGCCGCCCGCGTCGACCGCGTCCTTCGGCGTGAACGCCTCATCCATGGTGGGGGTCTTGTGGTCGCGGACGAGCGTGACCGTGTAGGTGCGCGTATCCCCGTTCGCGCCGGTCACCGTCCAATGCTGGACGGTCGTGTACGCGGTGAGCGTCGCGTCGGACGCCTTCACGGTCTGGCCCTCCCGGGCCTGCGGGCTGACCGTCACCTTGTCGTTCTCGCCCGCGGTGATCGTGTACTGGAGGATGTCGGGATCCCAACCCTCGATCGTGTTCCCGTTGACCCGGATCGATTCCAGCGCGGCGCCCGGATTGTCGGTCTTGCGGGCCGGTTTGGCGAACGACTGGGTGATCGTGTACGCGCGGTCCAGGGTCTTCCCGTCCTCCATGGCGATGGTGATCGTGCCGGTGAGGATCCGCTGCCCGTTGTCGCCGAGCGTGGTCCTGCCCGGGGTGACGGTCACGTCGCTGCCGGCCGCGTAGGCGAGCGCGTACTGGTCGCCGATCGCCTCGTAGGGCAGGTCGGGCAGGGTGACGGTGATCGGGTCCGTGCTCGCGCTCGCGTCCTTCAGGTCGATGCCGGTGGGGATGGTCTGCGGGTCGCCGGTCGCGGCGCGCCGTTCCACGGTGAGGGCGAGCGTGGGGCTCCAGTCGCGGCTCGCGTTGACGGTCACGTCGACCTTCTCGCCGCCTTTCAGGGTGCCGGTCGCATGCCCGGTGGCGGTCCACATGCGGCCCTGCGCGTCGTTCTTGGCGAGCAGCGGCCTGCCCCATTCGACGGGCAGGCTGGTCCCGTCGGACAGGACGAGGTTCTTCGGCGCGTCCTTCGGCTGGTTGGTCTTCGGGTCGAGCTGGTAGTTGGGGCCGATGGCCGTCCACGTGTCGCTCGCCTTGTCGTATTTGAACTGGGTCTTGTCGAGCGTGATCTCGGCGCCGGTCACGTGCCGGTAGGGGATGTCGAACGTGTTGGCCCCGTCGGTGCCGGTGATGTCGCCCTTGGCGACGTGCACGCCGAGCGTGGGTTCCGTCGCGGATGTCTCCGAGGCCTTCACGGCGACGGTGGTCCGGCGGCCGGTGATGCCGCCGGTGACGGGTTTCGCGTCCTTCGGGTCGCCGTCCCACGTTTTGCCGTCGGGGAGGGTCCACACGCCGTCCTCGTTCCGTTCGAGCCGCTGCCCGTCGAACGTCCAGTTGGCGATCTCGAGCCCGTTGATCGCGTCGTCGAGCAGGCCCTGCTTGGCGTGGATGTCGTTTTCGGTGGCCGTGGCGAGCGTGTCGTACACGGGTTTGGCGGCGTCGGCCGCGCTGGACAGCCGGCCGAGGGTGGCGGGCGTGTACGCGTCCTCCGACTCGTCGGAGCCGAGGATGGTTTTCGCCGTCTCGTAGGATCTGCGGAACTTGTCCGCGGTGGTCTTGTCGGGCGCGGCCCTTTTCAGCCTGACCGTCCACGTGGCCCCGCCCTGTTTGGCGGTGATGGTGATCGTCCAGTACACGCCGGTCGGATCGGCCTGCGGCTTGTGGATCATCCATTTGGAGGCGTCGTACCCGTCGACGCGGAATTCGGTCGCGTTGTTGTCCACCTCGACCGTGTACGGGTCTCCGGGCGTGCCCGCGGGCGTGGCCCGCGTCAGGTCCACGGCGACCGGCTGCTCCGTGTTGGACGCGTTGTCGCCGGCCCGCCAGTAGACCTTCGCGTCCTTCAGTTCGCCGATGTCCGGCGTGGCGGCCGGGTTCTGCTCGGCCGTGCCGTTCCCGTTCGCCGGCGGGTTCGCGTTCTCGTCGGCCATGGCGGGCATCGTGATGCCTCCCGACAGCGTGGCGGCGGCCAGGCCGGCGGCCAAGGCCTTCCTCAGATTCGATTCCATGCATGCCCTCCTAAATGGCATTTCTCCGCTTGTTCGGACGTGGCTCGCCTATGCGGTGGACGGGGGACGCATAATCCCCCGTCATGGATGATGATTGGAAGGCGCGCTGCGACGCGTTGGGGGCGGGCGGTTATCCGCCGGGCCGGGCCGCGTACGACGGGAACCCGATCGTGCGCGCCATGGCCGCCGGAATGCCGTTGCCCGCCCGCATGCTGCGCCGTCTCGCCGACGATCCGGACGCGAACGTGAGGCTCGCCCTGGCCCGCCGCCCCGACCTGGATGCCGGGCTCGCGGACGACCTGTCATGGGATGCGGAGCCCATGGTGCGGGCCGCGATAGCCGGCCGCGGCGATCTGGACGAAAGGGTGCGGGCGCGCCTGTCGGATGACATGGATCCGCTTGTCCTCGACGCGTTGGGGCTGCATGACCGTGCGACGCTCGCCCGGCGTCTCCACCCGATCCGCACGGAGCCGAAAAAGGGGGGATTATGGCGGTGAGGGAGAACGCGGTGGAGCGCCGGTTCAGCCTTCTGGCGAAAAGGCATGGGGCCCTGTCCCTGAAATGGGTGTCCCCCGGACGGCTGGGAGTGCCGGACCGGCTCCTGTTCATGCCTGATGGCCGTTTGTATCTCGTGGAGCTGAAACGGCCCGGGGGCAGGCCCCGGGCCAGCCAGGCGGCCATGTTCGCGAAACTCGAAAAACGCGGCTTCCGCGTGTGGGTCGTGGACGATCCGGACGCGTTCTTCGAGAAGATCGCCGGCTAGGCGACCCCCGTTTCACGGCCGCAATGCATGCGCGACGGCCCCGCCTCCCTTCCGGAATGCGGGGCCGTCGCGGTTTCCGTATCAGGCGAGATCGTCGGCGAGCGTCCGGTCCGTGAACCCCCAGTCCGCCACGTTCTCCAATTCCGGGTCGTCGATGACATCGGTCAGGTCGCGGTCGGTGGCGAAGTCCATGCGATGGTTCACCCGGGTGTTCTCCCGGATCGTCATGATGTCGAGATCGTCGTCATCGGATTCGCTTTCCATGATCGCGTACACATGCCAGCCGTCCGGCACATGCTCGCGGGGGAGTCGTTCGCAGTCCATCGCGTACCCGTTGACCCGGCTGCCGTCCGCCAGCGTGAAGTCGATTTGGCGGGCCAGGTCCGGCCGGTCGAAGATCATGGCCAGATCATGCGGGTCCGGCGCGATCCGGGGCGCGGCCACATCCTCCGATGCGCCGGCGGCGTTCTTCGGCTCGTACCGGCCCCCGTCGGGCGTGCCCTTCGGCTTGTGGCTCCTGTTGTTCCTGTCCATCACCATGATGATGCTCCTTTCCTTACTGGCGCCGGTCCGTCAGGGCCGGATTGCCGGACAGCATGGCCTGCATGTCGGGGTCGTCCGGATACCGGTCGCGCAGCACCTTGAGGCTCGCCAACGGCAGGCTCGGATTGCCGGCCAGGTTCAGGTCGGTCTGACGGTCGCCGCGCCCGGCGAACGAGCCCAGGAGCTCTGACGGCGTGCGCGGGTTGGCGGCGAGCCGCCGGTCGATGTCCGGATTGTTCTCGGCGGCCAGTTGGGAGGCGAGCGCGAAGTCGAGCTTCGGGCTGTGCGCCGCCCCGAACGCGGCCTCGTACCGGTCGTAGGACACGTGTTTTTTCCAGTCGGCGAGCGTCGCCATGTCCATGCGCGGATGGCTCCACACGCGTTCCCGGATCCACGGGTCCGTGGTCCTCTCGTCGATGGCGTGCAGCGCGTCGGGACCGCAATGCGGATGGCGGAGCACCTTGCCCGCGAACACGCTGCTGTCGCGCGGGTAGATGTTGACGGCGAGGGCGAGCGTCGAATCGTCCGCGGCCGGGTTCGCGGCCACGCGGGCGGCCTGCCGCACGTGCGGGTCGGCCCGCAGGCTTTCCCAGACGAGTTCGGGAGCCGCGTGCGGGTTGGAGCCGACCGCGTCGATGGCCGCGTGCCTGATGCCGGGGGTCGGGTCGCGCATCCAGCCCACGCAGCGGGCGCGGAACGCGTCCGACATGACGGGGCGCATGCAGGCGCCGGACACCGTGTCCGCGCGCGCCGAATTCGACTTCTGCCGGAACACGAGCCTGTCCACGTCATCCTCCGTGAGGTTCGGGTTCGATGCGAGGCACGCGTCCACCTTGGGCCGGCGGGCGGCCATCAGGCCGATGGCGTCCGGGCCGGAGGCGGCGCGAATGTACTCGATGTCGTCCTTGGTGAGGGGTTCGTGCGAGCCGATGATGCGGGCCGACGGGTCCGCCCCCGACGGCGGGGCCACGTCATCCGATGCGAATGTCCCGTTTCCCGCCTCGTACCGGCCGCCGTCCGGCAGCCCCTTCGGTTTGTGGCTCCTGTTGTTCCTGTCCATCACCATGATGGTGTTCCTTTCCCGTCAGCGGTCCGCGTAGTAGCCGATGGTGGCGACCCGGTCCGAATGCCTGTTCCAATACGATTCGAGGCGCTTCCGGTAGCGGGCTCGCAGCAGTTCCTGCGCGTCGCGCACCGCGGCCAGTCGGACGGCGTCCAGGTAGTGCCGGGTCTCGTGTTCCGGCCTGTCGGGGTCGTCCGCGCCGCGCGCGTGCCACCGGTCGTAGCCGATGCCCGGGTTCGGGGCCTCCACGCCCGGATAGGAGACGACGTACGGGTCGCCCGTGGCGTCCGGCCGCCAGCCGAGATCGGGCGCGTTGTCGCGCATGTTGCGTTCGACGAACGCGTCGTGCAGGCGCGTGCCGTCATGGCCGGCCGGGTCGGGACGCGTGTCGTCGTACCAGATGTCGCGGGTGATGCGCGGCAGCCGTTTCGTCTCGATGGGCGGCATGCCGGGCCCCAGGTCCACGTACTCGTGTTCCTTGAGGTACCAGTCGCGCATCCGATCCCTCCGGTCGGCGGGCATGCCGGCCGTGAACCGGTCGGCCCACTCCGTCTTCCGCGTCTCGTCCATCAGCCCGTACGGGGGCGTCATGTCCGTCATGGGCGGGGCGACATCGTCGACCCCCGCGGGCGCGGCCGTCGCGTCGAACGTGCCCGCCACGCCCCGCGGCAGGCCCTTGCCCCTGTGGCCGCGATTGTTCCTGTCCATGACCATGGATGCCGCCCTCCGTGCCTGGCCGATTCCCCTGGATTCGGGGTGTCCTATGCGCGCGGGGCATGCGTCCCGCGGGGCGGCGGGAAAGGGCGGTATGCATCGGGAGGGACGGGTATGCGGATGGTATGCATCACGTGATGCATACCTTTCCGCCCCGTGTTTCCGGCATTATTCCGCCGATTACGGACGGCGGTATGCATCCGTATGCGTGGTATGCGTGCCCTATAAGGGTAAAAGGGGTAAAAGAGAGTAACTCGGAAAACAGATGCATACAATGCATACCTTCCATTATCCTTCTTCCAATCCCTTATATTCCAAGGGTTTACGGCCCCGTGAAGGTATGCATCAGGCAATGCATACCGCACGCATACCGATGCATACCCGGCGAAATTTTTACAATAAGGGGAACAAGCCGGAAAGAAAGCGAAAATGCCCGAAGCGGACACCATGCCCGC
>CXQV01000038.1_pt1 | contig 17111 bp, 10 predicted proteins | sample 591861 | NCBI WGS metagenome assembly CXQV01 (sample SAMEA3491304, study PRJEB9169) | human gut metagenome | biome: ENVO:mammalia-associated habitat; material: ENVO:feces | place: Bangladesh | collected 2010-04-07 | reverse complement strand
TATCAGTGCATACCGGTTGTTGAAGAAGCTCGAAGATGTGGGCAAGTTGCGTCGCGAGGGGAATGGGCCGTCATCCCGATACGTGTTGGGATGATTGGCGCGTGTGAAAGTAAGTTCTTTCATCACCTTTCAATAATTCTTTCATGTAAGAACTCTCTGTTTACATGTAAGAATTATTGCAAGATGATGAAAGATGCACACAAAAACGGGGAAGCCCCGCTCACATCGAGCGGGGCTTCCCCATATGCGCTGGTGTGTAGATCAGCCCGTGTTCTGCAGGCCGGCAGCAACACCTGAAACGGTGCAGAGGATCAGATAGATGAATCCTGCCTGCTGGCTTTGCGAGAGCTCTTCCTTGTCCACCTTCTTGCGTAGCGACCTGAGGGCGAGCACCTGGGTGACGGACAGTGCGTCCACATACGGCGAACGAATGCGGATGGCCTGGCCGAGCACGTGGCGGTGCTGCAGCGGCCACTTGTCACCCACGATGTCCAGAACCCACTTGCGGGTGAGCTCCATCTCCTCGAGCACCTTCTTGTTGAGGTCCTCGCGGTCGCCGAGGGCGAGGTACATCTTGGCGATGCGCTCGTCCGTCTTGGCGATGGACATCTCGATGTTGTCGATGAACGTGGAGAACAGCGGCCATTCCTCATACGCCTTGCGCAGCGTGTCCAGATCGCCGAACTTTTCGCATGCGGTGCCCAGGCCGTACCAAGCGGCCAGGTTGATGCGTGCCTGAGCCCAGGAGAAGATCCACGGAATCGTACGCAGATCGTCCAGGGACTTGGCACCAAGGCCGCGCTTGGCCGGGCGGGAGCCGATCGGCAGCAGGCCGATCTCGGTCAGCGGCGTGACGATCGAGAACCACGGCGCGAAACCGTCGGTGCCCAGCAAGTCGAGGAACCGGTTATGGGCTGCCTCATCGAGCTGAGCGGCCATGTCGGCGTACTTCCGGGTCATCTCGGTGTTGGTCTTCTCCACGCTCGGGGCGGACTGCAGCAAGGTCGCCGCGGCCACGGACTCCACGTGGCGGATGGCAAGCACCGGGTTGCCGTAGCGGGCGAAGATGACCTCGCCCTGCTCGGTGAGCTTGAAGCGGCACTTGACGGAACCGACCGGCTGGGCAAGCACCGCACGGTTGGCAGGGCCGCCGCCACGACCGACGGCGCCGCCGCGGCCGTGGAACAGGGTCAAATCGATGTCGTGCGATTCGGCCCACTTGGCGATGCGCTCCTGAGCGGAGTGCAGGGCCAGCGTGGCGGAGGTCGGACCGGCGTCCTTCGAGGAATCGGAGTAGCCGAGCATGACCTCGAGCTTGTTGCCGGTGGCCTTGAGGCGAGCCTGCACCTCGGGGATCTTGATCATTTCCTCGAGCACATCCACCGAGTTCTGCAGATCCTCAAGCTGCTCGAACAGTGGGATGACGTCGATTACCGGTACATCCTCCGGGTGGGAGAACGCCAAGCGGTTGAGCTCGTAGACATCCTTGATGTTCTGGGCGCTCTTGGTGAAGGAGATGATGTAGCGGCGGGCGGCCTTGAGGCCGTTGCGCTTCTGGATGGCCCCGAGCGCGCGGAAGGTGTCGAGCACCTCGTGGGTCATCGGCTGCAGATCGCCGCGTTCGCCGTGCAGACCATGTTCGCGGATGTCCGCAAGGGCGCGGGCATGCACCACGGAGTGCTGACGGAACTCCATTTCGACCATGTGGAAGCCGAAGGTCTGCGCCTGCCAGATAAGGTCCTGCAGCGGGCCGTAGGCGGAACGCTTCGCGCCGGCGGTGGCCAACGACTGCTGCACCACCTTGAGGTCGGCGATGAAATCGTCGCAGGAATGGTACATGAGATCGGCATCACGTTCGATGGTGTAGTGCAGACGGTCGGCCATCACCAGCATGACCGCGCGGTGCAGTTCCTTGTTGGAGATCAGGGCGGCCTTGTCGGTCAGACGCTCGCTCATCTCCTTCTGGTGGCTCCAGAGGCTCTTGAGGTCGGCGCTTGGCGGCGTGGTCTCGGCTTCCATGGTGAGGTTGCGGCCCACCGTGCGGGTGACTTCCTCAAGTGCAGCGATCACATGATCGGAGAACTTGCGGGCCACCTGACGGCTCACCTTGGCGGTGACGTTCGGGTTGCCGTCGCGGTCGGAGCCGATCCAGCTGCCCGGGCGGAAGAACGCGGGGCACGCGGGCTCCACCAAGCCGGCCTTGTCGCCCAGCACCCAGTCGTCGAAGCGACGGTAGACGGCCGGAATCGTGTTGAACAGGGTGTTGTCGAAGATGTCGAGAATCGTGTCCGCTTCCTCGACCGGGGTCGGTTTCTTCAGCGCGATCGGGGAGGTGCGGAACAGCGCGTCGATTTCGTTGTAGAGACGGCGCAGACTCTCCTTCTTGTCCAATCCGCCGAGGCTCTTGTATTCCTCGAGCAGTTCGGAGATGCGGCGGATCTTGCCTTCCACGGCCTTGCGGCGGGCCTCGGTGGGGTGCGCCGTGAACACGGGGTGGAACTCGAGCCGGTCGAGCAGCTCCTTGGCCTTGGCCGGGCCCATCTCGTTGATGAGCTGGTGGTAGGCGACGGTGAGTTCGTTGATCGGATCGACGGCCTGGTCGTCGGACACGTTGTTCTCGCGCTCATGCAGCACGGAGACGCGGTAGTTCTCCTCGGACAGGTTCGCCAGGTGGAAATACGTGGCGAACGCGCGGGCCAGCAACTGGGCGTCGTGCAACGTCATATCGTCGATGACGTCCACGGCCTCTTTCAAGCCGTCCCGTGAGGGGTTCGGATTCTTGACCTCGGAGAAATGCCCGGCGCTGGCTTCCACCGAGTAATTACGCACGGTGTCGAACGTGGAGAGCAGTTCGGGGTTGTATTCGCCCAGTACGTCACGCAGGATCTTCAAACACAGATCCATGTCGTCCTTGAGGCTTTGGGGAAGATCATGCTCCTCGGGGCCCTTGCGGCCAGTTCCGGTAGTGACGATGGCGGCGTCAGCAGGAGTGATCTGTTCTTCTGGTGTTGCCATATAACCTCCTTTGCCGAATATCAGGTTGCTCGGTCTGACGGTCGTCCGCGGCTCCTCCGCGGTTGTTGAGGCCGTCCGTTGCGAGCCCACAGCCTGTATTCAACGTGGTTGTTGTGTGAGCAACAGTGTATCCCCATGAAATCGCCACTTACGTTACGAAGTCCATATAGTGCGCAGCGGTGATGTTCATTTCGGGGGGCATTTGCCCGAATATTGGACAACATATGGGATGATGTCCGAAGCGCGGAAAAATCAGGCATCAGGCGATTGCCGCAGGGGTAGGCGGGGAGTAGTAATGGACAACGTGAGCGAACAGAAGAAAAAAAATGCGCCTGAGGCGAAAGGCGCATCGGCCGTACGAAAATTCCACACCCACTCTATTCCGCTGGACATGGAAGACATTGCGCGTGACTGGGATAAGCCGGTGGTGGATGCCGGTATCGCGGCCAAGGCGAGCGTTATTGTGCGCGTTGGCATGCTGGATTTGGGGGCCGGCACTGGATCGTTCCGCGTGCGTGAGATGATGCATCGCATCGCCTATCCATTGGGCGTGCATGTGCGCGCCGATGTGAACCTGACGGACATCGAAGCTACCTGCACCGATGGCCGCAATCGCATCACCGAAGTCGTGGATTTGCCGACTACCGGCGTGAACACCGAACGAATCTGGCTGCTTGAGCATTTTGCCGACTGGTTCTCCGTGAACCTCGGTAAGGGATCGATGTATCACGTCGATTCGCAGTTGTCTGATGGAGTGGTCAAACATCTTGATGAGCGCGATGCCTCGCAGTATTCGGCTGATCTGTCCAAGCGGCTGCGTGAACAGGCCAAGGCTCGTGCCGCTGCGGCCGACGGCAGCGTTGATGATGCTTTGGATGTGGCGTTGAGGGCCAAGGTCACGGTTACCTCTGTGGCTAAATCCTTGGATGATGACAACGAGGAAGCGCACCGTCTGCTGGCGGACAGCGAGAAGGTCACCCCGATTGAAGACAAGGCGGCCGAGGAAAAAGCCTACGATGATGCCGAGGTGTTCGCCGGCGATTCCAACGAGGCGGTCGAGGCGGCCAGTTCTGCCGGGGCCGAGAGCCTGACGCGGCATGAGGCGGGAAATGCTCCGGACAATGACGAGAACGCTGCCGGCGAGCCGTCGCGTTCTGACGGTTCGGGCGTGCGTGCATCGGAAGGTGACGCTGCAGATGCCGCGACTGAGCCGAGTTCGGCCAAACGCAAGAGTCGCGTGCCCAAGGAATACGCCGAACATTTCAACGAGCGTTCCGATGAAGAGAAGGCCAAGGGCGGCATCACTGTGCGTCAGGCACACGAGCGGCTCGATCTCATCGAGCGCCGCAAGCCGTTGTACAAACCGTGGTTCTCCGGCTTAGCCTCCGCTTTGGCTTGTGCGGCCTTCGTGTTCCTGCTCGGTGGTGGCCCGTATGACATGATTGGTGCGTTCGTAGGAGCGGGCCTTGGCCAGTGGATGCGCCGGCGACTATTCGCGCATCATCTGAACCAGTTCTTTGTCACCTTTGTATGTGTGGCTGCGGCGGCGCTCGCCTGCACGGGCACTTTGCGACTCATCGGCATCTTCGACCCGGTCGCACTTTCGCATGATACGGCCTATATCGGTGCCATGCTGTTCGTGATTCCGGGCTTCCCGCTTATCACCGGCGGCCTCGATATGGCCAAGATTGACTTCCCCTCTGGCATTCAGCGCGTGGCCTACGTGCTGTGCATCATCCTGATGGCCACGCTCGCAGGCTGGGCCGTGGCCGTGATGGTGCACCTGCACCCGGAAGGTTTCGAGCCGTTGGGATTGAACCCGTGGGTCAACGGTTTGCTGCGGTTCGTGGCAGCGTTCGTCGGCGTGTGGGGCTTCTCCGTGCTGTTCAATTCGCCGCAACGTATGTGCCTGACGGCCGCGCTGATTGGTGCAATCACCGACACGTTGCGTTTGGAATTGCAGGACTTCAGCGTGGCACCCGAGATGGCGACCTTCATCGGCGCATTCCTGGCGGGTATTCTGGCCTCTGCATGGCGTTCATCCGTCAGGCGCGGCTGGCTGCCACCGCACCTTGGCTATCCGCGCATCTGCCTGACTGTGCCGTCTATCGTAATCATGGTGCCCGGCTTGTATATGTACCGCGCGATGTGGTACCTCGGCAGCTTCGACACTGTCAATGCTCTGGATTGGGCATTCCGCGCATTTATGGTGATTGTCTGTTTGCCGATCGGCTTGGCGATGGCTCGCGTGGTCACCGATAAATCCTGGAGATACGACATTTAGTCGTTGTGCTGGCTCCCCTCGGGTGAGGGGAGCCAGCACAACATAACATAGCGTCTCAGTATGGTGACACTGGAAGGCGCTTGAGACCTTGCATCCATTACCATCGGGCGAAGTGCGTTGCAGTCGTGTTCATGGTTGTGGCGGCCGGCACGGCGCTGGTTCAGCGCCCATCACACATCAACACAAACTCATGCCATGGCGATAGCCGCTTGGCGTCATGATCGAGGAGGGTCGTTGGCCAACGATTTCTGGATTCTGCTGGCCATGGTCATCTATTTTGCGGCCATGCTGTCCATCGGATTCATCTACTCCAAGCGCTCCAACTCCTCCTCCAAGGAATACTTCGCGGGTGGTCGCGGCGTGGGGCCGTGGCTCACGGCACTAAGCGCCGAAGCCTCCGACATGAGCGGCTGGCTGCTCATGGGCCTGCCGGGCTTGGCCTACTTCACCGGCGCGGCCGATCCGATGTGGACTGCCATCGGCCTGGCTCTCGGTACCTATCTCAACTGGAAACTTGTGGCCCGCCGCTTGCGTCGCTACTCGGTGGTGGCCGGTGACGCCATCACTATTCCTGATTTCTTCGCCAAGCGATTCCATGACGAGAAGGGCGTGATTTCCACTATTGCGGCCGTAATCATCTTGGTGTTCTTCAGCGTGTATGTGGGCAGCTGCTTCGTGACGGTGGGCAAGCTGTTTGCCACGCTGTTCGGCTTCGACTACCACATCATGATGATCATCGGCGCGGTGGTCGTGTTCGTCTACACCGTGGTGGGTGGCTATCTGTCTGTGGTGATGACCGACTTCATTCAGGGCATGCTCATGTTCTTTGCGCTCGCGGTGGTGTTCATCGGCACTGTGGCCAGCGCAGGCGGCATCGACAACACCGTGGAATTCCTGCGCTCCATCCCCGGCTATCTCTCCGGCGCGCAGGTGGCCGCGCCCAAGCTGGACCCGGCCACCGGTCAGCAACTGGTCGAGGCGGGGAAGGCCGTGTTTGGTGCGCCCTCCGATTATGGCATTATCACCATTATTTCCATGCTGGCGTGGGGCCTGGGCTACTTTGGCATGCCGCAGGTATTGGTGCGCTTCCTTTCCATCCGCAGCGTGGAGGAAGTGCGTAAGTCCCAAATCATCGCCACCTCTTGGTGTGTGATTTCGCTGGGCTGCGCAGTGTGCATCGGCCTGGTGGGTCGTGCCATGATGCCCACCGAACTGTTGACCTCCACCGACGCGGAAACCATTTTCATCGTGCTGGCGCAGACCCTGCTGCCGAGCTTCATGTGCGGCGTGGTGGTCTCCGGCATCTTCGCCGCCTCGATGAGCTCCAGCTCCTCGTATCTGATTATTGGCGCTTCGGCCATGGGCGAGAACATTTTTCGTGGATTGCTGCATAAGAAGGCCACGGATCGGCAAGTCATGATTGTGGCTCGTGTGACGCTGGTGGTTATGTTCCTGTTCGGCATTGTGGTGGCGTTTGACCAGAACTCTTCGATTTTTCAGGTCGTCTCCTATGCGTGGGCTGGTCTCGGCGCATCGTTTGGGCCATTGATGCTGTGCTCGCTGTATTGGCGTCGTGCCAACAAGGCCGGTGCCGTGGCCGGCATGTTGTCTGGTACGGCGACCGTGCTGATTTGGCATAACCTCGTCAAGCCTTTGGGTGGTGTGTTTGCCATTTACGAGCTGCTGCCTGCGTTCGTCATTTCGTTGCTGTTCATCGTGGTGGTCTCGCTGTTAACCGCCAAGCCGAATGAACGCATGCTTTACGAATTCGACCACTACATGGATGATCCGTTGCCTGGCACCCTGCCGTCCGGCACCGTGCTCGTCGACGAACCCATGGAAGCCATGGAGGCCGAAGTCCGCAGCGGCAAGTGACGCGTACCCGCTGCGCGGTTGGCTTGGCGCTGTATCCTTTGGCCCCGCGAAGTCGCATGAATTTGCCGGCTTCGTGGGGTTTCTTCGATGGAAGGATACATTTAGCCCGCTCTGCAAGGTCATCGCATCCACTGATGCCTCTTTGTTGAGGTGCGGCTGTCTCTATTGAGCTATTCACGCGGCGTTATCGGAATAATTGGAAGCAGCGGCTCGACATTCAAACGTTTGTACAGCGGAATACGGCGTAATTATCGGGCATCGCTGACTTGTCGAATGGTCTGCCGCGTAGTGAGCTGAACCGTTTTGCCCGTGACCTCTTGTATCCTTTCGGCGACTCTTCGGGCAAGAGCCTCTTCTCCCGCTTCATCGCCAATGTCTAATTTGGTAACTTGAATGTACTTCCAACCGGCATCCTCTATCATTTGACGGCGTCGTGCGTCGTTCAGCCATTGTCCGGCGTGATGTGAGCCCTCGTATTCGATACATATCTTGAATTCAGGGTACGCGAGATCGAGATGTATGGGTCTGGTGCCATTGCCCACGAATATCGGATAATTCACTTGCGGGCAGTCCAAGCCGTATCTCAGGAGAGCCAAGCGGGTTCGTGTTTCCATGGAAGAGTCTGTGCCGGCGCGTGCCAGAAGCAGAGCCCGGCGGCATTTTTCATATCCGCGGAACAGGTTCGTATTGGCGCCGCTCTCCTTATCGGCGCGCACTTGGGCCTCGGCCGTATCGAGATATAGGGAAAGATTGTCTGGAGTCGTTCTGCATAATCTTTGATCTCGACGCATCACGGAATCAGCGAGAACGACAAGTTCCTCCAGTTCGAGATATGCGGAGAACATGGCCCATGTGCAAGCTGGCGAAGTGCATGTGAATTGCCCTTCGACCATGACTGTGTCTAACGGGAAAGGCCATACGACCACTTTGACCCCCACAACGTGTCGCTTGGCATTGGCGTGTGGAACCGCAACAATGGTTGCAGTTGCAAGGCCCCTGTGTTTGCTCAATATGCGGGGCGCCTCGATTGATAAAAGCTCCAACGCCGTTGTCAGGGCATAGGGCGGTCGCCAGCCGCTTCGCCGTTGCACATCTGCACACGTCTACATATCGTTGATATTTCTGCATTGTCAGCTCTGTCAATGCGATTGAGCTGCCCATGATGATCGCCCCCTCGTGATGTTCTGCTTTGTGTTTGAGAAGTGTAGGGGTTGACTGCCCGCTCTGTCTACCGCCTCAATTTTTCGGTGGATAGATGTGGATAAGTCAGTGGATAACTGGGGGTATTCGTTGAGGTCTGTCAGACCAGTGTGGCTCCGAATACATTGGATAAGTCATGCGGAGCCCTAAATGAGGCCTGCCCCTGCCCCTTGCGCACGCCCTCCTTACCGCTGGTTCTGGTTCACGTGGGGTGATGGGCGGGGGGGTGGAACCCGTGCCCTTTGTAGGTGAACCAGCGCGTTGGTCTAACAGTCCCATTCATGTTGGCTGCAGGACATCCGTGATTACAAGGAACGCAGGGATTTGCGGGTCCGATGGCGGGGCACCATCGACGGCATGATTAAGCTTGGACGAAATCCCCATGGCGTTCAAGCAAAGGTGGCATGATGGCGGGTATGAGTAGCTTGGTGCGTATTGTCAATGCCGGTGTTCCGGGGTCTCAGGACCGCGTGGACGTGGTTCTTCGCGATGGGGTTGTTGCGTCCGTCAATCCTGCCGGAACGGACCTAGCCTCGCATGGCGCAATGCCGGCTGGAGCGCATACGGCATTCTCGGCGCACACGTCGAACGCCGCTGACACCGGCAGCGCCCCGACTCCAACGCCAGCCGCCGCACCTGCTGACGAAACCACCATCAATGCAGATGGCCTGTGGATCATCCCCGGCCTGTGGGACTGCCATACGCACTTCACGCAATGGGCCAAGACGTTGGGCCGTCTGGATCTCATCAACGCTCGCTCGGCTGCTGAGGCGATGGATATGCTGCACCGTCACTTGGACGAGCGCCGCGCCGCCGGCACGCTTGACCCGGATGCCTTCGTGGTGGGCATGCGATTCCGTCACTCGCTGTGGGCTGATGATGAGCAGCCCACGTTAGCCGCCATCGACGCCGTGACCGGCGACCAGCCGGTGGCCCTCTCCAGCGCGGACATGCACTGCGGTTGGGTGAACTCTGCCGCGGCTCGCAGACTTGGCGTACATGTGGACGAATCCGGACTGGTCGGCGAGCTCGAATGGTTTAACGCCTACACCGCCTTCGACAAAGCACCGGGCGCCGCCGAGGAGACCGATCGTCTGCTGCGCGAGGCCGAACAGGACGCCGCAAGCAAGGGCGTGGTCGGCATCCGCGATTATGAGATGGCCGAAAACATCGACACGTGGATCAAGCGTTTCAAGGCCGGTGTCAATAACCTGCGTGTGGATGCCGGCGTATACCCCGAACGACTGCAAGCCGCCATCGACGCGGGCTGGCATACCGGCAGGGAACTTCCAGACAGCAACGGGCTCGGCCGCGTGGGTGCCATGAAGCTCATCTCGGACGGTTCCCTCAACACCCGCTCCGCTTATTGCTCCACGCCGTATTCGGGCATCGAGCCGACGACGTACGGCACCCTGAGCTACACGCCGCAGCAAATCGAAGACTACATGCGCTTGGCCACAGAGCATGGCTTCGACATCGCCTGCCACGCCATTGGCGACGAGGCGAACACCATTGTGCTCAATGCAGCCGCCGCCACGCATGCACATGGGTCAATTGAGCACGCGCAGATGCTCAAGCCCGTCGATATCCCACGCTTTGCCGAGTTGGGCCTTACGGCCAGCATCCAGCCGCAGCATGCTATGGACGACCGCGACGTCATCACCCGTTTCTGGGCCAACCCGGCCGGCATTCCCTATCCGTTCAAGGCACTCCACGACGTCGGCACCACGCTGCGCATGGGTTCTGACGCGCCTGTGGCCCCGCTGGATCCGTGGCTGGCTATTTCCGCCGCCGTGTTCGGTACCGAGAGCTCTGACCGCGAGCCGTTCCAGTCCGAGCAGTGCCTAGATGTGCGTACCTCGCTGTCGGCTTCGACCGCCACCGGCCGTGACCGTCTTGCAGCCGGCGACCCGGCTGATGCGGTGCTGCTGGACACCGACCCATACGCCGCAACCACTCCGGAAGCCATGCGCGCCATGCCGGGACACGTGGTGATGACGCTATTGCGTGGTGTACGCACGTATTGAGCGAAGGTCTTGGTGTTCGGCGGCTGTCACCGCTCGCCTCGACAGCTATATCGTGTATATCGCGCAAAAAGCAGCGTTGAAATCTTGAATTGCGGTTATGAGTGTTTGATTCTCCGTTTCAAGGGGCGGATTTACGCTTCTGCGGAGGTCTACTTCCGTTTTGAGGGGCCGGTCATCCACTGAACCTCGCATAGAAGCCCATCTGTGCCAACGTCATTCCGCCGTTTTGTACCGTGTCTACTTGGGCATCAGCCCCTCGAAACGGAAGTAGACCTCCGGACAACGAGAAATCCGCCCCTCGAAACGGAAGTACGGGCGCAAAAGCAGTCACACAAGGGGGAGAGCGGACGTTTTGGACGGCTATGCGGCCCGTCCAGGGTGTTTGCGGCATTGCACAGGGCTCGCATAAATAAGAAAAGGACTAATCTCCGCCATATTGCAATGAGGAACCGTTCTGATTCTGCGCTACGAGGCAGTCTGTACTCATGCACGCGGTTCCAGCTATGCGATAAAGAGAACGCGCAGACGCTAGTGCGCCAAAACGAAGCTGGGCTGGACGCCCACACTAACCCATCAACACGCGCGGATAAGACCCACGTTTTGTCTATGAACCCAAAACGAAAGACGCCGTGTCAGTCGCCCCGATGGGTCTGACACGGCGTCTTGCCGCGAGCAGTGAAAGATCAGTACTTCATGCCCATGGCCTCACGCACCTGGTCGAGGGTTTCCTCGGCGATGGCGTTGGCGCGCTTGTTGCCGTCGTGCAGGATGTCGCGGATGGAATCCATGTCCTTGGCCAGTTCGGCGCGGCGTTCGCGGTGCGGGGCCAGGAACTCGTTGACGGACTCGATGACGTATGCCTTCAGCGCGCCGGCGCCGGAATCGCCGATCTCCTCGGCGATGTCCTTCGGGTCACGGCCGGTCACCAGACCGGCGGTGGTCAGCAGGGCGGAGACCTGCGGACGCGCAACCGGGTCGAAGGTGATGCGACGCTCGGAGTCGGTCGGGCTCTTCTTGATAAGCTTGGCGGTCTCCTCGGCTGTGGCGCCCAGCATGATGGAGTTGCCATATGACTTGCTCATCTTGCGTCCGTCAAGACCCGGAATCTCCGGCGCTTCGGACAGAATTGCGGCCGGCTCCGGGAACACCGGATTCTTCTTGGCGTAACGCTCGTTGAAGCGGCGCGCAATGGTACGGGTGATTTCCACGTGCGGCAGGTTGTCCTTGCCGATTGGCACGACATTGGCCTTGCAGAAGAGGATGTCGCACGCCTGATGCACCGGGTAGGTGAGCAGCAGGCCGGTCAGCGCGTGGCCGGAAGCCTCCATCTCGGACTTCACGGTCGGGTTGCGGTGCAGCTCGGCCTCGGTGACCAGGGACAGGAACGGCAGCAGCAGCTGGTTCTCGGCCGGCACGGCGGAGTGGGTGAACATCATGGTCTTGTTCGGGTCAATGCCGGCGGCCATGTAGTCGAGCACCAGGTTCAGCACGTTGTCCTGAATGTGCTCGGTGGTGTCGCGGTCGGTGATCACCTGATAGTCGGCGATGATGATGTTCGTGTTCACGCCGCGCTCCTGCATGGCGACGCGCTCGCGAATCGAGCCGAAGTAGTGGCCCAAGTGCAGGCGGCCGGTCGGCCGGTCGCCGGTCAGCATGGTGAAGCTCGACGGCTTGGCCTCAAGCTTGGCAAGCGTTTCGTCCGAACGCTTCTTCGCCGCGAGGAAGCTCGCGCTCATCTCATTGCCTGCCGCTGTCAGTTGCTGCTCGTCGGTCATGCGAAATCCTTTGAATAGGCCTCAGATAAACGCTTTTTATGGTAAAAGTGTGAGCCGACAACGAACAAGCCAGTATTAGTGGTACTCTCTATTGTTGATGAATCGAACAGCACAGTAATTCGCAGGGGGTCAGATGGGCCGCGGACGTCAAAAAGCAAAACAGCAGAAAATTGCCCGAAAGCTCAAGTACCTGACCACCGATACCGATTACGATGAGCTGGCAAAAGAGCTAAGCGAGCAGGAGCCGGGAACGGGCTCTCCTGACCCGTTTGCCGACGTTGATGACCAGTATGCGGACAAGGATGTGGATTCCGCTGCTGACGCCGACACCGCCAAGGTCTCGCCCGCCGCGCAGGCGGACGACCTCGACGAGTACGCCAAGTGGGCAGCCGAAGCCGCCGCAAAGGCGACCAGCGGCGAATTCCCGGCCTCCGCGCCGGCCGCGCCCAAGCCGAAGCCGGCCCCGCGCAAGCCGATTCCGATGCCCATGCCCTCAGCGCTGAAGCCGAAGAAGAGCTGAACTCCATTACTTATTAGCCGCGGATCGATTGACTTACGCGGCGATATTTGGGGTGCACTGAGGCGTGCTGAGACGTTCGCCGTATCGGGCTTGGAATTCTTGACGTGATAACGCCTTTGTGCAGTTTGAATGCGCGAATGCCGTGCAATGACGTGCATAGGGGAGGGAACGTGCCTGATATCAGCGGGCGGGATGGATCGAAGCCCACCATGCTCATCATGGACAACGACCGCATGGCCTTGATGGCATTGCAGTCGATTCTACGGCAAGCGTGCTGCTGGTATTACTGGGCATTGCGTTGCGCTGGCGCAAGCGCGTGGTGAATCAGGAGAACGAAAACGAGCGGATGGAATCGGCGCTGGCCGATCTGCGCCACGGCAACCAGCTCGCGATCGAACTGCACGACACGCTGTCCAACGATCTGACGTATATCTCGACCATCGCCCGGAATAATCTGGCCGCGCCAGCCGGCATCGATGGTGGCGACTGGCAGCGCGTGCTGGATCGCAGCCAACGTGCCTTTGCGGAAGTGCATGGCATCATCGATTTTCTGACCGAGCAGAGCGGAATGGACGCCGGCTTCCGGGACGAGTCCTTGCCGGTCGGTGGCACCGGGACATCTGAGGTGGCGACTGCGGAATCAGGGCAGGTTGATTCGCCGACGAAAGAATCCGCCCTGGCTCGTGACCCGGTAGGCACCGGGAGCTGTCCAGCGATTGCGAATGAGGTGGTTGACAATGCCGTGCCCGAGAACGCCGGTGGCGATGACCGTACGCAATCCACAGCGGGCATGCCGCAGTCCTTCGTCACGCGTGTGAAGGCGCAGATCGCCGATACCGAGGAGTTTCTGGAGGCGCAGGGCTATCGGGGGACGGCCGCGGTCAACGGCATCGCCATGGTCGTGGACCGCGAGGCGGCGGCCGAGGCGCTGTCGCTGATGACGGAGATCGGCACGAATATCCGCCGCCATGCACCGGCGGGAGATGATTCCTACCTGCTATTCGTCACCCTGTCTCCCGAATGGATTGAGATTCGCGAGACCAACGATATCCGTGACGATGCCGACGCGCAGAGTGGCCTGTCCGCGCAGGAGCGGTCGGGGCGTGGGCTGGCCATGCATCGCACCCGTGTGCAGGAGTTGGGCGGTGAATTGACCACCCGTTCGGATGATGGCACGTGGATGATTTACGTGCGTATCCCGTGCGTGCGGGGCTGATGGGGCAGAAGCTGCGATGTCCGGCGTCCGGCGCTGATTGTGCCCTGTCCTCACAAATGAGGACGACGACCGCAGCCATGTCCCCATAACCGAGGATTGCGGGTGTTCGGCTCGGCGGCGGCTCCCTATGGTGGCGTCCATAAGGACCAATCCCAGGGAGGGCAACGATGGCAAGTGATACGGAATTATGGCGGGGAACTGATTACGGATGGTGGCTGGCTGCGGACACGTCCGGTGCGGTCGGTGCCAGCCTGATCGCGTTCGCGGTGCCGCTGATGATGCTCGCCACGACAGGATCCTCTGCCGCCGCCACCACGACGGAAAGCATCTGCGTGGTGGTGCAGGCGGTGCTGGGCCTTGCCGGCGGCGTGATTCAGGACCGGTATGATCGCCGTACGCTCATGCTGATCTGGGGTGCGTCCGGTGTGGTGCTCTCGGCGGTGGCGGCGGCAGCGGTGATGCTGTTCGGCAATGCGACGAAGACGAGCGGCCATGGGGTTAACGGGGCAAACGCTCCGGCATTCGGCGGACCGTATGCCCACGTGCTTCCGATCGCGCTGCTGTGTATCGTCGTGCTGTTTTCGGTGCGCGATGGCCTGTTGGAGAATACGTCGAATGCCATGCTGCGTGGCGTGGTGCCGGATGAGCAGCTGCCGCACGCGATGGCGCTGAACGACGCCAGGGATTCGACGGTCACGCTGGCAGGCGGGCCGTTGGGCGGTCTGCTGATGACCGTGGGACATGCGGTGCCGTTCCTGACCAGCGCAGTGCTAAGTGTGCTGGGCGTGGTGTCCGCATGGCGTATTCGCCGCTATTGGAAACGCGCAACTGTGGATGATAGCGGCCATTCAGGCAATGCCGATGATGCTATCGATGTTTCCGGTGCCATCACCGCTGCCCCACGCTGGCGCGACGCACTGGACGGCATGATCTGGCTGCTGCACGACCGGTTCCAACGCCATCTCATCATCGCAGCGACCATGGTGACCGGTGCCAGCAATGCCTTCCTACTGTTGACCGCGCTGGACATCTCCCAAGGTGGCAGCCAGCTGATATCCGCCGGATTCATCAACGCCGCCTCCGCCGTTGGCATGTTGCTGGGCGCACTGATGGCCTCGCAACTGGTCAACCGTGTACCCGGCGGCGTACTGGTGGGTGTGATGTTCGCCCTGCTCGCCGCAGGATTCACCGGTGCCGCGTTGGTGCCCTCCATGGTTGGCAAGGCCATATTTGTGGCCTGCTCGGTACTGGCATTGCCCGCGGGCAACGCGGTGCTTGGAGGCCTCAGCAATACCTTGGTGGGCAAGGACAAGCTCGGCCGCGTTGGAGCGGGCAGCATGGTGTTGCAGTACGGTGCCTATGGCGTGGCCGTGGCACTCGCCGGCTGGGGTATGCAGACCATCGGCTACGGTCCGACCTGCCTGATTCTGGCCACCGTACTGGTAGCTGCCGCCGCTTACGCGCTGACGATGCGCAGCCTCATCACCCTACCCACGCCGGACCGCTGGGCCGAGCACATCCAGCGTTGGAGCATCGCACAGTTCTGATAAAGGACATCCGATACCGGGCATCCGACGATTTACAGCGGTAGCAGATCACTCAGGTCGTCGCGCTCGCCGACCGCGCTGATGTGGCCGGCGTCCTTTTCCTCTGCCCACGTGGTGATGCCGCAGGCCAGTCGCAGCCAGACTTCCGGGTCCAGTTCGATGACGTCCGGAGGGGTCAGGTTATGCGGGTCCGATTCCGGGCCGTCCAGGATCTTGACCGCACCCCACGGCGCAACGCGCACCTCCACGCCGGGGCCGGGCGCGCGCCGCTCCAGCAGGAACAGCGAGTAGCGCACGGCCATCGCCCATACCGGGCGCGGCAGAACGGGGGAGGTGGTCAGGCGATGTGGTGTGTTGTCGGCCAGTTCCAGGGCTGCAGCACGCCATTGCGCCAGTGCGTCACGCCCGCGTTTCAAGTCCTTTTCCAGAATTACAGCCATGCGTTCTATCCTTGCACTGAGCCGCGAAAGACGGCATTGTGCAAACGATGGCATACTGTGGGATGCGGAATGACAAGACATGTGATACTCTCTGACTGAGAACGTATGCAACAACTTTCTGCCAACGCTGTTACGGAGAGTTCATGCACACGTTTATGCGACGATACCAATCGCGCGGCATAATAAGCACGGGCACTTATCCCGGAAGGAAAGTCAGAATGACCGAAATTACCGCACCGAAGTCTCCCGTTACGGCGGAACAGTTCGCCGACGAGATTCGTGAACAACTGAAATACACCCAAAACGTCACCGCCGAGCAGGCCACTGCCGCCGACGTGTACGTCGCCGTCTCCAAGGCCGTGCGCAACCACCTCGCTGATTCTTGGTTCAAGACCCAGGCCGACACCGTCAACGGCAACACCAAGGCTGTCGGCTACCTGTCCGCCGAGTTCTTAATGGGCAAGCAGCTGGAGAACGCACTGCTGAACGCTGGCCTGACCGACCAGTTCGACAAGGCTGTGGAAGCCCTTGGCTTCAAGCCGAAGGACATCGTGGACGCCGAATACGAGCCGGGCCTTGGCAACGGTGGCCTTGGTCGTCTGGCCGCCTGCTTCATCGACTCTCTCGCCTCCCTCGGTGTGCCGGCCTTCGGTTACGGCATCCAGTACAAGTACGGCATCTTCAAGCAGAAGTTCGACGAGAACGGCAAGCAGGTTGAGACCCCGGATTATTGGCTGGCCAACGAAGAGCCGTGGGGGCACACCGACTACAACCGTGATCAGAAGGTCTCCTTCGGTGGCAAGGTCGTCGAAAACGCCGACGGCACCAAGACCTGGGAACCGGCCTGGTCCGTGCGCGCCGTGCCGGTGGACTACATGGTTCCCGGCTACAAGTCCCAGCGTGTGAACACCCTGCGCCTGTGGACCGCCAAGAGCTACGACGAGTTCGATCTGCTCGCCTTCAACCGTTCCAAGTACATGGACGCCGTGGCCCCGCAGGTCAAGGCCGAGAACATCTCCAAGATTCTCTACCCGGAAGACTCCACCAAGGTCGGTAAGGAACTGCGTCTCGAGCAGCAGTACTTCTTCGTCTCCGCATCCCTGCACGACGCCATCCGCGTCTTCTACCCGGGCCAGGACAAGCCGGACCTGACGACCTTCCCGGACAAGATCGTCTTCCAGCTCAACGACACCCATCCGGTGATCGGCATCC
>CXQV01000030.1_pt1 | contig 18952 bp, 12 predicted proteins | sample 591861 | NCBI WGS metagenome assembly CXQV01 (sample SAMEA3491304, study PRJEB9169) | human gut metagenome | biome: ENVO:mammalia-associated habitat; material: ENVO:feces | place: Bangladesh | collected 2010-04-07 | reverse complement strand
GATACCAAGGTCTCCATCAAGGGCAGCGCCAAACATGGCCGTATTGAAATCGTATTCTCGTCCCCTGAAGATATGGACCGCATCCTGCAGTTGCTGGTGCCCAATCAGTCCAGCACCGACGGCAAGTGGGTGTGAGATAAGACGGCTGTAAGGCATCACGTCTGATATATCAGATATACACAATGGCGCAGTACGAATTCATCCGTACTGCGCCATTGTGTATATCTGATTACTGAGTAATGCTCTACCAACTATGCGGTCAGATACTGCTGGGCATCCAATGCGGCGCGGCAACCCATGCCCGCTGCGCTAATGGCTTGACGGTAGGTGCGATCCACGCAATCACCGGCGGCAAAAACGCCAGGGGCGCTGGTGTGTGTACCAGCTTCTGCAACCGTGATGTATCCATCACCATCAGTGCTGACAACATCGGCAATGAACTCGGTAGCCGGGGTATGACCGATGGCCACGAATACCGCACTGGTATCCAAAGTCCCAGTCTCACCGGTTGCCGTATTACGAATATCAATGCTGCTCACGTTTTGGGGAGCCGTGGCCGCGGGCAGCTTCAGGCCGCCAATGGTAATGGCCGGGGAGGCGGGCTTTGCTTCCGAGGCGCTTCCGTGGATGGCGGTAACCACGGTATTGGTCAGCAAGGTCAACTTGGGATTCGACTGTGCGCGGTCCACCATGATCTGGGAGGCGCGGAACGAATCACGACGATGAATCAGCGTGACTGATGAGCCAAATCTGGTCAGGAACAGTGCTTCTTCAAACGCCGAATCACCGCCGCCGACCACCACAATGGGCTTGTCCTTAAAGAAGAAACCGTCACAAGTGGCGCAGTACGACACTCCATGACCGGAAAGTTCGCGTTCGCCAGGTACGCCAAGCTTACGGAAATTCGAGCCGGTGGCCACAATAATGGCACGAGATTCCAACACCGAGCCGTCAGATAGGCTCAGTCGGTACCGGGGCTGCGGTGCGTCAGCGGCATCTGCGGCCTCCACCTGTTCCACGGATTCGACATCATCGGCAATGAACTGCGTGCCGAATTTCTCAGCCTGATCGCGCATGCGATCCATCAAATCAGGACCCATAATGCCATCAGGGAAACCAGGGAAATTCTCCACTTCCGTGGTGTTCACCAGTTGCCCGCCAGGGGCCAGAGCACCGGTGACCAGTACAGGATTCAATCCGGCGCGACCAAGGTAAATGGCCGCTGTGTATCCAGCGGGACCTGAGCCGATGATGATGACGTTATGTTCCATATGATTCCCCTCAGTCCGTTATGAAGTGCAGTGCTCACTCCAATAATTAGACACAGTGTCTATTATGTAGTCTGCAGCCGACTGCCGTCGGTAGCGGCAGGCAGCACGTTATGTGGCGCAATGGCATTCAGCATACGTCATCCGAAAGCCAATAGACACCTCTATGCCAACAGCGTGACGTTGCCGGCATAGTCGCGACTTTTAGAAGACTTCAACCTTCTGAATGTACAGCTGGTTCTGCGGCAGGCTATCCAGCGGCACCCACAGAACCAGATCCTGTGTGTTGACGACCTTATCGAACTTCACCTCAGTGGTACCGCCCTCGGCGAATACAAACTCGGCCACCTGTTCGCCTTGGGTCGGATCCTCCGTGGTATTGGCACGGATATAGCCCTTGCCGCCAGATGTGCGGATGGTGATATTCATGCGGTACACATCATGAGGCTGGTCAAGATGGACGTGGTAGCCGTAACCGGACTGGCCGGCAGGGTTGGACAGGAAGTTCCCGCTGGCCACCGTAAAGGCGGTGTTGTTCTCGTGACGCGGCTTGGGCACCGACTGGGAGTCCTTATCCTCGGTGACCTTCTTGGGCTTCGTCTCCGTCTCTGTCTTGGTTTCGGTCTTCTCCTGAGAGGAAGACGTAGAGGAATCCTTGGACGAGGAAGTGCCATCTTCCTCACCGAACGGCACATCATCCACATTGACATCCGGCCAATTGCCTTCCGAATTCTCAGAAGAGTTCGCCGCATCTGCAGGGTTTTCCCCACTGCGCTGCAACGCATGCATGGCCCAGAACGCTGCGGCAACCACCACAATCACGGCCACGATAATGGCAACAACCTTGGTGGTCATCGATCCGAAAAGCGTCTCGTCTGGCAGGGCATCATCCTCATTGCCAGTGGGATGATCCTTCGGGATAAAGCTCGGCGGCACGGACTGGACTTCCGCCGCACGTGCCTGCTCTTCCTCCAGCGCGCGCTGCGACTCCTCACCAGGGCGGATTTCACGGCCGGAAGCATCAAAAATCGGAATACGGCTGGTGGTCTCAGCAGCGGTGGGCTCAGACACGCCGGCCGCGGTGGGAATCGGCACGGTCAGCCGGGAGTTACCGGTCGAGTTGGTCGGAGCCAGTCGGTTGTACCAGTCTCCGGTGTCTTCGCCGGAGAGGTTCTCCTTTTCCCAGGCTTGCGAGAAATTGAAGTCGAAAATGCTATGAGCATCTGCCTGACCATTGGTGCCGGATTCAGCACCAGCGGCCACTGCAGGTGCCGCGATGGACAGTGAAGGCAGCTGCTGGCTGGTGACAATGTCATCAGGAATCGGAACGATGTCGGCCTCGTCCGTAGGTCGCAGCTGCACCTTGACGATGGAGGATTCGCCGTCAGTGGTCGGCAGGGCGATGTCAGTGCTCGATAGCTTAGTCAGCGGCTTCCAATCACCCAACAGTGCGTCCAGTTCGGCCAGTGAGGCCATCGGCATGACCTGCTCGCCTTCATCGGCCAATGCCAGGCCACGCTTGCAAATAACACGGAACTCGCTTGGAATATCATGCCCAAGCAAATGCAGATCGAATTGCGGATTCGACTGGCTGGTCGTGTTGGTAAGCAGTGCATACAGCAACGCGGCAAGCTGACGCACGGCATGACGCTCAGCGCCATCATCGCCTGCCGGATCGGTTCCGGACATATCTGCCAGGATCGGAGCAAACGGAGCATCGGAAATTTCGATGCCGGAGCCGGTAAGACGCACGGTATCAGTAGTCAGGATGGCAGTGCCGGCAGTGCTGGTCAGCATGGGACGGATGGCCTGAACGGTCTCGCCAAGAATGGAGCGCATGGCGTCGTAGCTCAGTATGTTGCCGGTGGCGCTGGCACGGTAATCGGCCACGGATAGGCCACTGTCCATTGCGGTGACGGCAATGAGCACATCGGACTGTACGCGGTATTTCAGCACCGGCACATAGTGCTCGGGGCGGGTGGCCGCAAGCTCGCCGGCAATGGTGTTGACCGTGTCCAATGCCTTGCGGTTGGAGACCAGAAACAGCTGGCAATCCTTTGCCAGCACACGATCATTGGCCTGCCAAGCCTCGAGGCCGGGTTCCTTACGCAACGAAGACACCAAGGTGTAGCGGTTAAGGATAGTATCTCCCAATTGCGGTTTCATCTGCTCGTCAGGCTCCATGTGATCAGCATTCGTCATCGCTGACATTCTAGCCGTGGGACTGGCCTGAATGCCATCGGCCTCAGGCATGATGCTCGCAGCAGTATCAGCATTATTATTGTCTTCTTCGGATTGCGGTTCGTCAACGGATGTGTTGGCGGGTTTTCGCCTGAAACGGGCGGTTATCGAGTGGACGGCATCGGTCAGTTGTGTGGCGCGCAGTGCCCAGAGCACGCCGATATACACCACGGCCAGCACGAGAGTCAGTATGATGCAGATTCCCAATGCGGACAGCCAGCTCATCTGGCCGCCGGTCTCTTGGATGGAGGCACCGAAGAGGTCTGCAACAGGGGTTTTCGCCAGCCAGACCACAACGCCGCCGATTACGGCCGCTGCCAACGCCTTGCCGTATGTCTGCACAACCGGCTTGCCTTCCAGGCTGCCGCCGAATCGTTTGCGCAGCATAAACAGCATGAACGGCAGCGCCAATAGCACACCGGCGGATACGGAACAGGCAATACCCACGATCCACTGATTCGGCGGAAGCACCAGCATGCCGACAATCATGAGTGCCGTGGTGAAGCCGTATTGCAATACCGCGGCGAGGAACGGATGCAGGCCGTCCTCAAAGGCATAGAAGGTACGTTGAATCAGCAGGAAAGCCGATATGGCGGGGATGCCGCAGGACAGCGGAATCAGGGCGTAGGAGATGAGCATGGTCTCATTCATCGAGACCGAAGGCAGCAGCGCACGAATGATCGGTTCAGGGTAGACCACCAGCGCCGCAGCGAAGAACAGCACCAGCAGCCCCACGTTGCACAGCGCGTTGCCCAGCTGCTGACGTGCCGCATGGAAGTCCTGCGCTGCTATCGACCGCGAGATGAGGGGGAATACGGCGGTGGAGACGGATACCGCAATCAGCGAATACGGCAGGATGTACAGGGTGAAGGCGTTTTGGTAGGTAGCATTGCCGGCAACGTCGTACAGACTGACTCCGGTGAGCTCATGCGCACGCTGCGGGGCCAGCGTGGCGATTCGGGTCAGCACGATATCCGAAATCTGAGTAATCGCCACCACACCCAGCGATCCCAGCGCCACAGGTCCCATCGCCTTGAGACCAAAGCCGGTCAAGCCAAAGCTGGGACGGTATTTGAAGCCCAGGCGAATCAACGGCACGAACAGGATCAGTGCCTGAAAAGCCACGCCGAGCGTCCATGTACCTGCGGTAAGCGCCACTTTGCCCGAGGTCCAGAAATCAAGCGGCTGTTCGTTGGCCTTGCCGAACAACATGATGAATGCGGTGAATCCGGCGCAGCTGATGACGTTGGCTCCGGTGGAACTCCACGCATAGGAGGCAAAATGATCTTTGGCGGCCAGAATCTGACCAAGCACCGTGTATAGGCCGTAGAAGAACACCTGCGGCATGCACCAGAGCGTGAACGCAGTGGTCAGGGCAATCATTTCATGATTGCTGCTGCCCACGTACAGACGCGCCAGCAGCGGTGTGGCTGCGGCCATCACCACGGTGACGGCCAGCAGAATGCCGATGGCCAGGGTGATCAGTCGGTTCAGTCGCTCCTGAGCGTCCCTCTCCTTCAACGTGCGCACGATTTGCGGCACCAGCACGGCATTGAAAATACCGCCGGACACCAGTGTGAACACGGTTTGCGGAATCATCGCACCGGCCTGATAGGCATTGGCCGCCAGACCGGTAGTGCCGATGGCTGCCGCCAGCAAAATAGTGCGGATTTGGCCGGTCACGCGAGAAGCCGCGGTACCGGAGGCCATAATCAGGGAATTGCGGCCTACGGTAGAACTCATTCGTCAGGATCCTTCTTACGGTTGAACTGGCGCCATAAACCAACGAGGCCCAGCAGTACTGCAAAACCAATGATGACGAAACCACTGGCATCGCTGATGCGCAGCACACTGGTGATGGTGGTGTCCTGTGTGTTGCCGAAGGCGGTGTTGTGCCGATCGGCCAACGACACATGTGCGACGGTGGTGCCGGAAGTGGACACACGGATGGTGAAGGTCACCTGAGCCTCACTACGTGCGGGAATCACAACATCATTGGAACGGGAGGTCACGATTTGCATGGAATCGGTGATCGAATTGACCTTGACGCTGACGGCGTAAGGCAGCTTATTGCTTACTGTCACCGGCATCTGGGCCGATTCGCTGAATACCGACACCGATTCGGATGGGGTGATGTACACGCTGCCCAACACCGTATCGGCGAACATCCGGTTGGCTTTGGCTATCTGGCTCTGATACTCGGCATCGCTGGAGCCGGCGAACGCATGCAGAGCGATGTCGTCATGCGCGTTCAACAGCGTGCTCACCCATTGTGCGGGATCATTGGTGTGGCTGGCGGTTGAACTGGCATCTTGACGGGCAAGTGCCTGCGGGTTCAACGATGAGACATCGTCTTCATCAAGACCCTTCTTCAGTATGGAAGTGGCGAGCCGCAGGATGTCCTTACGACTTGAAGCAAGCTGCTCCAGGGTGGCACGGGTTTGGGAGACGTCGGCGGCATTGGAGTCGTCCTGGTTCACCTCGCTGCTGACGTTGTATGGGTCGGCAGCGGCCATGGTGTTCAGATCAGTCAGATTCAGCCACGATGCCTGTTCCATAGCGCTCATGACCTGATTGATCCATGACGCGCTGCTATTCCTGGAGAAGGTCATCAGCAGGTTTCGGGTGGCATACGGCTGTTCCATTTGATAGAACGCGCTTTGTGCGAGCATTCTGGCCAGCCTGCCCGCATCGCTGGCTTCGGCCGTTGCCCGTGCGCTGGTGGCCTTGCCATGCGCCAACGTGCCGAGTTCCGACTGTTCCTTGAGCACGGTGATGTCTCCGGCGGAGGTATTGACCACATAGGTGCCGGTATGCACGGTGTCGGTTTGCTCACCGTCAAACGTGGAATCCGCAATAACGGCGGTATATCCCTGAGCTCGGGCCTTGGTCAGGGCGTCCAGGCTCCACGTGCCGGATCCCTGCCAGGCATAGGTGGCAGTCGGCGTGACGGTGGATTTGGCCACAGCATACAACGTCTGCGCCTGTTCGGCGTTCCATGCTTCGTCGGCGATGCCGGCTCTGGTATAGGCATCGGCATCGTTCAGCGCCGCATACGCCGTGACATCAAAATCACCGGGTTGCATGACTCCCGCGACGGCAGGTCTGGTATCGGAGGGGAGTTCCTGGAAATACAACGGATCGGCCACCACTTGCAGGCTATGGTGTTTGGCCAAGGTCTGGTTGAGTTCCTTGACCGTGGTGGTTTCCTGCTGGTTCACCGATAACACCGGCTCTGCGGATGCATTCTCATCTTCGGAGACAAGGCCGGACAGCGCGGAGGAATCAACCTGCCAGTCAGTAGTGGTCAGCGGCATCGCCACGGTGAGGTTCATCGCCGGAGTCTGCGCGGTGTCGAGCCCGTCAGGAGAACGGGTCAGGAAGCTGGGGAGCATGGTTGGCGGCTGGTTTCCGGCGCTGTACGACAACTGCAGGGGCTTGGGACCCCAGCTGCGCATACTCTGCAGAGCCTGCTGGTCGGCCGCCACGTCGAGGGTGACGGTTGCAGTGTTGCCCGGCGTGATTTCAGGAACATCAATGCTGCCGAGCACATCCGGGGTGGGAATGGCGGTATCGCCTTCCGCCCATTTCTGCATATCAGTGCGTGAGACGAATGTGAACCGTGAATTTGTGCTGAGAATCAGTGACCCCGCCGGTGCCGTATCTGATGAGGCATTGGTAATCGCTACCGTGATATGGAATCCGGAAGAAGCGGTGACTATGGGCGTACTCTGCTCGATGGCGATGGTCTGACCGGCCTGATCATCAGGCGAATCATCGGCATATGCGGTCAGTGGGGCGGCCAGCATCGCCGTGATGACAAGAATGGCCGCAAACGCGCGTACGAATCGTCCACCATGGCGTGAGCGGCATAAGACTGCGGGTAGGTTCACTCGTTTGCCTGCCTGTTCTTCTTTCTGGCGTATAGCCACGCGATTTTGCGCTCGTTAGGGTAGCTCAGCACGTCGTCCAAATCATCGAACCGCACCCAGATGGCGTCTTCGGCTTCATGATCCGGATCGCCTTCCACGGTGAGCTCACCGCCGGTCTGCCGCAAGGCATAGTGATGCACCAGCTTGTGCACGCGCTGCGTGGTTCCGGTGAACCAGTAGTCGATGGTGGCGATGGAATCGATGACCTCGCCCAAAATGCCGGTTTCCTCGTGCACTTCACGCACGGCGGTCTGCTGTGGAGTCTCGCCCTTCTCGATATGCCCCTTGGGCAGGCACCATTCCAGATGGCCGGAACGAGAATGACGGGCGATGATGGCCACGCGATTCTGATCGTCGAAGATCAGTCCGCCAGCCGAATATTCGCGTACCACCGGTAGTTCCTGTGCATCCAGGGACGCAAACGTGGTGGGGCCGTCGGAAGTGCGGCGTTGCGGCATCATGGCCGGTGTCGGGCCAGTGGGAGTCGGTGTTGTGTCGGCGGCGCGTCGGCCGAATACGGTGGCCGGTGTCGGCCCGGTTTGGGCATGAATGGGCTGCGATGGTTCCTGATGAATCGGAGCGGGTGATGTCTCGGTTTCGATGCTGCTCTGCGCGATCGATTCGGTTTCGGCCTCGCTGTCAATGCCGTCGGCTTGCCCCTCGATGGTTTCACTGGAGGTGGCGATGGTAACCGTGGCATGCATGCCAAACACGGTTGCCGGCGTCGGCATGGAATGCTTGGTGCTGACCTCGGCGGTTTCATCGGCATGGTCAGCCGACTGCGTGTCGGTACCGGCTACGTTGTCCACGGTGTCGTCGGATTGCTTGGAATCGGCGGAATTTTGCGGAGTTTGAGACGTATACAGCAGCTGGTCTTGGGTATGGTTATCCGTCGAATCGGGTGTTTGCCCAAGCATGCGGGCAAGATCGGCGGGCGTAATCATATTCTCCACCTTACTCAACCCCGTGTGCAGGTGGGGTAACGGTATGCTGGTAAGGCAGAAAAATGTCACATACGGGAAGGTGCCCATTGGATTTCGAAGTGTGGCCCGAGGCCATCGAACTCGGTCGACTGTTTGCCGAACAGGGTTATGAGCTGGCATTGGTCGGCGGCCCGGTCCGCGATCTGCTCCTGCACCGCAAGAGCCACGATCTGGACTTCTGCTCATCCGCGCGCCCGGAACAGTTCGAGCCCATTCTGCGCCGTTGGGGGCATGACGGTTTTTGGGATATGGGCCGCAAGTTCGGTACGTTGGGTGCCATGCGCCGGCGTGCGGACGGCACCGAGGTCAAGGTTGAGGTGACCACCTATCGGTCGGATACCTACGATCCGGATTCGCGCAAGCCTGAAGTCAATTATGGCGACACGCTTGAAGGTGACCTCTCACGCCGCGACTTCACCGTCAACGCCATGGCCCTGCGTGTGCCCGATCTGGAATTCGTTGATCCGTTCGGCGGTGCCAGCGATTTGGCCAAAGGCGTGCTGCGTACTCCTGTTGATCCGAGCCAGTCATTCGATGATGATCCTCTGCGTATGATGCGTGCGGTCCGATTCGTGGCTCAGCTGGGCTTTTCCATTGCTCCCGATGCTGCGGAGGCGATTTCCTCGATGCGCGATCGCATTGAGATTGTATCCGCCGAGCGCGTACGTGATGAACTGACCAAGATGCTGTTGTCTGACCGTCCTCGCGCAGGGCTGGAAGCACTGGTCGAATCAGGTCTGGCGGATATCGTGTTCCCCGAGATTCCGGCGTTGCAGTTGCAGATTGACGAGCATCATCGGCACAAAGATGTCTTTGAGCACACGATGATCGTGCTTGAACGGGCCATCGCTCTGGAAACCGGCCCGGATGGCCCGGTGCCCGCTCCTGACCTCACGTTGCGTCTGGCCGCAGTGATGCATGATATCGGCAAGCCGAAGACCCGACGTTTCGAGCCGGGAGGCAAGGTGAGCTTCCATCATCATGATGCGGTGGGTGCCAAAATGACCCGCAAGCGTTTGAAGGCTCTGCGATTCGATCATCATCTGGTGGAGGACGTCTCGGAACTGGTGAACCTGCACCTGCGTTTCCACGGGTACGTGGATGAGCCGTGGACCGATTCTGCCGTGCGCCGTTATGTCAAGGATGCCGGGCATTTGTATGAGCGTCTAAACCGACTCACTCGCGCGGATGCCACTACGCAGAACAAGCGCAAGGCGATGGTGTTCTCCCAGGCGATGGATGAGATGGAGGCGCGTGTTCGCGAGCTCAAGAAGAAAGAGGATTTCGACGCCATTCGCCCTGATGTGGACGGCAACGAGATTATGGAACTCTTGGGTCTGGAGCCCGGACCGATGATTGGCCGCGCCTACAAGCATATGCTGGAATACCGTCTGGATAACGGCCCGGTGGATCACGATGTTGCCGTGGCCGAACTCAAGCGCTGGTACGCCGAGATAGAGGCGTAATGCATAAATGAGAGCTCCCGCCAGCGGGGGCCAAAGTGGGATTACTGCGCCGGGTAAGCGGTGTGCTGCGTATCGGCGGGAAGATTCGTCATCTTATCGGCAGCCACGCACCCCGTGAAATCAGTGATTTTCTTGCCTTCCTGCGGGGATGACTTCTCATCTTTCAGATCGTTGAAGGTAGCGCCGAGCACCACGTCGATAAGCTGGTCCTCGCGGGCGTTCATCACCATGGCGGCATCGGTGAAGTTGCCGGCCAAAGTGTAGGCCTGATTAATGGCGTTCTTGCCAAAGTAGATAGTGGTGCGTTCGACGTTGGTGCTGGAGTAGTTGGTTGCCTCCTGCATCACGAAACCGCGGGCTTCCAGTGCCTTGCTGACCGCTGCGGCAAATTGGCTATGCTCGGTGCCGTTCATCACACGCACGCCGACAGTTCCATTGGCCACGTACGTTGCCTTGCCATCATCGCCCTTGACGGCGCAGGGAGCGGCATTGCCGTAGTTTGGTGCGGTGGCCGGTGTGTTAATCCGCCCCAGGCCGAACACATGGAAATTAAAGAGAATGGCAACCACCAGAATGGCTGCAAGCACTACGCCACTGATGGAGAACACGATGGTCTGGCGGTGGCGTACATATGTCTTGCGTGCCTGCCGTTCATCAATTTGCTGCGTCATCGTTAGACTTCCTTCGTGATCATGTGGCTTGTTGCTACATTAGCGTCACTGGCTGACTCCGATAATGGGGTGCGCTGGTGCACTGGCCTTGATAATGCGGTCGACCATGCCGCCGTTGCGCCAGGCATCGATAATGCGCTGCGCTGTGGCGCTGTCCGGTACGAAAGCCACCACGGACGGTCCGGAACCGGAGACGAATGCATGACGGGCACCGGCGTTCACAGCGGCGTCAATGGCCTGACCACTGCGCGGATGCAGACTGATAGCCGCCGCCTGCAGATGATTGCGATCGTCATTGCCGGGACCGACCGCATCAAACGTGTGATACACCTCGGGAGTGCTGAGCTGCGACTGATACGCGCCGACCAGCACCTCTCCGGCATATCCTTGGCCGATGAGATCGCGTTCTGCGGCACTGCCCGCATCAATGACCTCGATGCGTTCGCCGAATCCGGTGCCGTGCGCGAACCCGCCGGACAGGCAGAATGGCATATCAGCGCCCAGCGTGGCGGCAATGGTACGCAGACGTTCCATTGGCCAGTGCAATTCCCATAGCTGATTGACGGCCAGTATGGTTGCGGCCGCGTCTGCCGAGCCGCCGCCGAGACCGGCGCCTACGGGAATGCGTTTGGTGATGGTCAATGCCACGTCGGGATCGCGGCCGGCCGCCTGGGCCATGGCGAATAATGCCAGGACCGCGTGGTTGCGGCGCATGTCGCTGCTGGATGAGGCCAAATCGCCCAGATGCGCGCCTTCGAGTTCCAGCGAGAAGCCGGCTCCCGGATGTTTGGCGGTGGCGGTAATGGTGTCATATACCCCGATGGCACAGTAGATGGTGTCCAGTTCGTGACGACCGCCCCATTCATCGTGCGTCGGGCCAACCTCCAGGGTGAGGTTGGTCTTGGCCGGGCAATCCACGCGCACGGTCAGTGCTGCCGGCTCATCCAATTGATCGTCATAAGCGGGGCGTTGACGGACGGCTATCGGAATCATTGCTCCACCTCGTCAGTGGTAGGCGTGGCATGTGATGTGGATTGAACCGCTGCCGCCAATGCCGCAAATTCGGTGACCGTCAGCGTTTCACCGCGTCGGGTCGGGTCAATGCCCGCCGCTGCGAACGCTTCGGCGGGAACAATGGTTTTCAGCGCGGCATGCAAGGTCTTGCGGCGCTGCCCGAAAGCGGCATCGATGAGGCGGAATACCAGTTCACGGTCCGCGGAGGACTTGCCGTGGGAAGGTGCCTGCGTATCGTCTGCGGCGTATCTGGTGAACTTCACCAGTGCGGAATCCACGTTCGGTGCCGGCCAGAACACATTGCGCCCAATAGTGCCCACTCGTTCGGCAGTGCCGTACCATGCAAGTTTCACGCTTGGGGTGCCATAGATCTTCGAGCCGGGCTTGGCGGCCAGCCGGTCGGCCACCTCTTTCTGCACCATCACCAGGAAAGATCCGAGGCTATCGAAGCGTTCAAGCAAGGTGAGCAGAATCGGCGTGGCCACGTTGTACGGCAGGTTGGCCACCAAGGTGAAGCTGGTATCGCCGTTGAAATCAGGCACATTATCCGGGGTGACCGTCAGCGCATCCCGATTGACGATGGTCAGGCGATCGGCGGCTTCGGGCATGAACTCGGATACGGTGCCGGGCAGGCGTTCGGCCAGTGGCGGGTCGATTTCCACGGCGGTCATCGTGGCACCGGTTTCCAGAATCGCCAACGTCAATGAACCGAGGCCCGGACCCACCTCCATGACATGATCATTGGTCGTGACATCCGCTTCGCGCACGATGCGACGCACAGTGCCGGGGTCAATAACAAAATTCTGGCCGAATTTCTTGGTCGGACTGATGCCGGCCTCGGCTGCGATGCGGCGAATATCGGCCGCACCCAGTAGATGGCCAGTGGTGGAGGTGTTGTTGCTCATCAGTGCTTCCTTGTGTCCGATTAATACCAGCCGGTTTGTTCCGAATGCTGCCAGGCTACGGACGGGCTGCCGTAGCGTTGGGCGATGTACCACAAGCCCCAATCGATTTGCACGGCGGCATCATCGCGATAGTTGGCGCCGAATGCGGCCATTTTGCTGGCCGGCAGCGACTGCGGTATGCCGTAGGCGCCGGATGACTTGTTTTCCTTGTACCAGAGCCAGCTGGATTCACGGTTCCACAGTTTGACCAGGCAAGTCCAGTCATTGCCGGTCCAGCCGCGCTGGGCTGCGGCGCCGGCCGCATAGGATTGCGCTTGAGCCACGGTCGGATGCCAAAGACGGCCCGATGGAGCCGGATCAGGAGTGGGAGTCGATGGCGAGCTATTGTCGCTTCCGGTGTTCTCATTTTGAGAGTTATCGGTACTGCCTGTGTTGCCGCCGGTATTACCGGTATTGCCACTGGTACTGCCTGTGTTGCCCGTACCGCTGTCGTTCTTATTGTCAGTAGTACCGGTGTTCTCGGGCTTGTTGGGCTTATTGGTACCGGTGGGTTTGCTGGATTCGTTGGACGAATTATCTGCGGAATCATTTGGCTTATTGGATCCGGAATTGCCCTGATTGTTGTCAGTGCTGCCGGAATCGGTGGTGGATGATTCAGCCTTCGCTGGACCGATGGCGATGATCTGGTCAACGGCCATCGTGGTGACGTTCTCGGATTGCAGTGTTTCCGATTCGGCAACGCCATCTACATAGGTAACGTTATAGATCTGCGTCTTCTCGCCGTTTTGCCCTTGCTGGCGGATCTCGGACTGCCCCGGCGCCAGACTAGGGTCGATGACGGTCTGTGTGGAGAACGGCACGACCACGGTGCGGTTTTCCACGCCATGCGTCACGCGCTGCACGCGCAGAATGGTCTCATCGCCGTTCTTTTCCACGCTGATGCGATCCTCTTTGCCCAGCGTGATGCCTTTGGAATCAAGAATGGATGCAGCCGGCAGTTTGCCATTGGGGGCTTCGGAAGTCTTACCGTCCGCGATGACGGTGACCGGGCCGGATTGGTTGATGACCAGACCGCCGGTGAGCTGGTTGTACACGTTATTGATATTGACCGTGATTTTGGCGGCGTTGGCGTTGTTCTCCTCAAAGAAGCCGAGCAACTGGTCTGCGCTGGTGGCCACGGTCCAGAATGGTACGGAAGTGCCGTCAATGGTGATGGTGGTTTGGTATGCGGAACGCACGGTGACCACGGCATGGTCGGCAAGCTGGTTGCCGGACGAGGTCTCGACGATGTCATGGGTTTTCACGTCGATGCCCTGCTCCTCGAGCAGGCGGGATGCGGTCATAGCGTAGGTGGTGACCTGGGTGGTCTGGCCATTGATGTTTAGGGCCACGGATTTTCTTGCGGTGAATGCAAACGAGCCGACCATCGCCACGGTGAGTGCCGTAGCACAGGCAATTACGCGGATGCGACGCAGTGTAACAAACCGCTGCGGGGTCCAACGCCGTGCCATAGATGTTCCTCTTCCTTACTGCTGACAACTACGCCACCCATCGTAACGGCTGGTCTGGTTTGCATGGCTTATTCGTTCGGCACTATCACCATTCCTGCTCGGTTGCAGGACGGCAGAGAAAAGAAGAAGGGGGCGGGAGAGAAGGGGATGTTCCCGCCCCCTTTAAGGCGCGGAGCTAGTTGGGGGACGCTCCGCCCTCATTCCAGGAAGCCCATAGTTGGGGGGGAGGCTCCTGGAGCACTTACCCAAGGTAAGAATGATGTGCGTAGAAAAAACTACGTATACCCATAATACGCTTTTTCCTGCGCGACGAGCCTCTTGTCGGGATCGAACCGACGACCTGCCGCTTACAAGGCGGCCGCTCTGGCCATCTGAGCTAAAGAGGCATAATCCCAACGTGCATAAGCAGTGTTGCGAACAAATGACTAGTATACCGGTAGTTCCCGAGTGGTCAATTCGGGCGGAGCCGTGAGCGGCCCGGTCGACGCCGGTCCTAGGGCATCGACCGGGCCGGTGCATCAGGAGGCCACTGAAATCGGCTTGCCGTCCGCGCCGATTGAAGGCATCTTGCCTTCCACGCCCACCTGGTCGGCGTCCAATCCGATGGACTTGAGGAATCCGTCCACCATGCTGGTATCCGCCAACGTGAGCTGCTTCAGATCCCAGTATTCACCGTTGATGGTCAGGGTGGGGGAGGAGAAGGCGCCGGAGCTGTTGAACAGTTCGGGGCGCAGGATCGTGTAGTTGTTGGAGGCGGTGAGCCAGTCGAGGTATTCGTTCTTGCCGCTGAACGCCGCGGCGGCCACATCCTCGCTCACGCCGGCCTTGACGGCCTGCTTCTCCAGCTTGGCGTTGCTTACCGGCTCGTAATTGGACAATTCGCCCGGTTGGAAATCCTCAGCGTAGATGTTGGAGAGGTAGCTCATGAGGTGGTCGGGATCGTCATCATGCTCGGCAATGTAGATGGCACCGTTGAACGCGCGGTTGGAGTAGTTGTCGGAGCTCTTGTTGTCCTGGAAATTGAGGAAGTGCAAATCGATGTTGAGCTGGCCGGAGTTCATCAGCTTGACGAGCGTTTGATCGAGCTGGCGGTTCACCGAGGCGCAGCCGGGGCACAGCGGTTCCATATAGATGGATATGGTGGGAGCCCCCTCGGCCTTCTGGACATACCCTTTGTTGGAGATTACGAAGCCGGCCTTGTCGTCGGCGTTAGCCGGCTGGGTGCTGACTTTCTTGAGCTTGCTGTAGGCCTCGTCCACGGTCATGTTGCTTTGTTGGCTACTGCTGCTGGTGTTGGACGGCTGCATGGCCTTGTACACGGCGAATCCAGCGATGGCCACCAGCACCACGATAATGGCCACCACAATGCAGCCGATGATGGTCTGCTGCTTACGCTCCTTGGCTGCCTGTTCGGCCTGCGCCTGCTGGGCCGCCGCCTCGGCCGCACGTCGCTCGGCGCGGGTGGCGCGCTTAGCCTGACGCTTCGGATCTGACATGGATCTCCCCTTGAAATCGCTTCGATATTTGGGGCCCATCATAATGACCGGCCCTGAGGAAGACCGCGTACAGATCAGCTGGGAGGTGAATTCCCTGTAAAAGTAATGCAGATTACGCCAGCGGGACCCAACTGATTGGCATGCCCAGCAGAGGCAGCGCGCACAATACCAGCGTGATGATGATCCATAGGGTGAGCAGCACCGTGCCGCGGCTGCCTTGCCGAGGGATTGATGCGGCCGGCAGACCGTCTGCCCCTGGTTGCGCCATCGGCTCGAGGTCGTTGTGCCTGATGCCGCGCAGCACGCCGGCACCCAACCGGGGCATGGCCGACTGTGGCCCGAATACGGTGATCAGCCAACCGATGGCTATGAACCCACCAAGTGCCAGACCGGAGACGGAGAACGGCATATCATCCAGCAGCGGAACCGGAACGCCCCGGCTCGCAGTGAAATACCACGAGATGGTGCGCACCGGCAGTCCCAACGCGGCCACGGCCACGGCGATACCGGCCAGATAGACGATGGTGAGCAGCAGTAGTTTCGGTATCGACAGCAGCAGCGCCTTGACGATGTGCCACGGCAGCGTTGCCACGCGAATCAGCGAATCGGAGCTTTTGCGCTCGCCGCCGCGTCGGCCTTCGCGCTCCAACTGAGACTCAGTGTTATATGCCAACGTCAACAACAGCCAGAGCAGTATTTCGGCTGCAATCAAGGCGATCAGCGGGAAGCTCGCAGCCAGCACGGCCAAAGGCACAGCGAACAGGAACAGCGGCAATACCCCGCGTTGCAGATACATTCCACGACGCACATCCGCGGGATTGGGTGCAGGCGGGCCTTGGATAAGCGCCTCGGTGGGAACGCATTGCGCGGTCTGGTTGATGACATGCTGCAATGCGGGGCGAATCGCCGGATCCACAGCCGTGCTTTGCCTGTCGGCCGGGTTCCATCCGTTCTGGCCTAGTGGCACTGGTTGCGGTGTGGGTTGCAGGGGTTGTGGCACTGGCTGTGGTGCAGGCAGTACGGCGGTACGTTCGGATAGTGGCGTGGTAGGAGCAACCGGTGGTTCATCGCTGATGGGCACCGTACGCTGTGCGGCTGGGCGTATCGCCTCGGTGGCGTTTTCGGCGGCATTACCTACGAGTTGTGTTGCTTCATCATCCGACGAGAGATTGCTCCCAGCGTTGGTAGTTGCCGGGAATGCTTCGGCTGCCGTGCCGTCGCTGAGCGTCGGCGAAGACGATGAGTCGATTGCCGCCGTGGCGTAGTCGTCCCGACGCCAGATGGCCCGCGGATTATCGCTATCCGCGTCGGCGGTTGCGCCAAAAGGGGGCATCGCCTCGGTTCCAACTGCATCGGCGGCAATTGTGGCAGCCGTTCCGGCAATGGCGCCGGCGGCGAACGGTCCGGCCTGAGTGCCTTGCCACACGCTCGGATCCAGTGCGTCCACAGCGATGGCGTTCAGCAATTGGTCCGGCGTGCAACGCTTTGACCGGTCGGGGTTCAGGGCGGATCGGAACGCGGCCATCGTGCCGGCCGGCAGTCCGGTAAGGTTCGCGTTGCCCGATGCTTCGCGCTCCAGCACCGCCATCATCGGCTTGGTGCCGAATACCGGTGCGCCGATCGCAGCAAAAGCAAGTACGGAGGCCACCGACCACCAGTCGGTCATCTCATCGGATTCAGCGCCGTCAATGATTTCGGGGGCTATGAACCCCGGTGTGCCCATCACCAGTCCAGTGCGGGTCACGTGGCTTTCCCCCTCGCCCATGGCGATGCCGAAGTCAACCAGCACCGGGCCGGCGGCGGAGACCATCACATTGGTGGGTTTGATGTCGCGGTGGACGATGCCGGCCGCATGCACGGCTTTGGTGGCGTCGATGAGTTTACGGGCCAGACGTTCCAGATCGTCGCCGATGTAACGGCCGTTGACCTCCACGTCTTCCTTGAGATTGCGGCCCTCGATGAGCTCGGTGACAATGAACGCCAGCGAATCATCGAGTTCCATGTCAACGATGCCGCATACGCCCGGATGATTGACCTTCTTCAGCGCCATGGCCTCACGACGTAGGCGCTCGCGCGGCGTGATGTTGGGTTTGAGGTCCGGGTCGTGCGCTGCTGTGTTGGCGGAGTTCGAGGTTCCCGATTCGTCGGCCAACGAATCGCGCAGAATCTTCATGGCATAGGTAGTGCCGCCATCGTCGCGCACACGCCATACCGACCCCATGGCACCCGCGCCGAGTCGGGAGACCAGCGTATACCCGCCAACCACTTCGCCCGGTTCAAGATTCAACGCGTTCAAATCGCTCATGCCCTCCATCCTAGCTTGGTGGCGTCTTTGGAGTGGTGCTTGGGCGTTCAGCGTCACAAATTCAGGAAATAAGGCGCAGTCTCCTGAATTTCTGACGCTGACGGTGCCTCAGTGACAGATTTTCAGGAAATATGGCCTTGTTTCCTGAATTTGTGACGCTGACGGCATCTGAGCGACAGAAATTCAGGAGGGGTGGCCTCATTTCCTAGATTTCTGTCGCTGAGCGACCGGTAGCGACAGAAATTTGAGAAAAAATGCCGTTTACGTATCAAGAAGTGCCATTTACGTCATATTGGATGAGTCGTGGGCGCGAATGTGGCCAAGCAGTTCGGCGAGATGATCGGCGATATGGCTCACGACATGCATGTTGCTGGTTGGTACGCTCCGGCTATGAACATCCACCGTGGCGCATTCTCCGGTCGTACCTTCGAATACTTCTCTGAGGACTCCCTGCTCTCCGGTGTTATGGCTTCCAACGAGATCGCCGGTGCCAAGGAGAAGGGCGTGTACTCCTTCATGAAGCACTTCGCTCTGAACGATCAGGAAACCAACCGTACCAACATGGTGTGCACCTGGGCGGACGAGCAGGCCATCCGCGAGATCTACCTCAAGCCGTTCGAGATGAGCGTGAAGGAAGGCGGCGCACAGGCTATGATGAGCTCCTTCAACTACATCGGTTACACCTATGCCGGTGCCTCCAACAACCTGCTGAACACCGTGCTCCGTGACGAGTGGGGCTTCAAGGGCTTCGTTCTGACCGATTGCTTCGGCGGCTACGGCTACCAGAATGGTGATCAGGAGATCCGTAACGGCAACGATTCCATGCTGGCCACCACCAAGATCACCAACCACATCACCGACAAGTCCGCCACCTCCGTCAAGGCAATGCGCACCGCCGCCCACAACATCTTGTACACCACCGCTAACGGTTGGCAGTACGAGAACGGTGAGCCTGAGGTTGATACCCCGGTCTGGAGCATCGCGATGTACGTGGTCTGGGGCGTGACCGCTGTCCTGGCAGTCGGCCTCGAGGTCCTGACCATCATGAAGTACCTCAAGCGCCGTAAGGCCGTGGCCGCTGTCGAAGCACCGGCTCCCGCCGATGCCCCGACCGAGGCCTGAGAATTCNCGCNATNTGATTGCCGTTCGACGACATTGAA
>CXQV01000016.1_pt1 | contig 26247 bp, 19 predicted proteins | sample 591861 | NCBI WGS metagenome assembly CXQV01 (sample SAMEA3491304, study PRJEB9169) | human gut metagenome | biome: ENVO:mammalia-associated habitat; material: ENVO:feces | place: Bangladesh | collected 2010-04-07 | reverse complement strand
TGAGCTTCAGGACCACATCATTGTAGAACTGGCGCGCGTAGGCTTCCTTAATCTTGTACTGGCCCAGCTTCTCCAGCTCGTCCAAGCGCTGCGAAAGTACGGCGAATTTCACGGTCTTGCCGATGTTCACGTGGCCCACGGTCGGGGTAAGCGTGCCGTCGATGAGCTTGAGCAGCGTGGACTTGCCGGCACCATTAGCGCCGACGATGCCGAAACGGTCGCCCGGACCGATCAGCCATGTCACGTCATCGAGGATCTCACGGCCGGACACGGTGACTTTGCGTGCGGCGAACGTCGCGGCTTCCTCGTCAAGGGCATCGTTGCCGATGGTCTCGCCACCGGTGTTCTGGCGGCGAACCTCACGCTCGATGTCGCTCGGCGCATTGGCCTCCGCTTCACGCGCCTTGGCCGCGGCCTCGATGGCTTCGGGCACACCCGCATCAACCAATCGGGGATCGTCCATATCGGTGACGGCCACCTCGACGGAACCATGCAGCTGCGGCTCGGCATACATGGCGTTCACCACGTCCACGCGCGAGACCGAGTCGTCGAGCGCCGCCACGTCCGGGTCTATCTCGGCCATGCCCTGCGTGTGTTCAAAAATCTGTGTGACGTTGATGAGGTCAACCACCTGCTTGCCAAGGCGGGAGGTGGCCATTTGCTTGAGCTCAACCGTGTTGCGCATCGGCGGCACATCGGCGATGAGCTCACGGGCGGCTTTGACGTGGAACTTCTGCTTGGTGGAGCGAGCGCGGGCGCCGCGGGACAGCCATGCAAGCTCCTTGCGTGCCAGATTGCGGCGTTTCGTCTCGCGCACGTCGGCCTGACGATCGCGCTCGACGCGCTGCAGCATGTATGCCGAATATCCGCCTTCGAACGGCTCAATCACGCCGTCGTGAACCTCCCACATGGATTCGCACACTTCGTCCAAGAACCAACGGTCGTGGGTGACGAGCAGCAATACGCCCTGACCTTTGGACCAACGGTTCTTCAGGTGCTCGGCCAACCAGTGGATGGTGACCACATCAAGATGGTTGGTGGGCTCGTCGAGCGCGAGAATATCCCAGTCCTTAAGCAGCAGTCGAGCCAGATCGGCGCGGCGACGTTGGCCGCCGGACAGGGATCCGACCTTGGCGTCCAGGCTCATGCCGCCGAGCAGGGCTTCCACGATCTCGCGCGAGGTGTTGTCGGACGCCCATTCGTAGTCCGCGCGGCCTTCCAATGCGGCTTCGCGGATGGTGGCGTTGTCGTCAAGTGGATCTCGTTGGTCGAGCATGCCGAAGGTGAGTCCACCGCGCTTCGTCACGCGGCCGGAGTCCGGCTCCTGGGTGCCGCGGAAGAGGTGCAGCAACGTGGATTTGCCGTCGCCGTTCTTGCCGACGATGCCGATGCGGTCGCCCTCGAAAACACCTTGCGTCACATCGGTGAAGATGGTTTTGGTGGCGAAGGCAAGCGAAACGTGTTCCAGTCCAATGTCATAAGTCGGCATGACTCACCAATGTAGCGCCATGCTTGCCCAGTGATGAGGTCTCCACCACGATGTCGACCACCCACCACACGGTGAAATCCCCACGACGATGTTAGCGAAGATTTGCTTTTCGCGGAATACCGCCATTTTGAGTCACCACGTGGTGGGGAATTCACTACGCGGTGGGAGAAGATAATTGTCGCACAACGAGATGCGGCGATCACATTGTCATCCGCCTACTTGCTCAGCGTCTGGGAGTAGGAGTTGCAGCGGGCGGCGAAGCCGGAGAACACCTGCTCGGCGAGCGGCTGCAGCATTTGATCGTACTGGGCGAATTGCTCGCGCAACTGGGATTTGGAACCACCGGCGGCCTTGAGATCCTTGACCATGCTCGGCTCATCAAGCCATTCATCCAGCAGGGATCCGCACACTTCGAGATGGAACTGCATGCCCAATGCGGAACCCAGACGGAACGCCTGCACCTTGGTGGCGGAGGAGCGCGCCAGCAGCTGGGCGCCCTCAGGTAGACCGACTACATCGTTATGCCAATGCAGCACGTTCAGCTGCTTATCCCACATGGAGAAGAAGTCGTGCCTATCCACGCGCTTGATGGGCCCAAAGCCAATCTCCGGCGCATCGCCCTTACGCAGCTGGCCACCGAGTGCAGTGGCGATAATCTGGTGGCCCAAGCACACGCCAAGTACCGGCTTGCCTACGGCCACGGCCGCTTTGGCCAGCTTGCCCTCGGCCTTTAATCCCGGATACTTGTCATAGTCGAGCGCGCCCATCGGCCCGCCCATAATCACCACACCGGCAAGGTCACCGAAGTCGGGAAGATCGGGCTTCTTCGTGTTGGCAATATTCATAATCACCGTATCGAGCCCGATATCTTCGAGGGTCGACAGAATACGCCCGGGGCGCTCCCACGGGACATGTTGCAAAATCAGCACTTGTGGTGTGGACATGGCTCCTATTGTGACACGAGCGTTCCCCGTTTGCGTTAACACCGCCATTTTCGAATGGTTCGCCGCCGTTTGATGCCCCGTTCCGCACTTGAATCGTTGCCAGCGACAAGCCATGTCGTCGATCGGCACCGAACCCATGAACAGCCGCCTCGCAAAAATGCACCGATAGGCCACGTCTCATGTCTGGCTCAAACCCTACGCTTAGGGGCTATGGGAAACAGCCAAGAACCGCAGGATTTCAACACTTCCGTTATGCCGTCGAGCCTGACGCCGGTGCATGTAGCCAAGGCCGCCGACGGCCTGAATCTGTATGACACCGCATCGCATCAGGTCAGTCATTTCGTGCCGCTCAAGCCGGGCAAGGTCGGCATCTACGTGTGTGGCGCCACCGTGCAGTCCTCCCCACATATCGGCCATATCCGTGCCGCCGTAGCGTTCGACATCGTGCGCCGCTGGTTCTTGAAGCTCGGATACAAGGTCACGTTCGTGCGCAATGTGACCGACATCGACGACAAGATTCTCGACAAGGCCGCAACCGCCGGTCAGCGCTGGTGGGCCCGCGCCTACTACTATGAGCGCGAATTCACCGAGGCGTACAACACGCTTGGCGTGCTGCCGCCCACCGTGGAGCCCCGCGCCACCGGCCATATGTCGGACATGATCGATCTGATTCAGCGCATTCTCGACAACGGCCATGGCTATGTGGTCACGGATGCGGATGGCAAGCCCACCGGCAACGTGTATTTCGACGTGGCCTCCTGGCCGCATTACGGCGAGCTGACCCACCAGAAGCAGACCGCCGAGGTCGATGAAGCAGCTGCCGTGGCCGACCGCATGGGCCCGTCCGTGGATGCCACCGGCGACGACAAATACAACCCCGTCGATCCGGCCGATGCCTCCCCCGACAAGCATGATCCGCGCGACTTTGCACTGTGGAAAGCTCCGAAGGATACCGACCCCGAGGACGCTCGCTGGTCAACCCCGTTCGGCGTGGGACGTCCGGGCTGGCATATCGAATGCTCTGCCATGTCCCATCGTTATCTGGGCGACGGATTCGACATTCACGGCGGCGGCTTGGACCTGCGCTTCCCGCACCATGAGAACGAGATGGCCCAGACCCGTGCGGCTGGCTACCCGTCCGCCACACGCTGGATGCACTCGGCTTGGGTGACCGCCAAGGGCGAGAAGATGTCGAAGTCTCTCGGCACTGGCCTGTCCGTGCCGTCTGTGCTGGCTGAGAACTCCGCTTGGGTGGTGCGTTACGCGCTGGGTTCCGTGCAATATCGTTCGATGCTCGAATGGTCCGATCAGGCACTGGTTGAGGCTCAGGCCGCATACGACCGCGTCTCGAACTTCATCGAGCGTGCCGGCGTGGCCTTGGGTGGTCAGCCGTCCCGCGAAGAGGTTACCGGCATATCCGCCGATGACCTGCCCACCGATTTCGCGGCCGCGATGAACGACGATGTCAACGTCTCCGGCGCGACCGCCGCGATTTTCACCACCATTCGTTCCGGCAATACGCTGCTCTCGCAGCTTGCCGATCGCGCCGATTCCGAGGCCGTGCAGGCCGAAGTGCGTGAGACGCTGCTCGCCGTGCGCGCAATGCTCGACACGTTGGGACTGGATCCGCTGGCCGAACCGTGGGTCTCTGCCGGAGCTGCCGGTGGTGCCAGCGATGGCACGACCGAGACCCCCGAGCACGCCGCATTGGAAGCGCTTATTACCGAACAGCTCAATGCCCGTGCCGAAGCCCGCAAGGCTAGAGACTTTGCCAAGGCCGATCAGATTCGCGATACGCTGGCTGAGGCCGGCATCACCATCGAAGACGGCCTGCAAGGCTCGACCTGGAGCCTGAAGTAGCCACTTAGCGACATCGAACAACGATATTCCCGTTTCAAGGGGCTGATTTGTCCGATTCCGGAGGTCTACTTCCGTTTCAAGGGGCTGACGCTCAAGTAGAGGCACACTACAAATGGCTTAACGACGATGTCGTTAAGCCATTTGTACTTTCAGTTTGAAGTTTAGGCAGCCCCTTGAAATGGAAGTAGACCTCCGGGAAAGACGAAATCAGCCCCTCGAAATGGCGAAAGCCCCATCAAACCAGCCAATCAGTCGAAAACGAAGTCTACGTCCACGAGGTGCAGGCGCTTGGTGAGTTCCTTTTCCAGCGAGCGCTTGCGTTCGATGAGATCAGACACATCGATAGTCTCGCCAGTGCCGGCCAAATACACATCCACCGTGTAGTTCATGCCGGTTTTGAAAATCAGCGTCTGCTCATACTCGGTATTGGCAGGCAGGTGCCGCTGCGCCTCGGCTTCCACGTAGGCATTGGTCTCGTCGTCGTCATGCACGCCACCGACCAATTCCACGAACGCCTCCTTCAGCACGCTGAACGGTTCGCGGATGGTCAACACCACCAACGCCACGGTGATGAAGAAATCGCCGGTGTAATGCAGGAAGTCAAGCGGTCCGCCAGCCGGCAGCAGCATCAGGAATACGGCGACCACACCAATGCCGAAGGACATCGAGCCGTCGACCAGCGTGCTTTTGCATTCGGCGGTGAGCATGGTGCTGGAGTTGCCGATGGCACGGTTCGAGCGCCGATAGTACATGTACAGGCTGAAGCAGACAATCACGGTCAGGATCTCGTAAATGACCACCGGGCCGGTTTCGATGCGTTCGCCGGACCCGAACACGAAGTAGTCATAAGCCACTCGGCACACGTCGATCAGCGAATACACCAACAACGACATGGTGAAGATGGCCTTGCAGATCGCGTAGATAGGCTCCAACGCGAACAGGCCATTGGGGAAGCGCTCAGTGGTACGCACCGTGCGCGTCGAAAGGTACACCGCCACCAGTCCGGAAAGGACGGAGATTGCGGTGAAGGAGAAATCAAGGAACATGGCCTTAAGGCCAGTCATGAAGAACACAGCCATTCCGGCGAACACCTGAAGAACGTTGACGACTATGCCAACGATCAGAGCTTTGCGTTCAAGGAGTTTTTGGGCGGGCATCGGTGGGCCTTCCTTATTGCACGGCATGTCTGCGTTGGCCCGCAACGGGTCTGGTCGTTGACCTAAGTTCGCGAGGGCGCACGGCAGTCTGCGTATAAGCGGTGTCCAGGGATTTTCAAAACAGCGTAAGCATTCCAAAAAACACAGGATTCTTTACATTTTCTATTGTAACGGAGGCACTCGATTGGCTTCGCCACGAGCGGATGGCAAGACATTCGCCTACTAGGTGTCTGGTGACGATTCCGCCAACGCCGGCAACCGAACGGCACCATCGCAACACAACGCCGATATGGGCGGCAGAATCGTTGCCCGGCAAATAGAATTTCCCGCGTGGCGGCTAGACTGTTGCCCATTATGGCAGCATTTAGTTCTTTGACAGATAGGCTCTCGAATGCGTTCAAGCATCTGAAGAGCAAGGGCAAGCTTTCCGAAGCGGATATCGACGGCACAATCCGCGAAATCCGCCGCGCGCTGCTCGACGCCGACGTGGCGCTCGACGTGGTGCGTTCCTTCACTGGCAAGGTGCGCGAGCGCGCACTGGGCACCGAGGTGTCCGAGGCACTCAACCCCGCCCAGCAGGTGGTGAAGATCGTCAATGAGGAGCTCACCGACGTGCTCGGCCAGGGCGTGGACCGCCCGCTGAACTTCGCCAAGAACCCGCCGACGATCATCATGCTCGCAGGTCTTCAGGGTGCCGGTAAAACCACGCTGGCCGGCAAGCTCGGCTATTGGCTCAAGGATTCCGGCCATACGCCGCTGCTGGTGGCGGCCGATTTGCAGCGTCCGAACGCCGTGACCCAGCTGCAGGTGGTCGGCGAGCGCGCCGGCGTGCCCGTCTACGCCCCCGAGAAGGGCGTGCAGTCCGACGGCGGCGAGGCTGTGGCCGCTCCGGGCCAGACTTCCGGTGACCCGGTGAAGGTGGCACGCGATTCCATCGAAATCGCCAAGCAGAAGCTTTATGACACGGTGATCATCGATACCGCCGGTCGCTTGGGCGTGGACGAGGAGCTGATGAAGCAGGCACGCGATATCCGTGACGCCGTGCAGCCCAATGAAATCCTGTTCGTCATCGACGCGATGATCGGTCAGGACGCGGTCAAGACCGCCAAGGCATTCGATGAAGGCGTGGACTTCACCGGCGTGGTGCTCTCCAAGCTCGATGGCGACGCCCGCGGCGGCGCCGCGCTGTCCGTGGCATCCGTGACCGGCAAGCCGATCCTGTTCGCTTCCACTGGCGAGGGTCTGAAGGACTTCGAGGTCTTCCACCCGGATCGTATGGCATCGCGCATCCTCGACATGGGCGACATCATGACGCTCATCGAGCAGGCTCAGAAGCAGTTCGACGAGGAGAAGGCCCGCAAGGCCGCCGAGAAGATCTCCGAGGGTTCCTTTGGCCTGGATGATTTCCTCGATCAGCTGCAGCAGGTGCGCAAGCTCGGTTCGATGAAGTCGCTGCTCGGCATGATTCCGGGCATGGCCCAGCACCGCAAGGAGCTTGAGCAGTTCGATGAGAAGGAGATTGACCGCACCGAGGCGATTATTCGCTCGATGACCCCGGCAGAGCGGCGTGATCCGTCAATCATTAACGGCTCCCGCCGCGCCCGCATCGCCTATGGTTCCGGCGTGACCGTCTCGCAGGTCAACGCTCTGCTGCAGCGCTTTGAACAGGCCGCAAAGATGATGAAGCGCATGTCCAACCGCGGCGGCATGGGTGGCGGCATGCCCGGCTTCGGCGGCCCTGCGATGGGCGGCGGTAAGAAGAAGGGCAAGAACAAGAAGAAGGGTGGCAAGTCCGGTAACCCGATGAAGCGCGAGGCTGAGGAGAAGGCATTGCGCGACAAGCTGGCCGGCAAATCCTCCGGTTCCACCGGCGGCTCCGCATTTGCCAAGAAGCCGCAGAATCCAGCTCTGCCTGCAGGCCTTGAAGAGATGATGGGCAACGTCGATGGCGGCACTGAGCTGCCTCCGAACCTCGGCGGCGGTTTGAGCGGCTTGTTCGGTCGCTGATTGTCGAGGGGCTCCCGCTGGCGGGACGGGCGTATAGCAAACAGTGAGAGCTGTTTGTAGGCGAGTGTGAGCCGACAGGCGAACCAGAGATATGTGGCCGCAGGCCATCCTTAGTTGCTGGGCTCGGAGAGCTGTCGAACGCAACGAGACTGAGGGTGGTCCAATCGAGAAGGACCACTCTCAGTCTCGTTGCGTTCGACAGCTCCCGCCAGCGGGAGCATATTTTTCGACATATTCGGAAAGGAACTCCAATGACGACAATCCTTGGCACTGTGGCGATCATCGCACTGCTGTGGACGGCGTTGAGCGCACTGCCGGCCGGTCTTGAAGCCCGCATGCCGTTGCCATACATGATTGCGCTCACGCCATTGCTGTGGGTTCCTTTGGTGGTTTTGGCCGCATTCGCCGCGTGGCAGCGCGAATGGAGCGTTATGTCGCTGCTTATCGTGGCCGCACTGTTCGCCAGCTCGCACCGGCTTAACTATTGGGGTACGTCAATCGACCCCGCCGGCAAGCGTAAGGAATCCCACCGTGAAACACCGCGTGAAACATCTGCGAATACGCAGAATATGAACAATTCCAGCAACGCCGACACCACTGTCACGGTATCGTCCAGCACTATCGGCGCAAATCGTGAAACATCCCGTGAAACATCTGTAAACACCCATAATATAAGCGACCCCAACGCCGGACCCTCTGTTGCTGCATCATCTTCCGGTACTGCCGGCACAAGCCGTGAAGCACTAGACGCAGCCAGTAATCTATCTTCCACGGCCTCGGAATCCACCCGCACCACGCTCCCCACTCAGTTCACCGTCATGACCCTGAACTGCCGTTACGGTCGCGCGGACGCCAATGACATCACCGCCAATATTCGCAAACGCGGCATCAGCGTGCTGGCATTGCAGGAGGTCACCGACGAGCTCATCGCACGCCTCACCGAGGCAGGTCTCAACGAGCTGCTCCCCTATCATCAATTCGGCGAAGCCAAGGACACTGACAACGGCGGCTTCAACGTGCTCTACTCCGCATACGAGCCGGGCGCATCCGTGCCCAACGTGGTCAGCATCCCCGCTGCCGACGTGCCGGCCATCACACTGCGCATCGCAGATCAAGCCAAGATGCCGCCCGCCAGCACCTCCACCAATGGCACTACTATCCGTATCGCTGCCAACCCAAGCACCACAACCCAAGCGCACCCCGACCGAACCATCACTTTCTGCTCGGCTCATCCGAAATCCCCTATGCGCGGCTGTGCCGACTGGTCGGCCGGAATCCTAGGATTACGAGAGATCACCAAAGCTCGGTCCATCGCCCATCACAACATCGCTGTTGTGATGGGCGACCTCAACTCAAGCACCGACCACCCCAGTTTCCGTGCCCTGCTCAAGTCTGGCTTCAAGGACGCGAGCCTGACCCAAGCGGCCGGCCCCAACCTTACGTTCCCCCGCTGGCTCAAGTGGCCACGCATCGAGCTGGATCACGTGCTGTTTACCCCCGGAGTGCGGCCATCACAGGTCAAGTCGTTCGAAATCAAGGACACCGATCATCTGGCACTTGTCGCCACGCTGGCGCTTCGTTAGCTGCCTGCCGTACATCGCATCCCCGCGATCCGCTGCCACGGCAAACCGCACATGACACTCACCACGTCAGTCCTGCCCTGCGCGCTATAATAGGCCAGTTATTCGCGCGCGCGTGGCGCCCTCTACACCCCGGGCCGCGAGGACACGTGGATTCCGGTGGGCCATGCCCCACATGGTAGCCGCGAAACCACAAACCTAGTTATTACAAGGAGAGCCATTTTGGCAACCAAGATTCGTCTGAAGCGACAGGGCAAGAAGTTCTACGCCTTCTACCGCGTGGTGGTCGTCGATTCTCGCAAGAAGCGTGACGGCAAGGTCATCGAGGAGATCGGTACCTACAACCCCAACACCCAGCCCTCGACCATCCAGATCAAGTCTGACCGCGCTCAGTACTGGCTTGGCGTCGGCGCTCAGCCGTCCGAGCCCGTATTCAAGCTGCTCAACATCACTGGTGACTGGCAGAAGTTCAAGGGCCTTGACGGTGCTGAAGGCACCCTGAAGACCGTTGAAGCCGGCCCGGATGCCGAGGCCCGCATTGCGGCCGTCGAGAACCAGGCTCAGAAGCTGAAGGCCGCCAAGTCCGAGGCTGACGCCAAGGCTAAGGCTGAGGCCGAAGCTGCTGCCGCCGCCGAGGAGACCCCGGCTGAGGAAGCTCCGGCTGAGGCTGCTGAAGAAGCTCCGGCCGAGGCCTGAGCTGAAACGAAAGGCTAGCAATCATGCTTGCACAGGCTGTGGAACACCTCATCAAGAACATCGTTGATTTTCCCGACGATGTGTCCGTCAAGTCCCATGAGAATGCGCGCGGCGAACTGCTTCGCGTGCGCGTGAACCCGGAGGACATCGGCCGCGTGATCGGCCGCAGCGGCCGCACCGCCAATGCGATTCGCACCGTGGTGCAGGCATTGTCCGACCACAAGGTTCGCGTCGACATCATGGACGTCCGTCGATAACCGATAAGGATTGATTCACAGCATGGCAGAGCAAGACATGCACGACGACCCTCAGCAGCTCGAGTTGCTGAGGGTCGCTCGTATTGGCCGCGCGCAGGGGCTCAAGGGCGAAGTCACCGTGCGCTTGTACACCGACGATCCCGAATGGCGCTTCGAGCCGGATTCCGTGCTCTACAGCCAGGATGGCGAAACCGAGTATATCGTTGAGAACTCGCGCACATTCAAAGATCGATGGATTCTCAAACTCGAGGGCACGGATGATCGTACTGCCGCCGAGGCACTGAACGGCGTCGAGCTGTATGGCGAGGCCGACGATGCGGAAGAGATGCTCGAGGCGGACGAATGGTATCCCAAGGATCTCATCGGCCTCGAGGCTCGTCTGTCCGAGGGCAATGGCCTAGGGCTGCCCGCTGGTCAAGTGGTAGGCAAGGTGGTCGACGTGGTCGACTCCCCCGCCCAGTCGCTGCTGAAGATTCGTCTGGTCGAGCCGGTGGTGACCGGTCAGAATTCCAAGGGTGAGGACGTCATCGAGAAAACCGCGCTGGTTCCGTTCGTGGAAGCGCTGGTGCCCGAAATCGATTTGGACGAGCAGTATCTGACGCTTGACCCGCCCGGCGGTTTAATTCCTGGACTGTAACTCTTATCTACCACCAAATGTTGAGGGGCCTTCTGATGAATCGATCAGAAGGCCCCTCAGTTATGTATCAGTCCGTCACCCGCGTGCCACGGCGGTGACACGTTGCATGAAGCGGTCAAGGAATGCCGGCACGTTGACCCCGAGCGCCACTTGCGTGTGCTTGTCCGGGTCTTGCACTCGAGAACGGTCACCAATGGTGCGGCCACGGAACGGGCCCTCCAAATCGACCTGTAGGTTGAAGCCGAACGTGGTGACCAATGATGGATCAAGCGCGGCAGCCACAGCGAGCGGGTCATGCAGTCCGCAGCCGTGGATTTCCGGCTGGTTCTTTACGTAGAAATCGATGTAGTAATCGGTCATGGTGACAAGGAAGTCACCGGCCGGCGTTCCCAGAGCGGCCCATTCATGAGCTTTCTCGCGGGTGAGCGCGGTCTGATGAGTCACGTCGAGACCAACCATCGTGGTGCGGGCACCGCACTTGAACAGGTAATCAGCGGCCTCGGGGTCCTGGGAGATGTTCGCTTCGGCAGCGGGACTTACATTGCCCGGCAGCGTCAGCGAACCGCCCATCAACGTAACGTTGATGCCGGAATCCTTCAGATCCGGGGCATTACGGAACACGGTGGCCATGGTGGTCATTGCGCCGGTGGGCACGATGGTCAGATCCGGACCGCATTCGTGTGCGGCGGCGATGATGAAATCTACTGCGGAGCCCGGCGCCTCGGGCTGCTTGGGAGAATCCGGCAGCACTGCGCCACCAATGCCGTTGGCGTGATGAACCGCAACCGAACCGGGGCTGGGTGCCCATGGAGTATCGGTCTGCCATCCGTCCTCACCGCCCTCCTGCCAACGACGGTATGCTTCGGCACGTTCATCCGGCGTGGTGCCGCGCATCAATGGCAACTTCGCGGGTGCGATGGGATGGTCGATGCCGGGATACACCGGTATGTCATCGCGTCCAAATGCGTGGAGCACCGCAAGCGCATTGCGCGCGGCCAGAGGCACGGCGACGTTGCCGTATGTGGCAGTGATGCCAATGAGATCGATTTCGTCGGCACTGCCCAGTGCATAGGCGATGGCGAGCGCGTCATCAATGCCGGTGTCAAGGTCGAGGATAAGTTTCTTGCGCATACTACTCCTTCGCAATGAATCGCTCTTCCGAAATTGCTGTTGTCGACACTCTTGCGTCAAAAATTCAGGAAATAAAAGGTAATCTCCTAAAATCCTGACGCTACGATCTTCTCAGTGTCAGATTTTTAGGAAAGTAAGGGTGTTTTCCTAAAATCCTGACGCTCAGGCACCGTCAGCGTCAGGATTTTAGGAGAATGGGGATGATTTCCTGAATTTCTGACGCTACTAATGAGTCAGTGGTCCAAATTCTCAAAGAAACCGGAACACTCAGCCGAGCTTGGCGAGCTCTTCGGGGGTGAGCTCGAGCTGGTCAGCCTTGAGGGAGTCGAGGATGGTTTCGGGGCGGTGGGCGCCGGGAATCACGAACACGTGATCACCCTTGGCAAGCTCCCACGCCAGCACGACCTGCTGGTAGCTCACGCCGTGAGCCGCGGCGACCTCGCGGAACGGATCGAACTTGGTCTCGTCATAGGGGTGACGGTAGCCGCCGAGCGGGCTCCAGCACACGAATGCCAGACCGACCTTGGCACAGTAGTCAAGTGTGTCCTGAGTGTCCAAGTGAATAGGCGAGTACTGATTCTGCACTGCCACAAGCTTGTCGCCAAGAATGCCACGTGCGATGTCGATCTGCTCAATGGAAGCGTTGGAGATACCAGCTTCGCGGGCCACGCCCTCGTCCACCAGCTGCTTGATGGCCTCAACGGACTCACTGTACGGCACCTTCGGATCCGGACGGTGGAAGTACAGCAGGTCGATGGTGTCGACACTGAGCGCCAGTGCGCTCTCCTTGCCACGGCGAATCAGATTCTCCGGACGGCCATCCACATCCCACGTGGGGCGGTCGTCGGTGAAGTTGCGGAAGTGACCCACCTTGGTGGCCACCAACACCTCATCCTTCGGACCCTTCCACGTTTCAAGGGCCTCGCGCACCAGCTTCTCGCCGGTCTGCTCCTCGCCACCGGAGCAGTAATAGGCCCATGCGGTGTCGATATGGCGGCATCCGGCATCCAGCGAAGCGTGCAGGGTTTCGATGCCGACCTCGTGGCCGCGGTTGTTTTCGATGGTCAGCGGCATTTCGCCGTGACCGATGGCGGTGGTGGAGAACGGTCCGAGCTGACGGAACAATGTCATGGCAATTCCCTTCATTGGTGGGTGGCTGCAGCGAGTGCAGCCAGCTGTCTATCCATATCCCAGCGTAGGCATTCCGCTGGATTTCACTCCACAAGGCTTAAGTGAAGACGAGGGGCCGGAACCCGTCAAAGGTTCCGGCTGTTCCGCTGACGAATCAGCGGCCTCGCCTGAGACTCGGACCAAGCAGTGCCAGTGTGGCGATGATAATGGCCGTCGACCATCCCTGTCCAACTTGGTTGGCCAAGGCGATCAACAGGCCCGTCATCAGGCCTTCCCGGTATTGCCGGTCAGATCTCGGACGGTTGTCACGGTCGTTTCCTCCCATGAGAACCTCCTTATTGAGTTATAGGTAGTCATTACACCGGCTGGCGCAATGACACCGCACCAAGGCACCACGTCAATAGCCCCTTGATGTGGTCCACTCAGTGTACGGGGAAGGTTCGATGGATACTGGTATGATGTTTGCTAGCAGAAAGGTCGCGTCAACTTCGGGGCAATCTTCTAGGCGGCGCCACAGACTTTCGCCCCGTTGGACCTGACTGCCGAGGTTTTCCTTAACCTCAGTTATAGGTGAAAAGCCCGATGTCCTACGACACCGGGCTTTTTAATTGCTTAAGTACTCCCCCATTACCGTCCGCCGAACGAGCCTCCGCCGGAGCCACCGCCTGAGAAGCTGCCGCTGGATCCGTCGATGGATGCCGATGCTGGGGCTGCACCTCGGATCGTGGCGCTGATTTCGTTGAATCCGGAGCCTAGTTGCGCGCCGAAATCGAGGATGCCGCCGAAGCTGGCACCCAAGTGGTCGGAGTCTGCCGGGCCAAGACCGAAACCAAGGCCAGTGCCATCGCCGGTGCTCGCACGCGACGAGCCATCATGGGTATCGCCAATCGAGGCGTACCGGAAGTTCCAATACACCAACGAATCTGTGGCATTATCGTCCAACCAGTCAGGGTTCTGAATCTGCGGATATGCTTTGGCAAGTTCCCGCAGCGTTCGTTTGGACATGCCCATCGCCGTGGCATAGACAAGATACTGGTCCCAGAGCGCCAAATCCGCAGCCCCGCTCCCACTCAGCATCTGACTCACCGCCCGCAAAGCCAACGGCCGCGCCTTGGCCGCAAGCCCAGTCAGCTCGACGCCCCCCATACAGGCTCGCCGGCCCGGGATATATGGCGATTGCGCCCTTGGCTGCCAGCGAGAGCAGGGTGGCGGCGGTCTGCGATGATCGTAGCCATGTTTTGTTGCCAGTCCCATAATCGAGGCGATACGCGCCACGCTCACCGGCCCGATCTGCGGAATGTCGTGAACGTACATGGCATCCCGGCTTCTGACCGCAAGGCGCACACGCACGAATCCGAAGATTGCCATAATCAGTGCGATTAGGCTGATTCCCAAACCTATACCAAGCGTGATGGCCCACTTCTTTACTGTGTTACGTTGCTCGGCGCGCGCCTGTGCTTCCTTATCTTTTTCGGACTGCTTGCGCTCGGCTAGACTGTCATAATCCCGCTTGCGAATCCAGTCGCCTGCCGGCGTATATTGTTGGCCGGCCTTGCCTCCGGAGGTGTCGTGCATTACAGACGAATCGAAGGCGGCGACCAGATCAAGGTAGCGGCCCACGCGCACGCTGTTCGCCGTGAACTTCAGCTCGTCGTTTTCACCTCGTTCGGTGGTTGAAACGCCCGAATAGTGCAGCCAAGCCCAGGAGTTGCTAGCCGTGATGCCGTTGAGGAATCGCACGGTGCCAGTCACTTTGCCGATGGGCGTTTCGTTGAGCTCGCTGACCGGCTCCCACTGGAACTTGGACACATCGCTGTAGAGCATGGTGGCCACCAGGGTCATCGTCACCTCAAATTTCAGGCTTTTGGCTTTGGCGGTGGCCGGAATGTTCCAACCGATTTCCAGAAGCTGAATCTTTCGACCGGAAATACCCTGATCGTAATCCTGGTACTCATCCCAGGTCTGGTAGATCGGAATGCCATCCTTGCCGGGCTGGTAGACGTAGGCTTCAGTGCCGATCCGGTTCGTGGCCACCACATACCAGTGTTTGGCGTAGTGGCTGTTCCACGCTTCGTCGCCATTCACATCGGCCGGCTGCAGCGGATCTCCCTTAAGCTGCGTGTACGTTTCGCCAGTGGTCGTATTGGTGACGGAGATGTCGATGATGTCCGAAAGATTGTATTCGTTGATTTCGTAGGTCTAATACAGCTGCTTCCACGGCTTGTTCTTGCCTCGACTGTCCAGCTTCATGTCGATGTGCTGGGTGACCTTGAGGTCGCCGTTGGGCTGCACGGCCACCTCATAGTCGAGGCTGCGGTACGACAGTTTCGGGTGATCGGCGGTAAACCAATTGAAGATGAGCAGTGTCACGATGAGTATCGCCGTGATGGTCGCGGCGGCGATCAACGTGGCGATGATGGAGCGTATCGTGCGATGCCTCATCAGCGGCCTCCGAATGAACCGCCACCGGAGCCGCCGAATGAACCTCCGAAGCCGCTACCGCCGCTGGAACCGAAGCTACCGAAATCGCCACCGGAATCGGATGAAGGCGCTGCCGCCTGAATGGTCGAGCTGATGTCCGCGAACCCTGCGGACAGCTGCGAACCAAGGTCGGAGAACCCACCGGCGAACGATGTGCCACCGTATGCCGGAGCCGGCCCTGCAGCACCGAGGTTACCTTGATCGGCCGTTGCGGAATCACCGTAGTAACGGCCGCCGTACCAGCCATATGGCCTGTAGTTCCAGTAGAACAACGTTCCTGCGGCATTGGCATCCAGCCATGCCGGGTCGTTGATCTGCGGGTAGGCCCTGGCCAGTTCCTTCATCACGCGCTCGGAGATGCCGAATGCAGCGGCGTACACCATATACCAATCCCACATGGCTATGTCGGCAGCGCCACGGTCGGCGAAGTTCGAGAAGTCCTGCATGTAGCGCTTCAGGCCCAGACACCGTCCCGCCATCTCATGACCCGGTTCGGTCAGTGCGGTTGACGTGCCGCCCAACAGACAGAACAGCCCGACCAGCAGAAGCGGCGAACCGGTGATCATGCCGGCCACCATAAAACCAGTGGTCCCATTGACGATCAAGGCTCCGAGGCCAAGCACCACAGCGAGCACACCGGCAACAGCCCATTGGGAAGACGCCGTACTGGTCAATGGAGAGTATTCGGCCGCGCATGAATCCGTGAATTTATTGAGCTCCAGATAGCCGCTCGCCCAGTCCTTGCAGACGTTCTTCATTTGGTTCAGGTCGAATACCGGGCAGCCGACGCGCTGAGAGATGGTAATCAGCAGAGCGAGCAGCGCTTCCTCGGATTGGCTCAGACCAAGTTGTTCGATATTGGATGCCGCATCAAGGCTGGCCGGCAGAATCAGGATGGTGCTGGTGTTGCGTGCCGCGTTCATTTTGCCGGGATCTGCGGCAATCATCTGGCTCAGGCCTACTGGCGTGGCTTGGCTCATGTCGATGCCGCGGTACATATCCGCAGAACCAGGATAGATGGCGATGGCCTTTTTGACGGCCAGTGAAAGCATGGTGGCCGTCAGCTCACGGTCGGAGGAGGAGCCGGTAGCGCTTGCATCCACAAGCGTGATGAGTCTGGCCGCCGAAGCCGGGCTGATACCGGGCTGGTCACGCCAGTATTCGATGTCGCCGTGGTATTGCGCGCGACGGTTGCTTGCGATGGCGGCCCATACGCCCCATACGCACAGCGCCAAGCCGATCACGATGGTGGCAATCCAGCCGATGAGCCGGATTCGAGTGGCAAGCCGTTGACGGTCAAGCCAACGTTGCTGCTGGTTGTATTCACTGGTTTTGAGGTCGTTGAGATGGTCACCGGGCTGGGTGCGGGCCATATCCCCGGCTTTGCTGGAGTCAAAGGCCGCGACCACGTCCAGATAGTCGCCCGTACGCATGTTGTAGGCCGTGAACGTGTAGCTGCCGTCCGACTCCCACTTGGTTTCGGAGGTGCGTTCGGTGTGCAACCATGCCCATGAGGTTTTGCCGGTGATGTCTTCAGGGAAGTGCACAGTGCCAGTGACCGTGCCAATGGGCACTTGGTTCTTTTTGCCGAACGGTTCCCATTGGAATGAGGCAACGTCCTGCCACTTGGTAGCCACATTGTGCATGGTGAAGCTAACTTCGAACTTCATGCTGTTGGCTTCGGTGGTTACCGGGATATTCCAGCCGATCTCCACGGTTTTGGCGCTCTTCGAGGACTCCCCGACCTGAATACCGTCCGTGCCTGGCGTGTAGGGCTGGGGATTGTCACTGCTCGCACTGACGTCGGCGATATACCAATGGTTGGCATAATCGCTGTTCCATGCCTCGTTGGAAGACACGGCACTGGGCAGTTTGGGCTCGGTCTGCTGGGCATAATCGATGCCATCAGTGACGTTGCGCACACTGATATCGGTAATATCAGTCAAGTTGCCGGGAGCCAGTGAATATTGCTGAAAGAGCTGCTTCCAAGGGCGATCTCCGTCATCATCAGAACGATCGCGAAGCTTGACATCGATACGCTGCGTGACCTTGAGATTGCCATCCGCAGTGGCAGTCACGTCATAGTCAAGCGTGCGATAGCTGAGATCCGCAGAATCGCCAGCTGGCATTATGACCATCATCAATGCGGCAAAGCATGCCACCGCAAACGTAATCAGCGCACTGATAACACCAGCACGGATAAATCGCTTCTTCATACAGTCTTCCCCTAACGACCAGCAATAAGGCCCGCTTGGCTGTTGCCTAGCGGGCCTTCACATCATCAGAACTTGACTTGAGGAGCCTGGCGCGAGGCGTCATCCGCCTCGAAGTACTGGGCCTGCTCGAAGTGGAAGAGACCGGCGATAATGTTGGTCGGCACGGTTTCGATGGCGGTGTTGAGCTTCAGGACCACATCATTGTAGAACTGGCGCGCGTAGGCGATCTTGTTCTCAAGGTCCTTGAGCTGGGCTTGCAGATCCATGAAGTTCTGGTTGGCTTGCAGCTGCGGGTATGCCTCGGCGGTGGCCTGCAGATTGACCAGTGCACGGGACAGCTGGTTTTCGGCGGCGGCACGCTGAGCGGTGGTGGCATTCGGATCGTTGGCCGCAGCCACCACGCTGGCGCGGGCGGCGGTCACCTGAGTAAACACCTCGGATTCATGGGTGGCATAGCCTTTGACGGTGTTCACCAGATTCGGGATCAGGTCGGCGCGCTGCTTGAGCTGCACGTCGATCTGCGCCCAGCCGTTCTTTACGCGGTTCTTGAGAGTAACGAGGTTGTTGTAGGCACCGACCGCCCAAGCGATCAACGCAACGATAACGACGACAACGACAACAACGACAATGGTGATAATCAGACCTGCACTCATATATGCTCCTTTGCTGGGCCCTTCAGTGACCATTCTTCCACACATCGCGTGAAAACAGGAGATTTTTACGGCATTCGCCTGGACTACGTCCTTGGAGTGTGGCAGAAACGGCAGAAATCGCACGGAGCGACGAATACCCCGCGAAGTTTCTGCCGTTTCGAGGCGGTCAAACGGCAGAAACTTCGCGTGCCCCTCGTTGAGACGCGAACGTTCTGCCACAAAGAGGGCACACTGCTCTGGTAGCAACACTTTCGAACGGCCGGCGCGCCCAGAAAGCTCTCAGAAAAGCTCCAGATAAGTGAAATCTAAGTTGCCGGCAGCTATCAGGCTCGCTTCAGTGCGCAATCATCGTGACGCACAGTCCCGAGGTCGCCGCCCAGTCCGACGAGGTGTTCCAGTTGGCTCCGCAGCAATGGCACTGCATAGATGCCGACCGGTCGGGCTATGAATGCCATCAGCAAACGTCATCTCTTAGACGTCCATCATACGAACTTAGAATGACCGATAATTAAGCGTTTTGTGGGACAACAAGCCGATTCCAGCATTTCTCCCCTGTTGTCCCACTTATCCGTGGGACAACACCAACATCAAACGATATACACTCGCGTTGTCCCATCCCACAAATCAAAGAATCGTTGGAATAATGCCATTCTTATATTAAGGCCTTGATTCCGCAAACTACAATGTGTGGGACAACACCAGAAAAATGGCGGAATTCCTGCATTGTCCCATTCGGAGACACGATGCGAAAGTGGGCGCTTGGTATGCGAAGGGCCTCTGCACCGAATGAATCGGTACAGAGGCCCTTTATCTGGCTCCCCTCAGAGAGAGGAGCCAGATAAGAGATCAGTCCTCGAAGGGATCAAAGTCGCGGCGAACGCGGCGGCGCGGGCGCTCGGAGCGCTCTTCACGGTCGGCACGGTAGTCGTCGTAGTTGTCGTCGGTGGCGTAACGCGGGTTACGGTCGGAGCCGCGGCCACGGCCGCCACGAGAACCACGGCGGTCATCACGATCGCCACGGTCATCGGAACGACGGCGACGCGGACGATCCTCGTAGTCATCCTCGAAATCGTCGGAACGACGGCGACGCGGACGATCATCATCGCGGGAATCGCGGTCGTCACGGTCGAAGTCGCGGTCATCGGAACGACGGCGACGCGGACGATCCTCGTAGTCATCCTCGAAATCGTCGGAACGACGGCGACGCGGACGGTCGTCATCACGGTCGAAGTCATGGTCATCACGATCGGAACGACGGCCACGGCCACCGCCACGGCGATCATCACGGCCACGGCTACCACGGCGATCATCACGATCGCCACGGCCACCACGGGAACCGGCGTTGTTCTCCTGATCCTCGAAACCGGGGATGGCCAGGGAAATCTTGCCGCGATCGTCAACGCCCTGCACGACGACCTCAACGGTGTCGCCTTCCTTAAGCACGTCCTCAACGGCGTCGATACGCTCGCCGTTGGCCAGGTTGCGAATCTGGGAGATGTGCAGCAGACCGTCGGTGCCGGGAGTGAGGTTCACGAAAGCACCGAAGCTCGTGGTCTTGACGACCTTGCCGTTGTAGGTCTCGCCGGCCTCAGGCACGTGCGGGTTGGCGATGGAGTCGATGATGGACTTGGCCTTCTCGGCGGCCTCGCCACCTTCGGAGGAGATGAAGACGGTACCGTCATCCTCGATAGCGATCTCAGCACCGGTGTCTTCCTGAATCTGGTTGATCATCTTGCCCTTCGGGCCGATGACCTCGCCGATCTTCTCGACCGGAACGGTGGTGGTGATGATGCGCGGAGCGAACTCGCTCATCTCAGCCGGGCCGTCGATGCACTCGTTGATGACCTCGAGAATCGTGGCGCGAGCTTCCTTGGCCTGCTGCAGAGCGGCGGCCAGGATATCGGCGGGGATGCCGTCGAGCTTGGTGTCGAGCTGCAGGGCAGTGATGAACTCGGAAGTACCGGCCACCTTGAAGTCCATGTCGCCGAAAGCATCCTCGGCACCCAGGATATCGGTGAGGGTCTTGAAGATGTGCTGGCCATCAACATCGCCGGACACAAGGCCCATGGCGATGCCGGCAACCGGAGCCTTCAGCGGCACACCGGCAGCGAGCAGGGACAGCGTGGAGGCGCACACGGAACCCATGGAAGTGGAACCGTTGGAACCGATGGCCTCGGAGACCTGGCGGATGGCGTAGGGGAACTCTTCGCGGCTCGGCAGCACCGGCACAAGAGCCTTCTCGGCGAGGGCACCATGGCCGATTTCGCGGCGCTTCGGGGAGCCGACGCGACCGGTCTCACCAGTGGAGTACGGCGGCATCTCGTAGTTGTGCATGTAGCGCTTGGACTGCGGACCGGACAGAGCGTCGATCTGCTGCTCCATCTTGAGCATGTTCAGGGTGGTGACGCCCAGAATCTGGGTCTCGCCACGCTGGAACAGGGCGGAACCGTGCACGCGAGGCACAATGTCCACCTCGGCGGACAGGGTGCGGATGTCGCGCAGGCCACGGCCGTCGATGCGGTAGTCCTCGGTCAGGATGCGGCGACGCACGATCTGGCGCTGCAGCTCCTTGAAGGCGTTACCGAGTTCCTTGTCCTTCTCGGCATCGTCCATATCGGTGAACTCGTCCGCGAGCACCTCGCGCACGTGCTCCTTGATCTCGTGGATGCGGTCCTGGCGCGGCAGCTTCTCGGCGATGGAGAGGGCCTCGTCCAGATCCTTGTGAGCGATCTCGTCGATGCGGGCGTACAGCTCGTCGGTGTACTCCGGGAAGAGCTGGAATTCCTTGGTCTCCTTGGCGGCGATCTTCTTGAGCTCGTCCTGAGCCTCGCAAATCACCTTGATGAACGGCTTGGCGGCCTCGAGACCGGCGGCCACGACTTCCTCATCAGGCTTGGTCTGGCCCTCGTCGTAGATGAGGTGCCAGGCGTTCTTGCCGGCGCCGGCCTCGATCATGGCGATGGCGACGTCACCGTTCTCGACAACGCGGCCGGCGACCACAATCTCGAACACGGCGCGCTCACGCTCGCTCCAGCGCGGGAAGGCGACCCACTGGCCGTCGATCAGGGCCAGACGCACACCGGAGACCGGGCCTTCGAACGGCAGACCGGAAATCATGGTGGAGGCGGAGGCGGCGTTCAGGGCGATGACGTCGTAGGCGTCATCAGGGTTCACGGCGAGCACGGTCTCGACGACCTGCACCTCGTTGCGCAGCGTGTGCGGAAACAGCGGGCGCAGCGGACGGTCGATGATGCGGCAGGCGAGGATGGCCTCGGAGCTCGGACGGCCTTCACGGCGGAAGAACGAGCCCGGGATCTTGCCGGCGGCGTACATCTTCTCTTCAACGTCGACGGTCAGCGGGAAGAAGTCGTAGTTCTCCTTCGGGCTGGAGCCGGCGGTGGTGGTGGACAGAATCATGGAATCGTCATCGAGGTAAGCGGCCACAGCACCATCAGCCTGCTGTGCCAGGCGGCCGGTCTCGAAGCGCAGCGTGCGCTTGCCAAACGTTCCATTGTCGATTACGGCCTCAACGGCCTTGATTTCGGGACCCTCCATTAGGGTTCCTCCTTCTTTAATTTTCTTATTCCTACAAACTGTGCCGCGGTCTACCGCACCGCGACTGTCCTCTTCAGCGGACGTCACATACCTTGTTTCGGCTGGTCCCTTGACCGCCGTTCCTCGTGTCAACCCCTTCATTCGGGTTCTCTTATTGGCCGCACCTTACCGTGGTGCCTTCGGCCTATCCTCTAACCCTCTTGCCGTTGTTGCCGTTGGCTGGCGTATGTAAAACGCCCGAGCACCAATCCTAGGTACTCGGGCGGAAGTCTTCAATTATCGACGCAGACCCAGACGCTCGATGAGGGAGCGGTAACGGTTGATGTCAACGCGCTTGAGGTAATCAAGCAGACGGCGACGATCACCGATCATCAGCTGCATACCACGACGGGAGTGGTGGTCGTGCTTGTGCTCCTTGAGGTGGTCGCTCAGGTCGGCGATACGCTTGAATAAGATGAGGGCTTGATTATTGGCGGAAACCAACAATCAAGCCCTCATCTGAGTTTTGCCGGAGAGGCTTGCTGAGTAATCCTTACTCGCCCAGGGCCTTGTCGACTACTTCGGTGGCTTCATCGAGCACCTTGTCCAGCGCCTCGGGGGAGACGAAGGACTCGGCGTACACCTTGTAGATGTTCTCGGTGCCGGAGGGGCGGGCGGCGAACCAGTTGTCCTTGGTGGTGACCTTCAGGCCGCCGATCTTGGCGTGGTTGCCGGGAGCCTCGGTCAGCTTGGCGGTGATGTCCTCGCCGGCCAGGGTGGAGGCGGTCACGTCGTCGCCGGACAGTGCCGTGAACTTGGCCTTCTGTTCGAGCGTGGTCGGAGTGTCGACGCGCTTGTACCAAGATTCGCCGAAGCGCTCAACCTGCTCCTGATGCAGCTGGGCCGGGTTCTTGCCGGTCTTGGCGGTGATTTCAGCAGCCAGCAAGTCGGGAATCAGGCCGTCCTTATCGGTGGTCCACACGCGGCCATTCTTGCGCAGGAAGCTCATGCCGGAGCTCTCCTCGCCACCGAACGCAACCTCGCCGCTGAACAGCGGGTCGACGAACCACTTGAAGCCCACCGGCACCTCCAGCACCTTCGCGTTGATCGACGCGGCTACGCGGTCGATCAGGGAAGAGGAAACCAGCGTCTTGCCCACGGCTGCACCCTCGGGCCAGCCTGGACGGTTGCCTCCGAACAGGTACTCCACGCACACGGCGATGTAGTGGTTCGGGTTCATCACGCCCCAGTTCGGGCAGACGATACCGTGACGATCGGCATCGGGATCGGTGCCGCCGACCAGGTCGTACTTGTCCCAAGCGCCACCGTTGAGCTCGTCAACCAAGCCCTTCATGGCATACGGGGAAGAGGGGTCCATACGGATCTTGCCGTCGTGATCGATGGTCATGAAGCGCCAGGTCGGGTCGACCTCAGGGCGCACCACGCCAATGTTCAGGCCGTACTTCTCATTGATGAGCGGCCAGTAGTTCACGGAAGCGCCGCCAAGCGGGTCGATGCCCAGACGTACGCCGGAAGAACGAATCACGTCAAAGTCGATGACGTTCTCCAGGTCGTCCACGTAGTGCTCGCGGAAGTCGAAGCCCTCAACGTACTCGGACTTGATGGCCTCCTCGTACGGCACGCGCTTGACGTTCTTGTAGTCGGCAAGCAGCTCGTTGGCGCGGGCGGCGATGGCGTTGGTGGTTTCGGCCGGAGCCGGGCCGCCGGTGACGGGGTCGTACTTGAAGCCGCCGTCGGTGGGCGGGTTGTGGGACGGCGTGACGACGATGCCGTCAGCTAAGCCTTCGCCCTCAAAACGCTGGGTGCCGTCGGCCGCACGGTTGTGGGTCAGGATGGCCTGAGAGACCACAGGGGTAGGCACGAAGTCGTCGCGAGAATCGATGCGCACGTGCACGCCGTTGGCGACGAGCACTTCGATGGCGGTCTTCTTGGCCGGGCCGGACAGCGCGTGGGTGTCGGATCCGAGGTACAGCGGGCCGGTAACGCCGGCCTTCTTGCGGTATTCAGCGATGGCCTGGGAGATGGCAACGATATGGGCCTCGTTGAACGAGGTCTTCAGAGACGATCCACGGTGACCGGAGGTGCCGAAGATGACACGCTGCTCGGGAACGCTGGGGTCGGGGACGAGGTCATAGTACTTGCCGATAACCTCATCGACATTGATCAGATCTGCTGGGGTGGCGGGTTGACCCGCATTGTTTGCTACCATACTTTCATTCTGCCACGTTTTTTGCCGTCTGGGACAAGATCGTGTTAAAAGTTGTCAACTTTTGTGCGAATAAGTGTATGACGGTGGCGCGCGTCTGGCACAAAGAGCCTAAGCGTGGGCTTGCGTGCCGTCTCATTGCGGATGTATCGTCCAAGAAAGACACGCCGGATGTTCATCGCTGATTAAAGCCTGTTCTTCCTTACTCTCGTCTTATGTTTCGAGGTATAGGCGGGCTTTGACCATATGTGTGATTTGCCGGATTGTTATCAGCTCGTTATAATCGCTGTTCAGTCAGTAATTAGCAGGGTTGCTACTCAAATGTTGAGGCAAGACCTGAGATGTTGACGTAGTCATGTGTATTCATGATGGCGTCCATATCTCAGGTCTTTTCTGTTATTTGGCGTGACTGCCGGTTCCTGGAACGCAGATGCTCAGGAACCGGGTGGTTTCTCTGGTAGGTACTGGCTTAACCGTGGAAAAGGAATGGAGTAAGAGATGTCGCATCAAGACGATATCAAGGCAATCGTCACCAGTGTTGGTGGCGCGGCCAACATCAAGTCGCTGACGCACTGCGCCACGCGACTGCGCTTTGAACTCAATGACGCCGGCAAGGTTGACAATGCCGCGCTCGACGCCAACAAGCTTGTGCTGGGCGCCGTGCCGCAGTCCGGCGACCGATACCAGGTCGTTATCGGAGGTCAGGTCGCCTCCGTGTATGAGCAGATCATGCACCTGCCCGAGATGGCTGGTCTCGGCGCCGGCACCGTTGACGACAATGCCGATGAGCCGACTAATGCGGAGGTCAAGGCCGCCGCTCGTTCCAAGGCTCGCGGCAAGGTCGCATGGCTCGATAGCTTCTTCGAATACCTGGCCGACTCCTTCCGCCCGATTCTGGGTGTGCTGCTTGGCGCGTCCATCATCATCGCAATTGTCAACCTGTGCATTTCCCTGGGCCTGATTCCGAACGACACCGCCACCACCGGCCTGGTGTTCGTGCAGGCCATCTGGAAGGGTGTGTTCTACTTCCTGCCGATTATGGTCGCCTACAATGCCGCCAACAAGCTCAAAGTGGATCCGTGGCTGGGCGGCGCAATCATGGGCATGCTCATGACCCCGCAGTTCGCCTCCCTGGCTGACACCAAGACCTGGGGCGACGCCGTCAAGTGTGTGAAGAACACCACGCTGGGCACCTCCTCCTGCACCGCTACGGTGTTCGGCTTGCCGATGCAGCTGTCCGACTACTCCGGCAACGTGTTCGTGCCGCTGCTGATGGTCGCCGTGCTCGCGGTCGTGTACCACGGTCTGAAGAAGATCATTCCGGACAGCGTCCAGATGGTCTTCCTGCCCTTCTTCTCCATGATCATCGTCGGTGCGCTCACCGCTTTCATCATCGGACCTATCGGTGTGTGGGCCGGCAACGGCCTCGGCGCCGGACTCGCCTGGATGAACACTCACGCTCCGTTCATCTTCGCCATCGCAATCCCGCTGCTGTACCCGTTCCTGGTGCCGCTGGGTCTGCACTGGCCGCTGAACGCCCTGATGATCATGAACATCAACACCCTGGGCTACGACTTCATTCAGGGCCCGATGGGCGTGTGGAACTTCGCCTGCTTCGGTGCCACTGCCGGTGTGCTGTTCCTCTCCATCCGCGACAAGGATAAGGACATGCGCCAGACCTCCATCGGTGCTCTTGCCGCCGGCCTGCTCGGTGGCGTTTCCGAGCCGAGCCTTTACGGCATCCACCTGCGTTACAAGCTCATCTACTCCCGTATGCTGGTCGGCTGCGGCGTGGGCGGCGTCGTAATCGCTGTCATGGGCTGGCTCTTCCCGGCCACCGTCGCCTCCGGCGAGACCGTGCACGGCGTGACCACTACTGCATTCGCCTTCACCTCGCTGCTCACCGTGCCGGTGTTCAACCAGATGTGGGTTTACGGCGTCTCCATCGCAGTGTCGTTCTTCACCTCCATGATTATGATTATCATGCTTGACTACCGCACTCCGGAGCAGAAAGCCGAAGCCAAGGCCCGTGCCGCGGCTCAGTCCGCCAAGGCTGTGAACGGTGGTGACGCCACCACCGCTACCGCAACCGCACCAAGATGCAGCGCCTGCACATCAAGCACCACTTGTGCAATGGGATCATGCTCGGCGGGCCTCCCCTCTTTGAGGGGAGCCGTCATCGTAGATGACTGAGGGGAGCGCTTGATGAAGCGCAGGTTACTCCCCTCAGTTGGCTTCCGCCGACAG
>CXQV01000046.1_pt1 | contig 31104 bp, 36 predicted proteins | sample 591861 | NCBI WGS metagenome assembly CXQV01 (sample SAMEA3491304, study PRJEB9169) | human gut metagenome | biome: ENVO:mammalia-associated habitat; material: ENVO:feces | place: Bangladesh | collected 2010-04-07 | reverse complement strand
AACACAATGCCGCCCAATCCACACAGCACAGCCGCGCACACGGCGGCGATACGGTAGCCCGCGCTGGATGCCATGCCGATGGTGGACACTCCGGTGAACAGCAGCATGGCCACGGACTGCCCCATTTTCATGGCAAAAACAAGGAAAGACCCTCTAGAAACAGTCCAACACACCGTTGCCAATCCACTGTTATCCGACGTCGGGACCGGCAGCGTATCGTCATGGAACCGTTCCGACAACGCCGATGATTACGAGCAGGTCATCGGTTTTCTCCAACTCGGCGTCACCGTCACCGCGATATTGCTGTTGTCGGTATCCGCCATCGGCATGATCAACATCGGCTTGGCCGGCATCGAGCAACGCTCACACGAGCTGCTCATCCGCCGCGCACTGGGCGCGACCAGAGCCAGCATAGCCATACAGGTCATCGGCTCGTCAGTGCTGCTCAGCCTCATCATCGCCTTCGCCGCGGTGCTGGTCCAGGCAATTCCGTGGATGATGTCCGCCGACTCGCCGCTGGAACCGCCCGCATACCCATATACGGCGGCGATGATTGCGGCCTGCGCGTCCATCGTCACCTCGCTTGTCGGCTCTCTTGCCCCGGCCATCAAAGCCATACGGCTGCAACCCGCGCTGGCGTTGCGATGAACCAGAAGCCATTCTGAACAAGCCCGCCGACAGCTGGATGGTCGGCATTCCGATCATCGATTGCATCCGGTAAACAATCCGCTTGCGGGATGTGTACCATGGTCGAGATGCCGCAACCGCAGAATGTTGACTATTAGCATACAAATACATACTATTGTCTTACGTAATGATGTTGGAGGTTAATGTGAGCATGGCATCCGTCACAGTCCGCGTGGATGCGGACACCAAGCAGAAAGCCGCAAACATAGCCGAGGATCTCGGTCTGGACTTGTCTTCGGTCACCCGCGCCTTCTACAAGCAGATTGTCCGGGAGAAGCGCATTCCCCTAAACCTTTCCTATACGACCGTGCCGCCTGAAACCATGGAGGCCCTTGACGAGGCGAAGAACAGGCTCGCCGACGGCCAACCTCGCTTCAACAGTGCCGATGAGATGTTCGATTCGTTGGGAATCTGATCAATGCTCAAACCGGATTACACGGCGGCATTCCAGCGAGATATCAAGAAGCTCAAACGCAAGCACGCTGATTTACGCCCGCTGAAAGAAGTCATTCGTCTGGTGCTTGAGGACACGGCGGACTCCAAGGAAGCATTGAGGCGTAGGCATCGCACCCACACACTTACCGGTGATCTAAACGGCGTACTGGAATGCCACATCGGCAATGCCGGCGACTGGCTGCTTCTATGGATTCGCGATGATGGTACCGCCATGTTCATGCGAACCGGCAGCCATGACGAACTGTTGGGCAAATAGCGGGTTTACAGCCTGCTTTGAACCAGCCGACGGCGATTTGAGTGCGGCAGCCGGCCGCGCCCGCAGAAGCCGGCATCGCCGCGCAGCGTGCCGGTCTGCAATCGCTGATCGACGAGGAGGAGTCCAGGCCCGAAGCCCTGGGATTCACCGGCGACAACCTGCTTGCCGAACCATGCCGGCCGCTCACGCCGGAGACCATGCGCCTGCTGGCGGGCTTGCTGGAGGAACTGTACGCGAACATCGCCAAGCATGCCGACCCGGACGAATGGTACGCCATCTGCGTCACCTTCGACACGGACGCCATCCACGTCTCCGCCAGCGACACCATCGCATCCGATGACACGAGACTCGGCCTGGGCAGCGGCCTCGACCGCTACCGGACCATCATCGAAACATGCGGCGGCACCTTCCAAACCCACACCGAACAAGCCCACTGGCAACTGGAGGCCGTCATTCCAATCGATGGCGACCGGTAAAACATGCATTCGCAGACCAGCCATGTCAAGCAATCGCATGACAGCATATTCACGCAGGATCGCGCCTCATTTCGGCTGATCCCGCACGCCCTGTTCCGACGCGAATTGTTCGGCGATTTGCCGTGCGTGGATGTTCTTGGCTTCGTTAACGAAGTTGGCGCATGCCTTGCTGCCGTAGAGCGCCTCACCACACGGGTCAGCGAAACGCGGGTCGCCGGCCAGCGCGGAGCGGATGGCCCCAAGCGAGCCGGACAGCGGCATGGCGTTCATCACGGTCGCGGTTTGATTCTGCGCCTCCTGGGTGCGGGCGGTCTTGATGTCCCGGTCCAGGATTCGTTCGGCGTATTGCACGCCAACATCAAAAAATGCAAGCGACTGAAAGACCTGGCTGCTTCCCTTCGCGATATCTACTGTTCTGATTTGACCGGCCCAGTCGTACTATATATCCTGAAATAATTGTCGATGAATCTGCTGCAGTTGTCGCAAAGTACCTTGAGCGACAGGAAGATTCGATTGGAATTCCAACATTCTGGCAGATACAAGATCGTTTTCAGCCGCTTCAAGTTCTGTAACGGTTGTGGCACCGATAAGATTGCGCAGTACGTTTGTGCCGGGAATCAGATGTGTCAAAGGTTTCGGGCAGTTCAATCATACGGATTCCAGACCGTATCGGCGACGTGTACGATTAACCAATTCGTGTGCGTCTATTTGTTCTTCGATATAGTCGCGCGCGTCTGCAAAAAACGAGGATGTGACATCGCCGCCTTCCATACGGGCAGAATGGACGGCTTCCGCCACTCTCATCGCACGTATCTCTTGTTCCGTCATGTCAACCTCCTCATTGCAAACAATCATACCTACCGGAATAGGTTCCTGCAGAATCGGCAATCCCGTTCCGAAAAAGCGAATGTATTAATCAAAAGACACTTGCATAACCACCGCTACGCATCGCCAATAACATACCGATGAGCCAGAATGAGGCCCAGGCCACGATGCTAATCCGTAAATAATACTGGTCAGAGTGGCAGGTACATTGGTCCTATGGCTAAGCGCAAACATATCGGCACTGTTGTTATTGCAATACTGGTCGCTATTCTGCTGGCGGTGGGCGTTTCCGGCTGGCTATTCTGGCAGTCGGTACAACGGGTGATCGGCGAGGCGCAGCAGGCGGGCGAATATGCGGCTGAAGCACAGCAATCCGTCGGGCAGGGCGACTTCAAGCAGGCGCTTGAGCAGATGGACAGCGCTGGCAGTCACATCGTCACGGCGCACGACGAAACCCAGGGCGCGCTATGGCAGGCCGCCGAATACGTGCCATATTACGGTTCGGACGTGAAAGCGGTGCGCGGCATGCTGGATGCGGCCGCCGACGCCGCGACCAACGCCCTGCCCAAAATCGACAGTGCCGCGCAGGGCACGTTGGTGGACTTCAATATCGAAGAGCTGCTGTCCGGCATGAACTTCTCCGACGGCACGCTTTCCATTCCCAAAATCGCTTCCATCAAGCAGGACCTGTCCGACGCCGGTGAGGTCTTGAAGCGCGTCAAGACGTCGATTTATGCGCTGCCGCAACCCCGCACGGAACAGATCACCGAAATGGTCAACCAGGGCAAGCAGGTAGTGGACCAAATCGATGAGACTTTCGACACCTTGAACACCATCGTCGAAAAGATTCCGGGCTGACGTTGGTTCGTTCTTGTCGTATATTGGCGTAACCTCCGCATAAGGCTAGTCCATACAAATTTTGAATAAAATTTGGGATAGGAGGTGCCAATATGCCGACACGCACACCAATCCCGGTCAGTCGGGCGATGCGTCAGATATCCGCCAACCTCGATTTGGCGCGCAGACAACAGCGCATTCCCGTAGCCTTGCTGGCCGAGCGGGCTGGATTATCCATGCCAACGGTCACCAAAATGCTGCGTACGGGTAATGGCAGCTTTGAGAACTTCCTCCGCATTGCTCGTCTGCTTGGACTGCTGGACGGCGTACAGCAAGCGACGGACCCTCTTAACACAGATATCGGCAAATTACGCGCCGACGAAGACACTCCGAAACGTATTCGATAGTACAGCAGGAGGCGCAACACATCATGGAAGCAATCGTCACCCTGCAGTTCAACGGCACAGACGTCACCGTCGGGAAATTATTCACCAGTATCAGGCGCGGCATCGAATCGGCAAATTTCACATACGATACGGCCTATATGCGCTCTTCAAACGCAGTATCCCTCTGTCCAGAGATGCCCCTCTCCCCCGGAACGTTCCCGGCCGAGCATAATGCGATGCATCGCATCTTTCAGGACTGCATGCCGGATCGTTGGGGCAGGAACCTCATGCTTCGTGCAGAACATCAAGATGCTCGTTCGGAGCATCGCACAGCACGCACACTATTTGAGGGAGATCTCTTGCTATCCGTCAACGATGAGACCCGACAAGGCGCATTGCGCTTCTGAAACAACGACGGTGACGCGCTAGCTCCCAGTGAGACCGGCGGTCCAAGAGAAGTGACCATTCAGTCCCGCATCCATAGCAATGATGAGCAGCTGCTTTGAATCCGGCATTGCGCGGCTTCGCGAAGCAAGCGCACAATGACTTCACATTCCCGCCTTGCACCAGCTGGCTGCAATCTGCGTATGGTCATGTATCTGTAGGCCGGCACGAATGCGGCTGATGGGTGCGGCGAATCGTGACATTGCTTATTACCCATTCGCCCCTTCAGTCGTACCATTCGGGTCGTCGCAGTTCCAGGAATGGCCGCTGTTTGCTCGCTGCTGCGGTCTGTGTGAGATCGATGTCGGCGATAAGCAACTGTTCTCTTGGTCGTCGGCCTTGCTGACGACGTTGCCGTACGGGTCCACCACCACCGATTGGCCGGCGAACGTCACATCGCCTTCCTTGCCGACCCGGTTGCACATGACGATGGCCATCTGGTTCTGCATGGCCTGGACACGGATTTTCCACAGGAACGGCTTCGACGGTTCGGCGTCAATGTTCGGAACCGATGCTCGCCGTCGGCACGATGACCAGGCGGCGCCGCGCAACGCGCATGTGCGGATGCCTTCACGGGGTTCACTCAAATAGCGTCATCCAGTCGGGATCGCGGTGGGCCGCAAAACACATGGCGATTTGTTCCGCGGTGTTTCTTGTTTCCGAAAGCCGCGGCAACCGGTCTTCCTCGAAGTAGCGGATTTCCGTCGTTTCGATATTGGCCGAGAACCAACCGCCGGCGCGGCTGCACAATACGAAGAACTTGAGCACCCCGTACGGATAGGTCAGCGCGTTGTGATTGGCGCAGTCCTGCACCGCGATGAGTCGCTCGCCCCTCACATCGAGCCCAGTCTCCTCCTTGACCTCCTTGACGGCGTTGGACCGAATGGACTGGTTCTCGTCGACCCAGCCTCCGGGCAGTGACCATTCCCCGCTGTTCTCATGCGTCATGAGGATCCTGCCTTCCTCATCGAAGATGGCCGCACGAGTGTCGAGTTTCGGCGTCGGATATCCGGCGCTGAGCAGTCGACTCACCTGTCCGGCCGGCGCATCAACCTGCGTGGAGAGCATGTCGACCGCCATCGCGCGGATACGCTCGTAGCGCTCCCGGTCGAAGGGGTCCTTGCAGTACATCAGTCCGGTCTGGGCCAGCGCCTGCAATTCTCGGGCCTGTTCCAGTAACGTGCGGTTCGTGGCCATCATCGTTCATCCTGTCATCGTAAGGTCTTGGATCCGTTTGCGCTCAGGCATCGCAGCGTAGTGCAAGCAGTATAGCACTTCGAACCGTTCCGGGGACGAGGGTCTCAGCGCATCCCCCGTAACCTCTCCCATGTGCCATCAACGCTTGGCGAGCTGCACGTTCTTGCGCTGTCTGCGATTGCGGCTGGCGACCGACTTTTCACGCTCGCGGCGCACGTGGGCCTCCTCACGCGCGGCCGCCGCGCGCTCTTCTTCCAAAGACGGCAATCCGGAGGCGGCGCGGCGCCGGTTCTCCCGCTCATGGTCGCGTTCGGCCTTGCGCTCCCCCGCCTCGGATCCGGGCGCCGGAAACCATCGCAGTTGGCAGAGCGTCTGGCCGAAGTTCCACAGGTTATTGGTCAGCCAGTACAGCAGCACGCCGAACGGCAAGGTGCCGCCCGACACCACGTAGATGGCCGGGAACACAAACGCGGTCAGCTTCTGCGTGCGGAACTGCGGTGAATCCATGGCGTCCTTCGGCGTATTGCGATGGATGAGCAGCCACTGCATCGCGAACAACATCAGACACATCAACGCCACGGCCACGCCGATGACGACGTGCGACTGCGGCGAGACGACCGTGCCGAACGAGTCGGCGATGCGCACGCCGAATATGGACGATGATTCGATGTCGCCCGCCATGACGCGGTCGATGCCGCTCAACGGTTCCGCATTCCCGGCGGCGCTTGCGGGCAGGGATTGCAGCGTGTAGAACAGCGAGCACAGAATCGGCGCCTGAATCAGCGAAAGCAGGCATGAACCGAGCGGATTGGCGTTATGCCGCTGCTGCAAAGCCATAATTTCACGTTGCATGGCTTCTTTGGAACGCGGATCCTTACGCGCGGCGTACTTGCGTTGGATACGTTGGATTTGCGGTTGGAGCACCTGCATACGCTGCGTCGCGCGCATTTGGGAGAAGAAGAGAGGCAATAGACAGATACGGATGATGAGCACGAGGCACATAATCGCGATGCCTAAGCTGTGCGGCACCGTCTCCTCCTTCTACGGCGGCGGCATGGTCGCCGGCCAGCCCATCGGCACCATGATCGGCTCTCTCATGATCAACAATGCGCAAGCCGGCTTCATCATCGGCGCCGTGATCATGCTGGCTTTCGGATTCGTGGCGCTTGCCATCTGGCCGCGCGAGGAATCCTCAAAGGACATGGAACGCACCAAGATGACGCTCAAGGATCTCGCTGTCTCCTTCCACTTCCCGAAGTTCTCCACCTCGCGTGACTTCTACAAGGCGTTCGGCTGCCGAGTGTGCATGTTGCTCAACTACCAGATGATCTCCGTGTACCAACTCTACATCGTCGAGGATTACGTGCACCAGACCAAGACCGAGGCCGCCGGCACCATCGCCACCATGTCCATCATCACCATGGTCGTTTCCCTGACCGCTTCGCTGATCTCCGGCCCGATCTCCGACAAGATGCACACGCGCAAGGTACCAGTCATCATCGCCTCGCTGCTGTTCGCGATTGGCACCGCGATGCCGTGGATCATGCCGAGCGTCACGGGCATGTACCTGTATGCGGGCATCGCCGGCCTCGGCTATGGCGTGTACTCAGCCATCGACCAAGCGCTCAACGTCGACGTGCTGCCGAACAAGGAAGAGGCCGGTAAGAACCTCGGCATCCTCAACCTGGCCACCACGCTCGGCCAGGCGGTGGGCCCCACCATCACCTCGACGGTAAAGACCGCGACCGGAGCTTTACGCCTGCATTCGCCATCTCCATCATCATGGCCGTGTGCGCCGCCGTGTTCGTGCTGCGCATTCAGAAGGTGAAGTAGACGCTGCAAAGTGCCCATCTCCGTTTCGAGGGGCTGATTTTGACTTTGCGGAACATCTATCTCCATTTCGAGGGGCTGATGCCAAAGTAGCTACTGGTCAAAAACAACGGAATGACGTTGGAGTAATGCCATTTCTATCCGCGATCTGGCAGTTGACCAGCCCCTTGAAACGGGAGTAGACCTCCGACAAGCACGAAATCAGCCCCTCGAAACTGAATTTGGCTCAATGCATCGCCCGGCGCAACTATATCCTCGGTGCGGGTATACTATTTCGGGCCGTCACGATGACGTCCACGGAACGCACGCATGGCAAAGAGAGAAGCATGAGTCAGCCCGATACCGACATGGCAAAGCAGTCGCCGTCCTCGCAACAGGAAACGCGGATTAGGATGGATGCCCCGCAGCATAAGCCAAATCAGGCAGACGAATCGAGCGCATTAGGCGAGCAGTCAACTGAGCCGACTGGCCAGCACAATAAACACGCTCTGCACACGAACCTGAAGCGCGGCATGGAATCCCGCCACCTGCAAATGATCTCGTTGGGCGGCGTGATCGGCACCGGTCTGTTCCTGAGCTCCGGATATACCATTCAGCAGGCAGGCCCGATCGGTACGATTCTGGCGTACAGCATTGGTGCGCTCATCGTCTATCTGGTCATGCTCACGCTCGGCGAGCTCTCCGTGGCCATGCCGGTGACCGGTTCCTTCCATGTGTATGCCGAAAAGTTCATCGGCCCCGGCACCGGTTTCGTGATCGCGATCCAATATTGGCTCACTTGGACGGTGGCTCTCGGCTCCGAATTCACCGCCGCCGGTCTGCTCATGCAACGATGGTTTCCGGACAGCCCCACATGGGTATGGAGCGCGGCGTGCATCATCCTCATCTTTACCTTGAATGCCCTGTCCGTCCGATTCTTCGCCGAGGCGGAATTCTGGTTCGCTTCAATTAAGGTGTTCGCCATCTGCGCGTTCATCATCATCGGTCTACTCGCCATCTTCGGCATTATTCCTATCGCCGGATATCAGCATGCGCCGATGTTCGGCAATCTCGTCAAAGATGGCATCTTTCCCAACGGCTTCGTGCCGGTGTTCGCGACGATTCTGACCGTCAACTTCGCATTCTCCGGCACCGAGCTCATTGGTGTGACCGCCGGCGAGACGCGCGACCCGGAAACCGCCGTGCCGAAAGCCATCCACACCACGCTGTGGCGTCTGGTGCTGTTCTTCATCGGCTCGATCACCGTGATGTGCGCGCTGATTCCGTGGCGCCAGGCCGGCGTGGGCGAAAGCCCGTTCGTGCTCGTGTTCAACAGCATCGGCATCCCCTATGCGGGCGACATCATGAATTTCGTGGTGCTCACGGCCGTGCTTTCCGCCTCGAATTCCGGCCTGTACGCTTCCACGCGCATGGTATGGTCGATGGGTAACGAGGGCATGATTCCACGCTGGTTTGCCAAGACGAACCGTTGCGGTGTGCCGATGCTCGCCTTGTGCGCCGCAATGGCCGGCGGCCTGTTGGCTCTTCTGTCTTCCGTGATCGCCGCTTCGACCGTGTATCTGGTGCTGGTGGCGCTGTCCGGCCTGTCCGCCGTGGTAGTGTGGATTGCCATCGCTTACTGTCAGATTGTGTTCCGCCGCCGTTGGCTGGCATCTGGCCATTCCGCTGATGAACTCAAATACCGCACGCCTGGCTACCCTTATGTTTCCTGGGCGGCGTTCATCCTGTGCACCGCATCGTTCATATTGGTGATTTTCGATGCCGAGCAGCGGTTCGCGCTTGTGGCTGAGCTCGTGTTCATCGTGGTCTGTTACGGCATTTACTTCCTGCAACAATGGTGGCGGAAACGCAGAAAAGCGTCTGACAGAGAAGACGATCTATCCATGCCGTGGGCCAATCAACACTGATTGAACGATTGCATTTTGTTCCGGGTTCCAGCTCCGGTTCTTTGCATTGCGGATTGCATATATCCGAACAATAGATACAACACAATAAAAAGCCATATTTGATTGGAATGCCGTCCATCCCCATTCATAGGTCAATAGAAGGCCGGCAAACAGATAATAAACCGCGAGGGGCGGTGACGTTCGGATGATGATAACCGAATGTCACCGCCCCTCGCACTCATTGCGGGATCAAAGCCACGAATCAGTTCTCCGCATTCTCGCGGAGAGCCTCCTTGGCGTCGTTCTTGACCTCGGTGGCCTTCTTGGCGGCCTCGGCTTTGGCGACATCCGCCTTGGCTTTGGCCTCGTCGAGCGCATCCCCGGCCTTGTCCACCAGGTCAGAGGCCTTGTCGGTAGCCTTGTCTTTGATATCGCGGGCCGTATCGGCAACTTTGCTGCCGGCCTGTTTGGCAAGATCCTTCGCATCATCGATCAAACTCATAGTTGCTCCTTAGTACATGTATGCATGGAACTACTGAAATTGCTGACAATACTGTTCGATTATTCTTGAGTTGTGGTGAGCCTTACTTGCGACGTTCCCGCGCAAATATCCAACTCACGCATAATTATACATAGCGTGAGTGAATGGAATCCGTCAACTCGGCAACCGTCAAATGAATTTCAACAGCTCATGCAGACTCGCAATCTCAATGGTTCTCCACATTCCCGCAGCAACGGATTGCTCCTTGCCGCGCGCCGCCTCTTGACTTTCTATGAGCACGCGCCAATCATGGAATGTATGGGGATTGCAATCAAGCGCATATATGAGGAGCCGGCGGCATCGGACGGGTTCCGCGTGCTGGTGGACCGCCTGTGGCCGCGCGGCATGACAAAGGAGCGCGCGGCCTTGGACCTGTGGCTGAAGGCCGTCTCCCCTTCTCCCTCGCTACGCAAATGGTTCGGCCATGACCCCGCGAAATTCGCGGAATTCCAAGCCCGGTATGTTGCCGAACTTGACGCCAATACCGCCGTCGAAGACCTGCGCTGTATCTGCGCGGAGCATCCCGACGTGACGCTGCTGTATGCGGCCAAAGACCCGCAAGTCAATCATGCCTTGGTACTGCGCGACTATCTCAATGAGTCACTTCAATAATCGGCAGCACAAGTAAATGTTCAAAAACGACATTCGCTTCTCGCGGCGATTTCGAATTCCAAAGTTCACACCAACGGCTTGCGTACATCCAGTTCGCAAGTGATGCCAGTCTCCTTGCGAGCCCATTCCGCCGCCTGCAATGCGGCGATGTTCCAGAGCGCGTGCGGCACACCGCCGAGATCTGGATGGGAACCCCAGAACGTGATGTCATCGGAGTATGCGGTGATGACCGAATCCTCCGTAACCGGCATAATCGTGCGGTAAAGCCGATCGGCCAGCGTGGACACGAATTCATTGGCCGCGGCAAACGTGTCGATGAGATGCTGCTCGGCTGTCACCGGCGGACCAACCAGCTCCCAGGATTCGACATCCGTAGCGCTCCATTGCGCGGCCTCGCCGTCCACCTCGCGCTGCAGTGAAACGAACAGCCTAGCGAACTCGTCCGAGGTCAGACCTGTAACTCGACGACGGGTCGAGAGTTCAATCGGAGTCATCAACTTCTCCTTTCCATGTATTTATGCATCATATGCTCTTAAGGGTCAAATTCGATTCATGCGGACGAACGAATCCATCTAGTAAACGAAAAGCATGGCTGCAATGCATTACAGAATCGACTCAAGATCCCCAGATGAATGCTTTTTCTTGTAAATCGGATAGACTGGCGCGAGAACAGTGCGAGAAAGAGGCGAGGATGACCGAGAAACAATCGCGGAAGCAAACGGCAACATACGCCAACCTGCAGAACGACCAGTCCGGTCAGCCACAGCAAAGCAAGCCGCGCAAGCCGTCGCTGCATGCACGCTGGAAAACCATGAGCCAAGCTATGGGCATGGAAATCCGCGAGCACAAGAGCTCGTTCGCGGTCTATGTGGTGCTGCGCCTGCTGGTGCTCGCCATGGCCATACTCCAATTCTTCAACGGCGATTATGAGAACGTATTTCTGTGCATCCTTACGTTACTGCTGCTGTTGGCACCGGCATTTATCCAGGTGCAGTTCCGCATCGAGCTGCCTTCGGTGCTCGAAGTCATCGTGCTAGTGTTTGCGTTCTCGGCCGAGATTCTTGGTGAGATCAGCTCGTTTTATGAGATCTTCCCGTTCTGGGACACAGTGCTACACACGATGAACGGCTTCCTCGCCGCGGCGATCGGCTTCTCATTGGTCGACCTGCTCAACCGATCCGACCGGGTGAAGTTTGAGCTTTCGCCTCTGTATCTGGCGATTGTCTCCTTCTGCTTCTCCATGACCATCGGCGTAATCTGGGAGTTCTTCGAATTCGGCATGGACCAGCTATTCGGGTTTGACATGCAGAAAGACGCCATTGTGCATTCCATCAGCTCGGTGATGCTCGATCCCACGCACACCAATCACGCGATCCGTATCAGCGACATCACACAGGTTACAGTCAACGGCCAGAATCTGGACCTCGGCGGCTATCTGGACATCGGCCTGATCGACACGATGGAAGATCTCATCGTCAACTTCATCGGCGCGGTCGTGTTCTCCGTGTTCGGCTTCTTGTATGTGAAAAACCGCGGCAAAAAGGACTCCATCATCAGCCGGTTCGTGCCGCATCGCAAGTCCGACGACCGCGATTATCTGCGACTGGTGATCGATGGCGGGAAAGCAACTGACGTCGATTCGGCTGATGAGGCCGCAGCCAGTGCCGGTAGTGCCAGTACCATCTCAGCTGTCACTGCCAAGCCTTGAGCACGCTCTGCGGTACTTTCGACGCGTCAAAACGGTAGTGCCCGGTGACCGTCATGTGCTTCTTGAATGAGAAGTAGTCATTCTCGCGCTGCTTCTGGGCCATATTGTGAATCACGTACGGGGTGCCATTCTTGTCGCGTTTGTCCGAGATGACGCCGATATGCTTGACGTGCTGGAAGACCACGATGTCACCGCCCTGATAGTAGTCGGAGTCATAGGCCGGGTGATTTTCGGCATCCTTACGGGCACCGGTAACAATATCTGCATAGTCGTCCACACCGTTGCCGTTGAAATCAACCGTGCTGGCGGCTTTCGAATACTTGCGATTCGCCTCATCAGTCGACATGATATCTGATTCCGATGCAGCCGAATCCGCTGAGGTTGGGTCCGGTGTTCCCGCCAGCAAACCCGCCACCTGTGTTACGCCAGCCGTTAATGACATGGGCAGTACTCGGGCCAGGTGACGTGCAGCCAGCACACCACCTAAAACAAGCATCACAATCACTGCAACAGCAAGTATCCGTTCGAAGCGTCGGCGTGTGCTTCGACTGTTTTCATGCCCTGCTTCAGTCAGATGATGTGCCATATCGGTCTCCCAGCGTGAGACTTCCCAATCGCTTGTTTCGATGGCTTACACCGTAGTCGCATGACTTATGAAATGCTTGGCCCATACAGTTTTTCTGTATGGGCTTCCCATGTCCGTCTATCTCACAGCTCGCGCAGCTGGGCGGCAATCTGGATGGATTCGACGCTGGCTTCGGCCTTGTTGCGGGTCTCCTGCCATTCGGTGGCAGGCACAGAGTCGAGCACGATGCCGGCACCAGCCTGCACGCTCGCCTCATGATCGCACAGGAACGCGGTACGAATGGCGATGGCCATATCCATATTGCCAGAGAAATCGAAGTAGCCGACGGTACCGCCGTAGATACCACGATCGGCCGGTTCCAGTTCGTCGATGATTTCCACCGCGCGCGGCTTGGGAGCTCCGGAGAGCGTGCCTGCAGGGAACGCGGACTTGAACACGTCAAAGGCGGTTAGCGACGGGTCGACCTTACCGGTGACCGTCGAGCAAATATGCATGATGTGGCTGAAACGCTTGATATCCATGAGCTGTACGACTTCCACGGACTGTGGCACGCACACCTTGCTCAGATCGTTGCGGGACAGATCCACGAGCATGATGTGCTCGCTGCGTTCCTTCGGATCGGCAAGCAACTCCTTGGCGAACTTCTCGTCCTCCTCCGGGGTGGCACCACGCGGGCGAGAACCGGCAATCGGAAAGGTCATCGCGTGGCCATTGTCCACCTTGATAAGGGTTTCCGGGCTGGAGCCGATGACATTGAAATCACGGCCCTGCGCGTCGGTCAACGCCATGAAATACATGTAGGGGCTCGGGTTCAGCGTACGCAGCACACGGTAGACGTCGAACGGGTCGGCGGGCGAATCGATGTCGAGACGCTGGGAGATGACCACCTGGAACACATCGCCGTCCACGATATGTTGCTTGGCACGTTCGACGGCCTGCTCGTAGTGGCTTTTCTCAGTACGGAAACGCAACTCAGGCTGAGCAACCGTTTCGTCCAGAATATTGACACGAAACTCGTCAGGAGCCGGCGTGGCAGCGTCACGCTGCATCTGGTCGAGTCGGGCGACGGCTTCGTTGTAGGCGGCGTCGGCTCGGGTCGACTTGTTGTCCACGTTGACCGCGTTGGCAATGAGCCATACCGAACCGGATATGTGGTCGACCACGGCGATATCGGTGGCCAGGGCAAGCACGGTTTCCGGCTGGCCGGTCTCATCCGGGGCCTCGGCGCGCAAGGTCGGTTCCCAATGACGAATCGCATCCCAACCGACTGTGCCGACCAGACCGCTGGTCAGGTTCGGCAGACCCGCCACATGCGGGGCTTTGAGGGCCTTCAGAGCGGCGTGAGCGACCTCGATCACGTCACCTTCGGTGGGCACGCCGACAGGGACTTTGCCCAGCCAGTCGGCCTGACCATTGTTGGAACGCAGTTGAGCCATCGAGTTGACGCCAATGAAGCTGTATCGGCTCCACGTGCCGCCATATTCCGCGGATTCGAGGATGAATGTGCCGGAACGGCCGCCAGCAAGACGCTCGTAGAAGCCGACCGGGGTGAGCGAATCGGCAAGCAAACGACGCACGATGGGAACCACACGATAGCCGGCATCGGCAAGCTCGTGAAACTGTTCGCGGCTGGGCCAGGTGGCACCCCACTTCAGGTGTTCGACGTTGCATTCGCTCATGTTCGCTCCTTTACTTGCGTTGATGACGTTTATTCTACTGCCGATGAAGCTCCCCCAGTCAGCTGCGCTGACAGCTCGTCGCAAGAGAGGACGGCCTCCGGCTGATTATATTTTGCTCACTGTCGTTCGCCTTCGCCTAAAAACGCCTCCGCGTTTTCTTGACGGTTCAGCCTCAGAGAGGGGAGCCAGAGAAAGGAACCAACTCTACTGCTCGACCGGACGATGACCTTCGACCACGGGCAGAGGGCCTCCTTCGAGGAAGCAACTGCGCTTGCCGGTGTGGCAGGCGGCACCGACCTGATCGACCTCAACCAGCAGTGCATCGCCGTCGCAGTCCAAGGACACACCCTTGACGTACTGCACATGGCCGGAGGTGTCGCCCTTGCGCCAGTATTCCTGACGGGAACGGGACCAGAAGGTCACGCGCCCGGTGGTGAGCGTGCGGCGCAGAGCCTCATCGTTCATGTAGCCGACCATCAGCACCTCGTGGGTGTCGTACTGCTGCACGACTGCGGCGACCAAACCTTTGGCATCGCGCTTGAGGCGTGCGGCGATGCGGGGGTCGAGTTCAGTGGAATTGTCGTATATAGTGTCTGTCATATTTGTCTTCTTTATGTGGACCATCCTCAGTCACGCTACGCGTGACAGCTCCCGCCAGTAGGAGCAATAAGGTGTATGCGTTTTATCGAACGGTGTAACCGTGCTTCTTGAGTTCGGCCTTAACATCGGCGATGGTCAGAATTCCGTAATGGAACACGGAAGCCGCCAGCACAGCATCCGCACCGGCCTCGATGGCAGGAGGGAAATCCTCGACCTTGCCGGCACCACCGGAGGCGATAATCGGAATCTTGACTTCCTTGCGCACTGCGCGAATCATTTCAAGATCGAAGCCTTCTTTGGTGCCGTCGGCATCCATCGAGTTCAACAGAATCTCGCCAGCGCCCAACTCTTCAGCTCGTTTGACCCACCAGATTGCGTCGATACCGGTGGATCTGCGGCCACCCATCGTGGTGACCTCGAAGCCGGACTGGGTATGCTGTTCGCCCTGTTCACGGCGGGCATCAACGGACAGTACCAGCACCTGGTTACCGAAGCGGTCGGCCACGCGGCTGATCAACGACGGATCGTTGATGGCGGCGGTGTTCACTCCGACCTTGTCCGCGCCGCAGCGCAGCAGCGAATCGACATCTTCGGGCGTGCGCACGCCGCCGCCCACGGTCATCGGAATAAACACCTGCTCGGCAGTACGGGAGACCACGTCGATCATCGTATTGCGGTGGGAACTGGAGGCGGTCACATCCAGGAAGGTGATTTCATCGGCACCCTGACGGTAGTATTCGGCGGCCAATTCCACCGGATCGCCGGCATCCTTGAGGTTTTCGAAATGCACACCTTTTACCACACGACCGGCGTCAACATCCAGGCATGGGATGACTCGTACCGCCAACGACATGCTTCACTCCCTGTTTGGCTTTGCTTTACAACTTTTCAGACTACCTACCGCCCGTTACATGGGAAGCAGTCATTTCTGGAATATGAGAATTACCACTATATGCGGTCGGCAAAGCAGGCGCATAGCAGCCCGAACCGTGAGAGAACAGCCAGTGGAACAACCCCAATCGCGTGAAGGAGACCACTATGGCTGTGGAGAACAGCAAGGTTCTGATTATCGTCAACAAACTGGGGCATTGAGGAAACCGAGCTGACGCGCCCGCTGCGTGACCTCAAGGCTGCCGGAGCTCAGGTGACGCTTGCCGCCATCACGCTGGACCCGTGCGAGACCGTGCAGCACGACCGTTACGAAGGCGAGACGCTGACGCCGGATGCGCTGCTGAGCGACGTGCAGGCCTCTGATTATGACCTGCTGGTGGTGCCCGGCGGCACTTGCAATGTGGATCGCATTCGTGTCAATGAGGATGCCATTACGCTGGCGCAGGAGTTCGCGCATGAGGGCAAGCCGATTGCCGCGATCTGCCATGGCGCTTGGCTACTGGTCAATGCTGGACTGGTTGCCGGCAAGACCGCCTCCCCTTGCCGTTACATCGCCGCCGATATCAAAAACGCCGGCGGTCATTACGTCGACGAGCAGCTGCACGTGGATGATGCCAACGGCTTCAAGCTCATCACGTCCCGCAAGCCCGCTGATTTGGACTATTTCGTGGACGCAATCAAGGATGCGCTGAACTAACTACCGCTCCTTGGCAGCGAGCTGACCGCAGGCACCGTCGATGTCCTGGCCGCGGGTGTCACGCAGAGTTGCGGTGATGCCCGCGCGGTGCAGAATTTCCAGGAATTGCTTCTCGTCTTCCGGCTTGGAAGCCGTCCACTTTGAGCCTTCAATCGGGTTCAGCGGAATCGGATTGACGTGAGCCCAATTATCACCGTAATGGTTGAGCCGCTTGGCCAGCAGCTGCGCATGCTCGGCCTGATCGTTGATGCCACGCATGAGTGCGTATTCGATGCTGACACGGCGTTTGGAGGCAAGCCAGTAATCATGTGCCGCGTCCAACACCTGAGTGGTGTTGAAACGCTTGTTCATCGGCACCAGCTCATCGCGCAGCTCGTCGCTAGGCGCATGCAGGGAGACCGCCAAACGCACCGGAATGCCTTCGGCAGTAAGCTTCTTGATACCAGGCACCACACCCACCGTGGATACGGTGATATTGCGTGCGGAAATGCCAAAGCCCTCCGGCGGCATAGCGGAAATCTGGCGCACGGCGGAAAGTACGGAATTATAGTTGCCCATCGGCTCGCCCATGCCCATGAACACGATATTGCTTAAGCGGCCTTCTCCCCCGGCCACTTCACCATCGCGCATCATTTTGGCGGCCACACGTACCTGTTCGACGATCTCGCCGGTGGACATGTTGCGGGTCAAACCCAGCTTGCCAGTGGCGCAGAACGGGCATCCCATGCCGCAACCGACCTGCGAGGAAATGCACAGCGTGGTACGGGTCGGGTACCGCATAAGTACCGATTCGATCAAGGAGCCGTCAAACAGCTTCCATAACGTCTTGATAGTGGTGCCCTCATCGGCCACCTGACGGGTCACTTCGGTGATGAGCTGCGGGAAGAATGCAGCAGCGGCCTCATCACGCTTCGCAGCGGGAAAATCGGTGAATTCCGCGGCATTCACATCGAAATGCCCGAAATAATGATTGGCCAACTGCTTGACGCGGAATTTAGGCAGTCCCAATTCGGCCGCCTTTTCAATACGCTGCGCGGGAGTCATATCCACGAAATGCAGCGGCGGCTTGCCTCGCCGGGCGTGATCTTTGGAAAGCACGTCGCGGAAAGCTCCAGACGTACCACCAGGAGTGATGCCGGTCTCCGGGGTATCGATTTCAGGTATGGTCATAACCAGTCGTTCCACTCTCAATCGGTCACAGTCCGGTGACCCACAGCAACGCACAGGTGAACGGCGCGCTCATCAGAATCGAATCCACGCGATCCATCACACCGCCGTGCCCCTTCAACAGATGGCCCATGTCCTTGATGCCGATATCACGCTTGAGCATGGAGGCGCACAAATCGCCAAACGTGCCAACTGCACCAATCAGAATGCCCGCTACAATCGGCACCCACCAACGGCTGGTCTGCAACGACGGGTCATAGGTGAAGATGAATACGGCAAACGAGCCAATCATGGCGAACAGCATCGAGCCAATCAGACCTTCGACGGACTTCTTCGGCGAAATGCGCGGGCTGAGCTTGTGCTTACCGAGCCATGCGCCGGCAAACAGACCACCCGTATCAGACAATGCAGGCATGAACACCAGCATGATGGCATGGGCAATAGGATGATCGTTGAACGTCAGCGGAATGATGATGCAGCTGGCCAGCAACGGAATGTAGAGCACGGTCAGCACGGAAACTGCCACATGGCTCAACCGGGAGTGATGCTGTTCACCGCCGTCGTGATTGTATGAGGATTCCAGACGAGCGCTGGCGTCCGTGTTGGACAGTTTGCCGGCGACCGCCAGAGAAAGCCGGTTGCCAAGCGTAAGCTTTGCGCTTGCGGCGATGGCAACAAGAATGATGGAGACGATGACGCTCAGCGACATCGTGATGAGATGGTAGGGAGAATAATACGTGGCAATCAGGGTGAAGGAGGAGCAGATCCAGAGCATAACTACAGGAATGTGCAGTCCTACCGTGGCGAAGTCCACGCGGAGTTCCCAGAGTGCCAGAATCATGAACGCAACGACCAACAGCACGAACACATCAATGCTGAGCAACAGGCAAGCGACGATCAGTATGACCAGTGCCGCACCCGTGGCAATTGCCTGAGGCATATTGCGACCAGTCTTCTTGTTGATCTGATCGAGAGCCTCTTCGGCCTCTTCATGGAGTTGTTCGTTGCGTTCCATAGCCATTCTCCAGGTCTGATCGAATCAGACCTCCATGATCTCCTTCTGCTTGGTGTCCAGCAGAGCCTCAATCTCATCGGTAACGGACTTAGTGACCTTGTCGAGATCCTTGAGCAGACGATCGCCCTCGTCCTCGCCCATGTCGCCGTCCTTGACGGACTTATCGATGGTTTCCTTGGTCTTGCGGCGAATGTTGCGCACGGCCACCTTGCCGTCCTCGGCCTTGGCCTTGGCGAGCTTGACGTATTCCTTGCGGCGATCCTCGGTGAGTTCCGGCATGGTCAGACGGATGACATTGCCGTCGCGGTTCGGGCTGACACCCAGATCGGAGTTGCGAATGGCCTTCTCCACCGCGGCAGCCTGAGAGGCGTCAAACGGGGTGACGGACAGGGTGCGGGGCTCAGGCACACCGATGGAGGCCACGGCCTTGATCGGCGTCGGAGCACCGTAGTAATCGACCACAATGCCATTCAGCAGAGCCGGATTGGCGCGACCGGTACGAATACCAGCGAAGTTCTCTTTGGTGTTTTCCACGGTCTTGGCCATCTGTTCCTTGGCCTGATCGATGAGGGACATGTTCACTCCTTGTGTTTGGGGTTCTTCTATGAACGCTTGTATTCGATTGTAGGCGCTCGGGACTACTCGGCCACGCGCGACTCGGCGGTGGAGACCAATGTGCCGATCTCTTCGCCAATCAGGGCGCGGGTCACGTTGCCGGTTCCTTCAAGACCGAACACACGGATGCGCTTCTTGTTGTCGCGGGCCATGGAAAGCGCGGATGCGTCCATAACGGCCAGATTGTCGACCAGCGCACGGTTGTAGCTCAGGGTCTCGAAGCGCTTGGCTTCAGGATCCTTGCGCGGATCGGCGGTGTATACGCCGTCGACGCCGTTCTTGCCCATCAGCACCTCATCGCAGTGGATTTCCAGAGAGCGCTGGATGGAGACGGTATCAGTGGAGAAGTACGGCATACCTGCGCCGGCACCGAAAATCACCACACGCCCCTTTTCAAGATGGCGAATGGCCTTCAGTGGAATGTACGGCTCAGCGACCTGACCCATGGTGATGGCGGTCTGCACGCGGGTGGCCTGGCCCTCCTGCTCGAGGAAGTCCTGCAACGCCAGGCAGTTCATGACCGTGCCGAGCATGCCCATGTAATCGCCACGGGAACGGTCGATACCGGCCTGTTGCAGCTCAGCGCCACGGAAGAAGTTGCCGCCGCCGACCACGATGGCCACCTGCACGCCCTGCTGCACAGCGGGAACGATTTCCTCGGCGATACGACGAATCACGTGGGTGTCGATGCCGACCTTGCCTCCGCCGAATGCCTCGCCGGACAGCTTGAGCAGAACTCTGCGCGGCTTATCGCTATCAGTCATATTGATGCCTTCCTTCAACCGAAAATGCCTGAAAATATCCGTAGACAAGCGTATCGGCTTACAACGACACCCCTTGCAGCGACACCCTCGGTATACAGACAAAAACGCCACCCGGCTGCAATCAGCCAGATGGCGTTTTGAAAATTACGCTAGTCGCGTGAAATGAGCGCTAGGCTCACTCCTCTTCGCCCTTGCCGACTTCGACGCGAGCGAAAGCAGTGGCGTTGCCACCGACTTCCTTGAACAGGGCGCCGACGGTCTTGGACGGATCCTTGACGAACGGCTGCTCGAGGAGCACGACTTCCTTGAAGAAAGCGTTGAGACGGCCTTCGACGATCTTCGGAATGATCTTCTCCGGCTTGCCTTCGGCCTGGGACTTCTCGGTGGCCACGCGACGCTCGGACTCGACCACATCGGCCGGCACGTCCTCGCGGGTCAGCCACTTGGCACCCATAGCGGAGATCTGCAGGGCGGCTTCGTGAGCCACGGCGGCACCGGCCTTGTCGGTGGCGATCATGGCGACGATGCTCGGCGGCATCTCAGCGGACTTCTTGTGAGCGTAAATCTCGACGTGCTCGCCGGAAATCTTGGCGAACTGGCCGACCTTGACATGCTCACCGAACAGAGCGGCGGCCTCTTCGACAGCCAGCTTGACGGTGGTGTCGCCAGCCTTGGCGCCTTCCAGCTCCTCAGCGGAGTTGGCGTCGGCGTCCACGGCGTAGCCGAGCACTTCGTCAGCGAACTCGACGAACTTCGGGGTCTTGGCCACGAAATCGGTCTCGGAGTTCAGCTCGACGGCGTAACCGGTCTCGCCATTGGCGGTCTCGACGACCTTGGAGGCGATGGTGCCTTCCTGAGCCTTGCGACCCTCACGCTTGCCAGCTGCGGCGATGCCCTTGGCGCGGATGATCTCCTTGGCACGAGCGACGTCGCCTTCAGCCTCGGTGAGAGCCTTCTTGACGTCGAGCATGCCGGCGCCGGTGTCTTCACGAACCTGCTTGATCAGTGCGGCGGTAATTGCTGCCATTGATTATTCTCCTTTAAGAAGATGTTGCTTACCGTGTGAGCGATGGGAGGCGCTGTTACCAGTGCTTCCCATCGCGTAGTATCACTCGGCCTTGGGGGCCTCAGCGGTCTCCTCAGCAGCGGCCGGAGCAGCGGCTTCGGCTTCGGCAGGAGCCTCGTTGGTCAGGAGTTCCTTCTCCCAAGCGGCCATCGGCTGCTCGGCGGTCTCGCCCTCAGCCTTGGCGGCCTGGCCGGAACGCTCCAGCAGACCCTCGGCGACGGCGTCGGCCATCAAGCTGGTGAGCAGCTCGATGCCGCGAATGGCGTCGTCGTTGGCCGGGATCGGGTACTCGACGGTGTCCGGATCGGCGTTGGTGTCGACCAGGGCGACAACCGGGATGCCCAGCTTGTGAGCTTCCTCAACAGCCAGGGATTCCTTGGTGATGTCGACCACGAACATCGCGGACGGGGTGCGGTTCATGTTGCGGATACCGCCCAGCTGCTTGTTGAGCTTGTCCTTCTCACGCTCGAGCAGGAGGAGCTCCTTCTTGGTCAGGCCGGAGCCGTGCACGTCGGAGAAGTCCATCTCCTCAAGTTCCTTGAGGCGGTTGACGCGCTTGGAAACGGTCTGGAAGTTGGTCAGCATGCCGCCGAGCCAGCGCTCGGAGACGTAGGGCATGTTCACGCGGGTGGCCTGGTTGGCAATAGCTTCCTGAGCCTGCTTCTTGGTGCCGACAAAGAGCACAGTGCCGTTGTGGGCCACGGTGGTCTTGATGAAGTCGTACGCCTTGTCGATCATGTCGAGCGACTTGAACAGGTTGATGATGTGGATGCCGTTGCGCTGGGTGAGGATGAACTGCTTCATCTTCGGGTTCCAACGACGGGTCTGGTGGCCGAAGTGCAGGCCAGCCTTCAGCATCTCGCTCATAGTAATCTGAGCCATGGTATTACTACCTTTCATTGTCGGTTCTTGCCTGGCCATGCGCACCTGCGTGCAGCTACTCCCCCGTTGTTTCACGGACTTGCAGCCGACCGACACAGGCCGTCGCGAGCATGACGCGAATTTGTTGTGTGCCGGTTGACAATAATGGGTGGCTCCGAACGCCAGCGACTGCGCTCGTTGCCGGGTGGCACACAAAGTTCGAGAATAGCATGACCCGAGAATAATATGCTCCCGTTGGCGGGAGCTGTCGAACGGAGCGAGACCGAGGGTGGTTGAAGTGGACCACCCTCGGTCAGCTTCGCTGACAGCTCCCTCCAGCGGGAGCCAAGAACGGACTACTTCTGATGTTCGCGCATGTACTTCATGGCAGCGCGACGCTCTTCCTTTTCGAGGCGATCCAGGTAAACGTGTCCGTCAAGGTGATCGCATTCATGTTGAAGCATACGACCCATAATGCCAGTGCCCTCGAGCACGACTTCCTTGCCGTCCAAATCAATGCCACGCACACGGGCATACTCGGCCCTGCGGGTCTTGTACCACAGTCCTGGCACGGACAAGCATCCCTCGTCACCGTACTGTTCGCCGGATTTCTCCTCGAGTACCGGGTTCAGCACGTAGCCAACCTTCCCATCGATGTTATATGAGAAAGCCCTCAAACTGACGCCAATCTGGTTGGCGGACAGGCCAGCACGTCCCGGATCGTCCACCGTTTCTAGCAGATCATCAACCAGTCGGCGCACGGCAGGCGTGATTTCCTTAATCTCGTCGCAGGGGGTGCGCAGGACGGGGTCAGGCACGACCCTGATCTCACGAATGGCCACTTCTCGTCACTCCTCGTTGTTCTCGCCGGCTGACTGATCAGGCAGCTCATCGGCAGTTGCCTCTGCGGACTCGCCTTCCTCAGCCTCATCGGCTTCGTTCTTCGTCTTCTTGATTTTCTCCGACACGCTAGCAATCGAATCAGACACGCTGGCCTTCATCTGCTCGGAAGCCTGCTTGACCTGTTCCGAGGCCTGCTTGACCTGCTCGGAAGATTTCTTGACGGTTGCCACCGTGCTGTCGATGATCTTTGCCGTGGTCGGCAATGGTTTGTTGGAAGGCTTGGGCGCATACAGGTCTTCTTCGATGATGGCTGTGTAACGCTGCAGCACCTTAGGACGCACCACCTTCATGCTCGGGGTGAGCGTGCCATGTTCCTGATTGAATTCCTCGTCGAGAATCGCGAACTTGCGCACGGATTCGGCGCGGGACACATTGGCATTGGCCTGATCGATGTATTGCTGCACGAAAGCGCGCACCGCATCGTTGCCGCTGGCCTCGGCTAGCGACATGTCAGGGTCAAGGCCCTGTCCTTCCAGCCACGAATGCAGCATCTCAGGGTCAAGCTCAATCAGTGCGGAAACGAAGGGCTTACCATCGCCGACCACCACCGCATGAGTGACGATTGGGCAGGTGTCGATGACATCTTCCATAGGTGCCGGGCTGATGTTCTTGCCGCCGGCGGTAATGATGATGTCTTTCTTACGACCGGTGATGTATGTGAAACCACGGCCTTCGATACGTCCAAGATCACCGGTTTTGATCCAACCGTCGGCGGTCATTGCCTGGGCGGTGAGTTCCGGCTGCTTGTAATAGCCGAGGAATACGTTCGGACCGGTGAGCTCGATTTCGTCATCCTCGCCAAGACGCACGCCCATACCGGGACCGGGCTTGCCGACCGATCCGACCTCGTTGTCATCCTCCCAGTTGACCAGCATCGGAGCGGCGGTTTCGGTCATGCCGTATCCCTGAATGAATGTGATGTCGTCCATGCCATTGAAGAAATGAGCCAGATCCACGTTCAGCGGAGCACCACCGCAGGCCAGCCATTTGAGATTCGGGCCAAGGGCGGAACGAATCGACTTGCCGACTGTGGCCATAAAGAAGGAATGCGCCATACGGTCGATGAACGAATGGCCATGCCCCGACTGCTCGTCTTTGCTCCACTTGACGAAGTGCTTGACCGACAGGGCAAAAATATGGCCTTGAACGCCCGCGCCGGCTTTCTGCGAGGCGGCGTTGTATACCTTCTCGAACACACGGGGCACACCAAGCAGGTAGGTGGGTTTGAAGCTGCGAATGTCGGCGAGCAGATGCTTGGCATCGGGAATGTATCCGACCACACCGCAGCCGCCGATGCATACATATTGGATGTACCGCGCGAAGCAGTGCGCAAGCGGCAGGAAGAGCAGCAGGCGATTGTCGTCATAGAGCATGCCACGCAGAATCTCATAGCCGTTGAGCACAATATGCGTGTAGTTGCGATTCGAGAGCATGGCCCCCTTGGGCTTGCCGGTGGAACCGGAGGTGTAGACCACAGTCAGCAAATCGTCGGCCTTGATGCGCGCAATGGCAGCGTCCAAGATCTCGTCGGATACGTTTTGTCCGAAATCGGCAACCGCATCAAGCCCATCGGCCTTGAAGTTGAACACATATTTCAGGCCCGGATGTGCAGCGCGAATCTGCTCCAACGTTTGCGCATGCTGGAAACCACCGGCAAAGGCTATGACCGGATCGACCTCTTCCACAATGCCGGCAGTCTGCTTGGCGGAATCAGTCTCATACACCGGAACCACAACCGCTCCGATAGCCGCACAGGCAAAATCAGCCACGCCCCACTCGTAACAGGTGGGCGAGTAGATAAGCACCATGCTCCCGGCCTTCACGCCGAGGCCGAGCAGTCCCTTGGCCACCTCGCGGACACGGCTGAGCATTTCCGTTGCAGTGGCGCCACGCCATTGATGGGTATCGTCATCCTGCCATTCGGCAATGGTGTCATCCGGCGTGCGGGCTGCACGCTTGACCAGCAGAGAGAACACCGTGTCCTCGTCGGTGGTGACATACCTAGGTTCTTCAACATGTTCACGCATACGCTCTACTATAGGCGCGACCTGTCCTATGACTACGCCGTCCGCATGAAGTCATGTCAGCTTTGAGCCGAAACGCTACCCCAAATCGGCAAAGACACACATCCATCTGGAACCGATATACCGGAACTTGAGATTCACCCGCAAATCTTCCTGGCCAATGGTCATGAATACCACCATCTCCATCGTGTCCGCGCCGGTGATCACGCCATCAATCAAAGTCGGCACTGTGGGCAGATAGCAGAATTTGGTTTTGATTTCCGGATGAGTCACCATATGGGAATCCAGCAAGTACTGCATGGTTCTCAGACGTTCCAGACAAGGGTTGGTCAGCGCTCGGCGCAAATGATCCACGCTGAGCTTGCCTCGGATGGCATCGGCGCAATTGCAGGCGATTCGACATGCAGCCATCGCCATCGTATGGCATTCCCGCGCACTCATGCTGCTGGCGAAGGTAGGTTGTATGTGGTACTTGACCGGACGATCCGATAACTCTACGACGATGAATCCGTCATACCCCGGCAAAGGCCCGCATCGACGCATATCAAAAAAGCCCGTATATTCCATGGAATCCCCCTCGATCCCCCTCGAGGCCCACCACCATCGGCAGGCGCAGGATTACACAACATCATGAAAAGGCGTGTCAAGTCAAGTAACTTGACACGCCTTTCTCACATGATGGATTAGTTCATGGAACGCGAACGTCTTGCGATCAGCGGCTGGAATACGGGTTGACCACCATGCCGCAACGCTGGAAGTTCTTCACATCGACATAGCCGGTAGAAGCCATTGCACGCTTCAACGCACCAATGAAGTTCGTCTTGCCATCCGCTTCATGGCTCGGTCCGAACAGGACCTGCTCCAGAGACCCAACCGTGCCGACCGTGGTACGATAGCCACGCGGCAACGTCTGATGACGAGCCTCCGCACCCCAGTGAGTGCCCTTACCAGGAGCCTCAGTGGCGCGCGCTAACGGAGCGCCAAGCATAACCGCATCAGCACCAAGAGCCAGCGCCTTGATGAAGCTGCCGGAGTCGCCCATGCCACCGTCTGCGATGACCTGTACGTAGCGGCCGCCAGATTCGTCCATGTAGTCACGACGGGCTTCGGCCACGTCTGCAATGGCGGTGGCCATCGGAGCCTGTACGCCGATGGTCTGGCGAGTGGCGGAAACTGCGCCGCCGCCGAAGCCAACAAGTACGCCGGCCGCGCCGGTGCGCATCAGGTGCAAGGCTGCAGTATAGTTGGATGCTCCGCCGACGATGACGGGCACATCAAGGTCATAGATGAACTTCTTCAGGTTCAACGGTTCCTGACCGGAAGACACATGCTCAGCAGACACCACAGTGCCGCGAATCACAAACAAATCTACGCCTGCATCAACCACGGTGGAGTAGAACTGCTGGGTGCGCTGCGGAGAAAGCGCGCCGGCAACGGTAACGCCAGCGTTACGAATCTCGTGCAGACGTTGGGTGATGAGTTCCGGCTTAACCGGCTCGGCGTAAATCTGCTGAATGCGAGTGGTGGCTTCTTCGGCCGGTAGACCGGCGATTTCATCCAACAGCGAGGTCGGGTCCTCGTAACGGGTCCACAGCCCTTCCAAGTCGAGCACGCCAAGCGCGCCCATCTTGCCCATGGCGATGGCGGTGGCCGGGCTGGTCACCGAATCCATGGGAGCGCCAATTACCGGCACGTCGAACTCGTAGGCATCGATCTGCCAAGAAGTAGAGACATCTTCGGGGTCGCGGGTGCGGCGAGAGGGGACGATGGCCACATCATCGAGTGCGTAGCCGAGACGGCCCTTTTTGCCCAAACCGATTTCAATTTCCTGAGACATGGCTTCCACACTATTGCTCGGGTGGGACGCTCATGTCTCACTTTCCCACAGACCGGACGATTGTTTCGCGCCGTTACAAACATGCGCTAAGACTAAAACCATCTTCACATCATCTATCAGGAGGAAGCATGGCCAAAATCAAGGTCGAAGGCACCGTTGTCGAACTCGACGGCGACGAGATGACCCGCGTGATCTGGAAGGACATCAAGGATCGTCTGATTCTGCCGTACCTCGACGTGAACCTCGACTACTACGATCTGGGTATCGAGCACCGTGACGAAACCGATGATCAGGTGACCATCGATGCCGCCCACGCCATTCAGAAGCATCATGTCGGCGTCAAGTGCGCGACCATCACCCCCGATGAGGCACGAGTCAAGGAATTCGGCCTCAAAAAGATGTGGAAGTCCCCCAACGGCACCATCCGCAACATTCTGGGCGGCACCATCTTCCGCGAGCCGATTGTGATGAGCAACGTGCCGCGTCTGGTGCCCGGCTGGACCAAACCGATCGTCGTGGCCCGTCACGCCTTCGGCGACCAGTACAAGGCCACCGATTTCAAGGTACCGGGCGCCGGCCAGCTTACCGTGACCTTCACCCCGGACGATGGCAGCGAGCCGATTCAGCACGTGGTGCACAACTACGGCGAAGACGGCGGCGTGGCCCAGGTACAGTACAACGTTAACGATTCCATTCGCGGCTTTGCCCGCGCCTGCTTCAACTACGGTCTGATGCGCCACTACCCCGTGTACCTGTCCACCAAAAACACGATTTTGAAGGCCTACGACGGCCAGTTCAAGGACATCTTCGCCGAAGTGTTCGAGACCGAGTACAAGGACAAGTACGAGGCCTCCGGTTTGACCTATGAACACCGTCTGATTGACGATATGGTGGCCAGCTCCCTGAAGTGGCATGGCGGCTACATCTGGGCCTGCAAGAACTACGATGGCGATGTGCAGTCCGATTCCGTGGCACAGGGCTTCGGATCGCTGGGCCTCATGACTTCCGTGCTGATGACCCCGGACGGCCAGACCGTCGAGGCCGAGGCCGCCCACGGTACCGTGACTCGCCATTACCGCCGTTGGCTCAAGGGCGAGAAGACCTCCACCAACCCGATTGCCTCCATCTTCGCTTGGACCGGCGGTCTCAAGCACCGTGCCGACCTGGACAACACTCCCGAGGTCCGTCATTTCGCCGAAACGCTGGAAAAGGTCATCGTCGACACCGTTGAAGGCGGTCAGATGACCAAGGATCTGGCCATGCTCATCGGCCCGGACGAGCCGTGGCTCGATACCGAAGGCTTCATGAACGCGCTGGACGAGAACCTGCAGAAGGCTCTGGCCAAGTAAGTCGAGCGGTTTTTCGACACATCAACCCTGATTGTTCCCGGATATGTGGTGATTCCTCCACATATCCGGGACTTTTTTCTACTCCGCCCTACTAGAATCGTGAACCAGTGCTACTCGCCCCAAGGAGGTTTTGCCCGCTTATGGTGTTCACACGCCGCCCAGCCGCCGTTCTTACCGCCATCGTTGCCGCTTGCGCGATGGCAATATCGCTGACCGCGTGCACCACCGACGCGAATTCGCAGGACACGGCGGACGATCGGACCACGGTCACTTCGTCCGCCCCGGGAGTCGTGGCCATGTTCACTCCTTCCGACGGCATCACGCTGAACCAGCAGACACCGTTGAACAAGTGGGCAAAGCTGACGCCGAATCTCACCAAGGCCCTGACCTCCGCCGGATTCAAGAAGGGCGATATTTCCCACACGACTTCCGATTCCCTGGACAAGCAGAGCCGCGCCATCCAGGACTATGTAGTCAATCATCTTTCCGGCAGCAACACCACCGATGATGCCGGCATCGTCATCTCCCCCGACAACATCACCCTGCTGGTGGCACCGGTAGTCGAGGCCGATGCCTCCACCCGCCAGTACGGGGACTATGTCAGCCAGGAGCTCAGCACCGCCGACACCGCTGAAGGCAGTGACTCCACGGATTCGTCTGATTCGTCCAATTCGTCAGACTCGTCGGATTCATCTACGGGTTCTGATTCCACCGATGATTCGTCATCCGACGCATCCAAAACGGTCGGCGATTCCAAGAACGCGGCCCAAGCTGAAGCGGTGGATCGACTGGTGTCGTCGCTGAAACTGGCTAAAGAGTCCGGCATGCATGTGGTGCTCATGGGCAACAGCATCAAAGGCTACAAACCAGACGCCTTCGTCAGGTTCTCGGATGCGCAGGCCATCGGCAAGCTGCAGGCCGAAAAAATCGTATCCAAGCTTGAACTCAGCAAGGCCAGCAAAGACAATCCCAAGTACATCGAAGTGCTGATGCCGTATACCGCTGTGGATGAGTCAGGCGAGGCCAGCGACTCCACCTTTGTCCAAGAAGCGTTCCGCGGCATCTGGCAGGTGCTGGGCGCCTACTACCAAAAAGGCGTTGTGGAAAGTCCTTCAGGTACATTGAACGGCAACTCCACCGAGGATGATTGGCAATCCGTGGCCTACGACGCGTCCAAGGAAGGATCCACCGCAAAGGTACTCGACGCGCGCTTGGCCAAAGCCGACGAACATGCCTCTCCCACCCGCGTTGACGGCATCATCGCCATGAATGACTACATCGCCTCGGAAGTCGTCACGGAACTGGACGATCTTGGATATACCGGATCCGCTGCTGATATCAATCCTCAAATCACTATTTCCGGCATAGTCGGCAACATCACCGGCAAGAAGGATCTGAGCCGCAGCGATGTTCCTGACCCCATCAAGTCTCCCGAAAAAGACGATTCGGCCGATTCCACCGATTCCGCAGATACCCAGGACGACTCCACCGCCACGGATAAAACCGATAAGACCAAGGACTCGCAATGGCCTCTGGTTACCGGATATGGTGCCTACGTCTCGAATATCCCGTCTATCGTGAACGGCAAACAATGGATGACCGGCATAGAGGATCGCCAGACCTTGGCCGAGAACATTGCTGAGGCATGCGCACTGCTCAACAAGGGCCAAACATTGACTTCCATGTCTTCCGTGCGGAATACCGAAGTGGGCGGTAAGAAAGAGGTTCCCACCATCAGCGGGCCGCTTTTGGCCGTCAGCGCCAGCAATCTCAAGGTCACATTGATCGATCCGGGATATATCTCTTTGGCCGATGCCGGCTTGTAAACCGAGCCTGAATCATAACGGTTTCAACACGATCTTCTGATTCCCCGCATACCGCTGTGGATCCAGATAATCATCTTCCCCGCGCTTGAGGCCCCAGTGCAGGCACTGCCCTGCGCAATGGTCCGACGCACCACCAACCGTACCGATGAACTGCCCCTGCGTAACCGCTGCGCCAACCGTCAGCGTCGTGGTCGCCGGCTCGAACGTCGAGATCACACCATTGCTATGGCGCATGCTGACCACGTCCTTCTCCGCCACTTTCCCAGCAAAACGTATTATTCCCGCCTGGGGTGCCACAATCACGGTTCCGGCCTGTGCCGTGAGATCTATCCCGCGATGTCCGGACAACCACCGCTTGGCCGGTTTCTCGAACTCCCGTTCAATCCGCGGGTCAAGCACCGGCCATCCGCAAAGGGCCTCGCATTGCCGATCCGACTGCGGTTGTGTCGCATAGGCATGCTCCGCATTCCCATTCGGCATCGCAATTCCAAGACCTAACGGCAGTAACAGCCCCAGAATGAGAGCTACTGCACACATGGCACGTTTCTGTTCCTGTGCCTTTCGATGCTCTCTGCGACGCCATATAGACGCTTTTCTGGCCGCCTCACGGCGTTTGTTTGCATGATATGCACGCATGAGTTCCCCATTCCCCCTGTTCAGGCCGGTTTCCGCTCCGGTTCTTCCACAGTGAAGCGGTGACAGAGGAATGTCCAGCTGAATCGGGATATGTGGTTCCAGCTTGCCAGTTATCCACAACGGCGTGTTGCTTACAATTCGGCAAGATGATTCAAATATTGACTACCGAGCCGAAAATCACTTGATTGAACATAGTCCAAATACAACGAAACCCCTTGATCTCCAAGGGGTTTCAGGCAGCTCCTGCGACTGGGCTTGAACCAGTGACCGTCCGATTAACAGTCGGATGCTCTGCCAACTGAGCTACGCAGGAATATTTAGTTTTCCCGGCCAGTCTCCTGACCAGGTGAGCTCCTGCGACTGGGCTTGAACCAGTGACCGTCCGATATACGGTTCTGGCTTGCAGCCGTAGGGCTTTTTGCAACAGGAGTAGAGAATACACCTGCT
>CXQV01000037.1_pt1 | contig 31333 bp, 24 predicted proteins | sample 591861 | NCBI WGS metagenome assembly CXQV01 (sample SAMEA3491304, study PRJEB9169) | human gut metagenome | biome: ENVO:mammalia-associated habitat; material: ENVO:feces | place: Bangladesh | collected 2010-04-07 | reverse complement strand
CAGAGTTTCCTTTTGCAAGTATTTAGGATGATAACCTATGGCGAGCTAAAAGAGAAGCAAAGAACCAGGCTTCTGTCCAAAGTCGTGACGGTTGAGAATGGCGCTTATGCGGCTTTGTTTATGGATCAGGTTGCTTGGGCTTTTGAATTCCGATTAGATTCCAAAGACAGAGATATGGTATGGGATCTGTGGCTTCATCAATTTATTGAAGATCGTCATGCCGGCAAAGGGCGGAATTGGGGTGAAGAAGAGCGAGTTGCTTTTGCTAAGCTGGTTCCCCTCTTGGGTGCGCATCTTAAGGAAGGAGCGGAGTATCTTTCTGACAGTTTCCCGAAGGTTACGGGGTATGATCTCAATGAAATTATCATGCTTGACAATATTGACTGCATTCCGCAAGAGTGCGCAGAAGCTTTTATAGCATTTTACATGCGTTTATTTATGCAGCCTGGTGTTTTCCATGTGTGGAAAGCAGGAGAATTATTGCAGAAACTGGCTAATAAATTCGGAATGGACAAAGTCGGTTCTTTAGCGTCTTTAGTAAAAGAAAAGCGTATCATTCCAGATACTTGGAATTTTTCTCCAAAGAAAGAAATACATAGTGATGGCAAGGAGGGCGAAGCATGAGCATTGAGACATTGTTGAATGGCGAATCCAAGAATGTGGAGTACAAACTCACGCCTCCCTCCAGGAGTATTAACTACACCAAAACCGCGGTGGCGTTTGCCAATGGGCAGGGTGGTTGCTTGGTGTTCGGCGTCGAAGACCAGACGCTTCGCGTGGTGGGCATTGCCGAAGACAAAGTGTTTACGGTGATGGATTCCATTTCGGACGCCATCGTCAATAGCTGCGAGCCGCTGATTATTCCCGACATCACCATGCATGATGTGAACGGCAAGACGGTTATTGTGGCCGAGATCGCTCCCGGCTTGCAGCGTCCGTACCATATCAAGTCGCTCGGCCAGGAACAGGGAACATTTGTTCGCGTAGCTGGCACCACGCGTCAAGCAGACCAGCCCACCATTCGGGAGCTGACCATTGAAGGCAGCAATCGGAGCTTCGACCAAGTACAATGCCTCGGATTGTCCGTAACGGAAAAAGACATTGAAGCACTGTGCGCAAGTCTGACAAAAACCGCGAAGAACAACGCCGAAGACCCCGCAAAAGTCAAAACGGTTACGGAGAAACAGTTGCTGCAGTGGGGTGTGCTGGCAGAACAAGACGGGCAATTGGTGCCTACCAACGCCTATGCGATTCTCACTGGTAATACGGCCGTCCGGTCCGTGGTGCAATGCGGAGTGTTCAAGGGAACCACCAAAGCTGTGTTTGTGGATCGGCGTGAGTTCACGGGCACTCCGCAGGAGCTTATTGAGGAGTCCTACCAGTATGTGCTGCGCAACATCCATATGGGCGCCCGATTCAAGGGCGTGTACCGGCAGGACGTGTACGAGATTCCGCCGGATGCCATTCGAGAGCTGATCGTCAACGCGATAGTGCATCGCAGCTATATCGACCATTCAAGCATTCAGATCGCAATCTACGATGATCGATTGGAAATCACTTCGCCCGGGCGCTTGCCGCTGGGACAGACCATTGAACGCATGAAGCAAGGTTATTCGAAGATCCGCAACGAAGCATTGGCCTCTGCTTTTGAATACATGGGCTATATCGAACATTGGGGGAGCGGCATCCTGCGCGTTCTGCAGGAGGTGCGTGATGCCGGATTGCCTGAACCGGAATTCCTTGGCGGCGATACGGATCTGCGCATCAATATCTATCGCAATGGCTCAGAGACAGGTTCTGATGACGGGATTGTGACGGGATTACGACGGGATTCGCTTTCTGATGACGGGATTGTGACGGGATTACGACGGGATTCGCTTTCTGATGGCGGGATTGCGGAAGAAATAACTTCAAAAACGGATGCTGCTCCGAATGCCGCCATTGCGGTGCTTCCATCCCAGAAAGAGCGTATTCTTGATGCGCTGCGTAAGAATGCGAGTATTTCTATCTCTGACGCCATACGGATACTGGGTGTGCAGGAAAGGCAGGCTCAACGAATATTGAAGAGCCTAATAGAGGAAGGCAGTGCAGTGAAAATTGGTGCTGCTCGTGCTACTCGATACGCTGAAGCGAAGAAAAGGACAGAACCGCATGAGTGAGAATAGCCAAGTAACAAGACTGCTCGCTAAACGTTTCAGCCAGCCGGGCGAACGCGGGCGCATCGTATTTTGGCGCGACGATAAGAAGCAGTACGTGGATGATGTGGCAACATTGGTAGGCGAGTGCGCCACCGATGAGATACTGCGTGAGGTTGAACTCATCACTCCGGAAATCGGGGATGAGAATGACAGGCGGTACATTCCGTTCACGGTGCGCTACCGCATGTTCCACGAGCAGCCAAATCAAAAATTCCTCGTATATCTGACGGAGCCGGCCCCGGCAGATCAGGACAACTGGCTGTTGGATTTGGAGCGGGCATATGGCCCCACGTTCACCATGGACAAACTTGCTGTGACACTTACGGAAACATTGCCGGAAGCCTCCGCCGACACCCGAAAAGAGTGGTTGGAAGTAATGAGGGGCGTACCAAAGTTCTTCGATAGCGAAGAACGTGCCAAGCGCTTCGCAAAACGTCTTAACGTGCACGACGACGACACCTATTTCCAAGCGAAGATGATCGCCACGTTGTTGCAACTGAAAGAGGATCGGCACAGCATGCAAGACATCTGGGCTGAGCTGCTTGCACAATATTCGCAGGGTGACGAATCCGGCATTGAAGAAATCGAAAAAATGGGATTGAGCCAATTCCACTGGAATGGCACGCGAAGAATCTACCATTTCGATGTGAATACTGGTACTGGAGCCAAACCAACGGTGAAAGACTTCGTGCTATGGCTGTTCCAGCTGGCATGGAACGGATTCTCCGATGGCAGGAACGCCGTCTCCACTTATGCGAACATTATTCGCGACTGGGACGACTGGTATAAGAACATCGACATGCGCACGGTACTGCAGAATCTTTCCGAGAACGCCGTGGAAGAATTGCAACTGTCCACTCGAATCGCCGATATGAGTGTGGAGGAGCTTGCCGACCGGGACCTGTTCCGCGACGTGGACGAGATGATCGTCAACAAGCTGTTCGAACGGTTGGGTTCGCAGTCCATTACGGACGACCAAGTGCAACGGATCATCAATGGGCGCAAGCAGAAGCTTTGGTACGCAGAATATGCCGACCAATACGAGTGCATTGCCGCAGCAAGCAGGCTCCGTGCCGTTCTGGCTGAATGCGGTGAACTCATCAGCACCATCAGCTCACCGGAACAAGGGATGAAGCTGTATGCCGAAAAGCTATACACGGCCGACGGCGCATACAGAAAATATGTGCTCGCATGGCATCGCGCCAACCCGGATGCGGTGAGCGTGGACGATGATCTGCAAAGCGCCTACGAGGCATATCAGCAGGATCTGGGTCAGGCATGGCAAAAACAAGTCGATACGCTTAGCCAATGGAAGTTCATAGACATGGACGCGCAAACCAATTTCTATGAACGTGAAATCGCGCCGGTATTGAAGTCCGGCAGAAAAATCGCCGTGATCATTTCCGATGCGCTACGTTACGAGGTTGCGCAGGAACTGTCCGAACGTATCGACAGGGAAAGCCGTTTCAGTACGAAACTGAACATGCAATACAGCGTTCTGCCATCCTATACGCAACTTGGCATGGCGGCGTTGCTGCCGCACGGCTCGCTCGAATTCGACAGCAAAGACCGTTTGTATGTTCTGGCTGATGGACGCAGCACCAAAGGAATCGAAGCGCGCACTGCCATTCTTTCGGCCGTAGGCGGCAAAGCGATTAGATATGACGATTTGACAAAGCTGAAAGTCAGCGAAATCAAAGAACTATATAAATCCTGCAACGTGCTGTATGTGTATCACAACCATATCGACGCCACCGGTGATACGGAGAAAACGGAATCGGAAACAGTGGACGCATGCGAGAAAACGTTCAAGGAACTGGGCGAAGTAGTCAAAAAACTTGCCAGCGGCAACGTTCATAACATGATCATCACCGCAGATCACGGATTCCTCTATCAGGACCGAGATCTGGACAGTACAGAATGGTTGAGCGAACAGCCCAAGGGCGATGCAGTATGGGTGAGAAAGCGGCGATTCTCCATCGGATCCAATCTCGCTCCGGGTCGCGCGTTCGTGACATTCAATGCCGCGCAGATAGGAATGGACGATGCTCGGAATGAAGGCATAAGCATTCAAGTGCCGAACTCCATCATGCGCTTGCGCATGCAGGGCGCCGGTGTGAAGTATGTGCATGGAGGAGCAGCATTGCAGGAAATCGTCGTTCCTGTGCTGCATGTCAGTAAGGGGCGTTCCGCGGCCGACGATGTGAGGCCTGTGGAATTCACTATTCTGCAACGAACCGACAGGCTTTCCAGCAGACAGTTGACTGTGGAATTCTTCCAGAACGAGCCCGTTGGAGGAAAAATCCGCGCACGTACCATATTGGCCGGATTGTGGGGACGTGACACGGCAGGCAATAATGTGCTCATCTCCAATGAGACACCGGTCGCCTTCGATCTACTCGGGCAGGAGAAAAGCGAACGCCATGTGACGGCTACGCTCATGCTGACCAGTGACGCGGAACGATTCAATGGAACGAATATCGAACTGCGCCTGCGTGAGAAGACAGATGGGTCAAATGTGCTGGTCATGCTTGACCAGAAGGCACGATACTTCTTCAAACAGGGCGTGGTGGCCGACGATGCCGGATTCTTCGACTGAATTGGATGAGCACAGAGGAGAGCGACCGTAAGGGGTAACACAATGAATGAGCAGGGTATGAGCCAGAACGGTTGGATTGAAAGTCCTGAACACAACGCGGATGGGAATTCCCTGACCGCGTTGGACGCTAAGATCACTGATATGTTCCCCGGGGTCACCGTCCGCAAGGATCTGGTGAACAAGGTCAAGGGCAATGCACTGGTGCCCTCATATGTGCTGGAGTTCCTGCTCAGCGCATATGCCACGAACACCGACCAGGCCAGTATCGAGTCGGGTGTGGATCGAGTGCGTGCCATTCTTGCAAACAACTATGTGCATCGTGAGGAAGCCAATCTTATCCAGTCGAAAATCCGCGAGAAAGGGAGCCACAGGATTATCGACCGTGTGCAGGTGGTGCTCAATGACAAAACCGACCTGTATGAGGCGACGTTCTCCAATCTCGGCATCAGCCAGGTCATTGTCGATCCAAGCCTTGTAAAGGCCTATCCGAAACTGCTGGTGACGGGCATCTGGTGCATGTGTCAGATCGGCTACGCATATTCCGGCGACCCGCGTGAAGTACCATGGCAGCTGCTACAGCTCAAGCCTGTGCAGATGTCGCGTGATGACCGCGAAAACTACATGCAGCAACGTTCGCAATTCACCGATAGCGAATGGATCGATCTGCTGATGCAATCCATTGGGTTCAATCCCGATCTATTCTCCGACCGGGCGAAACTGCTGCATCTGGTACGCATGGTGCCGTTTGTGGAACGAAACTACAATCTGGTCGAACTCGGGCCGAAAGGCACCGGCAAATCGCACATCTACTCGGAATTCTCACCGCACGGCATGCTCATATCCGGCGGGGAAGTGACAGTGGCCAAACTGTTCGTGAACAATTCCAACGGACATCTGGGGCTTGTGGGCTATTGGGACACGGTGGCGTTCGACGAGTTCGCAGGCAAGGCCAAGAAGGCCGGACGGGACTTGGTGGACATCATGAAGAACTACATGGCCAACAAGTCGTTCTCCCGTGGCGTCGAGACGTTCCAAGGCGAGGCGAGCATGGCGTTCGTAGGCAACACCTCGCATAACGTGCCGTACATGCTGAAAAACTCCGACCTGTTCGAAGAGCTGCCGAAGCAATACCATGATCCGGCGTTCCTGGACCGCATCCACTTCTACCTGCCAGGATGGGAATTCGAACAGATCCGTTCCGAGATGTTCACCAGCGGATTCGGATTCGTGGTCGACTATCTGGCGGAGATTCTGCACAACCTGCGCGATGCCGATTACAGCGACCGGTTCGAAAAGTATTTCGAACTGTCTTCCACACTGTCCACGCGAGATAAGGACGGCATCAAAAAGACGTTCTCCGGATTGATGAAGCTTATTTACCCGGACGGCAATGCTTCTCCTGAACAGATGGAGCCGTTGCTGCGTTGCGCCATCGAGGGCCGTAAGCGCGTCAAGGACCAGCTGTGCCGCATCGACTCCACCATGGAGGAGGTCGAGTTTACCTACAAGCGTGCGAGCGACGGTGAAGTAGTCGTCGTGCAGACCTTGGAAGAGCTCGACTATCCGCAGCTGTATTGGCGTGGGCGTGTAGTTGAGAACTCGGAAGATGAAGGCGAGTCGGAATCGTCTGTTGCCGGTGAAGCCATGGCAATTGCGGGTAACGAGAAAGAAGCGAGTTCTTCTGAGAACGCCAATGCCTTGCCCGTAGTGCGGCAGCAAGAAACAGCTACGATGACTCCAATCGAGCGTCTTGCGGCAAAGGCCGATGGAAAGCAGCGGGAACTGATCGAAAACCAACGTGGAATCACGTATTTCGGATTATTCGGCCCCTACTTGGCCGGGGCAAAGAAAATCGTTGTAGAGGATGCGTATGTGCGTAAGCCGTACCAGCTGCGTAATCTGGCTGAGTTCTTGGAGATGCTGCTGAGATGCAAAAATCCCGATGAGGATGTAGCCGTTCATCTGGTGACCGGGCATAATGAGCCTGGATTCATGGAAGCGCAGCTAGATGGTTTGAACGAACTGGCATCGACGTTCTCACAGCTGGGCGTGAACCTTACCTACGAATTCAGAGACACTTTGCACGACCGTTCCATTACTTCGGATACTGGATGGGAGATTCTTCCCGGCCGCGGGCTTGACATCTTCCAAAAATTCGTTGACGGCGATTGGCTTAACCCGTTGCTGCGCCATCAGCAGCTCCGCCGCGTCAAGGAATGCAAGGTCACGTATCAGCGGGTCAGCGAGAAGTGAGGTAAAAATGAATGTCCAATGTCCAGCTTGCGGAACGTATGTGGCAGAGACCGCGACCATGTGTCCGTATTGCGGTTTTCGCGGTGATGATCCGAGCCGGCCAATATACAAGCAGGGGGAGTATCGTCCTGTGCCAATTGTGCCTTGCGAAATCGTGATGGATGATGGCCAGCGTGGCGAGATTTGGTTGTCTGACGAAGACAGCAAGAATCTGTTTCGGCATTTGACTAATTGGAAATGGCTCTCAACCATGCTTCCGGCTCTGGCGGAAACATTAGAAAGTATGTTTGGCGGAACTGTGCATTTGGAAGCCAAGCTTCCGGAACATATCATGCGCATGATTGAAGAGGGCAAACTCCATTTCGCCACGGATAAAAACGGTGAGATTCTCGCTGAAGTGTTCGATGAACGCAATAAAATCTTCAAACAAGTGCGTTTGGAGAAAGTCGTCAGAAATGATACGTTATTGCCGGCTATGCAGCATCTTGAAACACAGGCTGCCCTTTGCTTGGTAATGGAAAAAATCGATGAAGTCGGCCGAGCTGTGCAACAGCTTGGTGAGGAAATGCAGCAGGATCGTTTGGCCCGTGTCGATGCCGCGTTTGATATGTTCCAGCAAGCGTGTCGTATCGAGAGCAGTCGGGAACGTAATGAGTATGTACGTGAAGCGTTGAACGAGGCCACGCGCGCGAAGGCTTTGCTGGTGCGTAATTTTGTGCAGCAGCAGCGGCTGGTGAAGCAGAGTAGCAAGAAATCGGATGCCGCATTAAGGGCAATGCAGGATTATGTGGCGATTGTGAATGCAGTGAACGTGCAGATGCAAACGCATATGGCGTTGGGGCAACAGGACGTGGCCGCGTATTGTCTTCAGGATCTTAATAAGTTCATTAAGAACTATGATCTCGATAAGCACGATACGATGCTCAACCTTGTAGGCAGCGTGAAGAGCAAGAACAGGGGCAGTAATCAGGAAAAGTTTATTGATGGTTCTTTGCAGGTTGCAGCGAACATTGAAAGCGTGGTGAAGGCTCTCGACGCGGGCGAAGTAATCTCTCCGAAACTCATTACCGAGAATGATGGGAACGGGAATGATTCTAACGATGAGGAGAAGCAGCATGATGAAGAAAACTGAGGATGCTGAAAAAGTTGCTGATGAAATTGCAGGTGTTGACGAAGAAAATCCTGCGTCGAAAAAACGCTCTTGTATCAAGTGCAAGATAGAACTGGCTTCCGACAACAAGCTGCCGTTCTGTCCTGCTTGCTGGGAAGAAATTACCGGCTACCTGAAAAAGACCGGAATCGCCATGGGAACGTTGATGGTCGCTTTGATAAGAAAGTATGGTCCCAAAGTCGGCAAGGCGGTCTTCATGGCGATCAAGGCAACATTAAAGAAGTAATCATCTACGCTTTAATTGAGATGCCATAGAGACGCATTGCTTGCGGTGTCACGTGGCTGTTGTTCTCATTTCATGGGAAATGAGGGTGAAAAATCAATGTTTCGAGAGGTGGCACCATGGACGCTGGCAAGAAAATCCTGCTGGACTTATTTACCGGTTCGCTTCGGTTCGTGGTTCCGGTGTATCAGCGCAGATACTCATGGGGCGAGGCGCAGTGCCGGCAATTGTGGGCCGACATTGTAACGGCTGGCAGGCATCCTGACAGAACCCATTTCATCGGATCGATCGTATGGATGCAGGAAGGCGGCATCGGCCCGGATGGTGTCAGCCGGTGTCTGCTCATCGATGGCCAGCAGCGCCTCACCTCGGTGACCCTGCTGCTTATCGCACTGGCCGAATATGCCCGAGAACACCCTGAGAACCTGCGATTCTCCGCAGACATGCTCATCGACCGTGGCTATCTTGTCGACAAGTATGCGACTGGTGAAGGGCGCTACAAGCTGACGCTTTCCGACGACGACCGGGACGTGTTGCAACGTCTGTGCGACCATGCGGTCGACCCCAACTGAATATTTGATTCGTTGTGGTCCGTTGTTATTGCGGTTGGGGGCCATTACGGGTTTTGGCGGTTATTGCGTTTCAGGGCCATGGTTATTGCGCTTTGAGGACATGGCTGGTTAGGCTCCTTTCACCATGCGAGGGACGTGTGGTGAAAGGAGCTGCCGGCAATGGTACGGAAAATACAGGCGAAACTGGTCCTGCGTTTGCATGGCCAGGGGTTATCGGGACGCGCGATCGCAAGGTCCCAAGGCATGTCGCGCCGGAGCGTGGCCGATGTGCTGTACGCGGCGAAGGCCGCCGGCATCGGCTGGGATGACGTCGCCAACAGGCCGGACGACGAGGTATACGCGCTGCTGTTCCCCGGGCGCGGGGAACGTGGGAGCGTGTAGGAGCAACCCGACTGGGGCAAGGTCCACCGGGTGATATGAACTGATTTTTGTTCCGTATTTCCTCTAATTCGATGGGAGATGATGGAACCATGGCAAAGGGCACTCGATATATGCCGGAGTTCAAGGCGAAGGCGGTCAGGCTGCTGGCGGAATCGCGTTCCTCGTATTCGTCGGAGACGAACGCGATCTCCGCGGTGGCGAAGGATCTGGGGATAGCGCCGGAATCGCTGCGGCGTTGGCGCAACCAGTCGGACGCGACGGTCGCGGAGGAGACGAGGCAGTCGGCCGAGGACGCGGAATTGCGTCGGGCGAACGAGATTTTGACGACGGCGTCGGCTTTTTTCGCGGCCAGGCTCGACCCGACACGGCGTTGATGGCCGCGTACATCGACGAGCATAAAAGCCGTTTCAAGGTCGGGCCGATCCGCAGGGTCCTTTCCGAATCGTTGGACTGCGGGTTTCTCACGCCGCGCGGCTACCGCATGTTCAAAACACGTCCCGTCAGCCGCATGCGGGCGAGGCATGAGGCGCTGGCCCGCGACATCCTCCAGATCCATTCGGATTTCTTCATGGCCGTATACGGCTACAGGAAGATGCGCGCGCAGCTGGTCGCCCAGGGCTGGGATCCGGCCGAGGTCGGCCGCGACCAGGTGATGAACATCATGCGCGAGCTTGGCATCCGGGGCGTGCGCCGCGGCAAAACCCCGGTGGCGACGAAACCCGCCAAGGGCACGGGCGGCAGGCCGGATCTGGTGGACAGGAGGTTCGAGGCTTGTGCGCCGAACCGCCTGCACGTGGCCGACATCACCTACGTGCGCATGGCCAACGGCTCGTTCGGCTACACGGCGTTCGCCGCCGACGTGTACGCCCGTCGGATCGTGGGATGGGCGTGCGCCACGACCATGAACACGCAGGAGCTGCCGTTGCAGGCGTTGGAGCAGGCGATCTCATGGGCCGCGTCCCGCGGCGGCACGGATGGTCTTATCCACCACAGCGACCATGGCACGCAGTACACCGGCACGGTGTACACCACCAGGGTTATGGAATATGGGATGCTGCCGTCGACCGGCACCGTCGGCGACTCCTACGACAACGCCATGGCCGAAAGCGCCGACGGCGCGTACAAGACCGAGCTGGTATGGCGGCGCAAGCCNTTCCTGGATATCGATGATCTGGAATTGGCGACGTTCCGGTGGGTCTCGTGGTGGAACTCGAAGCGGCTCCACCAGTCCCTGGGCTACAGGACACCCGAAGCGGTGGAAACCGAGTATTATCAACATCAAGCGGCACAAGCCGCCTCACTATAAGGGCGGAACAAAAAACAGGCCACTTCATAGCATTATCGCAATTACTGGGTGATATTGGGATGATGGGTAATTTTAATGTCGGGGCGAGGGCTGTAGATAAGGGGGCTGCGGACGTTTTTTGGAGGTGATCACGCAGCCGTTCCTTGGCTTTGACGGTATTGTACCGGACTCATCCAGCCGAGCGACCGTTTGATGCGCTCGTGGTCGTGCCAGCGGATGCAGTCGTCGATCGGTCAGCGGCTCTGCGGTTCCATTGCGCATGACGGTGTCGCAGCGGGGCAGCATTTCGGAGACGGCGTCCTTGACGACCATGATGCGGCTGACGTTCCCGGACGTTCCGGCGCCGGCGCCGCTGGTCTCACTGATATCGCTGCCACCTGTGTGCTCGCGGTCCGCGTGGTGATGGCTCTTCGCGACGATGACGGTCGCCCGGCGTCGTATCGGATCGAAAGGCGTGCCTCCCTCGACCTGTACGTCGCCGGTATCGTTTGCCGAGTCGCCTTCGACTGCGACGATGGCGTCATCCCACGGATTGCTCGTCGTGTGGGGAATCAGTGTGGTCAGCCATGCCGCATGCAGCACGTAGGACGAGTTCAACCCGCTCATGCTCTGCGCCCGGTCAAGCTTGATGACGCCGCTGGTAGGTGTGCCGGTCTTGTCGACGCACAGCACGTCCATGCCGCCCAGCGTCTCGATGGCGTCGAGCCGCCTGACGATGGCCTTGCCGGAGGCCATCGCCCGCGCACCCCGGGACAGGCAGACGGTGACGATCAGTGGCAGCATCCTTGCGCACGGGCATGCTTTCGCCAGTGAGCGCCCCCATGTGCGATGCGCAGGTCTCGGCTCTCCAGCAGCTTGCAGTCGGCCGGGACGATGTCTCCGACGAACAACGTCACGATGTCGCCCACGACAAGCTCTTCGGACGGAATCTGCCGCTCGCCGGCACCGACCCGCCGCACCGTCGCCGTGATACTCACCATGGTGGCCAGCGCCGTCGCAGCATGCGAGCTTCGGGAGTCGTGCACGTATCAGATCAGACCGGACACCACCACCATGAGCAGGATGATGCCTGCGGTCACCGGCGCGCCGGTATGGTGTTGCCGCCGTAAGCCCGACGCGCTCGGCGAACCTCGTCGGGTTCCAAGCCGGATTCGTGCGCATACACCAAGGCGAGCGTGGCCTCTGGCGTGGCATGGGCGGCGAAATTCAGTCGCTGGGTGATGCTGGCGTGGCGTTCGCCGCGCCAGCGTATCAGTCGTAGCGTGTTCATGATTTCTCCTTGGCGATTCGGGGCGGTCCGTTTCGCTGTCGGGTTGATCGTTGTTTCCATTGCGGCAGTTGGCTGAGACGGGCCAACTCAGTCCGTTTCGCTGGCTTCCCCGGCCGGTCGGATGGCGTTTGCCGGGTTGGCGGCGTCGACGGTGATGATGTCATCATCGGCGTCGTAGTCGAACAGTTCTCCGTATCGACCCCACGTCATGGCGATGTTGAACTGGCGCTCCGCCTCCGTGTCCGTATGACGGGCCCTCAGCAGGTCGACGATGAGCTCGCCGCGCAGGCGGCCGTGTTCGCTGTGATGGACCGCTCGGTCGATGATGCGCACCAGCGGTGCCTTGTCTTGCAGCATGGCGGTGAACATCGTCTTGCTTGTCAGAATGTCCGCCTGCCTCCACTGGCGTCCGAGCTCGGTCAATGTCGCGTGTCCGTTCTCGACGGTCAGCAATCCCAGCATGGTTCCGGCGTCGATCAGCGGGAACAGGTCGTCCACCTCGAATGACAGCTCGGCGGCCAGATCGGCCAAGTCGATGCCCTGCGCGTGATCGTATACGATCTCCACCAGTCCGGCCAGGCCTCCCGGCGTAGCGTTGGGCAGCATGTCGGAGGATGCCTGATGGTCGGCGTTGCTCGCCCGGGCCGGGGCCTGATCCGCTGCCGCGGTCTGGTTCGCCGCGCCATCTGACGTGTCATGCGCGACGCCGTCCCCGGCGGCCGTGCGCTCGTCGGTGGTATCCACCGGCCCGCCATCGCGACTCTGCCCGGTCAGGATCACATACAGGGTGTCGACCATAGCCTCGAACTGGGCGGAATGACGGTCGCGGGGCCTCGGCAGGGTGACGGGCACGTCGGCGATGAGATGACCGGGATGCGAGCCGAGCACCACGACGCGATCCGCCATCTGCACGGCCTCCTCGATGTTGTGCGTCACGATGAGCACCGACTTGATGGAACGCTGATCGCCGCTCCACATCTTGAGCACCTCGTTGCGCAGGTTCTCGGCCGTCAGCACATCCAATGCGGAGAACGGCTCGTCCATGAACAGCGCATCGGGCTTCACCACCAGGGCCCGTGCGATGCCCACGCGCTGGCACATGCCGCCGGAGAGCTCCTTCGGGTACGCGTTCTCGAATCCGTCCAGTCCGATGGCGTCGATGGCCTGCAGTGCAGCGCGACGGCGTTCCTCGCGCGGCACGCCGCGGGCCTCCAGCCCCAGTTCCACATTCGCTTGCACCGTGAGCCACGGCATCAGCGCGAAGGTCTGGAACACGAGTCCCACTCCGGGATTAGGGCCGGTGATGTCGGTGCCTCGGTAGGTGACGGTACCGCTCGACGCGGGTACCAGGCCCGCCAGGATGCGCAGGAACGTGGATTTTCCAGCGCCGGACCGGCCCAGGATCGCCACGATCTCGCCCTCATGCAGGGTGAAGGAGATGTCGCGCAGCACGGTCAGCTCCTTACCGCGCTTGGCACGGTAGGTCTTGCCCATGTGCTGCGCCTCGATGATCGCGGTGCCGGCGGCGTTCGTCACGGCGGTCTGCGGGAAGGTTGCGGTGCGGTCGGAAAAAGTTGCGATGGTCATGATAAATGGTCCTTGCTGTTACGTTTTTTTGCGGATGATCGCGGCGGATTCGAATGACATGCGCTCGCCGCCGATGCTGTTGGATTGTTGCGGGTCGATGGGCCGGGACGGCCGGTGCGGCCTCCGTCAGGCGACGGAGAAACGGCGCTCGGCGTACGTCTGCAATGGACGCCAGAACAGCCGGTTGACGCCCACGACGAACACGCTCATCACGGCAACCCCGATGATGGTCTTGCCGGTGTCTCCCACCGCGGTCGCATTGGCGATATATGTTCCCAATCCATTTGCCGTAAGCGTGGTGTGCCCGTAGACCACGATCTCGGAGACGATGGAGGCGTTCCACGCGCCGCCCGCCGCGGTGATGCCGCCAGTGCACCACGAGCCGAACACCGCCGGCAGGATCAGCTTGGTCCACCGCTGCCGCGTGTCCAGATGGAACGCCCGCGTGGCCTCGCGCAGGTCATCGGGAATGGCCGAAGCGCCCGCAATCACGTTGAACAGGATGTACCACTGCGTTCCCAGCGACATGAGCAGAATGCTGCCCCAGCTGATGTCGATATGCCAGGCGATGAACCACAGTGTGACGAACGGGAACGTGAAGTTCGAGGGGAAGCTCGCCAACACCTGCGCCAGCGGCTGCACGAACCGGGAAATCCGCGGATTCATGCCGATCTTCACGCCGGTCGGCACCCAGATGATGGAGCACACCACGGTCAGCAGTGTCACGCGCATGAACGTGATCAGTCCCAGGACCATCGCGTGGCCGACCTCGGCGAACCCCTCGCCGTCCGAGATGAAACGCACCAGCATCCACAGACCGGCCAGGCAGGCCACAGCCATGAGCGCCATAAACGCGATGTCGAGTGTGCGACGCCGGGTGCCGGCGGCCGGCCAGCGTGCGCCGGTACGGCCCAGCGGGCGGGTCAGCCAGAACATCAGATCGGCGATGGGCCGGCCCACGAGAGCCAGCGCATCCGAAATGCCGGAACGCCGCAGAATCGACAGCACCAGACTCGTTTTGGCCTGCACGGACTCGTTCTGCGTGATGCGGAACTTCTCGGCCCACGCCGTCAGCGGCTTCCACAGCAGCACGTCGATGAGCAGCACCACGATGACCATGGTCACGATGGCCCACAGCACCTTGCCCAGCTGTTCGTGCTCGGACGCCACCGCCACGAAGCTGCCGAGGCCGGGCAGTGCGTACGTCCTGTTGTTCACGGAGATCATCTCCGAGGCCGTCAGGAAGAACCAGCCGCCGCCGACGCTCATCATGCAGTTCCATAGCAGCGGAATCATCGAATTCGGCACGTCGAGCTTCCAGAAACGCTGCCAGCGCGTGAGCTGCATGGAACGAGCCGCCTCATCCAGCTCCTGCGGTTCGCTGAGCAGCGAATGACAGAAGGAGAAGGTCATGTTCCATGCCTGGCTGGTGAAGATCGCGAAGATCGACGCCGCCTCCACGCCGAGAATGGAGCCGGGGAACAACACCATCCAAATGGTGACCGTGGCGGACAGGAAGCCGAGGATCGGCACCGACTGCAGGATGTCGAGCAGCGGTATCAGCACCATGCGCAGTCGCCGGCATCGGGCCGCCGCCAAACCATAGATGAAGCTGAACACCAGTGACAAAAACAGCGCGATGAACATGCGGAACACCGAACGCAGCGCGTAATACGGCAGCAGATGCAAATCGTCGCTCACCGTGCTCGGCACGCCTGACGGGCCGATCGGTTCGTTGATTTGCGGCAGCAGCCAGGCGACGACGCCGAACAGGGCGAGCACGCCCGCGGCCACCACCACGTCTGCGGCGATGCGGCGCGCGGCGCTGCTGCGGGACATGTCGGCGGCGTCGACGTCGGAACGCGGACGAATGCCGGGGAACGAGGAGTAATTGAAGAAGTTGGACATAACGGAACCTGTGCGCTCTCATGTCGTTATCTCGAAGGAGATAAACGGTTCCCGTTCGGTGGGCGTTCGACTCGATATCCGTGCGGCAAGTGCGCGCCATGGACGTCATCGGTCGCGTGCAGGCGCTCCGATATGCGGGTATGTCTGCATGCAGATAGCCGATCGGCGTCGTCATATGATGATGCCGATATGCCGGGAGTCCGGAGAACGGGATGTGGATTCGCGATTCAGGCGTTCGGTGCGTACGTCATGCGGGATGTCGCAGCCGTCGTGAGGCGGTGAAGTCGATGTGAGCCGAATCAGTCAGTGTTCGGATCGCCCTCACCGGATACGGCGGTGTCGTGATGGACGGCCAATGCCATGGTCGCGGTACAAACGTGTGAAGAGAATGGGCCGTATGCTGCGCCCGATGGCATGTGATATTGTCCGCCATCGCGCAGCCGGCTACTATGACCTAAATCGCCGTCCATGACATTCACCTCCTCAATGGAACCAGTACGCCGTCGGACATTGACGACATGAGGAAGTGCGACTTCTCGAAGAGTTGCCCCTAGTCGTGTCATCGTTCAAGCTTCAGCATCGCAGGGCGGTGGAATTGCATTAGTTCATGCCTTGATCCGACAAGAACTGCTGACCAGCGTGCAGTGTCTCCACTGTTAGCGGCAGCAACCCATATCCCTGCGGTAGCCTCGCCTACCGACGCTCTCAAGATAATGCCCGACCGCAAGCCTGTCAACTACGTCGCAGTGCCTTGGCGTTGGAATGCCATCCGGCAGCCGTTCTGTCCGCAATAATCCGTACAATTGACGATTGCTGTGTCGAGAAACGGGCCGCCGCATAAGCCCGCGTCTCCACGAGTCCAGTCCGAACGGCTGAGAAGCCCGACTTTCGGCGGATTGACAGGCTTCCCGAGGGCAAACCCGAAGGATAACAAGAACAGGCCACCAGCCATGCAGCTGCCAAAGGCGAGCGGCATGAGCGCGACGGATGGCCCCAACCTGGGGCTGATATGCGGCAGCACTGAAGGAACAACAATGGTTAACGCTGTTGAGGCTTTTGACGCCAAGCACATGAAGCCGGCCGAGGAAATCCCGGCTTTCCGTCCCGGCGACACCGTCGACGTGAACGTGAAGATTCAGGAAGGCAACAACTCCCGTATCCAGACCTTCACCGGTGTGGTGATCGCTCGTAAGGGTGCTGGCGTTCGCGAGACCTTCATCGTCCGCAAGATCAGCTTTGGCACTGGTGTGGAGCGCCGCTTCCCGCTGCACTCCCCGTCCATCGACTCCATCAAGCTCGTGCGTCGTGGCCGCGTTCGTCGCGCCAAGCTGTACTACCTGCGCGCTCTGCGCGGTAAGGCCGCTCGTATCGTCGAGCGCCGCGACAACTCCGCCAAGTGAGTCGTCACACAGGTTTGATCGCGCAGCCGATATTCGGTTCACGCAGATAAACCGTGAAATTCAGCTCGGAACCGTTCGGGTTCCGGGCTGTTTTCGTTTTGCTCGCGTATGATGGACGCGCGCCGGCAACACGACCATGCCCGGCATTATGAATCGCAAGGAGACACCATGCAGGACGATCAGGACAACGGTGAATCCCCGGCCCTTGACACTCTGGAAATCTGGAATGGGTCGAGCACTGTGGAATCCGCGACTGATGAGCCTCTTGCCATCCGCTCTGCTGCATACGATTTTTCCGGTGGCGATCCGGCTGATTCCGGTGCTTACCAGCCTCCATTGGACGATGATGCTCGTGACTCGCGGACCTTCCAGGTGGCGGACCACGGTGTCGCGTTGTCTCCGGTTCCTCCCGCGCCCATCCGCTCTTCTCGCAGTTCGCGGGCCAAGCATGCCGATTCTGCGGCGGCGCGAACGGGTGACGATCGATTCACGCTGCGTGATTTCGCGATTTGGTGTGGCACGCCCATCCTCATCGTGCTGTTGGTGCGCATCTTTCTCGTCGGCTTCTATGAGATTCCTTCTCGCTCGATGATGGATACTTTTGTACCCGGCGATCGTGTGATGACCAGCAAAATCTTCAATCTGCAGCGTGGTGATGTGGTGGTGTTCAAGGATCCCAACAACTGGCTGAATGAGGAGCGAAGCAACGCCATCGGTGGCGGATTCCTGATCAAACGACTGATTGGCATGCCCGGCGATGTGGTCGAGTGCAAAGGGGCCGGCCAGCCAATCACCATCAATGGTGTGGAGATTGACGAATCATCGTACATTCGCCCGGGAGTAGAGCCCAGCGCCTTCCCGTTTTCCGTGACCGTCACGGAAGGGCATGTGTTTGTTATGGGCGACAACCGCTCCAATTCAGCCGATTCCCGTTACCATCAGAACGATAATGACCATGGCTTGGTTCCCATTGATGACGTGGTGGGCACAGGCCTGGCGATTTACTGGCCGATTGACCATATCGGGCTTCTGGCATCTCACCATGATGTGTTCAAGGACGTTCCCGACGTGTCGTCCGGTTCCGCGTCCTGAGCGGCGCCTTGCCTGTGAGGCGAAATGATGATTACCCCAACGCTTGATCTTGAACGAAGCCTTGCCTCCCAAGGCTATGACCTTATTGTTGGCTTTGACGAAGTTGGCCGCGGCGCGTTGGCCGGCCCGGTCATGGTCGGGTGCGCTGCCATTTGGGCTCGTGATTTGAAACCGGATGCCGATGGCGAATTGGCTCAGGCCGATGGTTCTGCCGCCTCTTCGCGTGTGTCCGGTGACAATGGCACCGATGCAGGCGTGATCACCCCGGATTCCGCTCCATATCTGTCCGTACCTGCCGGTGTGGCCGATTCCAAAATGTTGACCGAGCACCGGCGTGAAGCCATTTTCGATGAGTTGTGCAGTTGGTGCGCTGCCTATGCCGTCGGCCAGGCCAGCAATGCCGAAATCGATGAGTGGGGCATTACCTATGCGCTCGGCGTGGCCGCTTTGCGTGCCCTCAATCAGGTCGAGCGTGACCTTGGTGTGGGAAGCGAATTTGGCTCCCCTCGGGAGGGGAGCTGCCTCGCGGCGACTGAGGGGAAGCCTTTGTCGAGCCGACGGCCCATCACCATCGGCGCCATTCTCGATGGCCCCAGCGATTACATCACCAAGGCCCTCAACACCTTTGACGCTCCGGATGTGCCGATCCCGGCCGACGTGACCACCAAAGTCAAGGGCGACCAGCATTGTGCTACCGTGGCGACTGCTGCGGTTATCGCAAAAGTCACCCGTGACCGGCTGATGGTCTCCATCGCGCAGGGCAATCCGCGCTATGCCGCCTATGAGTGGGATCACAACAAGGGCTACGGTTCCGCGGCTCATCGTGCGGCCATCGCCGAGTATGGACCGACTCCACTGCATCGCACTTCCTGGCATTTGACCTGATGTTGCGGATTGCCATGCAGCGCAGTGGCTCCAGACCGATTCGCGACACGACAATGTGAGCGCTCACGCGAAATCGCCTCAGGCGCGCTAAAGTCAATAATTAATAAGGTGCAGCACGGCCGGGCACGGAATTCGGCCGCCAGCGGGGAGGTTCGGGCAGTATGGTGACCAGCCGCAAACCAAATAAGCGCCCATCCATGTTCGAGGTGGCCAAACTCGCCGGGGTCAGTCACCAGACCGTATCCCGTGTGATCAACGATTCGCCGGATGTGTCTGATGCCACGCGTGCCCGTGTGCAGGCCGCCATTGACGAGCTTGGATATCGTCCCTCCAATTCCGCTCGTGCCTTGGCCTCCCGCCGTTCACGTACTATCGGTTTGATCGCTGGCGGCCTGAAGTTCTTTGGTCTGATTTCCGCCATTACCTCCATCGAATCTATCGCCCGCGAACATGGACTGTTCATGAGCGTGATGATGGTGCATGAGGCTCTGTGCACGCAGTCCGACTTCGACAATCTGTGCGACACCTTCAATGAGCAGAACGTTGACGCCTTCATTTTCCTGACCCCGACTGATGTGATGTTCGCTGCCGCCTGCCGTGCGCGCGTCAACCAGCCGCGTGTGATTGTGACCTCCACCCACGGCCAGATGACCGTGCGCGAGGGGATGAGCCTGATTTCCACTGCAAACAAACGCCGTACGGCGATGGTCGGCATCGATCAGTGGGGAGCGATGGCCAAGGTGGTGAGTCTGCTGGGGGAGTACGGCCATAAGTCCGCCCTGTACTTCGCTGGCCCGAACGAGTGGCGTGACGCCCATACTCGCCTTGACGCTTGGCGCAAGCTGGCCGCGGCCCGATCTATTGACTCGCAGATCGTGCGCTGTCACACTTGGGATGCCGATGAGGCATATGCGCATATGAATCATTTGTTGGACGAGTATGGTCGCACTGGTGTGCCGCTGCCCACCGCAGTTGTTGCCGCGAACGACAATCAGGCCGTTGGCGTTGTGCGCTCGCTGCATGAGCATAGCCTGCGTATTCCGCAGGATATCAGCGTGGTTGGCTTCGATGACATGGCCGGTATGGATAACCTGTATCCGCCGCTGACTACCGTGCACCCTGATTTCGAGGGGCTCGGCGTGGCCGCCATGCGTGAGACGCTGCGACTGTTGGGGGAGGGGACGGAACCGACGTTCCTGTCCCAGCAGCATGGCGTGGGGTTGATTCCCGCTGAGATGTGTGCCCGTCGTTCCCTCGGTCCCGCCCCGCGGCGGTAGAACAGCGGATTAGCTTTTTTGGGGCATTCTCTCGGTCAAACCGCTATTTTGCTGTGCTGAGTGCCGTTCAGCGGGGTGGATTATCGGTTTGCTCGTGGTTTTGCTTCGCTGAGTGCCGCTCAGCGGGGCTTATTTCCCGGTTGCTGGTGGTTTTGCTTCGCTGGAGGGCGTGCCGGTTGGCCCGGTTCCGCCTCGTCGGCTCCGAGGCCATCGGTGAGGGCGTCATCGAGACCCTGAAGAAGTACCCGGAGTCCCCGGCTGTCCTCATGCAGAACCATGGCCGCAACAAGCGGACGTTCAGTGGCCATAACGCAGCATTCCTTCGTCTCGATAAATATTGCCGCCACTGTATCGAATTGATGTTAACCGTCAAACCAATGGCAGCTTGAGCAGGTAAGTCCAGATGGTGACGTCGATGGAGACTGCGAAATCGTCTCCAAGATGGGCGGTGGTGCCACGTGGCGGTATCGGTAAGTGCTTGCCTACAAAAATGGAAGAGGACCGGCGCGGGGCCTCTCCCATTATCAGATTGGTCAGATTAGGCAGATTAGGGAACGGTGGCTCACCGCTTGCCGTTATAGATTTCGCTGTCGATCGCATCGGCGAACACGCGGTTGACAGCCGGGCGCACCACTTTGAGGGACGGCGTCAGGCACTTGTTCTCCTGCGTGAATTGCGTATCCAGCACGGCGAACTTGCGCACGGACTCGGCGCGCGAAACCGTCGCGTTCGCTTTATCCACGTACTGCTGGATCTCTTCGCGCACTGCGGCGTTCGTGGCCAGACGGTCAACCGGCGTCTCCGTGGACAGTCCGTGTGCGGGCAGCCAGATGGCCAGCGACTCCGGGTCGAGCGTCACCAGCGCGCCGATGAACGGGCGCTGGTCGCCCACCACCACGCAATGCTCCACGATCGGGCACTTGGCGATCTCCTCCTCCAGCGGGATGGGGGAGACGTTCTTGCCGCCGGCGGTAATAATAATGTCCTTGATGCGGCCGGTGATGATGATGCGGCCCTCGTCATCAATCTCGGCCAAATCGCCGGTCCTGAGCCAGCCGTCGGCGGTGAACGCCTCGGCCGTTTTCTCGGGCAGATTATGGTAGCCGCGGAACACGTTCGGGCCCTTGACCTGCAGCTCGCCCTCATCGGAAATACGAATCGAGGAGCCGGGAGCGGGCTGGCCCACCGTGCCGATCGCATTGTCGGTCACGCGTGTGGCGGCGAACGGGGCGGCGGTTTCGGTCATGCCGTAGCCCTGGATCATCGGCAGTCCGATGCCGTTGTAGAAATGCGCCAGATCAAGCGACAGCGGCGCTCCGCCGCAAGCCACGTACTTGATCTTCGGGCCCAGAGCGCCACGAACCGTGCGGTAGACGAGCGTCTCGTACTTGGCGCGCTCGGCGATCTCGGCAAACGTATGCTGCTCGCCCGCCTGCTTCTTGCGGCTCCAGACGCGCGCTGCCTCGGCGGCCTTCAAGAACAGGCGACCCTTCCAGCCGGCGCCGGCCTTGTGCGAGGCGGCGTTGTACACCTTCTCGAACACACGCGGCACACCCAGCAGGTAGGTCGGCTCAAAGGAACGCAGATCCGGCAGCAGCGACTTGGTGTCCGGCAGGTAGCCGACCACGCCGTCGTCGGAGGCGATGGAGGCGTACTGGATGAATCGCGCGAAGCAGTGGGCCAACGGCAGGAAGAGCAGCAATCGCGGGTGATCGTCGAGAACCACCTCATGCAGCGCCTGCGAGGCGGCGATGGTAATGGACACGAAGTTCTTGTGGGTCAGCTCCGCACCCTTCGGGTTGCCGGTGGAGCCAGAGGTATACACGATTGTGGCCAGGTCATTGGTGCGTACGGTGGCCACGTGCTCGTCCAGCTCTTCGTCGGAGACAGCCACGCCGAGGCCTTCCAAAGCACCCAGTGCGTTTCCGTCAATCATAAGAATCTGCTTCAACGTGGGGCAGTGGTCCTTGACCGAATCGAGCCGGTCATAGCGTTCGCGGTTGTCGGCAAAGGCCAGCTTGACCGCGGAATCGTTCATGATGCGCTGGGCTTGCGGGGCGGAGTCAGTGTCGTAAATCGGCACGCTCACCGCGCCCACTGCAGCCAGCGCGAAGTCGAGGATACCCCATTCAAGGCGGGTGGAGGAGAAGATAGTGACCGCGTCGCCTTTGGTGATGCCCAAAGCGATGAGACCCTTGGCGGCAGAGACCACACGCTCGTGGAATTCGCCGGTGGTGACGTCCTGCCAACGCCCCGGGCCGATTTTCTTGGCTGCGATTACCGTGTCGGCACCGGTGCGGGCCAGTCGGTCGGTGAGCAGTGAATAGATGGTTTGGTCATCGCGGATCTCGATGGATTCGCCGGGCGTGGTGTATTCGGTAAGCATACGGCCGTTATTCCTTACAAACATGATGGCGGGTTGTCAATTCGAGCCATTCTGACAACACAGGTTACGCTTGCGTAAGATACGGCGCGTTGTGCACACTGAAAAAGTTGCGCGGATGCTTTTGTCGGTTGTCTACAAGGGCGACTGCAGAAGTGCGCTGTCACTGTCCGTCATCGGTTGTCCAGAACCGTGTATGTATTGCCAGTCGCCTGGCGCCGTACGAATGAGATGGTCTCTCATAGTTTTTCATGCCGGTGGCGGGTGCATACCAGTTGCCTGGCGCCGTGCGAGTAACACAGTGCATCAATCGTGTAAGTGGCTTGGTGCAATTTGTATGAAAGATAACGGTTTGACAACGATTTGCCACAAAGTCTCATTTAGGGGTCCGTACGGGCTGGGGGCGGCATCGAGCTCGTGTTCACCGTGGTGGGCATGTACCTGATTGATACCGCCGGCCGTAAGAAGCTCATGGCGGTCGGCTCCGGCCTCATGGTGCTGTTCGCCCTCGGTGTCTCCTTCTCCTATGCGAACAACTACCAGCTGCGCATGCTCATCTTCGTGATGTGCTTCACCTCTTGCTTCGCCTTCTCGGTGGGCCCGATTCCGTGGATTATGATCCCGGAGCTCTTCCCGACCTACCTGCGTGGCCGCGCCACCGGTATCTGCACCGTGTTTCTGTAGGCCACTAACTGGGCCATCGGCCAGTTCACCCCGATGCTGATTAGCTCCATTGGCGGTATGGGCACCTTCCTCGTGTTTGCCTGCACCAACCTGATCTGCTTCCTTGGTGTGGTCACTTTCGTGCCTGAGACCAAGGACAAGACGCTGGAAGAGATCGCCGATCTGTGGAAGCCGAAGGGCGAGAAGCGGTCCAACGCGCAGCTCGAAGTGGTGCGTGCCACCGCCGACCTCAAGCAGGCCGAGTCCGACATCAAGGCCGCCGAGGCCGAGCTGGCCCGCGCTCGCCCGTGCCAAGGAGCGTGCCATCGCCACCAAGGCCGCAGCCGAAGCGCTGGCCAACGCGCAGAAGCAGCACTGATTCCCAGCTGCTTGCTTGCTCTGTGTGAATAGCCGTTTGTAGCGTAATTTTCTTCGGAAAGTTGCGCGCAGACGGCTTTTTCATGCCTCTTTTGCATGGAATAGGTGAAGAGCAACCGCCGCCAGAGGGCGTTGGCGCAGTCACACGGGCCGGTTTCGCTTCGTGGGGGTGCCTACTTCCGTTTCAAGGGGCGGATTTGGCCTTTGCCGGAGGTCTATCTCTGCTTCAAGGGGCTGATGCCCAAGTAGAAACTGACCCAAAATGGCGGAATGACGTTGGTGTAAAGCCGTTACTACTTGCGGTTTCATGGATAAGCAGCCCCTTGAAACGGAGATAGACCTCCGGAGACACCGAAATCCGCCCCTTGAAACGGAGATAGGCCATTGAGCAGTGGAATCGGTGCCTTGTAACTGTGAAAACGGGATTTATGGCTGTGGTTGCGACCTCGACTGTGGCCGGGGCATGGCTGTGGGTGTGGACGTGGCCGCGACTGTGCGATGCCGGGCAAATACGCAAATTCTATTTTCAGGAAAAGAGTGCTCCGCATTGTGCGGATTCGTATTCGGGAACGGAAATTTGGTGTGACGGTTGTCTCGGTCGAAGGTCTGGCGTGTATATGCGCTTTTGCCTAGGGTAATAGGATTGCGCGCAGTGTGCCCCACCGGTATGTATGGGTATGCGATCGGTGGTACACGCGACTGGACGTATGACGAGACCTACTGCAATAACGCGGCAGTCAACACGGCGAGGGGAAACGAACCATGTTCGACAAACGACTGTTCCAATTGGCGCCCGGCTTGAAAAAACTCATAGCCGGCAAAGTGGCACTGATGTGGGTAGGTCTGTTTGCCAACATTGGTTTTATGCTGTCGCTGGTAATGCTGCTGAACAGCTTGCTGGCCGCTGTGGCACCGCCGCTGCTCCAATGCGGCGGCACTTCGCAAGGCGTGGCCTGCCCCGTGCCGTTGTCTGATCAGCACGGCGCGGATGTGCTGCCCATGGCTGGCGACGTCATGATTTACGCGCTGCTTGCTCTGGTCTGCATAGTGGTTCGGTACACGGCCACCACGCATGCCACCCGCCTCGGCACCGAAGCCGCCGAGCGGGTCAAACTGGCTTTGCGATCCAAGCTGTACCGCAAAATGGTGGCACTCGGCCCGTCCTACAAAACCCGCATCAAGACCTCGGATGTGGTGCAATCCGCCGGCGAAGGTGTTGAACAGATTCAAAGCTTCTTTGAACTGTTCCTGCCGCAGCTCTTCTATGCGATTCTTGCGCCAATCACCTTGTTCGTGGCCATTGCGCCGATTAACGTGCCCGCTGCTGCCGTCATGCTGGTCTGCGCGCCGCTCATCATCATCGTGACCGGCATCGTCTCCATGACCGCCGCCCGCGCCTTCAAAAAGTACTGGGTGCGCTACACCGATATGGGCGCCGCGTTCCTCGACAATCTCCAAGGCCTTGAGACCCTGAAAAACTTCGACGCTGACGAGCGCGCCGCCATCGAGATGGACAAGAAAGCCGAAGGCTTCCGCGTGATGACCATGCGGGTGTTGCAGATTCAGTTGCGTTCGCTGACCGCCATGGACATAGTGGCCTACGGCGGTGCTGCGGCCGGCATCGGTGTGGCGTTATGGCAATACGCGCATATTGGCGATGCTTTTGCCAATGGTGCGTCCGGCTGGTCGCCAATCGCACTGGCCTCACATCTGCCTGGTGTGCTTGCCTACGCGGCATACGGCCTGCACTATCTCATCCCGTTCGGGGTGGGCTACCCGCTGTCTCTTACCGGTCTGCTGCTCATTGTGCTGCTGTCCGCCGAATTCTTTATTCCCATGCGTCAGCTTGGCTCGTTCTTCCACGTGGCGATGAACGGCATGACCTCCACCAAGCGCATCTTCGCTCTGCTGGACACCCCGGAGCCCGAGCATGGCACGGCGACCCTGCCGGCCAACGATTCCGATTCCGCTGACGACGGTCTGACGGTCCGCTTCGACCACGTCGGCTATTCCTATGATGATGCCGGGCACGGCGACTCCAAGTCCGCATCCGCAAAGGCCGATAAGCAAGGTGAAACCAGCCCCAATTCCGCCGTCGCTCCTGCGCTCACCAACATCACCTTCGCCGCACAGCCCGGTCAGTTCACCGCCATTGTTGGCATCTCCGGTTCCGGCAAGTCCACGGCCGCCTCGCTGCTTGCCGGTACACTGGCCGGTTACCGAGGTTCGCTCACGCTGAACGGCGTCGAGGTATCCGATTTGTCGGGCGAAACACTGGCTGGAGCCGTCACTGTGATTGGTGCCAGCAGCCATCTGTTTGCGGGCACATTGCGCGAGAATCTTCTGATGGCCTTGCCCGATGACGAGATTCCTGATTCGCCGGATTCCGTGGACTCCCGTCTGTGGTCCGCGCTCGAGCAGGCGCGCATTGCCGCCTTCGTGCACGCGCAGCCGAACGGAATGGACATGCCGATTGAGTCCGATGCCGCCAACCTGTCCGGCGGCCAGCGCCAGCGCATCGCCATCGCCCGCGCGCTCCTGCATGATTCGCCGGTATTTGTGTTCGATGAGGCGACCAGCAGCGTTGACGTGGAATCCGAAGAGCTGCTCTTGGATACAATTCGCGAATTGGCACAATCCCGCGGCAAGACGGTTATTATGATCACCCATCGCATGGCCAACGCCGAACACGCTGACCAAGTGGTGGTGCTCGAACACGGCAAGTCGGTTGAGAGGGGCGCCCATACTGAGCTGATGACGGCGGACGGCGTCTACGCCAAGCTGTTTGCCACGCAGGCAGATATTGAGAACTTCGGAGAAGGCCATGCTCGGCGTGTGCTGCAGGTTGGTTCCCGCAAGCCGGAGCTGTCCGACGACAGTCGGACTGAGGGTGGCGCAGCGCGTGTAAGCGCAGAGGCGGGTATGACGGTTGACCACCTGCAGTCAGCTTTGCCGACGGCTTCCGCTGGCGGGAGTGAGCGGGCCTCGGCTGAGACTCCGGCTGGTGCTGCAAATAGCGATTCGTCTTCCAAAATGAGCACATTCCAAGTGATCAGGCGACTGCTTAAGGAGGCCCGACCGCTGGCAGGACTGATGGCAGTGGCCTCCACCGCCGGCACCATCGGCCATCTTTCGTCCACCTTCCTGCCCGTGTTCGGCATTATCGCGGCATTTGCACTTGCCGGTAATCCGGTGTGGGGCATGGGTGTTGCGCCCGCCGTCATCGTGATGATTATCTGTGCTCTTCTGCGTGGTATCACCCGATACGTCGAACAATATCTGAACCACAATGTGGCATTCCATCTGCTCGCACTCTTCCGTTCCAAGGCGTTCGCCGCGTTGCGCAGACTGGCGCCGGCCAAGCTCGCGGGCAAAGGTAAGGGCAACCTTATCGCTATGCTGACCACCGATGTGGAACTGCTTGAGATCTTCTTTGCCCACACCATCAGTCCGGTGGCCATCGCGGTAACCTCCACCATCATCTACACGATTGTGGCCGCCACCCTAAGCCCATGGATGGCGCTGGCGTTGATTGCTGCCCACCTGGTTATCGGCATCCTTGTGCCGCGATTCTTTGCCACCGGCGTACATAACCTTGGCCCTGCCATCCGTGGCGCTGCCGGAAAACTCGACGATGTGATGCTCGATGACATGCGCGGCCTGGACGAAATCATCCGATTTGGCCGTGGCGAGGAGCGTGCGCAGGCCATCGAGGACCGTACCCATGCGTTGTGGAAGGATCACGCCAAACTCAGCAAGGTCAACGGCCGTTTCACCGGAATCAGCGGACTCTTGGTGGCTGTGCTCGCAGCGGCTTCGGTCGCCGTGGCTATTGCCTGTGCCGGTGCGAACCCGCAGAGCATTCCGGCTCTGATTGCCGCCTTCGTGATGTTCGCCAGCTCGTTCGGACCGACTTTGGCGCTCGCCGCCTTGCCCGCTAACCTGACTCAGACCTTCGCGTCCGCTAGCCGACTGTTCGGACTGATGGACGAGGTGCCCGCTGTGACCGAGAATGGCACTGTTGTGCCGCAGGAGTATATGGGCATGCGTCTTGATGACGTCACCTTTGCATATGCGGGGGAGCGCGAAGTCTTGTCCGACTTCTCGCTTGACGTGCCGCAGCATGGCGTGCTGGGTATCCAGGGGCCGTCCGGCCGGGGCAAGTCCACCATGCTCAAGCTGCTGCTGCGCTACTGGGATCCGCAGCGCGGTCAGGTGACGTTGTCCGGCACGCCGCTGCCCGAGGTCGATGTGCATGCTCGCCGACGTATTCAGGCCATGATGAGCCAGGAAACCCACCTGTTTGATGGCTCTATCCGAGACAATCTGCTGATTGCTTTGCCTGAGTCCGAGGTTGAAGCTGCAAATGTTGCAGGCAATGGGGAAGTGGGTGCCAAGACCGTTGATTCCCGACAGCAGCGGTTGGCGGCGCAATCGGCAGAGGGCGATGCCGTTCAGATTGCAACATCTGACGGTCTCGACGCTCGTTTGCGTCAGGCTCTCGCCAAGGCCTCCGTGCTTGATCTCATTGATTCCTTGCCCGATGGCCTTGATACTCAGGTAGGCGAGCTGGGCGACCGTCTATCCGAAGGTGAACGCCAGCGTATCGGTTTGGCTCGTGTGTTCCTGCGCAATGCTGATCTGGTGCTTTTCGACGAGCCGACCAGCCGTTTGGATGCTTTGAATGAGGCTATTATTCTACGTTCCATTCACGCTATGGCCGTGGGTGAACAGCATGCAGACAAGGAGCGTGGCGCGGCTGTGGTGCTGGTCTCCCACCGCGAATCCGCCATGCGCATTGCTGATGCGGTACTCAATCTGTAACTGCCTGTAACTACGCGGGAATCACATCGCATTGCGTTACGTTACCGCGTTGCATTGCGGTTCCTCGCGGGTGGCGGCGATGCCATCTCCGGTTGTCATTGCGTTGCTGCGTTTGTGTTGCGATATGTGATGCGGCAACGCAGTAATGCGGCAATGCAATGTGATGTGGCAACGTGGCAACGTAGCAATGCAATAACGCGGCAACATGGCAACATGGCAATGCAGTAACGCAACGCAGCATTCACGCCTTGATCAAAGCGCCGATGACGAGCGCCTTCCGCAGCCCCGGGCGGAACAGGTCGTGAAATTCATGCGACATTTCGGTTTCGAGTTTGACCGATGCATGGATGTCGTCAGTGCGAAGGCGTGCCTGTTCGGTGCCGATGATGTAGTTGATGACATTGGTCAGGAAGATGCCGCATACCGCGAGGAGCTGATAGGGAAAGGCAGGCAGACCGCGGATATTGGTCGGCGCTTAAGGCCAGACCGAACGTATATTTGCCTGATCCGTGAGTACGTATGGTTGTTCCCAAGGGATTGCGCTGCTTGGAAGCAGCTTGAAACAGGCCCGCCATGTGCTCTTCCTCTCAATACAGCTATGGGGGTGCCTGTTCATACTGGTCAGATTCTTGTCATATGGCGTTGAATATCTACAAATGTGGGCATTAGTGAGGCGGCTGAGTGGTGGAATCGCGCCGTGGTGTGTGGTGTTGGAGACTCACGAGCATGCTACGCGTTATTTGGTGGTGTGCTGAGAGTCGGGACCTACTCACGTTGGGGGAGGGGATGAAGAGCCTCTGAGATGAGTCGCTGTTCGACTGGAGATTTGCTCACGTGGAAAGCGTGGAAAAGGTGAAAAACAGGCGTGTTGGGTGATTTTGACAAATTGGTACACAGGTGTATCATCTTAGGTATTGGTACACGGGTGTACCAAAGAAAACACCCCAAGGAAAGGTGGCCAGAGGAGACTTCGCAAGCGGCCAAACGAATTGAAATCCAACGCAGCAGTCGATTCGTTTTTGGCAATCGGAAGGCAGCCAAAGACAGCCGGAAGATAACCGAGAAGTAACCGGACGAAAACCGGAAGCCAGTCGGAAGAAAGCCAACCACCCGCAAGCCAACTCCAATGGTCCAGGAGGAGATAACATGCGCAACACCAAGAAGGTCATCGCGGCAACGGCAGCCGTGGCCACGCTCGTCGGTCTCGCCGCCTGCGGCAGCAGCAACGACAACAGCGTCAACAAGGGTGACGCCGACAAGGCCGAACTCGTGTTCTGGGGCTGGGATTCCGGCAACTCGATGAAGGAAATCCTCGCTGACTTCGAGAAGGCCAACCCCGGCATCACCGTCAAGTTCAACAACACCGGCACCGCCGAGAAGACCTCCACCGCGCTCTCCAACGCCATCGCCGCCGGCAATGGCGCCCCGGATGTCGTGATGCTCGAAGATCCGACCGTCACCCAGTTCGCCGTCACCGATGGCCTCGTGGATCTGAGCCGGTTCGGTGCCGACAAGCTCGCCGACGACTTCGCCGCCGGCCCGTGGAACAAGCTCCAGTACAACAACAAGCCGTACGCTCTGCCGATTGATTCCGGCCCTGAAATGTTCTTCTACAACAAGGCAGTGTTCGACAAGGCCGGCGTGGACGGCGAGTCCATCAAGACTTGGGACGACTACTACGAGGCCGCCAAGAAGATTCGCGCCATCGGCTCCTACATCACCAACCTTGCCGGCACGTCCAACGACTACCAGCCCTTCACCGCCCAGATCTGGCAGGCCGGCGCCCAGCCGTGGAAGGTCGATGGCGAGAACATCACTATCAACATGACCAAGGACGAGGGCATGCAGCGCTATATCCAATTCGTCCAGAAGCTCATCGACGAAGACCTCGTGGACACCAAGACCCCGAACTGGTCCGATGATTGGAACCGCGAGCTCAACGATGGCACCCTCGCCTCCCTGACCATCGGCGCTTGGATGCCGATCAACCTCATGACCGGTGCCCCCGATCAGGCCGGCAACTGGCGCGTCGCCCAGCTGCCACAGTGGGAGGACGGCAAGGAAGTCTCCGCCGAAGACGGTGGCTCCGCACTTGCCGTCACCTCGCAGTCCAAGAACCAGGCCGCTGCCTACAAGCTCGTTGAGTACATGACTCATGGCGAGGGCGCTCAGACCATGGCCGACACCGGTACCTTCCCGTCCCTGAAGAAGATCCTGAAGTCCGACTCCTTCACCGACCCGACCACCGGGTCCAACAAGAAGACCAACGACTACTTCGGCGGTCAGAACGTCAACGAAGTCCTTTCCGCCGCGGCTCAGCGCCCGACCGAGAAGTTCCAGTACCTGCCGTACAACCCGTACGCCCAGACCACTTACGGCGACGAAGTCTCCAAGGCCTACTCCGGCGACATCACCCTGGAGGAAGCACTCCAGAACTACGCCAAGAAGCTGGCCGAGCAAGGCAAGCAGCAGGGCTACAACGTCACCGTCAAGTGACACAATCCGGTCTATTGCCGGTACATCCGGCACTGACCAACAATCAAAACCTGCGGCTAGGCCACTCTCCTTCCGCCTAGCCGCCCGATCTCCCACAGCGGGGATGCTCCCCAGTGTCCCCGCTTTCCCATGCCCTCACCTGACGTGACCGCTCCAATCGAGCGACCCCCCTGATAGCGGGCGCAGCACAGCAATCCGTATCCCAAGAAAGCAATCGATTATGTCCGATCAAACAATGGCCGCAGCCTCGCAGCCAACGGTGGGAATCCTGCCTGAGGAGGCGGATCTGCACACAGCCGATGCCCGCGTCAACAAGCATAAGGCCGATTGGCGTGGATGGAAGTTCATGTGGCCGTTCACGGTGGTGTTCGTGTTCGTGTTCATTATTCCGATCGTGTACGCCGTTTACATCAGCTTCTTCAAGAAGCAGATGATCGGCGGCACGAGGTTCGTCGGGGTCGAGAACT
>CXQV01000085.1_pt1 | contig 35615 bp, 27 predicted proteins | sample 591861 | NCBI WGS metagenome assembly CXQV01 (sample SAMEA3491304, study PRJEB9169) | human gut metagenome | biome: ENVO:mammalia-associated habitat; material: ENVO:feces | place: Bangladesh | collected 2010-04-07 | reverse complement strand
GCTTTTCCGCTTGGTTCCGCCGATTCCGGGGGACGGCTTGCGCCGGTATGCGTGGTATGCGTGCCTCATAAGGGAAAACCCCATAAAAAGGAGTAACTCGGAAAACAGATGCATACAATGCATACCTTCCATTATCCTTCTTCCAATCCCTTGTATTCCAAGGGTTTTCGGCACCTCGAAGGTATGCATCAGGTGATGCATACCGCACGCATACCGATGCATACCCTCGGGTTTTTCTCCAATACTGGTAAAAAAACGGGCTTGTTTTCTCCGGTATTGGAGATTCTCGTCTCCGATGCCGGAGAAAACCGGGTCGCGCATCCACGCCTCCTGACCCGGGCCGCGCATAGACTGGGGGCCATGAAGAAGAGAACCCCGATCGCCGTCATCCTCGCCGCCTGCCTGCTCCTGACCGCCGGATGCGGCCCCGCGAAACAGGAGGCGCCCGCGGACAAGGGCGGGGCGGCCGCGTCGCAGGCCTCGAAGCCCGCCGTATCGGCCGCAGACCTGAAAACGGCCACGGACTTCGAGACCGGCATCCGCACCTGGGGATTGGACCCGGACACCGACCTGAAAGGGCTCGCCCGGAAGGACGCGAAGGACGCGATCGCCGCGCTGCGCATGCAGAGGATCGGCGCGAACCCGGCCGCCGGCCTCATGTCGTTCACGCCGGACGCGAAGACGGGCCCGGAGGCCCCGAACCCGTCATGCCCCTTCTACGAGGAGATCCGCGAACAGACCGGCTCCGACATCAACGGCTGGCAGGTGTACTGCAAGAGCGGCCTGAAGGCCGGCGACTGGCTCATGGGCCAGGAGTGGGGGATGGGCGCGAAATGGGCGTCCGGGCCGACCGCCGTCCCCTCCGGGGACAAGGTCAGGGTGACCGGCACGGTGCGCGCCATCCTCGTGCAGGGCAACACGAGGGGACGCGACGACAGGGTCGCATCCTGGGGCTGGTACGCGGTCACGCCCGCCGTCAAGGAATGGAAGGTCGACGACCTGCTGTCCATCCGCGACGGGAAGGTGTCCGGGATCGAGCATCGGACGGACGACCCGTGGTGGACGGATCCGTGGCTGACGGAATGGACGAAGGACATCGCCTCCGGGTTCGACGGGGCGACGCGCACCGCGATCCCCGTGAAGGGCATGCCCTCGTTCGACGGGCAGGGGTATCCGGACGTGGACGCTCTCTACGAACCCGAATCCGAGGGCGAGGACGGGACCGACTGGAGCATGTGGTCGGACCTGCCCGGCCAGGGGCCGTCCGACGAGGACAACAAGCAGCTCATGGACATCTGCATCGCCAAGTACGGCGACCAATGCCCGCTGCTGTCGCCCGGCCAGCAGCCCTGATTCGCCTCACCGACTCCACGAGGGGCGGCGGAAGAACACCCGCCGTCCCATGAACTCGGACTGGTCGACCCAGCGCGTGTTGTACTCGTTCCAATGGCCCTCGATCCCGTCGCTGCTCCAGTTGCCCTCGGATATGAAGATCCGCCAGCCGGAACCCGATTTCTCGACCTTCTCGACGACGGCCACATGGTTGAGCCTCACGAAGCTGACCCCGTCGCCGGGCCTGGGGCTGGCGGACACCTCCCAGCCGGGCGCGTTCGCCGCGTTGCCGGCGATCTGGTCGCCGTTGCCGGACACCCATGTCCAGCCGCCCCCGTGGATCATGGCGAGCCTGTTCCACGCGTACCAGACGCACTGGTATCCGGCGAAATTGTACGTGTAGAAGTTGCGTGTGGAGCCGCCGGTGCCCTGCAGGCCGTCCCCGTCATGGCAGATGCCGCCCCACGAGCACATCCAGCCGAAATCATGCCGGTCGGCGGGCGCGCCGCCCACGCTCCCGTACCGCGCGTCCCCGCCCGCATCCGTCGCGTCCGCGCATCCGTCGGCCGCGGGGACGACCGATCCGGCGGCGCCCTTGATGTCGGCGAGCCATGCGGTCGCATGGTCCTTCCGGCCGGTGATGTCCGTGTCGGCGCTCACCTCGAAGATCTCGTGGAACACGGCGGCCGCGTCCCGTTCGTTCGCGGCGGACCTCATCCCGTCGTACGCCCTCCGGTAGGGGCCGGCCAGATCGTCGACGAGCTTCTGCGCCTGCACCCTCCCGTCATACCAGTTGCCGCCCACGCTTTCCGCGTAGTCGACGAGGGAGGCGCCGCGGCCTCCCGTCCATTGGGCGACGCCGAGCCCGCGCCGGGCCAGCGCGTACGCCCTGGCCCCGGCGTTGTCCGCGTCATCGCGCGCATGCCCTTCGGTGATCCTGAACGTCACCCCGGATTCCTGCTGGAAGTTGCCGAACATGCCGGCGATCATCTCATCGCTGAATTCGAGCCCCTTCAGGTCGATGCCGTCGCCGCCGCGCAGCCATGACAGGAGCCGGGCGGCGTCCTGGTTGCCGCGCATGGCGGACGCGTCCACCGTCGTGCCGGCGGAGGGCGTGCAGTCCGCGGCGGGCGGGTCGGAGCCCATGGTGGTGGTGCCGACCCCGCCGACGAGCAGCGTGGACAGCATCATGGAGACGACGAGCAGCCCGGCGAGGGCGGGCAGGACGAGCGTGGCGGCGTGTTTCATATCCGTCGGGCTATGCGTGACGCATACGATGCCCTATGATTCCGAAAACCGGCAATGTGCTTGAAAGCCTGCTCTCCGATCGGACCGCCCGCGTGATGGGCGGCCTGGCCGCGTGGATGCGGGGCCGCGAACCGTTCGAGACGGGCGCCGTGCGGCGCGCCCTCCATGCGCTCGCCGCGACGGGCGTCGAACCCGCCGCGGCGGATCCGCTGCCCCCGTCGGAGGCGGCGTCCCTGCTGCTCGACATCCATGCGCGGGCGGTCGCGGGGCACGTGTTCACGCTCGCGCATGCGGCGAACATGGCGGCCGCGGAGCTCACGGAGGCGGGCCGTTGAGGCGGCGGGAGGCGCGCATGTGGCCGGGCGTGACGGTCGCCGTGATCCTCGCCCTGCTCGCGTTCATCATCAGCTTCGACGCGCTGCGCGCCGTGGGGCTGGCCTGCGGGATCAACGGGTCCCTGGCGTGGATGTTCCCGATTATCATCGACGGTTCCACGCTGGCGTTCACGTGGGCGGCGTGGGCGTTCAAGACGCGCCGCCTGTCGACCGTGTACCCGTGGCTGATGCTCGTCCTGTTCAGCGTCATCAGCCTCATCGGGAACGCCCTGCACGCGCATCCGGTCATGGTGAACGGCCTGCTCCTGCCCGTCTGGGTGCCGCCGGTCATCATGACCGTGCCGCCGGTCGCGCTGCTCGCCACCACGCACATGATCGTGCTGGCCGCGGGCCGCAGCTTCGACAACGACGACATGGAATGGGAGTCCGATCACGCGACGCCGGCGACCCCGTCCGCGATCATGCCGGAAACGCCCCCGGACGCCCTTGCGGCGGACGCTCCGGCTCCCGCGCCGGGGCCGGTGGAGGCGCCGGTTCCGGAAACCGCGACGGTCGGGGAGGAGCCCGCGGGACCGCCCGTGCCGGACCCGCCCGCCATCGCCCCGGGACCCGAACCGGAGAATGGCGAAACGTCCGATCCGGCGGGTGATGCGGAGCCGCTGGCGCGCCGCTGGGCGCGCCGCATGGACGGCAGCGAGGGAACGCTGGAGGACATCCTCCTCGGCGATCACGCGGCCGGCTGATCCTGTCCGGATACGCTTCGGCCCCGGCATCCGACCCCTTGGGAGGGGGATGCCGGGGCCGAAGCGCGTGTTCTTCCGTCAGCCGCGCAGCAGACGCTCCAGCTGGGCCTCGGCCACCGCCGCGTTCACGTAGCCGTGTGTATGGAAGTGCCTCGGATCGTGGCAGCCGATCGTCCATGAGATGCGGCCGGTCGCGTCATCCGCGTGGCGGCGCGCCTCCATCGGCTGCCCGCAGTACGGGCAATACCAGTTCCGTTCCATGGGTTTCCCCTTCCAATGCCTGTGTTCGATGCGGACGTATCAGACGAGCCTCCCGATCAGGCCGATGGCGACGATCAGCAGAACCCAGACGACGGCGATGCCGACCGTCCAACGGTTCAGGTTCCGTTCCGCGACCCCGGACGTGCCCGCGTTCGCGGTGAGCCCCCCGCCGAACATGTCGGACAGGCCGCCGCCCTTCCCCCGGTGCAGGAGGATCAGGAGCGACAGCAGGACGCTCAATACGGCCACGATGGCCTTCAAGACGATGATGAGAACGGACAAACCATTCCCCTTTCCCGGCCTCAGCCGAACACGAGCAGGACGAGCCCGCCCAACCCCAGGTCCATGCCCGTGACCATGAGCATGAGCGTCAGGACGAACACGGACACGCCGGCCGTCCAGCCGGCCAGGTCACGCCCCGTGGGCGTGACCGTCTTGCGCAGCTCGTCGGCCGTCTGGCGCACGAACCGTCCCACCATGAGGAAAACGTTCACGAAATGCTCCTTCCATGAAGAAAACGGTCCGGCCCGGAAGACATCATCATCCGGGCCGGACCGGCATCTATGCGCGGCCCTAGCGGACCGGCATCACCAGCTGTTCGACGGAACCGTCCTCCTGATGGAACAGGACGGGTTTCATATCCATGTTCTTCACGATCGTCACCCGCTCCGCGTCCATGCCGGCGAGCACGGTCAGCAGATAATCGGCGTTCAGCTTCACATGGATGTCGCCCGACACCTGCGCCTCCAGGAGGCGCACGCCCTGCGAATCCGCATCCTGCCCGTCGCCCGCGTACCGGACGCGCAGCATCCCGTCATGCGAGTCGAGGATCAGCGGGATGATGCCCATGCGCGAGTCGAAGCACACGCTCTTGAGCATGCGCGCCGCATCCATCAGGGCGCGCCGGTCCACGTCGGCCGTGCCCGCCGGTTCCGGCAGCACGGCGAACAGGCCGTCCACGCGTTCCGGATACCGGCCGTCCGTCAGCACGATCGCATCCGTGAACCCGTCCGTCTCCACGACCATCATGCGGTCCGTGAACCCGATGGCCGTCACGGACCGCATGTTGCGTTTCACCCATTCCGCGTCCGCCAGCCATTCCCCGTCCGGCATTCCGGCGACGGGAATGCTCCGACGGCCGGCCATGTACCGGTTCGTCGCGGTCGCGGCCAGCACGCCGTCCCGGCCGGTGAACCGGACGGAGGCGAGGACCGGCTGGTCGCGCGTGCCCCCCGCCTCGCCGACGACGCTGCCGCACAGGGCGGCGTACGCCCCCGTATCCACGGGCAGCATCGATTCGGGGGCGGCCGGTTCGACGGGACGCTCCCCGTCCTCGGAGACCCTCATGCGCAGGGACGCCTCCCCGCCCCTCAGCGTGAGATAGCCGTCGCCCGTCTCCACGCCGATCTCGCCGGCCGGCATCGCGTTCGCCAGGGCGTTCAGCCACAGGCCGGACACGACCGTCGAACCCCCCTCCAACACGGTGGCGGCGATGCGGCCGTGCGACCATTGGCTGTCGCCGGCCGCGCCGATCGCGAGCATGCCATCCGACGCGTCCAACGCCACGTGCGGGTTGTCGCGTTCCAGGACGCGCGCCGCGTGCGCGACCATGTTCGCCAGTTCCCTGGCATCGACCAGAACCCTCATCCGAGAATCCTTCCTTTCCAAAAAACATCCGGATACTTGCATGCGCGCGTATGCGTCACGCGCCCGCCCTACACGCCGGCGCCCCCGTCGAAGTGCGGCACGTCGAGGATCATGGGAGGCAGCCCCGCCATGGCCGGCGCGGGGCCGACCGTGCGGATGAGGATCGTGTGCCGGGGCAGCCCCCTGACGGTCGCCGCGTCCGAACCGACCGCATCCGCGGCCGGGCCGGCCGTCAGATCCGCCCTCAGCACGAACGTGCCGACCGTCATCAGGCTGGTGACGGAGGCGAGAAGCTCGCCTTCCAATTGGAGCGGGTTCTGCGTGCCGGCCGCCAGCTCCACCCCGTAGGCGCGCCCCTTCTCCCGCAGCCAGGAGAGGATGTCCGCGTTACCGCCGGCCCCCTCCTCGTCCGCGCCCAGCACGTCGGTCAGCTCATCCACGGTGACCCGCATCCGCCGGCCCGTGTTCTGCCAGCCGGCGCAGGAGGCGACGATCTCGTCCTTCAGGCCGCGGAACAGGAGCGCTCCCACGAGCCGTCGCGTCCCGTCCGGCAGATCCGCATGACGCCCATCCGCGCCCGCATGCAATGCGGCGCCCAGGTTGACGACGATCCGCGCATCCGCGTGCCCGTCCGACCGGCCGATGATCGACGCCCACGTGAAACGCGGGCGGGACGGCGCGAACAGGCGGGGGGCGGACGCCAGCAGATCCATCTTGTTCATCGGGGCCCTCAGCAGGGCGGCGAGCTCGCCGTCCCGGATCTTCGGCGTCCCCGAATCGTTCGCGCCGCCATGCAGACGTTCCATGAGCGCGCGCATCGTCTCGGAGCCGGCCGCATCCACGGTGGCCGTGCCGAGGGCGCGCGCATCCCTGATCCCATCACGGCCCAGAAGCCGCGCCGCATACGACGCCCAGTCGGCGGGCGGCTCCACGCCGCGGCTCGCGCACGATCTCGCCAGGCCGGCCGTCTTCAGGCCCGTCAGGGCGGCGAGCGTCGCATCCCGCAGCTGGAACCTGGACTGGGGGCCGACCTGCCGGGAGCCCAGTGCGGCCTGCATCAGGTTCGCGAACCGTTCCGCCCGCTCCCCATCCGACCCGGCGCCCAGCAGGTCGATCATGGGCGTCGCCGGATCGTTCACGTCGATGACCCTGACCCCGGGGATGAGGCGCGTGAGGATCGGGATCGAGTCCACGCCCTTCGACTCCACGCATACGAGCACGTCCCCCCTGCGGTGGTGGGCGGCATCCCAGCCGATGAGCCCGTGCATCATGTTGCTTTTCCCTCCGCCCGGCTCGCCCATGAGGAACACGCCCCCGTACAACGCGTCCGCGCTCATGCGGACCGTCCGCCGTTCCGCGTCCACGCCGAGGATCGGGCCCCCGCACCCGTCCAACGCGTCCGGCATGACGGTCAGGGCGCTCACGCTCGCCGTCCGCCTCGCCGGCGGCATCGCGATCGCGGCGAGCGCCCCGCACGGGAGCGGCAGCGTGGACCGTTGGAACGCGTACCCGTGGACGCGCCGTTTGGACGCCTCGTTCTGATCGTCGCCCGCGCCCCTCGTCTTCAGGTCGCTGGAACGTGCCCGCCGCATGCGCGCCCACGGGATCCACCGGTGGCGGGGCCGCTGGTCCACGTCGTTCACGGACGCGTGCTTCAGCACGTACCGGGCAAGGGATCCGAGGACGGCGGGCAGCCAGCCCAACGGGAGCAGCGCCGCCCACAACGGGGCGTCGGCCCACAGAAACGCGGGCGGCAGCAGCAGCGCCTCCAATCCGACGGCCGCGGCGAGCAGGCCGAGCCCGGGACGGCTCACATGGCTGGACAGGCCGGGCACCAAACCCAGGTTCAACGCGTTCGCCGCCTTCTTCGCCTCGTCCATCGCCGTACGCGAATCCGGGGCGCCCGCCATGACGCGCACCGCGCCCAGACCCTCGCCCCTGAGTTTCGACGTGTCCGCCTGCATGTTGTACTCGTCGCCCAGCCAATCCGTCAGGCGCGCCGACTCGATCCAGCCGAGCCGGCGCACGTTCAGCACGAGCACCGTATCCTCGCCCGGCTCCACGCGCGGCCGCTCGTAGGCCGGCCTGTCGTCGCGCGCCGTGCGGGCCAGCCCCGCGCTGATCGGGACGAACGCGTGCGCCCACACGCGCGGGCCCGTCAGGCATTCCGGCTCGTCGCAGGGGCGGATCGTCGCGGCGGCCGCCTGCGCGACGCGTTTCGCCGCATCCGCCCCGTGCCGGCCTTTCACCTCCAGCCAGCGGCGGTCCCCGGCGACCACCAGGCGGCACCCCTCGTCATGGCGCCACCAGTCCAGCCAGCCCGGCCTGGACGACAGGCCGATCGCGTCGGCCGCGCTCTTCGCGCCCTTCTGGAACAGGGCGTCATCCGCATCATCATCCGCCCTGGGGGCGGGAACAAGCTCATACCACATGCGCGGACCCTATGCCAGGGGCCCGTGACGCATACGCGGACACGGGAACACCGGCAAAGGCTAAGGAGCGTGGACAAGGGCAATGGGAGAATGGAAGCCCGCGGAACGACTGTCGGACGACGAGGAGGCGAGAGCCGAACTCGACAGACGGGTGAAGGCCATCAGATGGACGGACAGGGCGATCGAGTTCGGCAGCCCCGAACGGCTGAAGGTCGCCGGATGGCTCAACGGCACCGACCTCGTGTACGGGGAGATGCGGCGCCTCTACCCGGTCGAGGAGCAGCGGCAGACCATGACCCGATGGGTGCTGGGACGGGTCAGCGAGAAGATCACCGGCATTCCCATCGACTCGAAGTCAAGCCAATGGAACTGGAACGGACTGTGGGATCCGAACGAACCCACCAGCTTCTGCGGATGGGCGCGCAGGGTCAGCATCCCGCTCGCCCAATGGAACGCGAAACGCGTGCTGAAAAGCCGGACCGTGGCCGCCAGCGTCCTCGAGGACGAGGACGGGCACAATCCCGCGTACGACGACGCGGACAGCAGGAACGCGCTCCAACAGCCCGGCGGAGGGCTCGACGTGTTCGACCGGCATCCCGACCTTCGCGTGCCCAGGCCCGTCGGCAAGATCAGGGAGGATCTGATGCGCGCCGCCACCAACGGGGTCGCCATGGACGCGATCCGGCTCGCACGCGAACAGGGGGCCTGGCATCCCAGCCTCGACGGATTGGACGACGGGCTCGTCGCCGCGCTCCTCCTCGCCCCCATACCCATGAGCCTCGCGCCCATGATGGAACGGTTCGACGCGGATCCCGCCATGCGTGACGCGATCCGCCTCTACTGGCCCACCCAGACCAGCAAACGGCGCGTCTACCAGCCCGACCTGCAGAGAGCGGTCGCCAAAGCGGCCGCCATGCGCGGCGTACGCGAATGGGAGATCCTACTCGACCTTGGCACCATGGCCGCCCGGCTCGCCGTCGGCTGACCCGGAACGCGTCCGCCGGAACGGGTCCGGCCCCGACAGCAGGAACGCATGCCGGCCGCGCGCATCCCTCATGTCCAGGCTGATGGCGAGCAGCCAGGACGCGAGCCGCATCCCATCCGTCCGCCCGTCCAACAGCCAGGCGAGCGTCAGCGATCCGGCACGCGAACCCGCCGCCCCGCACCATTCCGCCGTCAGCCCGGCATGCCGCTTGCAGGTGGCCGTCCGATTGTCGAACGCCGCCTGTTCGACCCGCCAGACATGCAGCCGCATGAGCGCCGGCTCGCGCAGCGCCTCCTCCAGCAATCCGGCCAGGGCGCGGTCGAACTCGCCGCGCTCCGCACGCGCACGCACGCGCACCAGCGCGGCCGCACGCTTCTCCCTCGCGATCCGGGCGGCCTCCACGCCGGTCAACGGGTCCAGGGCCATACGCGTCCGCCCCCCTCCGGCCTCCACCGTTTCTCGTCGGCGCCCGCCCAGACGGCGCATCGGACAAGCCACTCCGGTTCCATGCCCTTCGGCCAGCCGCACGCCCTCCGTTTCGGATCGAGCAGGGCGGCGGATCGCGCATCCCACAGATCCTCGCCCCCATAGGAGGCGAGCCCCGACAGCATGCGCCTCCACCGGCCCGCCCCGCCGGCCCTCATGCCGGGCGCGACCACGGGGATGGCGAGCGTCGCATCCGCGCGGCCGATCGCGTCCAACGCGGCCAGGCCGTCATCCAATTGGCTGCCCGTCGAACCGATGCGGAATATGATGCGCGCCCCCGCCTCCTCGACCATGGGGCGCATCAGCCCGCCCGCGAACGAGGACGCGTCATCCCACAGGCGTCCGTCGATCCTGTCCGAGTCGACGACGATCATCCGGCACATGGAACGCAGTCCGATGATCGCCTCCATGTAATCCCGGTTCGCGTCCCGGGACTGCGGGTCCGCGGGCCCGGCGAGCAGGGCGAACGCGCCGCCCGTGTCCCTGGGCTTCACCAGAGCGGCCTGCAGGCCGTCGACCATCGCGTACTCCAGGGCCTTCGAATCGGGGATGCGCAGGTAGGAGCGTTGCGACTGCTGGCCCGGGTTGCCGTCGACCAATCCCGTCCGGTAGCCGTGCAGTCCGAGCGTGTGGGCGAGCATGCGCGCCGTGGCGCTTTTCCCGATGCCCCCCGATCCGCCGGTCACGAACGTGATTTTCGCCTTTTCAGTCATGCGCCGCGCCTATGCGGGCGTTGTTCCCCGTTTTTCGCGGGGGAAAGCGTTTCGACCCCTTGATGATGGCTGGTTTTATGTCGGTTGTTCGTGTGTTCCGTCTGCTTGCGTGTTTCGTTCGTGTGGTCTGTTTTCTTTGGTTGTGTTTCGTTCGTGTGTTCCGTTTCGTGTGTCTGGTCTGGTTCGTTTGCTTCGTTTCGAGTGTCCGTGTGCTGTGTTCGGGTTGTCCGTTTTGTCTGTCCGTGGATCGTGTTCGGGTGTTTTTCCGTCTGGCTGCTGTTTGTCCGATCTTTTTTTCGCGTGGTCGTCTTCGTTTGCTCCGTCCGTTCCTCCGTGTTCTCTTTTCTCTGTCTTCCTTTTTTCGGCGTCCCCTTTTTTTGTTTCCGGCCGGCTGGCGCCGTGCGGCCGGGCCGCCCGCGTGGCGTGCGGCGTGTCGTCTCGACGCCCCGCGGTTGGATGGTTCGCGCATAGGGTTCGCCCGACATTGGAACTGGATGAAAGGATGGTTGTCATGGCCTTCTACGATTCGAACGATTCGGACGGTTCGGGCTTCGACCCGGCCCCCTGGCAGCAGGCCCCGGCCGATCCGCGGCCGGAGACGGAGCCGCGGCCGGAAGCCGAAGAACGATCCGAAGCCGCGGCGGGGGATGTGGGACACGGGCCGGCCAAGGCGAAGGCGCGGCCGCGCAGGCCGAGGCCCGCGTTCGCGTGGACCGCGGACCGGGTGCGCCAGGTGCGCGACGCGTTGGACGGGTTGAAGGATGAGCGGACGCGCGGCGTGGTCGCCGCGATCTCGGATGCGGATGCGGCGGACACGGATCGTCTGGCGCTCGCCCTGCTGAAGGGCGGCCTGGCCGGCCCGGTGGGACTGGTGCTCGCCTGGCATGACGAAACGGATCCCCTGCGCCGCGCGATCGGCATCGGCTCCATGCTGGAGAAGGATGCGGGCCTGGTGCGGCGTGCGGCCAGGGTGATGCTGGTCCTCGACCCGGGTTTGGAGGGGACGGTCAGGCCGTCGGGGTCGAATGCGACGGATCTGCAGTACGCGTTGGCGTCGGCCGCGCCGGATCTTGACGTGTCGCCGATCCGCGGGCTGGCGTGATGCGCATGGTCAGGCCGAACACGTTGACCGTCGAGCAGACGGCGCGCCTGCTGCATGTGCCGGAGTCGTTCCTTCCGCGCCTGTACGAGCGGCGCCTGTTCCCCGCCCCGGATGCGGATGGGTGTTTCGACGCGGGGCGGGTGCGTGTCGCGTTGCGGCGTCTGCCGTGGCTGCGCGAGCTGGGCGTTCCCCTGTGCGAACGGGAGCTGGCGGGCATCGATCCCAGGCTGAGGATCCCCCCGTACCGGGGGTTCACGTGGTCGCAGCGCCGTTACTGCCGGCTGTGGCAGTGCCTGGATGCGGCGTGGGCGCCGGCCGCCTGACGTTCGGCGCCGGTCTTCTTCGGGGCTTCCCTCCGTCCCGTCATGGTCTTCGGATCGTGACGGGACGGAGGGAAGCCCCGTTCTGCATTGCCGCGGACGCATACGCGCGCGTATGAGCGAACCGTTGATGATCTTCGATGAGCGTATGGGGACGGCCCGCGTGGACATGCCTTGTCCCCGGCACGCGTCCTTCTCCTCGTTGGATGCGTGGATGCAGTGTCCGGGCCGTTGGGCGGCGTCAAGGCTCATGCCGAAGCCGCGCGAGTGGGGCAGTCCGCTCGTCCTGGGCGGCATCGCGCACGCCGCGTTGGAGTCGGCGTGCGCCGCCCCGGATGTTTTGACGCCGGACTGGCTCGCGTTGTGCCGCAGGGGCATCGACGTGGAGTACGCGCGCTGGCGGGAGCGCGGCTGGGGCGACGAGCCGATCCCCGCGGATGCGATGCTGCCGGATGGGCGGGTCGCGACGCGTGATGATTGGGCGCGTCTGGCCGCGGGCAAGCTGTCGGGGTTCGCGCTCACGGACGCGTTGGGACGTCCGCCGTCCCCGGCCGCCTTGGAGCAGGAGCTGCATGTGGACGTGGACGGGATCCCGCTGACCGGCAGCGTCGACTACCGTGACCTGGATGGGACGGTCGTGGATTGGAAGACGGGCCGCGTGCCGTCCCGCAGGGATGGGTGGGAACGGCATGCGGACCAGTTGCGCGCCTACAGGCTGATGCTTGAGGAATCGGGCGTGTGCGAGGTGCGTGCGGCGCGCGACGTGTACGTGGAGCATCGCGCGTGGAGGGAGGCCGACCTGTCGGATGCGGCGTGCACGGACACATTGTCCCGCTTCCATCGTGCGTGGGACGGGATGACGCGCGCCACCGGAAAGGATGGGGACGGGATCTTTCCGTTGGTCCCGTCCGGCTTGTGCGCGTGGTGTCCGGTGGCGGCCGCCTGCCCTCTGGCGCGCATCATCCCCGCGGGCCGCATGGAGGCGGCGAGGAGCGTGCGTGCGGACGATCCGCGTATCGGGTTCGTGCGGACGCATACGACGGGAAACGCCCCGGTTGGCGGGGATGGGGACAAGGAGTCGAGGATGAGCGATGGGATCGACCTGCTCGCGCTGATAGGAGACGCGACGCCGGCCGCGAAGCCGAAGGGGCCGGCCGGCGCGCCGGGGCCGAAGTATCCGGATCCGTGGGAGACGCCTCAGGGGCGCGCGACGCTCGACAAGTGGGGCGTCGGCGGCAAGGCGGAGACGAAGCCCGCGGAGGGTCCGGCCGACCCGTGGGCGTCTCCCGCGTCCCCCGCGGCGGATGATCCGTGGAACCCGAAGCCGAAGACGGGGGGAAAGCCCGGACCCGCGGCCGTGTCGGGACCGGGGGGCGGAATGGCGGATCGTCCGGATGGTTTTCTGCTGGGCGAACGCCGACCCTACGATCCCACGTTGGATGGCACGCATGTGAACGTCGCCGGATACGGGTTCGCCCAGCTGAACATGACGTTCGCGCATGCGGCCGTGCTCGCCGACGGGCATGACGACCGCATCCGCCCGCTCGCCATGGCGATGCTGAAATCCCAGTGGGCGATCGCGCGCAGCGCGTTCGGCCCGATTGTGCCCGACGTGCCCGGGCTGGCCGACGGCAGGCCGGAGCCGCGCGCCCTGTTCAAATGGCTGGACTCCACGTTGTGCCGCGACGCGGACCGCGTGCTGCGCATGCAGCTGGACAACGATCCGCTGCTGGGGCCCGGCGAATCGGATACGCTGGAGGCGCGCCTGCAACGGGTTTCGGATGCGGCGCATGCGGCGGGCGTCGCCCTGTCCGGCGTGATCGGGGTGCTGAAACGCGCATAAGGGATGGTTGCGGGGACGCATGCCGTCCCGTGACATAATCGGAGAAGAACACTGGAAAGGATTGGAGCGGTTATGGTGCGAACCAGCATGGATGGCGGCGTGGAGTACGCGATCCGCCGCAAGGAGGATGGCGCGTGGCTGTACGACGGCGACATGGACGGCACGGACGTCGCATGGGAGCCGGATGCGGGCAACGCGACATGGTGTCCGACGAAGGATGACGCGATCCGTGTCGCCGACATCAACCGTCTCACCGACGATCTGGGCGAGCTCGACGGCGCGTACGGCGTGTGGGAGCGCGACTGGATCGACGAGGAGGACATGGACGAGGATTACGAGGAGCCGCAGCCGCGGCCCAGCAAGTAACCCCCTGTCCGGGAACGGACGGACCCCATGCCCGATCGTCGCTTGAGGATGATCGGGCATGGGGTCCGTCCGTTTTTTCATCCGGCTGTCATGCGGCGTCCCCGTAGGGGATGGGGCCGTCCGGGTGGGCCGCCCTGTACTCCTCCACCTCGCTGCTCGGGATCTGGTAGACGGCGTGCACGAACGAACGCATTTCGGTGAGCCTCCTCGGCTTCGCATCCTCCATGAGGCCCGTCTGCTTGTTGCGCCGGCGGCGCGTGAACTGGGTGTGGGCGCGGCGCGGATCGCCCGCGTCCATGCTGAGGAACGCGACGGCCGCCTCCCGGCTCATGCATTTGCGGTAGGCGAGCATGCGCGCCGCATTGCCCTGCCCGCCCCTCCGGTTGGAATACGCTTCGAGCAGGCGGGCGCCGGGCGCGTCCGTGTGCCTCTGGCCGATCAGTCCGATTTCGAAGTTCACGTCATCCCACCTGTCGTCCGGATTCGCGTTCCCGTAGCACAGGTTCCAGAACGCCCTGGCCTGCACGGCGGGATCGTCCATCCGGTCGAACACGTGCTGCATGCGGTCGCATTCCGTCGCGGTGGGCACGCCGTCGGTCGGCTGGTAGAGCATTCTCAGGTAGGAGCGTGACGCGGCGCCCCGGCTTTCCGGCATGATCCCGCTCTTCTTCTTGCCGTCCCGGTCCGTCCACTCGCCGTACACGGGTCTGCCGTCCCCGTCGCGCCTGATCTTCGTGTAGTTGATGAATCTGAACGCGCTCGTCTTGTCGTCCGGGTAGCCGGCGCGGATCACGTTCGCGGATGCGGTCGCGTCCTCGTAGTGGAGTTCGCGCAGGATCCGGTCCGCCTTGTCCCTGTCCCTGCGACGGCGGAGGCTGTTCGCGATCGTGGCGGCCGGCAGGTAGCGCCGGTTCGGGCTCGAGTCGATCGCGACCCTTCTGTCGTAGGGGCTCGCGTACCGGTTCGCGTTGCGGATGATGCCTCTCCGTTCGGCGGCCGTATGGCCGGACAGGTCGGAACGGAACGCGGCGCGCACGGCTGCCCTGCTGCGCGGATCCTTCCTCATGGTCTCCGCGTCGAGGCCGGGCGCGGCCGGATCCTCCCGGTACACGGTGTTGCCGTCCCCGTCGAGCAGGATCGCGCCCTCCGGCCCGTATTCGATGCGGTCGGCGGCCGCCAGGAGGAGCCTGGTCTCCTCGGCGTCCTTGACGAGCGTCCTGTCCCTGGCCGCATGTTCGCGCATGCCCCGGCTGGCGAGCATGAGCAGCGGGTTCGGCGGGGTCACGTCGTTGCCGCCCCGTCGCCCCCGTCGCCCGCTGTCGAACGTGCCCGCGTAGCCTTTCGGCAGTCCGCTGGGCCTGTGGCTGCGCCCGTTGTCGTCCATCACCATGATCGGTTCCTCCCTGTCCTGGATAATCGGGTCGGCTTGTCTTTTTTTCCGCCGGCGTATGCCTATGCGTGCATGGGGGTTTCGCATAGGCGCGGCGCATGGCATACCGTTCGAATCGCGGCCGTTCCCGCTCCCGGCAGTCCAAGGGGGAGCCGGCGACGAGCCCGCATGCGCCGATCCGCGTCGTCTCCGTGATCGTCGCGTTCCTTCTGCTCGCGTTCCGCCTGCCCGGCATGACCGTCGTCTGTCTCGGGTTCCTCACGGCCCGGTTCACGGCGCGACGCCCGTTCCTGTCCGGCAAATGGCCGAACGGCCGGCCCCGGGCGGACAGCGAGGGGGAGCGGCGCCTGGAGGCCTCCTATCGTCGCGCGTCCCGCTGGCTGTCGGGCGGGCTGCTCCCTTCGAAGCCGGATGCGATGCTTGGCGTGATCGCCGCATGCCTGGACTGGGGGTGGCTGACCCTCATGGTCCCGGATGCGATGTGGCGGTGGGGTCTGGCCGTCGTGGACGCGTCGTGCGCGTACCTGACCGTCATGGGGTCCATGGCCGCGGCCCGTGACATGACATGCACCGTGAGGGGCCTGGACACGCGCATGCGGCGCAGGCGCACCGCATGGGCGAAAAACCGGTTGAAGCCGATCCTGGCCGGCATGGGGGCCGCCGTCATCCCGGGCGTCCTGATCATGGCCGCCACGGGACGCCTCTGGCCGATCCCCATGCTCATGGCCGTCGGCGCGCTCCTGCCCATGATCCCCGTGATGCGCGCGGACCGGCGGCGTTTCAGGGATGATTACGCGTCGGCGCTCATGGTGTGGGATTGGCTGGCGCGTTTGGACAAACCGCCCGTCAAGGGCATGCCCGGCCCCGTCACGGGCACGGAGACGGGCGGGGACGGCTCCCGCGTGTTCCTCATGGGCGTGCCGAACGCGGCCGAATGGGCGAACGACGCGACCGTGAAAACGTTCACGCCGGTCGCGCAGGCGGACGGGATGCTGCCCGGCTTCGCGTACGACGGGCAGGATCGGACGCGCGTCGCGGTCGCCGTATGCCCGTCGGACGCCCCCGACCCGGGGGCGCTGCTCGCCGACCCGGTGATGCTCAAGGCGAGGCTTATGGTCGACGAGACGCGCATGGGCGGCATGTACGGCGCGTTCCCCGGCCGGATCGTCCGTCTGAGGAAGACCGCGGAACGCGACGGCGCCCCCTGCCTGTACTCGTTCGCCCTGGACGGGACGAACGCGGACTGGGACATGATCTCGCGCGACTGGCTGAAGGGCGCCGCATCCGGACGGTTCGGCGACTGGATGAACATGGAACGGGTGACGGTCCTCGCCGACCCGGGCGGCTCGCACGGCTGGGTGTCCCTGGACGAGGACTGGGATTCCATGGAATTCGACCCGAAGGCCATGATCCCGCTCATGGAGGGGGGCCTGACCCGACGGAGGGACGATCCGGCGCGCTACATGCGGCTCATCCGCGAGGACCGGGAACTGAAGCGCGTGTTCGAGGGCGCGTTGGATCCCGTGAAACTGCCCGCCCCGGACACGATCTGGCATGACACGCGACGGTTCGTCGCCTCGCGTGACGGCTGGCGGATAGAGATCATGGCGTGCAGCATCCGGCGCGGCCTGACCGTCGGCCAGTACATGAAACCGGATCTGCGGCCCGCGTTCGGGGAAAGCCGGCTGGCGGACGTGATCCCATGGGTGGAGAACCACCGGCCCCGGTCCCGCATGTTCATGTTCGTGCATGCGCCCGGCTGCGAGGAGAATCTGACGCTTCCCGCGAGCCTGAGGGACGTGACCGGTTCGGACGAGGCGAGCCTGCTCCTGGCCCGCGCGATCGCATGCCGCGCGTGCGCGACCGTGTTGAAGACGCCGCCCATCCTCGGCGAGGCGACGCGCCTGACCCGGCATGGCAGCCTGTGGCGCATCCCGGTCCGCCTGGAGGGCGGGCTCACCGCGGGCGACGTGCGCAGGGCGGCCGAGCGGCTGAAGTCGATGATGGGCGCGGACACGCTGCTCATGGAATGGCGGGACAGCGGGCTCATGATCCTGTGGTGCGGCGGACCCGTCCCCGATGATCCGCACGAATGGATCGACATGCGCCAGCATGATCGGATCATCCGTCTGAGGCTCGACGAGGCGTGGGCCGCGTCCAGGGCGGTCGGCGCGGACGGCCGGCCCGTCACCACCATGGAGGTCGGGACGGGGGCAGGCCGGCTCATCCGGGCGTCGTTCGGCCTGCCCGCGGGGCTCGGCGTGGACGGGGCGATGGGCCGGCTGGACGCGTTCCGCGCCACATCCGGCTACTCGTACGCGCGGCGCGTCAACGGGAACGCGCCCCTGACCCTGCTCCTGTCGCACGGCGACCCCCTGCCGGAACGGGCGCCGGCCGACTGGGGCATGATGGCCGCCGAACCGGGGTCGACGAGGCTGCCGTTCGCCGTCGGCGACGACGGGGGCACCGTGTTCTACGATCCGCATGACACGGCGCATCTCCTGGTCACCGGGCAGACGATGAGCGGCAAGACGAGCGCCGCGGTCACGCTCGTCAACGCGGCCCTGCTGCACGGCTGGCATGCGTATGTGGGCGACCCGGTGAAATCCGGCAACGATTTCGCGCCCGTCAAATCCAAGCTGAACGGCTTCGCGACCGGCCTGGACGATTGCACGGGCATGCTCCGGTGGCTCGACATGGAGGGGCGGCGGCGTCTCGACCTGCAGAAACGGTACGGGGTGCAGAACGTGGACGGGCTGCCGGATGACGTGCGTCCGCCCCGCATCATCATATTCCTGGACGAGTTCGTCAGCCTGCTCGAACTGTCCAGGGGCGCGAAACGGAATCCGACGGGCGACCCGGACATCGACAACGAGAACCTGTTGGAGGCGTGGCGCGACAACTGCAAGAAACGGATCGGCGCGGCGGTCAGCCACATCCTCACCCAGCACCGATCCCAGGGGATCACGCTGATCCTCGGCTCGCAGATGATGAAGACCGAGTCGATGGACGCGCTGCCGGACGCGGGGCTCGCGAAAAGCCAGATGGGACGCCTGTTCATCGGCGCGGGCGACGTGAACGGGAACGTCAGCCAGCAGAACGTCCGGGAGGGCAACCGTCTGATCCGGCAGGCCATGGACTCCGGCGGCATGCCGAAGGGCCGGGGATTGTACGAGCGCATGGGACGCGGTTTGCAGATGGTGCAATGCTGGTGGTGCGGCCCCGGCCCCGAGGTCGCGGAGCATATGGCGTCCGTGCCGGATGCGACGCCGGACGACTGGACGGAGCTCATCCCCGCGCCGCCGAAACTGGTAGGCGTGCAGGAGACGATGCCCGCGGAACCGGATAGGACGGTCAGCGTGAAGGCCGACGACGGGGATGATTGGGTGCTCGACTGACGGGTCAGGCGGTGGGCTTCCACCCCTGGTACATGCGGTCCAGCAGGGTCGTGTAGTCGTTGTCTGTGGCGGGCGTGAACGTGCCGGTCTGGTAGGCGTAGGCGATGCCGGTCACATCCACCGTGGTCTTCGCGTAGGTGGCGCACGTGATGGTCCGATCGTCGAGGTCGGCCTGGCAGGATGCGCCGGCCGCCTCCTGCTGGTCGCGCCACTGCCAGCCGCTCGCATCGCCGGCCGGATCCGCATGCGTGCTGTAGGTGGCCGTATAGGCTTCGATCGTGCCTTTCAGCGTGATCGGGTAGTAGCCGTCCTTGTCCCTGGGGCCCGTGCTTTCCGCGGTCACATTGTCCGCGTCCTGGATGCCGCGCCCGTCGCCCAACGCCTTGTCGCAGTTCGAGGAGGTGCCCCAGTCCGCGTTGTCGTTGCCGTTGCGGATCAGCCGGCTGAGCGTGTCGCACGTCTTTAGCCCGGTGATGCTTTCACGCAGGGTCTTGAGGAATTTCGCGGATTCCACGTCGGGCGTCAGGTCGCCTTTCGTCTCATCCGCGTACGCCTCCTCGCCCGGTCTGGCCGTCAGCGGGATCGTGCCTTTGAGCATGCCGTCCGAATAGTCGATCCTGTAGTCGCCCGGGTAGAGGAGCATGCCTTTTTTCAGGGTCTTGCCGCCGCTGGCCGCATCGTCGCCCTTGTAGACGGCGAACAGGCCGTCCACGGGTCCGGCCTCCCATTTCCCGTCCTTTTTGGCCAGGGTGACGGAGGTGAGCGCGGGACTGCCGTTCAGCGTGTAGGAGAGGCTCGAGACCGCCGTGTCCTTGTCGGTTTTCACGTCCCCGGCCTTCACATCCCGGATGCCGCCGGATTCGGGTTTCAGGGCGCTGATTCCGCCGGTGCCGGGGCTGAGCCGGTCGATGGCGGCCGTGTCATGGGCGTTGACCGCCTTGGCGAGCCCGTCCATCGTGTCCCCGGCCCCCGTATCCGCGGCCGCATGCGGCCAACGGGATGATGAGGCCCAATGCGAGCATGAGCGTGGGGATGCGCGTATGACGTGCCATGATCCGGTCTTCCTTCCGTTCCGTTCTTTTGTCCGATTCTAGTCGAGCGCGGCGTATCCGGTGATCGGCTCGTAGGGGGCGTCCGCATCCTGTCCGGGTTCCGCGTCCCTGACCGGCCCGCCTTCGTTCTCGGATTGGATGAGCGCCAGTTCGGCCCTCATGTTGGGCGCATACACGGGCAGGCTGCCCACGTTCGCGAGGACGGGCAATGCCGGGGACGGCAATCTGCCGGGCATTGGCGGGTTGAACGGCGCATCCTGAATGATCCCGTTGAGCAGTCGCAGCGTGTCCATGGGGTTCGTGGCCGCCCATCGGGTCGCGGGCGGGAACATGGAATGCGCGACACGCATGCACTCGTCCGTATAATCCAGGACCCGATCATCATGTTCGGCCTTGAGACGCCTGTACGCGCCGCCCTGGTTGTAGTCGCGATCCCATGCGGCGAGCGCGGTCTCGTAACGGTCGAGCGCGGTCTGGTAGCGTTCGTTCCTTTCCGACCAGTCCGCGTACGCGGACTCGTATTCCTCCCGAGCCTTCCTCGCGTTTCGGTTGGCGGGCGTGTTTTTCAGGACGGCCATCAGGGCCGCCGTGATCAGAAAACCCAGACCGAAGCCGATCGCGCAGTAGAGGACGATGCTGATCGCCCCTCCGACTAGCACCTCGAACAGGTCCGTCTCGTATCCGTACGTGCGCTGGCGGATGAAGTAGATGGTCAGGATGATGCCCGCTATGATGCCCAGGAAGGGGAAGATGCCCGGCCATACGCTTTCCCTCTCCCTTGCCTCGGGCTCCTCCGGTCTGGGGCCGGGTTCGGGTACCGCCGTCATGACGGGTTTCGGCGGGGTCTTCGGCTGTTCCGGTTCCTTCATGATCCCTTTCGGATCGGCGGCGACGAGCTCCCTGACGGCCAGCTCCTCGTCTTTTTGCCGGGCGGCCTGCATGCGGCGAGTGTAGTCTTCGATGCGGGACGTCGTATCCTGCGCCTTTTCCGCCCATTGCAGGTATTGTCTTCCCTCGTCGGACTGACGCCACTGGGCGAATGACTGATATGCCTGGTCGGTTCGCAGCTGTTCCAGCTTGTCGACGATGAGCCGTTGCCCTTCCAGCTGGGCGGCAAGCAGACGATGGGTCCGGTCGGTCTGTTCGGCCATGCCGTTCAGGATCCGGTTCGACTCGGATTGCGCCTCGAGGGTCTTGCCGATCAGCCTGCTGGTTTCGGCGGCGTGTTTGCCGAGCAGGCCGATCTTCCGGTTCGAATCCTCCTCGATTCTGATGGCCTGCTCGTGCAGGCGGTTCGCGCGCCCCAATTGGGCGGCCTGCACGAGGCTGACGCCGAACTGCACGTCCGCCATGCGCGACATATGCCGCGTGTTCGACTCGTTGTCCTGCGCAATCTGGCGCATGTCCCTGTCGTCCGCCACGGGTTCCCTCACTCTCTCTCGCATTGTCGGGCTTCCTTATGGTATCCGATTCTCCTCCGATGACGGCGGGGATGGGAGACGTGTCCGGAATGCGAACCATACGGGGCGGCCGGAATGGGCGTTGGAGACACGTGACATGCTTCGTGCCGAAGGGTCGCATCCGGTGACGGACGGTACATGGGATGACGAGCAGCCGATGGTGGAGGAGCCCGAATTCTGAAGATCATCCATCGGGGACGCATACCGTCGGGCGTCAATGGCGCGCGCCGCATGCCGGATGGTGGTGTGGCGTGCGTCGCCTCATGCTCCTAGATTGGGGTGTTGAGTGAAGTTCGAACGAAAGGGTTCATGCCTATGTCAAGGAAACTCACGCAGATCACGGTCGCCACGGCGGCGGCCATAGCCACCATGGCCGCGCCCGCCATCGCCATGGCCGACGAAACGCCGGCCGGCGCCGCGGATCAGGCCGGTCAGGCCATCAGCCAGGCGCAGCAGAGCGTCCAGCAGGCGCAGCAGAGCACGCAGGAAGCCAATCAGGCCATCCAGCAGGCCGCCCCATCCGGCGTGACCGAGGCACAGGCCAAGGCCGACGCCGCGGCCGGCGCATTGAACACGGCCAAGCAGAATCTCGACAACGCCGCCGCGCAACAGCAGGCCGCCAATACGGCCCAGCAGCAGGCGCAGCAGAACCAGCAGCAGGCCGCCGCGCAACAGCAGCAGGCCGCCGAGGACGCGACCGACACCGCGAACAAGATCGCGGCCGCCCAGCAGGCCGCCGGCGCCGCCTCCAACGCGATCAACGCCGCGAACAGGGCCATGCAGCAGGCGCAGGCGGATCAGGCCGCCGCCAAGCAGCAGCAGGCCGCCGCGCAGAACGCGAAGGACGAGGCCTCCAAGCAGTCCGCACAGCACCAGAACGATGCGGACAAGGCGCAGCAGCAGGTTGACGCCGCCTCGAAGCAGGCCGCGCAGGCCCAATCCAAGGCCGACGCCGCGGACAGGACGGCCGCCGACGCGCAGGCCAAGGCCGCCGCCGCGGACAAGAACGCCGAACAGGCGAAGACGGACAAGGCCGCGGCCGAACAGGAGCTCGCCGCCGCCAAGCGGCAGCAGGCCTCGGCCACCGGCGACAAGACCGCCGCGGACAAGGCCGTGAAGGCCGCCCAAGCGAAGCTGGAGGCCGCCAAGCAGACGGAGGCCGACGCTTTGGCCGCCAAGAGGAAGGCGGACGCGAAGGTCGAACAGCTGTCCAAGGATGACGGGGGCCTGGGCGATCTCGCCGCCCGGCTGGACGCCGCCAGCAAGGCCGCCGAACAGGCCAGGCAGGCCCAGAAGGCCGCCGAACAGGCGAAGCAGGCAGCCGACAAGGCCTCCTCGGACGCCTCCGCGAACGCGGACGCGAAACGACAGGCCGCGGAACAGGCGAAGGCGGATGCCGCGGCGAAGAAGGACGCCGCGGATTCCGCCCAGTCGAAGCTCGCCGCGGGCGCCATCAGCTACTTCCGCGACCGCAAGGACGCCGCGCAGGCCGTGAAGATCCTCACCGATCCGAGCGTCACCAAGTACCTCGACAGCATCCATCTGGGCGCGGAGGGTGACTCCACCACGTTGGACAATCTGATTGCCGCAGTTAAGTGGATTCAGGAAGGCAACGAGATCCGCGTCAAGGAAGGTTTGAAGCCTCTGCAGATCAGCGACACGTTGATGGCGCAGGCCATGGCGAACGTGGACTGGGCGAACGACCATGATCGTCATCCCGGCCAGTTCGGCGCCGGCGAGAACCTCGCTTGGGGTTACGACGACCCGTACGACGGCTGGTACACGGAGGAGAAGAACAACTACAACGCCGACATGTCGGACGGCAAACTGGACTGCAAGGCCGGCGACCAGGTCATTGCCTTGTGCGACTACGGACACTACACCACTCTTATCAACCCGAACCTGACCATCACCGGCTTCGGCGTCAGTCAGAACGGCACCATCATCGGTGTGGGCGGCAACACCCACAGCCAGACGTTCATGGACAACGCCTGGTCGCTCGGCATGGACGCGGGCCGCATCATGGACGCGGACGCCTACCTCAAGGACGTCACCGACTGGAAGACGAGCCTCGAAAACGCGGGCGACACGTACAAGACGGCCCTCGCCAAATCCGAGCAGGCCGCCAAGGACGCGCAGACCGCCGCCAACGCCCTCGCCGCCGCACAGCAGGCCGCCCGGAAGGCCGCCGACGAGGCCAAGACGGCCGCCGACAGGGCCGCCCGACTGCAGGCCGCCGCCGACGAGGCCAGGAAGGCCTACGATGAGGCAGTCAAGGCCCAAGGCGGCAAGGCGCAGGCCCTGCTCGACGCGAAGAAGGACCAGACCGCGAAGAACGAGGCGTACGCGAACGCCCAGAACGCGACCAAGGCCGCCCGGTCCGACGTCGATACGGCCACCGCCACCCAGACCGCAGCCCAGACGGCGGTGGACAAGGCGAACACGGCGGTCACCGCCGCACAGGCGAAGATCGACGCCGCCGTGAACAACGCCGCCACGGCGGCCAAGGACAAGACGGACGCCGAGAACGCGATCAGGCAGGCCACGGCCGACAAGGCCCAGGCGTCGAGGGATCTCGCCAAGGCCAACGAGGCCAAGAGCAAGGCCGAACAGGCCAAGGCCGCCGCGCTTGCCGCGAAGAACGTCTCCGACCGGAAGGTCGCGGAGGCCGACGCGAAGGCCAAGGCCGCCGACGAGGCGATCGCCGACGCGAAGAACGCGATCAAGGCCGCCGAAACCACGAAGAACGACGCCCAGGCGAAGCTCGACGAGGCGAACAAGACCATCGACCGTCTCAACCACGCCGAGGAGAACCTCAGGAAGGCGAACGAGAAGCTGGCCGAAGCGCAGGCGAAGCTCGACGAGGCGAACAAGGCCAAGGCCGAGGCCGACAAGGCATACGCGAAGGCCAAGGCCGACTACGATGCCAAGCTCGCCGACAAGCAGGCCTCCGACAAGGAGCTCGCCGCCGCCAAGAAGGCCGAAGCCGACGCCAAGAAGCAGGCCGAGGAGGAAGCCAAGAAGCAGCAGGCCGCCCAGCAGAAGGCCGACCAGGCCAAGAAGGACGCGGAAGCCAAAAAGCAGGCCGCCGACAAGGCCAGGACCGAAGCCGAAGCGAAGGCCAAGGGCAACACCAAGACCGCAGGCCTGTCCGAAACCGGCACGAACACCGCGGCCATCATGACCCTCACGGCCATCCTCACGCTGGCCGGCGCGGGCTGCGTGCTCACCCGCGTACGCGCCGCAAAGCACGCCGACGGCTGGCATGTGAACGACTGATACGCCGAACGGCGTGATGCCTTCAAAAAACGGGTCCGCCCCGACCCTCATCTGTTATGGATGAGCGTCGGGGCGGACCCATTTGAAAATGAATCAGGGTCGATGTCCATCCCAAATCGGGGATTCCGTATCAAGAACATATTCGAGATACCTGCCGTTGTATTCGAACCCCGATTGCGGCTGCGTGAATCCGTATCGTTCGAAAAGAGCCCGGGATTCCCTGTTTCGTTTGTCAATCAGGGTCTGGATCCGATGAGGGATTCCTCTTTGTATCGCATTCAAGAAAAACGAATGGCGTGGAACCGGGAACATCCGATTCCACGCCATTGACGCAACCGTATTCAGATTCTTCCTCTCGGAACCGGATTGTTCACATGCCGGCCGAAGATGTCATGACGCCGGCAGACCGCGAACCCGACGATCAGGATCCCGGCCGTGACGATCAGGGAGACGGCGATCGCCCGCTTCGTGTCGCCGGGCGCGTCGCCGGGCAATGGGGCCTGATCGGGCATGCTGTTGCGCTCCCCGGTGACGAGGAGGCGGAGCGTGTTGCCCTGACCGGTGCAAGTCAACAATGTGACCTCGTCCCGGCCCTTCCGGATCCTCAGCGCCTTCGTGTCCGTGGGGCTGACGATCCGGATGTCGCTGACCCGGTAGGCCATGGTGTTGCCCATGACCCTGATGTAGAACGGGTCGCCCTTCCCGAGCTCGCCCAAACGGGTGAACAGGGTCGCGCCCTTCAGGTTCGAGTGCCCGGTGATCACGGCCCTCGTGTTTTTCCCCCCGACCGGCAGGCTGGTGCCGGCGAGATGGCCGGCCGCGTGTTCGAGCACGTCCTGGCCGGCGCCATGCATGATGGGCAGGTCGACGCTGATCTTCGGGACCAGGAGCTCGCCCATCGCGTCCAACCCGTTGACGGACAGCTGGCGCCGGTATTCGTCGTCGCCCTGGAAGTCGCCCTTGGTCTTGCCGTCGAACACGGGCTCCCCGATCTGGGGCTGCCCGCTCCGGTAGAGCCTCTCATTGTATTCGACGGCGCCGCGGATCGCGTCCTGACGGCTGGATGAGGGGAACATGGCCGCGGATTGGCTGACGCCGCGCGCCTGTTGGTCGACGGTCCGGTCACCGATCAGCTGCTGGATGCGCGGCATGCAGACGAGGATTCCCCCGATGATCAGGCAGGCGAGGGCCGCGGCCGCGTACATGCGGCTGCGGCCGAGGAGCCGGCGGGCCCGCCTGTCACGGGCCCGCCGGTCGCGGACGGCTTCCGCGATGTCCGTCCACACGTCGGGCGTGGCCGTGCCCATGCTCACCTGGCATGCCTTCCGGCCGTGCCCGTGCCGCCGGCGTGGCGTCCCCTGCGTGCCGCGGCCATGCGCAGCCGGATCACGGGCATGAGCGCGCCCATGGCGAGGATCATGAACGCGAGGCCCGCGTACAGGCCGATGGTCGGCACCTGGGCGTGGCCGCCGGTGAACGGGAGCGTGGTCATGGCCGGCGCCCATTGCGCGTACACGGTGATGCCGCCCTGGTCGGGCATGCTGACCGTGCCCTTGCCGGGGCTGAGGATCGTGTCACCGGCGCCGGGCGTGGGTTTCATGGCCCAGCCGGTGAACCGGAAGCCGGGCCTTTGCACCTTGGGCTCCTTCGCGTCGGCCGGGATGGTGACCGTCGTGAACGCGTCGACGGTGATGTCCGGGTATCCGCCGGTTCCCCCGTTCGGATTGAACTTCAGAGTGACCCGGTTGATCCTCCACTGGGCGTACAGGATGCTCGTGTTGACCGGGTTGCTCTTCGGGTCGGCGACCAGTCTGAACCCGTTGCCCGCCGTGTACGCCCTGCCCCTGCCGTCGGCCTGCGTGTTCCAGCCGGTGAACGTGTAGCCGGGGCGGGTGAACGGGTTGGCGATGACGGTGAGCGTCTGGTCGACCACGCCGTCCGTCCTGCGGGTCTGGCTGGTGGAGCCGGTGTTCGCGTTGTAGATCAGATGCGCCGGGTCGGCCTTCCATTGGGCCCACAGTGTCGTGGTGCCGGGAGTGAGCGTGTACCGGCCTCCGGGCTGGAGGCTCGGATTCGTGCGCCTGTCCCTGGCCCAGCCGGTGAACGTGTAGCCGGGGCGGGTGAACCCGTTTCGGGCGATGGTCACGTCCTGGCCGGTGACGCCCGTGGTGTCGGGCGTCGAACCGGTGGCCCCCCAGTCGTCCCTGTATTGGATGTTGGCGGGGTTGGCCTGCCAGATCGCGTACAGGTCGTTGCCTGCGGGGAGCATGGTCCATTTGGCGACGCCGTTGCTGCCCTTGCCGTAGTGGTCGCCGGTGCCGTCGGCCCTGGTGTTCCATTCGACGAACTCGTATCCGTCGCGCGTGAACCCGTTGGCGCGCGTGTCGAGCACGTCGCCCGTCCTGCCGTCCTGGGATTCCGTGTTGCCGCCGGTGTTGCCGTTGCCGTGATAGTTCAGCCTCTGCTGGTTGCCGCGCCATCGCGCGTACAGGACGCCGGTCCCGTGCAAAGTCCAGACCGCATTCGGCGCCCACGCCTGGCCCCTGCCATCCGGCTGCGTGTTCCAGCCGGTGAACACGTACCCGTCGCGCGTGAACCCGTTCTGGCGTACGTTGACCCTCTGGTCGGTGACCCCGTTCTGCGGGTCGGTCTTGCCGCCGGTCGCCCCGTTGCCGTCGTAGGTGAGGCTGGCCTGGCCGGGCGTCCACTGCGCGTACAGGGTGAGCGTGCCGTTCGCCGTCCACCTGGCTCCCGGCGCGTACCTGGCGCCGCCCCCGTCCGGGCTGGTGGCCCAGCCGGCGAACGTGTACCCGTCGATCGTCCAGCCGTTCTGGCCGATGGTCGGCGTGTCTCCGGTGTGGCCATCCCAGTTGGGGGTGCCCTGGCCTCCCGTGGTCTTGCCCGCGGGCGGGTTCGGATTGTAGCGGATGTGGGCCTCGTTGGCCGACCATTGGGCGACCATGGTGACGATCCCGTTCGGCTGCGTGGTCAGGTTCGTGACCCACTGGCCGTCGCCGTACGCCTGCTGGTTGTCGGCGCGCTTCCACCCGGTGAACGTGTACCCGTCGCGGACGAACCCGTTCCGGCGCAGGTTCTGGCCGATGTTGTATTGGTACGCCTGATCCGGGGTGACGCCGCCGGTCGCCCCGTTGCCGGCGAATCTGACTGTGTACCCGTTGCCGACCCAGTGCGCGTACACGGTCACGTTGTTGGTGAGCGGCGTGTTGAAATCGTATTTGTTTCCGCCGTTCGGGGCCGTGTACCAGCCGTCGAACCGGTAGCCGGGAATCTTGCCCGTGTCGCCCGTCTGCCAGCCGCTCGTATCCGGTGCGGCCGTGTTGTAGGGCACGGTCCGGCTTGCGGGCGTGACGGGCGCATTGGATCCGGCGGGCGTGTTCACGTTGTACGACAGGGTGGGGTTGATGGCCCACAATGCGTATACGGTCTTCGCCCTGGCGGGCATGACGATCTCCGTCCTGACGTTCGCGTTCAGCGTGTTCCGGTCCATGGTGTCGCCGACGGGCACGTCCCTGTCGTTGGCGTCCGTGTTCGCGCTCCAACCGTAGAACGTGCGGCTGGTCTTGCCGATCTGGCTGGAATCCCAGCAGTCGGAGTCGGCCTTCGCGGTCGCCAATGTGATCCTGGTGCCGGCCGGATAGTAGACCTGGCAGCCGGATACGGCGCCCGTCGTGGCGATGGTCTCCACGCGCACGGAACCGTCGGATCGGGTGATCGTCCGCTGGCTGGTCCCGTCATCCTGTCTGGCGGTCGTGTCGGTCAGCACCCTGCGGTCGTCCGCGATGGTTCCGGATTCCGGTTCGGCGCTCTTGTCGGCCGCAAGCCTGACCGTGCCATCCGTCCCGGATGCGGCGGTTTCGGTCCTGCCCGTCTCGGTGCGCGAGGGCACTTGGCCGGTTCCGCCGTTCGCCTTGTAGGTGAGGATCTGGGTGCGGGTGACGGGCATGCCGAACGTCATGCGCACGCCGTCCGCACGTCCCGCCGGGTTCCGCAGATCGTACGAGTAGGTGAACGTGGGGCCGGTCCATGTGGCGGCCAGACGGTGTCTGACCTGCTGTGCGCCGTTCAGGTTCGACTCGTCGCCCGCATCATGCTTGATGCCCGCGTACCCGTTGGTCCCGTAGGGGGCGAGCTCCGCGTCCCGGGTCTTGTAGGCGCCGTCGAATCCGGAGAGCAGCTGAACGCCCTCGAACTTCAGGTCGGGCTGCGCGTCCCATCCGTCAAGGTCGTTGAAACCGGTGACGCCTTTGAACGTGAAGGGCACGGGCGTGCCGTCCACGTATGTGAAGCTGACGGTCCACTGGCAGCCGACGCGTTTCGACGTGTCGATGTTCCCCAGCGTCTTGCGGACGCTTGCTGGCGGCTGCTTGTTGTCGTAGACGACGTTGATCCAGAACAGGCCGTCTCCGACAATCTTCCCGTTCGCGTCGAACTTGTTCAGTTGGCCGATGTTGCCGCCGTTCCACTGTTTCAACGCGATGCGCGCGCTGATCCGGTGTTCCGTGCCGTTCGGATCCGTCCATGTGCCCACGTCCGACAGGGTGACGGATGCGCCGAGCCGGGTCGGCCAGTGGATGTTGCCGCCCGCCTCGTCCCTGGTGGTGGTCCAGTTCGCGTCGAACCGGGCGTCGGAGAGCCTGGTGTTCGTGGTGTCGAACGTGAAGTTCCGGTAGTTGGCGGGCACGTCCGTGGTCTCCAGGTCATGGGACGGGACGGAGGCCTTGGCGGCGGCGAGACGAACCTTGCCGTCCGCGTTCGCGCTGATTTTGCTCGCGCCGGTCTTGGCTCCGCCGTTCGAGTCGTAGCCGAGCTTGTACGCGATCTTGAACGTCAGGTTGTCGATCAGGTTGCCCATGTCGGGTTTCGCTTCATTCAGCGATTTGAACGTGAACGTGCTGACAGGCGTGTTCGCCGGGATCGTGACCTTGCCCTCGTAGGTCGCCCACTGACCGTCATGACGGTAATGATCCGTGTTGGTCGCGTGGGTGACGATGTCCGTACCCGTCCAACCGGTCTTGTCCCCGGCCTTGTTGCCGCCGATTCGGGTCATGGTCACGGGCTTGCCGTTGACCAGCGCCTGCATCCCGTCGGCATGCTCGGAACTCAGTGCCGCATGGTCGAAGCGCACCGTGTATACGGCGTCAGTGCTGTTCCGCGTGTCGATCTTCTGATAGATGCTTTTGCCGATTTCGCTGCCGACGATCTCCGCATACGTATTGTCCGTGTCATTGTCCCGCTGCAATTCGACGCTGTTTGCGTGGTCGGTGACGAAGCCTTGGGGTTTCCCGCCTTTCTGGTCGGAGATCCACCCGAATTTGGAGGCATCAAAACCGTCCCATTTCACCCATGCGACGTTTCCATCTGTGACATACGCATTGCGGATGTACTGCCCGTTGACCGGATCGACGCTTGTGAACTTGCCTCCTGAGGTGTTCAGCTTGGGACTGATGACGTTCCAGCCGCCCGCGGGCAGGTAGTCGAATCCGCCGTTGACGAGCTCCCTTGGATACGTCGTGGCGGCCGATGCCGTCAGGCTCGTGATGGTCTTGCCGATGTCGGGCATGCGGATCTCGTCCGCGTTCGCGGTGCCCGCCATCAGGAGCCCGCCGCCCAGGAGGGTGCCCGCGGACAACAGTCCCGCGACCGCCCGTTTCAATGCGTGCATGTGTTTTTTTTCCTTCCCCCGCCCCTTGACTGTCCGTGACGGATGGGCCAGGACCCGCACGAACCCCTTGCGGCGAGCCAAAAGAACCATGAATGAAAACGAAGGGGGAGGGGCGCGGGACACGGCATGATCCGGATTGCTCCGCGCCCCCGTATGTCAGACGGCCGGGGTGTCTCCGTCGTGCGTGAGCATCAGCGCGTCGCGGCGGTTGCGCGCGCCGCGCACGGCCATGGTGCCGCCGATCGCGAACAGGGGCATGGCGCAGGCCAACCAGAACGCGAACGCGAGCACGCCACCGGTCTGCGGCAGTTGGGTCAGGTTCGCGACGTTCTTGACCTGGACGGTGTTGTTGTCCAGCCTGCTGGTCAGGTTCGGCACGGTGCCGGTGCCCCTGTACTGGATGCTGGTGCCCGCGTCGTCGATGGTGACGGTGAACGTCGGTTTCGCGTAGCTGGCGTAGCCGGCCGGCTCCCGGGTTTCGGCGACCGTGTACGTGCCGTAGCCGAGGCCCTTGAACCGGATGAGGCCCCTCTGGCTCGCGTCGTCCCTGTTGTCGACCGTCCCGTCATGGTTCGAGTCGCCGGTCACGAACACGGTGGCGGAACCCTGGTTGGCCGCATCCGACCATTTGCCGGTGTTCCAGTCGAGATTCATCCACTTGCCGTCGCGCTGGATCTGGAACCGGGCGCCGTCGAGCAGCGTGTTCACGTTGCCCGCGTCCACCTTCCGCAGGGTGAAGTCGTAGGCCTTGATGTCGGCCTTGTCCTGGTCGGTGATGGTCGTGAAGCGGACGCCGTCGGTGAACGTGCCGTACGTGTGGACGGTGTTGTTCGCCGGGTCGGTGATGCTCGCCTTGTCGACGGTCATCTTGTAGGTGATGACGATCGTCCTGTTGGAGTATCGGTCGAGGATGTTCCTGCCGTCGATGCCCCAGCCGCCTGCGGGGATGGCGAGATCCGGGTCGGCGGGCTTGTTGTCCGCGGTCTTCAGGGACAGGTCGCCGGGGATGCTCTTCGCGTTGTTCTGCGTGGTCCCGTCGTAGACGATCGCGTCGGCCGTGATGTCGGTCCGCGGCGCGTTCTTCAAACGGACGCTCAGCGAGCCCTTCACGTACGTCTGGCCCTTCGGCTGGTCGATGAGCTTGAACTTGACCGCGGAGGCGGCCTGCTTGTTCGGCACGGTCACCTCGACCGTGTTGGTGACGGTGTCGCCGACGGTCACGCCGACCGGGTCGGAGGCGGTGCCGTCCTTGCCTACCGTGACGCCGTTGCGCTGCACCTGGACCTTCTTGTCGACCCTCACGCTCTTCGCCTTGACGACCGCGGTGCCGAGCGTCCGCCACTGCGGGTCCTTCGCGTCGTTCTTCATGATGTTCGCGTTGCCGGACTTCGTGCCGACCATGATCGGGTTGCCCGCGGAATCGGTGATGTAGTAGAGGCCCTCCGCCGGCACGTTGACGGTCAGCGTGGACTGCGTGGTCGTCAGGTTCGCGCCGCCCTGGATGGCCGCCGGCTTCCTCGAGGACTGGCCGAGGGCCTTGCTGATGTTGCGCAACTGCCTGGTCTGGGAGTCCATCTTGATATTGGCGATGTTGCCCGCGTCGTCGTAGCCGTACACCTTGGCGATGTCGTCGCCCGTGCTCGGATCGTACGCGTTGGCGATCGCGATCGCGTCGGCCGCCCACGCGTTCGACGCCGCGGTGCCGCGCACGCCGAGGCTGCTGATCTGCGTGCCGTTCAGGATCTGGTCCGTGTACGTGCCGATCTGGTACACGTTGAACGTGTGCCCGGCCAGCGAATTGCCGTCCGCCCCGTTCAGGGTGATGGTCGCGCCCGCCGCCATCGCGGCGGGGGACAACGCGAGCCCGGCCAGCATGGCCGCCGCCGCGGCCGTGATACCGGCCGCCATGCGGGTGTTCCGTTTCATGGTCATGGAATCTCTCCTTCGACGTCCCGCCAAAACGGCATCGGACGATGGGGCGGATCCTCCTCCGCGCCCGGGACGCGAGGCCCGCCTATGCGGGCGGATGATCCCATCAGCGGGACAGGAGGCGCGCCACGGCGATCGCGTCGTCCAGACGGGCGCCGATCCGGGAGGCCGTCTCGAGCGCATCCGGCGAACCATGGCGGATGATGCGCAGCAGCCTGCCGACGGTCAGCCGTCCGGCCTTGCCCGTGACGATCAGATCGTCGGCCGTATGCGCGTCGATCAGCGCGTCGAGCCTGCGCCCGTCGAGCACGGGACGTTCCGGGTGGAGGCGGTCGTGGACGAGCATGCGGCGGATGCCGTCGCGGGAGGCCGCGTACCGGTCGAGACGCAATGGCCCCGCATCATGGAACCACCGTTCGGCCGGACGCCGCATCCGCCGGTCGGCGCACGCGATCAGCCTGTCCGGATACCATGCGGCCAACGCCGCATACGGCCCGGATGCGGGCTCCGGGTCGGGGGTGTCGATGATCCGGTCGGCCAGCGCGTCCCCCATGGGGGTGAGCATCCAGCCGAACCCCTCCGTGAACTCGAACAGGCGCATGTAGTCATCGGACGCGTCCGGCATCATGTGGTCGATGAACGCGGTGTCCCGCTCGTCCCGGCCGTCGATGATCGGCGAACAGCTCGCGTCCGGTTTTCCGGCCGTCCAATCGCCTCGTCCCGTGGCCCTCGTGGCCACGAGCTCCACCCATTCCGAATCCGTCATCATCATGATTCCCGTCCTCCGTTCACCGCGCTGCGGATGCTTTTCACTATCCGCATGGCCTCCGATTCGTCCAGTCCGCTGATCCTGGCGCGGACGAGCACGTCATGCTCGATGCGCGCCGCATCCTCGGGATGATTCGCCATGCGGCCGTACCCCCAACGGTAGAGCGTGTCGTTGCGCCGTCCGGCCGGGATCGGGCTCATGTCGGGTTCCGGCTCCCCGTCCGCGTCCCGTCGCGTCGGGCCGAAGAACCCGTCGAACGGATCCGCCCCATGCCGCGCATGCGCGCGCGCGGGCGTCGCGGGCGGCATGCCGTCCGTCGGGGCGGCGGGCCTGTCGGCCGCCCCGACGCGTTCCGCCCAGTTCAGGAACGCGCGCGACAGGTCGGGGATCCTCCCGTCCGCGGGGCGGCCGATCGGCCTGTAGCGGCGTCCGTCGGGCAGGACGCTGCCGCCCATGACCACGTACCCGTCACGTCCGATCTTCAGGTCGATCTGGCCGCCGTTGTGGGTCCGGGATTTGAGCTTCGCGGTCTCCCCGTCGGGGATGTGGTAGAGGAGATGCACGCCGCCGGAGGGGGTGCGGACCGCGAACGTGGCGGGGAGGAACGGCGTCCCGTAGGAGCCGACGTCCGTCTGGATCTGCTCCCAGCCGGACGGCTTCGACTTGTCGTGGCAGTCCAGGTCGATCCACGCGTAGTCGTCGGCGACGGTCGTCCCGTATACGGGCGCGTCCGGGTCGATCCGGTGTCCCATGTCCACGTCCGGATCCTCGCATGCCTTCTTCCAGGAACGGTGGGGCACGTTCGTGCTGGGGCTCTTGTCCGCGTGGCAGGGGAATATCTGCGGGTCGGCCTGACGGATCATGTCCGCCCACTCATCCGGGTTCTCGACGCCCAGATCCTCATCCGGGATGGGGCGGATGACGGGTTCGTCGACGGGGATGCCGGCCACGGCGGCGGCGCACGCCTTCCATACCGCGTACAGGCCGTCGCCCGGCTGGGCGGGACGGTACGCGGTGCGCGGGCGCCCGTCCTCGGACCCGCGTTTCGTCGAGGTGCGGACCAGCCCGATGTTCTTCCAGTTGACGCGTATGCCCGGCTGCGGGTAGGCGAGCCCGTTCTCCAGGACCTCCCGGACGGCGGCCACCTCCATGTCGGTCATGCTGTCCGGGTCGATGAACGCGGCGGCGCGGCACTGCTTGTCGCCGAGGCGCATCCATCTCTGGCAGGAGGCGAGCATGAACGGCCAGAAACCGTGGTCGCGGGTGAAGTCCTTGTATTCGCGCAGGTTCGACCTGTCCGCGTCGTTCACGATCGTGGCGAACGCGAAGCGCCGCTGCTCGCTTTCGGCGCTGCTGATCGGCAGATGGTAGTTCGTGGTGATCAGGTGCACCGCCTGCGGCCGCCCGTCCACGGAATCCTCGCCGCGACGGCGTGCGCTGAACGGCAGCAGCCCGGTCAGGAGGGTCTTCAACGGCTGAAGGCTCTTCTCGAACCGGCCGTGCGTCGGATCGTAGTCGTCGGTCAGGGCGAGCAGGTGCGACATGAGGTTGCCCATCGCGTTCTCCGCGCTCATGGCCGTCGGCTGGGAGAGCAGGTCGAAGCTCAATGTCATGGCCTGATTGCCCAGATGGGCCATGAAATCCTTCGCGAGCGTGCTCTTGCCGGTGCCGCCCACGCCCTGCAGCACGTACGCGCATTCCGGGTGGCTGCGGATGAACGGGGCGGCGAACAGGCGCAGCATGTTGTTGAACGAGTCGGGGTCGCCGCCCGTCCAGTCGGCGATGATCTGGCGGGTCCCGGACGCGAGCTTCAGCGCCTCCACGCTCGTGCAGCCGGTCTCCACCATATACGTCATCGGCTCGTCGGCGCGCAAAGGCGCGATTTCCCGGCCGTCGCTCCCCTCGAACCCGGGGTTGCGGCATTCGTCGTTCGTGGCGCACAGCCAGGAGCGGGTCACGCCATCCCTCACGTCGGTGCGCGTCCAGGCGCGCAGATCCGGATCGTGCTCGAACCGGATCTCGCCGTCCGTGCACACGAAGCTGCATCCGCGCCGGATCGTCTGCCCGGCCAACAGGAGCGCGTCCTTCATCCAGGAGTCGTCGCCGTCGAGCTGGTCCTCCTTGGCCTTCGTGCCCCCGTACGCGATGCGCACCGGCCCGATGGGCGCCCATCGGCTTGGCGGCGCGGCGACCATGTGGTCGGGCATGACGCGCCGGTAGAGGATGCCGCCGTCGGGGGCGGTCGGGTCGGGCAGGACGCGCAGGTCCGGGTCGGGGCCGATCGCCTCGCTGATCATGCGGATCGCCCACATGGGCACGGCCGCGCTCGGATCCTCCCATGTCCACAGGCTCGCCCCGGGGCGCTGCACGATGCTGCGCAGGTGGGGGATCATGCTGTTGGAGTCCATGGGCGGCTGGTCCATGACGCGCATCGAATTGCATACGCCGCGGATGCCGCCCGGGTTGCGCAGCATCACGTGCTGGCCGGCGACGGCGGCGAGGAACGCGCCGTCCGCATGCCCCTCCACGAGGGGGGCGGGCAGTCCGGGGCGCCCTTGGATTCTGGTCTCGAAATCGGTCATGCGCACACGTATGCGTCAGCACGCCCCGAGGGGGAAGGCGGACGACCCCGATTCCGGGGGCGGAACGGGCCCGTTTTTTCTCATTATCGAGAACATCCGCCCGTGGTATGCATCGGTATGCGTGCGGTATGCATCACCTGATGCATACCTTCGACCCCTCGGAAACCCTTGGAATACAAGGGATTATAGAAGAAGAAATAGAAGGTATGCATTGTATGCATCTGTTTTCCGAGTTACTCCTTTTTATGGGGTTTTCCCTT
>CXQV01000075.1_pt1 | contig 38776 bp, 31 predicted proteins | sample 591861 | NCBI WGS metagenome assembly CXQV01 (sample SAMEA3491304, study PRJEB9169) | human gut metagenome | biome: ENVO:mammalia-associated habitat; material: ENVO:feces | place: Bangladesh | collected 2010-04-07 | reverse complement strand
CAATATGCGCCAGTAGCCCAGCGGATTAGAGCAGCTGACTACGGATCAGCAGGTCGCAGGTTCGAATCCTGTCTGGCGCACTCCCGAACCACGGGGACAACAGTGGTATGCGCCAGTAGCCCAGCGGATTAGAGCAGCTGACTACGGATCAGCAGGTCGCAGGTTCGAATCCTGTCTGGCGCACGATAAAGCCTCGGAAGCGAAATGCCTTCGAGGCTTTTCCAATTCTCGTTACATACCTCCCTTACGATGGGTCAGGTTTGTTTTTCGTCGGTAGTGGAGAAGGAGAAACAGTGGTTCTGGCACAGCATGCCCCTTACGATTTCGATACGATTCTTGAGCGTCATGGCTCTTCGTCCGCCAAATGGCATGAGGTCGTGGAACAGATGGGCGAGGACGGCAAAGATGTGGTGCCCTTGTCCGTGGCAGACATGGAATTCAAACCGGCTCCTGAAATAGTCGAGGCTCTCGTCCAATCTGCCACCCATGACGTATTCGGTTACGATTACGCCACTGAAGACTACTTTGCAGCTTTTCTCAATTGGATGGAGCATCGTCATAATTTCCATATCGACCCTTCGTGGGTGAGCCTGTCTGACGGCGTGATGCCTGCCATCAACACGGCCCTGCGATCCGTCACCCGACCGGGAGACAAGGTCATTATCCAGCGGCCTGTCTATTACCCGTTCACCTTTGCCGCCGAGCACAATGGCTTGACCATTCTCGACAACGAGCTGGTGCTGGACGAGAACGGCCACTATGGCATTGATTTTGATGATCTCGAATCCAAGGCCGCCGATTCTCGCTGCACGGCCATGATTCTGTGCAATCCGCACAACCCGGTGGGCCGTGTCTGGACGCCTGAAGAACTGCGGCGCATTGGCGATATCTGTATCAAACGCCGTGTGCGTCTGCTGTGCGACGAGATTCACGCCGACTTTTCCTATCCTGGACATAAGGTCACCATGTTCTCCACGTTGGGGGCTGAGTACGCGAATATCGTCTTTGAATTCACCGCGCCTACCAAAACCTTCAATCTGGCTGGTCTGTTGTGCTCCAACACCATCATCCCGAACCCGCATCTCAAGCGTCGTTACGATGTGGCGGCGGATAATATCGGCGGCCTGACCGTCAGCCATTTCGGTATGGTCGCATGCCAAGCCGCCTACAACCATGCCGAACCGTGGCTGGACGCACTGATGGAAGTGCTGGAACGCAATCTCGGGCTCATCCGCGACTTCACTGCACGTGTAAGCGGTATTCGTCTGATTGAACCGGAAGGCACTTACTTGGCTTGGCTCGATTGCCGAGGCCTGGGCTTCGATACTCCTGAAGAACTTTGCGATTTTATGCGCAATGAGGCCCGTGTGTGGTTTGATGAAGGCTCGATGTTCGGCGAATCCGGAAACTTCTTCGAGCGTGTCAACCTTGCCTGTCCGACCAGGCTGCTTGAACAGGTGCTTGCCAACATCGAGACCGCTTTGGCTGACCGCCAGTAGGGGGTACGCCCCGGGCTGAACGTCCTGAGATATTCCGTACCATAGCAGCAGATCATTCATCATCGAGCGAGGAGACGCGATGGCCACAACCACCGGCGCAAAACGAGGCATTTGGCCCATGATCAGGCGGATAGCCGCCTCTGATCGCATATCTGGACTGATTATGCTCGGTTTTGCCCTTGCCGGTCTGGTTCTGGCGAATCTTCCCTTCACCGCGCATGCATTTGAGGCCGTAGCGGAAACGCATGTGTTCATTCCGCATACCAATCTTGATCTGCCGATCGGCCATTGGGCTCAGGACGGTTTGCTCACTATCTTCTTCCTGACTGTTGGCCTCGAACTGAAGCAGGAGCTCACCACCGGCTCGCTCGCTAATCCCAAGGCGGCCGCCGTGCCGATGCTGTGTGCCGTTGGGGGCATGATCACCCCGCCCATCCTGTTTCTGGCCACCACTGCACTGTTTTCGCAGTTCGGCCCGGGGGAGCCTGGCTCATTGATCCTGACCACCACTGGCAGCAGCATCCCGTTCGCCGAGATGTCCCACGGCTGGGCGGTGCCCACAGCCACGGATATCGCGTTCTCGTTGGCGGTGCTCGCACTGTTTGCCAAGGCGCTGCCCGGTTCGATCCGCGCATTCCTGATGACTTTGGCCACGGTCGACGATTTGCTGGCCATCATCCTGATAGCGGTGTTCTTTTCCTCGGTCAATGCCTGGTACTGGTTCATTGGCATCGCCGTGTGTGCCGTGGTATGGGCACATTTGGTTCGTCTTAAGAAAGTGCCATGGATTGCGGTGGTCGTGGTCGGCATCCTTGCCTGGATCATGATGTTTGAAGCCGGCATCCATCCCACGTTGGCCGGTGTATTGGTTGGTTTGCTGACCCCGGCACGTGTGATGCACGGTGAACACTCGCCGCGCGCCGAACGATATGCGGACAAGCTCAAGCCGTTTTCCGCTCTGCTGGCTTTGCCGATTTTCGCCTTGTTCGCCACCGGCGTGCATTTTGAATCCATAAGTCCGCTGTTGCTGCTCTCGCCACTGGTCATCGCCCTGATTGTGGCGCTGGTGGTCGGCAAGCCGTTGGGCATCATCGTCACCGCTTGGCTGGCCACACATGTCGGAGGGCTCAAGATGGCCAAGGGACTACGCGTTCGCGATATGATTCCCGCTGCCGTCGCCTGTGGAATCGGTTTTACGGTGTCGTTCCTCATCGCCTCTCTGGCCTATACGAACCAGGAGCTGTCCGCCGAAGCCCGATTCGGTGTGCTGGTGGCCTCGCTGATCGCCGCCGCGATTTCCGGCGTATTGTTGAGCCGCCAATCCAAGCGATTTGAACAGGCTGCGGCCGTTGCAGCTGCTGAGGCTGGCGCCGAGTTCGACGCCGATACGCATTCCGACGAGCTGGCGGAGCATCCCATCACCCTTGCGGACGGCACGGAAAGCGTTGAAATCGACTTCCGTCGTTAATCTGCCTAGGATACTGCTAGAGCCCATGGAGGTACCAAATGGCGAAGAAGCGGAAAAAATCCCAAAAGGCCGATGGCAAAAAAGCATCCGGTATAAAGCAGCCGACAAACACCGGTGTTGACGGGAACCCGAACATCGGAACAATTGCCGAAGAACAAGCCAACATTCAAGTCGCACAGATTCCGGTGAATCCGGTTGATTCGGAGGACGCCTCGCCGCTGGGGGACACCTATCATCGAGGCCCGGTGATTCTGCGCGGTCAGATGATTCCTTCGGACAACACCACCGCGAACCTGCTCAAGCCGGATCAGGATACCGATTGGCTGCATATGGATCCGTGGCGTGTGCTGCGCATCCAATCCGAATTCGTGGATGGCTTCGGTGCGCTTGCCGAGCTGGGGCCTGCGGTATCGATTTTCGGCTCCGCGCGCACACAACGCACCGAATCGGACTACAAGGCGGCTCGTCGCATGGGCAGCCAGATCGCCAAGCGCAATATCGCCGTCATCACTGGTGGCGGGCCGGGCATTATGGAAGCCGCGAACAGGGGAGCGGCATTGGCGGGCGGCAAGTCGGTGGGGCTTGGCATCGAACTTCCGTTTGAACAGGGGCTAAACCAGTGGGTGAACCTTGGCATGAGCTTCCGGTACTTCTTTGTCAGGAAGACGATGTTCGTCAAGTATTCCTCCGGTGTGATCGTCTGCCCGGGCGGCTTCGGTACGTTGGACGAGATGTTCGAGCTGTTGACCCTGGTTCAGACCCACAAGGTGGCGAACGTTCCGGTGGTGTTGTACGGCAAAGATTATTGGCAGGGGCTATTCGACTGGTTGGATGGGCCGGTCGCCGAGCGTGGCATGATTTCGAAGATAGATCCCAAGCTGGTTACCGTGACTGACGATACCGACGAAGCCGTGGACGTGGCCACGAGTATGGTTGCCTGAGAGCATTTGGCTCCCCTCCGTCGAGGAAAGCCAAGAAATATTACTTCTTGTACGCGATGAGCAGTCCGGTACCATCCGGAGTAAGTGTGGATTCAAATTCCTCATCCTGCTCGACGGTAGTGATGAGCTCGCGCATGGCCGTGGCCTTGCCGTTGCGGTCGGCCGGGTTGATCACACCGCCCTGCTCCGTATCCAAAGCCAATGCGTCCGTGAATACGATGGCACCATGATCACGTAGCAGGCGGGACGCCTGGGCGAATGTGGCGGCATAATTCTCCGCATCGCCGGCCACCACAATCAAATCGTAATCATTGGCATTGAGCCTGGGCAGAAACACACTGGCCGGAGCATTCACCGCACGAAGCGTGGTAGCGGTCTCGTCCTGCAGTTCGGCAAACGCCTTGCGAATCAGTGTGATGCCCTGTGCGGTGGAATCGACGGCGGTCAACTGTCCCTTGTTGTCCAAGGCATAGGCGAGTTGCAGAGTCTCCACCAAGGAGCCGGTGCCCACGGCGATTACCGAGGAGGCTCCGGTCAAACGGACCAGCAGGCCCAGGAGTCGGGCTTGTGCGGCTGGACCTTGCAGTTGTCCGGATTCGTCGGCGGCGGTACGGGCATCAGCCAGTGTGGACGGTTCAAGTTCGCGAGCACGTTCTTCGGTGAATTCCCATGCCTTGGCGAGATTCGTGTACTGTGTTCTGTCCATAACCGTTCCTTCGATATTCGTTCTCTCAGACTATGACTTTCCGGTATCTACCCGGCAATGATTCAGCGCTCGCGGACTTTGGCCACGATCTGCCACATTTCCTCGCCCACATCGATACCGCGCGGGCATTGGCGTGAACAGGCACGCACCGATTGGCATCCGGCCACACCGTCAGCGGCATCAATGGCATCCATGCGATCCATGGCCTTGGTATCACGTGAATCGTTGATGAAGCGGGAAGCCCAGATCAATGCGGCCGGGCCAACGAATGCATCGCCGCCGGCGTATACCGGGCAGGCCCCCTCGCACACACCGCAGGCGATGCAATTGCTCAGCGTCTCATACTTGGCGAGCTGCTCGGGGTTCTGCAGGTATTCGAAAACATCCACCTTGCCTTCGGCGGTGGTGGCAAGCACGCCATCAGCCTGAAGATACGGGGTGAGTTTACGAATCTGGTTGAGCATCGGGTCGATGTCGGCGATGAGATCACGTTGCGGCGGGAATCCAGGCAAGGAAGCCAGTTCGATAACACCCAGAGAACCTTCAGTGATGTTGTTTTCGACGTTTTCGGCGGGAACGTCGGGTTCGTTAGCGGTTTCGTCGCCGGTGCGTCGGAATCCCTCATCATCGACTTCCGGAGCTGTACTAGGCTGCTTGGCCCAGTCGCGGACGGTGGCCGTACACAGCAGAGTGGGTGTGCCGTTGATGGCTGCGGCATCAGAGCCGCACATGCCGTGACCGCATGAATAGCGGAAGGCCAGCGTCGGGTCGATGGTGCGTTTAATGGTCAGCAGACAGTCGAGCACGGTGTCCGATGGACGCGCGGGAATGGTGTATTCCTGCACCCACTGCTTGCCACGCGGGCGGCGGCGTGCCGCTGAATCCGAGCCGCCACCGAACGGGGAGCTTTTCTTGGCGAACGGGCTGCCGCCGCGTGCACGTTCGGCGCGCTCGGGGCGCGGCGTGAAACGATGCACCTGCAGGGTAACCGTCGTGTTGTTCGCCTCAACCATGTTCTGCCTCCAGAAACCGTGGATATCAGTCCGATTATTCGACAATCTATTGTGTCACAAGCCCTGGGCGGCTTAGTATTCACGCTTCTTGGGCGGGTAGTCGGTGATATGCACCGGCTTGAAGCTCACCGGGCCGGCATCGGCGACCAACGAGTGAGCGAGGAAATGCTCATCATCGCGTTCGGGGAAATCAAGACGCTGCAGGGACCCACGAGATTCCTGACGAGACTCGGAAGCGTGCAACATGGCCTCGGCCAGCTCAATCAAATGCCGGACCTCCCAGATGGCGGTGACCTCTTGGTTGAAGGCGGCGGTTTTGTCATGTGCCCGCAAGATATCGGAAACCGGCTTGATGTCGCTGTTGAGCTGGGCCAGAGCCGTATCGATGGTCTGAGCGGTGCAGCGTACAGCCAGAGCCTGTTCCATCACTGATCCAAGTTGGGCCATAAGCTGATAAGGATTGGCCGTGGAACCCCCATCGACATCATCGGCTTGGCCGGCGAGCAGCTCGTCAAGTTCGGACTTACGGGATTCGGCGGCATGATCGGCGGCCGTCGTCAACATGTCATCGGCCGAATCATCGGCCATGGGGGAGTCGACCGGATTCTCGGCGATACGCGTGGCCATGGTTTGGCCGGCGCGCGTGCCGAACAGACATGCGTCAAGCAGCGAATTGCCGCCCAAGCGATTCGCGCCGTGTACGGAAACGCAGGAGCATTCGCCAGCGGCGAACAAGCCATCGACGATTTGCACGGCATCGTCCGTCCAACGGTACACCTCGCCATTGGTGGTGATGGGGATGCCGCCCATCGTATAGTGCGCGGTGGGCTTGATGGGCACCAGGTCTTTGGCCGGATCGAGGTTCGCGTACTGTTCGACGGTTTCGACCACCTGCGGTAGCACTTCCTTCATACGTTCAGGGTCGATGCCGGTCATATCCAGCCAGACGCAGTCCTTCGGACCATCCGGATCCTTCGGGTCGGCAACGCCGCGGCCGGCGTCGATCTCCGCCATGATGGAGCGGGAGACCACGTCGCGCGCGGCCAGATCCTTATGCTCTGGAGCATAACGTTCCATGAACGGCTCGCCGTCGGCATTGCGCAGGATGCCGCCCTCGGCGCGTGCCGCTTCGGAAAGCAGGATGCCGGTGTGTGCGAGACCGGTGGGGTGGAACTGCACGAATTCGATGTCCTCAAGCTGCAGGCCGGCAGCTAGGGTCAGCGCCATGCCGTCGCCGGTCAAGTCCCAAGAGTTCGACGTGGTGTGGAACAGTCGGCCTGCGCCTCCGGTGGCCAGCAGCACATTGCGCGCGTGAATGGCCTGAATCTTGCCCGTATGCGTATCAAAAGCCACAATACCGGCCACCTGCTTGCCATCATCGGCGAGCACCAGATCGGTCACATACCATTCCTCGGCAAACTCAACGCCGGCGGCCACACACTGCTGCCACAAGGCGTGCAGAATCTGGTGGCCGATACGGTCGGCCGCATAGGCGGCGCGCTTGACCGGGGCTCCACCGAACTCGCGCGTATGGCCGCCGAATCGGCGCTGTGCGATATGCCCGTCCTCGGTACGGGAGAAGGCCACGCCCTGACGCTCCAGATTGATTACGGTCTGCGGCGCATACTCGGCGAGCAGCTTGGCCGCGTCCTGATCAACAAGCCAGTCGCCGCCCTTGATGGTGTCGTAGTAATGCCAATGCCAGTCATCGGACTCCACATTGCCCAGGCTTGCGGCAATGCCTCCTTCAGCCGAACCGGTGTGCGAACGCAGCGGCTGTAGTTTGGAGACCACAAGGATCTTCGGGTCCACGCCTTGTTCCTTGAGTTCGGCGATTTCGGGGGATCGCAGCAGTCCCAATGCCGCCGACAAACCAGCCGCACCGGCACCGACAATCACTGCATCATACATATCTTCCAAACGTTTCGGACTCATGGATTCGATTCTTGCACACCCGCCGAACAGCGCCGTCATCGTGTCATGAGGGTGCTGACAATTCTTGTTCTAGCGGTGTGTAAGACTGGCGTCTCCATCATTCAGATGAGGCGACAACTGAGCGTGACCGTTCCGGTCTCCCGGTGAATCGCTCCTCGCAGTTCCAGCGCTCCGAGCAGTTCCAGTACGGTGGCGATATCCGGTATTTCCTCGAGGTCGTTATTTCTGGCCGCGCACAGCAGGGTGTCCGGTGTGATGGCGAGGCGATGCGTACGGCATTCGCGGATAAGGCCGACCATCAAGCGTTCCGCTTCCGGCAATGTGCTGACCTGTATCGTCTGTTGCGCTTCCGCATCGGGCTGCAACGATGCCTGGGCGCGCAAATCTGGCATGTGGTGGGATGAGGAGAAATCCTTGGAGTCTGTGCGAGACGGCAAGGGAGTCGTGATGACAGCCTGGGATAGCGTGGGCTGCTCGGATTTCTTGTGGACCGCCTTGGTCGTACACGAAGGCGCTGGATCACTGGCATCGCGCTGTGCGTTGTCCGCCATGCCTGGGCATCGTTCCATAATCGGCTGATGGCGCTTGTGACAGATGTCTTTCGTGGAGGTGGCGGCGCATAGAATCGTGGCCTGGTGGTCGCCAATCATTTTGTTGCAGCCGGCATTGCATGGCTGATTGATGTCTCCTGGCACTGCATACACCTCGCGCATCAGCTCGCAGGCCCAGCCTGCAGTATTCAGTGCGCCTGAGCGCAATCTCGCCTGTGCCACAACCAGTGTGGAAGACAATGCCGCGATAATACGGTTGCGCAGCAGGAATCTGCGCGCCTCGGGAATGGTGCCGGGACAAAGTTCGCTGATGAGTGCGCCTCCCTGCGATTCGATGCGTTCAAACAGTGTGCGATTGCGAGCTGGCCCCATATGGTTCAGTCCGCCGGCGAATACGGCGACGGTTCTGCCCACGCATCCTGGTTTGCGGCCGTGCAGAGCGTTCAGAGCACCCCAATGAGCGGCCGCGTCCGTGCCCATCGCGCCTCCTGAAACTACCAGATGACCATCCACCGCGGCTTGCTCGGCAACCGTATGGGCCACATACCGTCCGTACTCGTTGACGTCTCGGGAGCCGACAATACCCACCGGTTTTGCGCAGCTGGTCAGGGCCCGCGGATCGCCTTTGACCCAAAGGCATAAAGGAGGTGCCCAGTCGGAGCGGATGGATAGGTCGGTCAATTGCGCAGGCCAGCATGGGTGTCCCGGGCCGATAATCCATTGTGTGCCATCCATAGTGAACCAGTCGGCCAAGGAAACGATGTCTTGCGAGGGCAGGGCGTCCATCCGCTGATGCCAGCCGGACAGGGCATTGCGAAAAGCGTTCATCGCGCTGGGTGTGGGTTTGCGACCCCAGCGGGTCAGACCATTGATGAACATGCGATCAATGCAGGTCAGTGCTTTTTGGCGAACATCGGAAGGCCGGTCAGGGTGACATTGTGACAAGACCTGCCATAATGCTTCAGCATGTTCGGCTCCTTTGAGTGTGGCGTACATCATCGCATCCGCGCCATCGATGCAGAACGTGAGCGCGGCACGGTATAGGGCATCTAGTGAAGGAGCGGCGATAATACGTGAGCGCACGGTCTGTGCGGCCGTTTCGGCTTTTCCGATTGTGTGAGGGGAGCCGTGAACTGAAGCGGGCTCGGCAATCATATTGGTGGTACTCATGACACTCTCGTTCTCATTTCGATACCTTGATGGACATCCTGTTCGGTAGGGGAAATCCGACCGGCCAGATCGGCGAGGGTCCAGGCCAATCGCATGGCGCGATCAGCTCCACGCAACGTCAGCTGCTGCGAGGACAAGGCACGATTGACCAGTTCCATCGCCTTGAGCGAGGTGTTCGCATGCAGCCACGTGCCGGATGCCTGAGCATTACATGTCCACCCGAATTGCTGGAACCTATCTTTGGCGGCGTTTCTTGCACGAATCACGCGTGCACGAATTGTGGCGCTGGATTCGCCGAGCGGTTCATGCTGTACGGTGATGCGGGGGACGGGCGGCACTGTCATCTGAATATCTACTCGGTCAAGTACTGGGCCCGATAAACGGGAGAAATACCTCATGCGATCTTTTTCCCGACACCTGCAGCGCTCGCCAGTGCCGTAATAATATCCGCATGGGCAAGGATTTGCCGCCATGACCAGCTGGAATGCAGCTGGGTAATACGTGCTTCCTTTGGAGCGGGAGAGAGCCACATAGCCGGATTCCAATGGTTCGCGCAACGTTTGCAAGGCCCGGGCGCTGAACTCCGGTGCTTCGTCCAAAAACAGAATGCCACGGTGAGCGCGGGTTATCGCGCCCGGTGCTGCGATGCCACTGCCGCCGCCGACCAGTGATGCTGTGGAAGCGGTATGATGCGGCGCTTCAAACGGAGGCACATCGGTGATGCCATATTGCGATAAGGTGCCGCACAGCGAGCGAATCGAAGCGACTTCCAGCTGTTCGGTATCTTCCAATGGGCACATGATGCCGGGTAATCGTGAAGCCAACATGGTTTTTCCCGTGCCGGGAGGTCCGGTCATGATGAGGTTATGGCCTCCGGCGGCCGCTACCTGCAGCGCCCATTTGGCATGTTCCTGGCCCAACACCTCATTCATGTCTGCGTATCCGTTTTCACTGACTTCGGCTTGCTCGGAGGCACTTGCATCCTCCGCGAGCTGCAGATCGGGGATTGTATATGAGGCATTGCCTCCCATGAGCTCGATGAGCTCGCCCACATGTCTTACGCCGATTGCATCCATGTCTTCCACCATCGAAGCCTCGTCAAGATTGCGATAGGGAATGATTACTTTTCGGATGCCGCGTTCCTGCGCATGCAACATGATTGGCAGTAATCCATGGATAGGCAGTACCGAACCGTCAAGATTCACTTCGCCAAGCACAATAGTGTCTTCCAGACAATCGTGGCCAATGGCTCCAGCTGCGCAGAGAACGCTGGCGGCAATGGCCAGATCATGTGATGAGCCGCGTTTGGGTAGGGAAGCGGGGCTCATATTCACGGTCACACGGGTTTGTGGCCATGAGAAACCACTGGCTTGACATGCCGATTTCACTCGCTCGCGCGCTTCGGACAGTGAGGTATCTGGCAGTCCAATGATGCTGAAATATGGCAGGCCGGGACTGATGAAAGCCTGTACCTGGACAATGAAGGCCTTGAGTCCGATCAGACCGACCGAAAGGGCGCTGCCAATGGCCATGCTTGATCCTTTCGCTAAAACGCGTTTTCAATGTGATGCACCAGCGGTCTACCCACGCGCAACACGATGGTGATGACATCGAATCTGACGGCTTTGTGCGAGATACGGTTGCGGCAATCAAGCAGCCAATCGCAAGCAGCTTTCCTGAGATTCTGTTGCTTGGCCGGCGTCACGGCCTCCTGCGGGCAGCCGTACTGGATGGTGCGGCGCGATTTCACCTCGACGAACACCACAGTGTGCTCGTCGTTGAGCATCACAAGATCCAGTTCGCCGTATCGAGTACGCCAGTTATGGCTCAGTGTGGTCCATCCTTTCTTCTCCAACCAAACAGCCGCATATCGTTCGCCAAGAGCGCCGAACTGCTTGGGTGACAAATTGCGGTCGCCCATTGCGGCTGCGATGTGTTCCGTGGAAGTTGCTGCATCATTCATGATTCCACTGTGCGGGTTGGTGATATCGGGACGCAAGGGCGACCGGCAAATGTGGATACCATGACGCGGCTTGGCGTGTTGTGGACAGCGTGTGGATGAAAGTGCGGTTATCCACCATTAGTTCAGAAAGTATGTGCTTCGCTATGTCATCCAGCGGATGACATTCGCGACCCGTTATCTATTTGTAAGTGCAACGTTTGTCTGTGGGTGGCTTGTCTTCGACATTAGCTTGCCGAGTTTGCGGTACCAAGCCTCGTTGGGTGTTTCCCAGTCCGGGGCCTTCATGGGGGTGTCGTTGATCTCCTGGACGATGGCCTGCAGGTCCTCGTCCGTCAGGCGTCGAGACTGGTCCTCTTGGGCAGGTAGCGGCGGATGCGCCCGTCTTCAGCCGTTTCGGCCGGTAGGGGCGGTAGGACTCGTTCTCGTTGGACGCGAGCCACGGGCCGCGCCTCGGTTCGCGGCTGACGGTGGACTTGCCGCGGCTGATCCTCAGGGCGATCTGGAGGACCCCGAGCCCCTCGCGGTTCCTCAACTCGTCGATCCGGATGCGTTCCTCTGCCGACAGGTGGGAATAAGCTTTCATATCGAGCGCGACACTTTCTTTCTGGTTATGAACTTGAACACTTCCAACCATAGAGCGGGTGTTGCGCTTCTATTTAGAACTCAGGGTGTGGGCACTTGCCGGCATACTGATATCAAGCCTGTTACTGGCATGGGCATGGCTGGAGAACGGGAATGCAGAGGCAATGGCGCTTACCGACACGCTGCTTCGGGTGCCGATAAGCGCAGTGGTTGGTGTGCTGGTTGGGGCGTTAGTTGCCGTACTCAGCACGCGGGAAAGCCACCTGCTCAAGTACTTCAAGAATCGGTAGATTGGGATGCTCCCGCTAGACTGAGGGTGGTGCGTGCAGATAGTAGACCACCCTCAGTCAACTTCGTTGACAGCTCCCGCCAGCGGGAGCCAAAGTGGGTCACTTCACCAAATTGGTGAGTTCTCCGAGATTGAGCTCGAAGCTGACGCCGCGATCCTCGAAGTGAGGTTGGTTGCGCGTGCTTTCCATTGCATGACGCACGAACTCGCCGGCAATTTCAGCAGACTCGGCCAGTCCGCGACCGGCCATCACCGCACCGCACAGGGCGGAAGCGAATGCATCGCCCGTGCCGTGAATCATGTACGGCAACTTGTCATGTGCCAGTTCGATCTTGCCGGTAACACCAGTGGAGGCGCTGGCCACATAGTTGATGATCTTGCCGTCGCCATGGTCGATGCCCTTCAACACCACGTTCTTCGCGCCAAGCTCCAGCAACGCGCCCAACAGCTCGTCAACCGTGGCTTCATCGATATCCTGACCGGGGTAGTCACGCTTGGTCAGAATGCTCGCTTCAGTCAGGTTCGGCATCAGCACATCGGCGCCGTCGGCCAGCGCACCCATCGCCTCGCACAGTTCCGGCGTATACGTGGGATACATTTCACCGGCGTCGCCCATCACCGGGTCGACCAAGCGTAGCGCATTCGGATATTCGCGGTAGAGACGCTGAATAATCGCCACCTGATCGGGGGAGCCCAGGAATCCCGAGTACACGCCGTCAAGCTCAACGTCTTCCTTCTGCCAGGCATCCAGATAGCCGGAGAGGATATCCGTGGTGTCATGGAAGGTGAACACCGCGTACTTCGTGTGTGCGGAGAACAGGGCGGTCGGCACCGGGCAGACATCGCAGCCGGCTGCCGAAAGAATCGGAATCGCGGCGGTCAGCGAGCACTTGCCATAGCCACACATGTCATGCACGGCGGCCACGCGCGGGATGTACTTCGGATCGCGGTCGTACAACGTAACGTCGGACACTAGAAAACTCCAATCAATCAGACGGATGTCACATAATCACAGTTGACACTAGTCTGTAGGGATACGGACACGCTAACCGGTATTCATCTGGTGAGGTTCCGTCGCCGAATTCAACAGATCGCTCAAACTCCTAGCGACAGAAATCTTGGAAATAAAACCATCCACCCCAAAATTCTGTTGCTGGTTCCATCTGAGCGACAGAAATTTCGGAAATCATCCCTGATCCCCTGAATTGCTGTCGTTGAATCCGTCTCGGTGACAGAAATTTCGGAAATAAACCCATTCGTCCTGAAATTCTGTCGCTGACGTCACCTCAGTGACAGGATTTCAGGAAATTGAGGATGATTTTCTAGATTTCTGTCGTGAAGAGACGTGGAAGTGTCTCGGCGTGTCGTGAGATTTTTGATGACTATTTTGCCCGACGTAACCGCCTCATATCCCAATGATTCCAAGGGTTTATAAGGGTCTATAGGCAACCCCGATAACGCTCAGCTTGCGACATGCACCTTGAGCGTCGTAACTTCATAACCAACACCTCGCCAACCGCCCGAACACGGCAGGCGGGTGGCAAGGAAAATATCCTCGCGACCTAGCACAACCAAGGAGAATACCATGGCCGAGAACAATAAGAAGTACCGTTTTGAGACCCTGCAGCTGCATGTGGGGCAGGAGCAGGCCGACCCGGCCACCGACTCCCGCGCGGTCCCGATCTACGCCACCACCAGCTACGTCTTCCACAACTTCGACCACGCCGAGGCCCGCTTCGGCCTCGCTGACCCGGGCAACATCTACGGCCGTCTGACCAACACCACCCAGGGCGTCTTCGAGGACCGCATCGCCGCCCTTGAAGGTGGCACCGCCGGTCTGGCCGTCGCTTCCGGCGCCGCCGCCGTCGAATACGCCGTGCGCAACATCACCCAGTCCGGTGACCACATCGTCGCCGCCAAGAACATCTACGGCGGTACCTTCAACCTGCTGCGCCACACCCTGCCGCGCGACGGCATCACCACCACCTTCGTCTCCGCCGAGAACCCGCAGGAGTTCGAGGACGCCATCCAGGAGAACACCAAGCTCGTCTACTTCGAGACCTTCGGCAACCCGAACGCCGACCTGCCGGACTTCGAAGCCATCTCCGAAATCGCCCACAAGCACAACCTGCCGGTGATTGTGGACAACACCTTCGCCACCCCGTACCTGTTCCGCCCGCTGGAGCACGGCGCTGACGTCGTGGTCGAGTCCGCCACCAAGTTCATCGGCGGCCACGGCACCACCCTCGGCGGTGTGATCGTCGAAGGCGGCAAGTTCGACTGGAACGCCGTTCCGGGCAAGTTCCCGACTCTGACCGAGCCGGATCCCTCCTACCACGGCCTGAACTTCTACGAGGCCCTCGGCGGAGCCGCCTTTGTGACCCGCGTCCGCGCCATTCTGCTGCGCGACACCGGCGCCACCCTGTCTCCGTTCGCTGCCTTCCTGCTGCTGCAGGGCACTGAGACCCTGTCCCTGCGCGTCGAGCGCCACGTTCAGAACGCGCTGAAGGTCGTCGAGTACCTGCAGACCGTGCCGGAAGTCGAGTCCGTCTCCCACCCGTCCATCGAGGGCCGTCCGGACCACGCCCTGTACGAGAAGTACTTCCCGAACGGAGCCGGCTCCATCTTCACCTTCGACATCAAGGGTGGCAAGGACGCGGCTCGCGTGTTCATCGACAACCTGCACCTGTTCTCCCTGCTGGCCAACGTGGCCGACGCCAAGTCGCTGGTCATCCACCCGGCTTCCACCACCCACTCCCAGGAGACCCTGGAAGAGCTGGAGGACCAGGGCATCCACCAGGGCACCATCCGCCTGTCCATCGGCACCGAGAACATCGAGGACATCCTCGACGATCTGAAGGGCGGCTTCGAAGCCCTTCGCGCTTCCGGCTTGGCCAAGTGAGACGGCAGGAAGGCGCGCTGAGACAGGAAGGGGAGCGGCACTTATGGGGTGCGCCGCACAATGCAAAGGCACATGGGGGACCTTCCGTCCGATAACTTGACTCAAGGAGTAGAAAGCTCGCACTGACGTCATGCAGTGCGGGCTTTCTTGCGTCTGCATGCCTCACACAACATGACCGCCGCCATAAAGTATGTGAGGCAAACGCACATTATCACCCAATCGCACATGTTGACAATCCGCGATATTTCGCCGATTGTCAGATGCCGTTGTCCGTTTTATATTCGGTCGGCCTCACACTGTTTGCGCAGAGGCATGAATAGTGTGAGACCTGAGACGACATAATCCTCAAGGATGAGGGCCGGCACACGGCCACTAGCCCAATTCAGTCTGGCGCACGATGGGGCGCGCCGTTATTTCTTCATAAGTTGGAATCATCATCCGGGCATAAGGCCCGGCCCAATATGGAGAGACATTATGAACGTGCAGAACCCGTCCGCATCGCGCGGCATCGCTATTCAGGCCGTCGACTTGGTCAAGAACTACGGCACCGGCAGCAATATGGTTCACGCCCTGCGCGGCGTGAACGTGAGTTTCGAACGCGGCAAATTCACCGCCATCATGGGCCCGTCCGGTTCCGGCAAATCCACGCTTATGCACACGCTCGCCGGCCTCGACTCCGCTACTTCCGGCCATATCCTGTTCGGCGGCGCCGACCTGACCCGCATGGACGACAAGCAGCTCACCTTGCTACGTCGCCACAAGATCGGCTTCATCTTCCAAAGCTTCAACCTGTTGCCCATGTTCACCGCAGAGCAGAACATCCTCATGCCGCTGACTTTGGCCGGTGATAAGCCCGACCGTGCCTGGTTCGATCTGCTCGTAGAAACCTTGGGACTCAAGCAACGGCTCAACCATCGTCCGAACGAGCTGTCCGGTGGCCAGCAGCAGCGCGTGGCCATCGCCCGCGCGCTGATTACCAAGCCGAAGCTGGTGTTCGCCGACGAACCGACCGGCAACCTCGACTCCGTCTCCAGCGCCGAAGTGCTCGGCTTCCTGAAGCGTTCGGTCAACGAACTCGGACAGACCATCGTCATGGTCACGCATGATGCGGTGGCAGCCTCCTACGCGGACCGTGCCATCGTGTTCTCCGACGGACGGATCGTGGCCGACGAACAGCATCCCAACGCCGAAGTCATGAACGAACTGCTTATGGCCGAGCGAGAGAGCACCACCCGCACCACTCTTACCGATACTCCTGCTGACCAGATGGCACAGATGGCAGGCGTGCGCAACGTGCCGGATCTGCCCATCACCGATGCGCCGCTGCCGCCGGCCGTTCCCACCTCTGGGTGTGAGGGAACGCTGCACCACGCCCGTGCCGCCGCACGCCACGCCCGCTGACCCACGGAAAGCAAGAGAGTAGGACGAACCCATGTTTTCCATCACAGTGAAACTCATGAAGAAAAGCGCCAGAATGCTGATTCCGGCCGGCATCGCCATCCTGATCGGCACCGCGTTCATTGCGGCCACATTCCTGTTCGGTAACGCCATGAACGATTCCCTGGCCCGTCAGACCACCGCGCAGCTTGGCGGCGCGAACTATGTGATCAGCGTGGACTCCAGCGAGGGCCTGAACGAGCAGGAGCGGAATGACATCTACACTCGCACGGTGAACGACTTCCAACTCGACCGTATCCGCGCCACAGAAGGTGTCAAGGATGTGCGCGTCGAATCCTCGAGTTCCGTAACCGTGGCCAATGGCGATAAGCACGCCAGCAGCTATGCCATCACCACCGCCGCACAGCGTGATCTGCTGCCGGTCAGCATCATTCAAGGCGACCAGCCGGTCGATGGCAACGAAATAGCATTGACTAAGTCCGTGGCCGATCAGCTTGGTGTCAAGGTGGGGGATAGCGTGACCGTGAACTCCCGTACCGCGCAGGCCGTAGCTTCGACGGGCTACGGTTCCGCCGGCAACGACACTGCCGCTGATTCCGGTATGACCGTTCGCGTAGTGGGTATCACTGAAGATCCGAACGGCGCCTATGCGTACTACGGCGGAGCCTCAGTGCTTTCCGATAACGTGATCACCGCGATGAACGGTATCGACGATTTCGGCAAACTCAATGTCTATCTTGTCTACCTCGATATCGACGATGCCGATCAGCCGTCCGCCGACGCCACCGTGAAACAAATCGACAAGCTGCTGCCAAAACATTTCACCGTGCAATCCCGCGCAGCGATGGAAGAGGAATCCATCAAATCCGTGAGCAAGGGCGATACGAGTATCACCACCATCTTCCTGCTGAGCTTCGGCATCCTCGCCATGCTGGTCGCGGCGCTCGTCATCGCCAACACTTTCCAAGTGCTCGTCGCCCAACGCCGTCGCACGCTTGCCTTGCTGCGCACCATCGGCGCGAACAAAGGCCAGCTGTATGTCTCCGTACTGTTCGAGGCCGGTCTGCTGGGACTCATCGCCTCCATGCTGGGCGTGGGCCTCGGCATCGGACTGATGGCGGCGCTGTGCCAATCCGGCCTGATGAAAGCCACCGGCATGACCATGAGATTGGTGCTGTCCTGGCCGGCATTCGTGGTGCCGATTGCGTTCGGCGTCGCTATGACCGTGATCGCCTCGCTTGGCTCCGCACGTTCCGCCACCGCCGTGACTCCACTGGAAGCGCTGCGGCCCATCGAACTGAACGATACCCGTCGGGCCGGTAAGATCCGTGCCATACTTGCGGGTCTGTTGGTGCTCGTCGGCATCGGTCTGGCCGCATTCTCCGCCTGGCAGATGAACGAAAAGATCGCTGGACATGATTCGCTGGCCGACAAGCAGTATCCGATGGTACTGCTCGCCGCCATCGCCGGCTGCGCGCTGATCTTCCTCGGACTGGTGCTTTCCGCCACATTCTGGCTGCCGGTATTGATGCGCGGCGTGGGGGCGTTGGTTGCGTTTGCCGGGCCGTCCGCCAAGGTGGCGCACGCGAATATTCAGAAGAATCCGCGCCGCGTGGCTGCCACCGGTGCCGCACTGCTTATCGGCGTGACGCTGGTCTCCACCATCGCCACCGGTGCCGCCAGCGCCAAGCAAACCATGAACGAGGCGCTGACCACCCGCTACAGCGTTGACATGATTGCTGTCGGTGCTGATATGACCAGCAAACAGGCTGATGAGGTCGCCAAGATTAAGGGCATTAAGGATAGTATCTATGCGCCGACTCGCATGATGAGCATGAAGGATGCCAATGGCAAGGATCTGAACGTACTCATCGTTGGCGTGGATGGTGTTGACGCGCTGCGCAAAGTGGTGCGTGCCGACCTGTCCGGCGTGACCATCAGCGGTGACTCCGTACTTATGCCCAAGTATTCCGCTGCCACGGGCAAGGACATTCCGCTAGGTAAGAGCGTCACCTTCACCAGTGATGTATCCGGCTCGCAGACTGGCACAGCTGATGCTGCCGCGAGTGATACTGAGAACGATGGCGGACAATCCGATGGTGTGCAGACACTGACCCTCGCGCCGCAGAAGGTGGATTATCGTCGCATCTCAGCCAACTATGCCGCAGTCGCCTTCGTGGATGCCGGTCACTTCACCAACGGCGATGTAAAAGCGAACGGACATATCATGCTTATGCGTATCGACGCCGAAAGCGCGGGCACCACGCTGAACGACGTATTCACCAACGTGCAGAATGCATTCTCCGCCAGTGCAGACATTGACGTGTCTGGTCCGGTGGCCGGACGCACGCAGTGGGAGACCATGATCAACGGCATGATGGCGTTGCTTGTCGGCTTGATTGCGGTGGCTGTGCTTATCGCACTGGTCGGTGTGGCGAACACGCTGAGTCTATCGGTGATCGAACGCACCCGCGAATCCGCCACCCTGCGTGCCATCGGTATGACGCGCGGCCAGCTGCGGCGTTCGCTGGCAGTGGAGGCTTTACTGCTGTCGCTCGTCTCCGGCGTGGTGGGTGTGGTGCTGGGCACCCTGTTCGGCTGGCTTGGGTCCTATATGGTGTTCAGCCTGTATGGTGACACTGTATTCCCGTTCGAGTGGACTACCAACGGTGCAGTGCTTGGCGTGGCGGCGCTTGCCGCGCTGCTCGCCAGTGTTGCCCCCGCCCGCAGAGCCGTCAAGACGCCGCCCGTCGAGGCTTTGGCTGAGGCCTAGTGGCCCGGTCATAGTCTAAGAGCGAAGAGATAGGTCTATTCGTGTGCTGCGAATAGACCTATCTGCCTTGAAAGAGGTACATTCGTTCCTTTACAGAAAGCTATCTGCTTTCAAAGGGGTACCGGATATACGAAAACGCGAGTACAACCGTTGGAATTGCAATGATCGTACTCGTGTTATCAGGTCTCGGATATCTCTGCTGAAAGCAGATAGCTTTCTGCAGAAAGGCGAATGTACCTCTTTCGAGGCGGATACCACTTGTTCTGCCGTATCGTGCGTATTGGGGAAGTCACACCAACCCGTTATCGTACGCAAAGACCACAGCCTGGACGCGGTCTCGGGCGTTGATTTTGGCCAGAATATGCGCCACATGGGTTTTGACCGTGGGCAAGGAGATGAAGAGCTTGTCCGCGATCTCCTGATTGCTCAGGCCATGGGCGATTTCCACCAGCACCTCACGTTCGCGATCTGTGAGCAGTTCCAGCTCGGGATCGGTATATGTGGGGCGTGCGGTGCCAATGCCGTTCGTCGAATCGGCACCCGTAGCTCCGACCGTTCCAGTAGTGTCGGCGACGCTGCCAGCATTGCCATTGAAACTTGCGTTCGAAACGCCGCCACTCAACGACCCATGCTGCGCATAGCCGTCCTGCATCATTTTCTCGATCAGACGCTTGGTGGCCGAAGGCGCGATGATCGCATTGCCCTGGAACACGGTGCGAATCGAATTGAGCAGCGTCTCCGGTTCGGTGTCTTTGAGCAGAAAACCCGAAGCGCCGGCATTGATGGCGGCCATCACATATTCATCCAAATCGAATGTGGTCAGGATGATCACACGGGTCGGCTGCGTGCCATCCGTGCCGGCGGTCAGCGAAGTAATACGGCGGGTGGCTTCGATGCCATCCATGCCCGGCATGCGCACGTCCATCAACACCACATCGGGGTGCAGGGTCTCCGCCATCGTCACGGCCTCGGCGCCATCGGACGCCTGAGCGACCACTTCCATATCTTGCTGCGAGCCGATTACCATGGCGAAGCCGGCCCTCACCAGCTCCTGGTCGTCCGCAACGATCACGCGAATGCTTCTGCTCTCGTTCATGCTCTCCACTGTATCCGATTCCTATTCGAGTGCCGCTCCATGGACACCCTGATTGTTCCCTGAGTTCATGTTCGTGGACGAATCCGTCTGAGATGTGGATTCCGCCTGCCTCATCTGGCTGGACAGAGGAGCAGCCGGTCGCAGTTGCATGTCGGGTTGTGCGCCTTCATGCATCTCGTCGCTGAATCCGGTTTCACGCAACACCGTCAGCAATTGCCGCATGTGCGCCAGAGCCGCACGCCCGCGTTCCCCGATGACCGTGAACGCGGCGATGATCTGCTCGCCATCGGGAGCCGGTTCGGAGTTCAGCATGGCCAGCCCATCATCGGCTTGCGTGATCACCGATTCCAACGTATTCAATACCTCGGCCTGCATGGCCGTACCGATGCGATTGCGCTCCAGATTGGCGGCCAGCACCTTCTGCCGCTCCTGCTCGGCCTTGAGCGCCTCCTCGCGTTGCATGAGCACCAGCGCGTTCGAGCCGCGTGAACGGCTCCACCGGGCCATCGCAATGCACGCAAAGCCAAACAGCATCACCACGCCACCCGGTATCAGGCCGGAAAGCACCAGTAGCCAGCGGGACATCGCCGATTCGCCGTTGAGGGGCAGCAGCATCTGAATCAGCATGTCATATCCGTTCCAGCCGGACATTACCTTGATGCCGGCCAGCCACGAATCCGCGACCAGCGCCACACTGACCCATCTCCATGCCTGTTCCCGTCCATACAGTGCGGCGGCGTGTACGGACACCAATGCAAACACGTTGACGGTCAGGATGGATGGCAGAAACAGCAGCTGCACGGCGGACAGAATCGCCATGACCAGTGCGCTGCCCTCCGGGAACCGACGTCGGAAAGCCAGAGGGGCAAGCATGATGATGGTCAGTGCCATGGTCAGCACAGTGTTGGGTTGAACTGGGTCATTGCTGGCCGTCATCATCTGCAGCTCGTTGCGTGTCGCGGAACTGAACATCGCGATCAGCGCCACGGTGATGAGAATATCCGCCAGCAGATAATGCCGTTCGGTCCATTGTGCGAAGCGGGCCACCCAATTCGACTCACCGATATCTCCCTGGTCGAGCGGTTTGGAGCGTATCGAATCCAGGAGTTTCCGTAGTCGTGTGATGGTGACGGGCAAAGCGTCAGACGGCTCGGCGTCGGTTTGCGCGATTTCGGGGGAGAGGGGAATCGTAGCCGCCACGATGAACCCGCCGTTCGGTCCAGGGCCGGCATGGACGCTGCCGCCCAACGATTCGATGCGCTCGTGCATGCCCATCAGACCATAGCCGGGTGCGTGCCCGTCGGCGGCGGATGCCGCTCCCTGGCCGTTGTCGGACACGGTAATCGCAAGCCCGTCATCCGACCACACCTCATCGATGGTGGCCTTCGCGCCCTCGCCCGCATGCTTGCGCGTATTGGTCAGCGCCTCCTGTACCAAGCGGAACACGGCGGCATCCGCATCGGAGGTCAAACGATCCGGCCGTGACTTGCCTGTCACACGCCGGGATACGACCAGATGACCGTCGAACAGAGAATCGATGTCCGCATACCCGGCATCATCATCCGTGCCGAACACGCCGAACAGTCGCTGCATATCACGCTGCGCGCGTTCCGCTTCATGGCGAATCGTGCTCATCGTATGCTTGGCGACGGCCAGATCATGCGCGCCCGCATATCGGCCGCCATCCGACTGCACGATAATCGTCGACAGCGTATGGGCCACCACATCATGCATATCACGGGCAATGCGCGCGCGTTCGGCCAGCGCCGCGATATGTGTCTCCTCCGCTTCGCGGGCCACTATGGAAGCATTGCGCTCGCGCATGGCCGTGAGCGTGGCCTTGCGCGCACGCTGCCATAACGCCATGATGATAATGCTCAGCACGCTGATCTCCATGCACAGCGCCAGCACGCCCGTATCCCGTAGCATTTTGATTCCGCAGTTGGATACGCTCGGCTCGCTGATGAGACCGGGAGAGGCCGGGCATATGGGCATGGTCGCAGCGGTGGGCAGCCAGCTGATCCAGGCGGTCCAAGCATTGGAGGAACCGCTTTTGAACAGCGGGCCGACGTTCATTGACACCGCCCAGACCGCAGCCGCAGCCAATCCCATGGCAAAGGCGGTGATAATGAATCGCAAGGAATGCTTGGGATTGCCGTACACGAGCACTGAATACAGGATGATAAGCGTGTAGAAGTCGCCGTAGGCCATCGACGGGCCGAAGACGAGATGGGCGGCGGTCAGAGCCACGAACAACCAAGCGGCGATCTCCGGCTGGTATCGTCGCAGCATCAGCGGAACGAACGTCGGTAGCGACCAGAACAACAATGAATAATTGTTCGACACGAACAATAGTCCAGGAGTCGAAGAGGAACTGGTGGAACCGATGAGCGGGATGAGTCCGAATGTCAGTACTGCGGCGAGCAGGGTGTCCCATAGCAGGGTGTGACTCGGCTTCCGAGCGAACCATGCCCTCACGTGCGCGACCATTTCCATACGTCCCAAGGCTAGCGTGTCCGTTAACAAGCCGACATCACCCTCCAGACGGATTTGTGGGCTAGAGTTTGAGCCATGACATTGCTGAGCAAATACTATGTACCGGGCCTCGCCATCGAGGACCATTCCATTGACGTTCCTCTCGATTGGTCCGGCCATGAGCCAGGCCAAGCATTCGACGGCGAAACCATCAAACTGTTCTACCGTGTGGTCACCGCGCCCGAACACGTGCACGATGACCTGCCGCTGCTGATCTTCCTGCAGGGAGGTCCCGGCGGTGAGGGGCCGCGTCTCAACAGTCCCACCTCCGATGGCTGGATTGAAGAGGCCACCAAGCATTTTCGTGTGATTCTGCCCGACCAGCGTGGTACTGGTCGTTCTTCGCGCGTGGACACGCACACCATGGCCCGTATTGCCGCAGCCCATGAAGGTGATGCCGCAGCCGGCGCTCGCGCCCAGGCCGATTACCTGAAGAAGTTCCTCGCCGATTCCATCGTGCGAGACTTCGAACATCTGCGTCTGACCGAGTTTGGCGGGCGCAAATGGGTGACAATGGGCCAAAGCTACGGCGGCTTCCTGACCCTGACCACATTATCCCTGTTCCCGGCCGGTGTGATCGCCAGCTTCACCACCGGCGGCATTCCGCACGTGCCCGCCTGCGCCACCGAGGTCTATGAGCACACCTTCCCGCGCATGATGCGCAAGACCGCCCAGTTCTACGAGCGTTATCCGCAGGACAAGGAGCGTGTGACGGCCATTGTGGAGAAGCTGCCGACCGCCGCGGAAGTCTCTGAATTCGTGGGCAAGCTGACCGATTCCGTACTGAACCCGATGGCGGACACCGAAGTCGAACATCGTCTCGGCGTGATCGCCGGCATGGCGGCCCACGGTTTCCCGATCATGCCCAACGGCGACCCGCTCACCGTGGAACGTCTGCAGTGCCTTGGCTCCGACTTCGGTATGAAGCCGAGTTTCGAGCGAGTGCATTGGATTCTCGACAGCGCCTTCCTCGATGGCGACGGCTCCGCTTCCGCTGCATCGCCGTTGGCCGACGAATTCCTGACCAGGGTGATGAACGCCACCTCATCGCGTCCGCTGTACTGGCCGTTGCAGGAATTCATCTACGCCAACGGCGAGATGGACCAGCCGATTCGCTGGGCCGCCCAGCGTGTGCGCGACGGCAAGTCCGAGTTCGGTGCCGATGTGCGCCCGCTCAACTTCACCGGCGAGGCCATGTTCCCGTGGATGTTCGAGCAGGAGGCCGCGCTGCGCCCGTTCAAGCCCGCCATGGACCTGCTGATGGAAGACACGAGCTTCGGCGTGATCTATGACGAGGACCAGCTGGCACGCAACGAAGTGCCGCTGCAGGCCGGTGTCTACTTCGACGACATGTACGTCGACTCAGGCATGCAACTCGACACATTGAGCCGCGTGGGCAACAGCCATTATTGGACCACCAACGAGTTCGAGCACGACGGACTGCACGGTTCGGTGGTGTTCAAGCACCTCTACGACGAAGCCCTCAACCGAGGCGACCTCGAAGAACTGTTCTAACCTCTTTGGCTCCCCTCTTGGAGGGGAGCTGGCTCGCGGAGCGAGACTGAGGGGAGTATGTCAAGTGCGGAAAACTTCCCTCAGTCAGCTCCGCTGACAGCCCCCCTTAGAGAGGGGAGCCCAAGTACGGACGAAAGGAAATCTTATGACCAGGAATCTCACCATTGGATTCATCGGATACGGCAACATGGCTCAGGCCATCGCCCGAGGCCTTGTCGACGCGGGCGTGGTCACCGGCGGCCAGATGGTCGCTTGCGCCGCCCGCTATGACAAACTCGAGAAGACCACTGCCGAGCTCGGCGTGCGCCCGTTGCACAATCCGCTGGAAGTGGTGGTGGCCGCCGACGTGGTCATCATCGCCATCAAGCCTTATCAGATTGACGCCGTCGTTAAGCCGCTCGCCAGCGAACTCGCCAAGCCTGGCAAAATCGTCGTCTCCATTGCGGCCGGCTGGAATCTCAAGAAATATCAGGATCTGTTCACCACCGAAGACGGCGAATCCGTCGACTCTCTGGACATCCACATTCAATGCACGATTCCGAATACGCCGATGGCTGTGGGCGAGGGCGTGCTCGTCACCGAATCCGTCAACACCCTGACCGATGAGGAGACCGAGACCTTCGAGCAGGTGTTCGCGCCCATCAGCCTCATTGAGCGCGTGGATACCGCACACATGAACATCTCCATGGTGGTGGCCGGCTGCGCGCCCGCATTCACCGACATGTACATTGAGGCACTGGGCGATGCCGGTGTGCAGTACGGTCTGCAACGCGCCACCGCCTACCGCTTGGCGGCCAAGATGGTCGAGGGTGTCGGAGCGCTGTACATGGCCACCGAAACCCACCCTGGTGCCATGAAGGATGCTGTCTGCTCGCCTGGCGGCACCACTATCAAGGGTGTCGCCCAGCTCGAAAAAGACGGCTTCCGTGGCGCGGTTATTGACGCCGTCGACGCCATCGTCGGCTGACTGTACTCGGCAAAAAAATTGCCCCCGCCGTCGGGGGCTGTCGGCGGAAGCCGACTGGGGGTCTCCCGAATCACAGGACCACCCCCAGTCATGCTTCGCATGACAGCCCCCGCCAGCGGGAGCAGTATGAAGCAGACGAAACTACTCGATAATCACGTCTTCCGGCTTGATGTCGGAGGTGAAGCTCGGGGCGAGCTCGCTCTGGTAGGCGTCCTTGAAGAAGCCGTTGGAGGTCAGGGTCTTGATCTCCTTGTTGGTCCATTCGAGCAGGCTCTTGTTGCCCTTCTTCACGGCCGGGGCGATGGTGGACTCGTCACCGATGGTCTTGATACCCACGGTGTAGCCCGGGTTGTCCTTGGCCCACGCGTACAGGTAGGTGTTGTCGTCGGCGAGGGCGGCCACACGGCCATCCTTGAAGGCCTGGAACTGCTGGGTCTTGGAATCGAACTTCTGCAGTTGAACATCCGGGTACTTCTCAGTGAAGAAGGCCTCGGCGGTCGTGCCCTTGGTCACGGCCAGCTGCTTGCCCTTGAGCTGATCGGCGCTGGTGATCTTGGCGCTGTCGGGGGAGACCACGCCGACGGACACCTTCATGTACGGATCGGCGAAGTCGACCACCTGCTTGCGCTCGTCGGTCACGGTGAAGTTGGCCAGCACCAGGTCGACCTTGTCGGACTTCAGCGAGTCCACACGGCCATCGGCGTTCACCTGCACCCAGTCGACTTTGACGCCAAGGTCTTTACCGATCTGGTTGCCGAGCGCCACGTCATAGCCGGCGCGGGTGCCGTCGTTCTTCACATAGCCGTAGGGCGGCAGGTCGCCGAAGGTGGCGATACGAATCTTGCCGGTCTTCTTGATCTGCTCGACGGTCTGGCCCTGCTGAGAGGAGGAGCCGCCGGCAGCCGGATCCGGGCCATTGCCGCAAGCCGCGACGGAAATTAGCGTGACGCCGGCGAGCACACCGGCCAAAGCTTTCTTGACATTGAACATAATTCTTTCCCCTTTATCCTTTTCTTGTTGGTTATTGCAAATCTTGATGATTCGGCATGAACGGAGTACTCATGCCTCATCGCCGACCGGAGCCATGCTCTCTAGGAAGTTCCTGGCACGGTCGGTTTCGGGATTCGTGAAGAACTCGTCGCCGGGCTGACGTTCCAGGATCACGCCGTTCTCCAGGAACATCACCGTGTCGGCCACGCGCCGGGCGAACTCCATCTCATGGGTCACCACGATCATCGTCATATGGCGCTTGGCGAGACGAAGCATAAGCTCCAGCACCTCACGCACCATTTCCGGATCGAGTGATGCGGTGACTTCGTCGAACAGCATGAGCTCGGGGTTCATCGCAAGCGCACGCACAACGGCGATGCGCTGTTTCTGGCCTCCTGACAGTTCGCGCGGGTACGAGTTCTTGTATTCGGTGAGCTGCACGTCGGCCAGCAGCTGATCCATCTGCTTGGCGACCTCGGCCTTCGGGCGCTTCTGCACCTTGGTGGGGCCCAGTTCGATGTTCTTGGCCACGGTCAGATTCGGAAACAGGTCGTAGCTCTGGAACACCATGCCGATTTCGGCACGCAGCTTGCGCCAGGTCTTCTCGCTGTTATTCGCGATCTTCTGGCCCTTGAACCAGATTTCACCGCCCTGAATGGTCTCCAAACCGTTCAGGCAACGAATCAGTGTGGACTTGCCGGAACCTGAGGGACCGAGCAGCACCAGCACCTGGCCGCGCTTGACGTCGAAACTGACATCCTTGAGCACTTCGTGATCGCCATAGGATTTGCGCAGATGACGGACGGACAGCAGCGGTTCGGAGTCGTTGGACACGGACACTTCTTCTGAATCAGCCATTGTTACGCTCCTTGGCTCGCTTCTCCAGGGCCTTGGCGATCATCGCCAGCGGCCAGCAAATGATGAAATACAGCAGGAAAATGAATCCGTACACCCAGAATGCGGCGTCCGGGTGGGTCATACGGTTGGCCTCCATGATCTGCTGGCCCACCGTGATCACGTCAATCACGCTGATGAGCAGCAGCAGGGACGTGGTCATGATGACGCGCGCCGCCAGATTGATGGTGGCCGGAACCATCAGGTTGATGGACTGGGGGATACGCACGTACCACAGCACCTGCAGTCTGTTCATGCCCAGCGCCTTGCCGGCATCGACCTGATGATCGGATACGGAAATCAACGAGCCTCGTACGATATCGCTGATTTCGGCCGCGACCCATAGGCCGAACGTCACGACTGCCACGGTCACGCCGTCGACCTGCACGCCAAGTTCGCGCGGCAGGATGTAATAGGTGAGGAACAGCAGTACCAGCGTGGGAACGATGCGGAAGAACTCGAGGTACAGCCTCAGCACCGCGCGCAGTACCGGATTGCGCAGGATACGCAGTGCGCCGAGGATGATGCCCAGGGGAATGCCCACCAGCAGGGCCAGTCCGGCCACCGTGATGGAGGTGCCGAGTCCGCCCAGCAGACGGGTGAAGTTGTCGCCGGTGAACAGCACGCTGGCGCCGGAGGCCTCAGTTATCGCCGAAAGTACCACGACGGACCCTCCTTTCCAGCAGTGTGAGGATGACGGACAACGGGATAAGAATGATTGCGTAGGCGATGACCAGCTCCAGCAGGTATTCGTCGCTGCGGTAGTACATGCCGATCAGGTCGCGTGCGGTGTTGGTCAGTTCCGGTACCGCGATAACGGTGAACACGGAGGTCTCCTTGACCATGAAAATCACGTTCGCGGCGACGGCCGGCACGCTGCGCGTGAGTCCCTGCGGCAGGGTCACGTGACGAATCATCTGCAAAGGCGAGAGTCCCAGCGCGCGTGCGGACTCGTTCTGCACCTGCGGAATACCGCTGAAGCCGCCTTGGAATGCGCCGGACATGTATGCGGAGCCCAGAATGGACATACCGACGACAGCGCAGATCTCGGCGCTCCATTTGATGCCGATGGACGGGAATCCGTAATACAGGAAGAACAATTGAATCAGCAAAGGGGTGTTGCGGAACAGCTCCTCGAATACGGTACTGATTTGGGCGAGCACAGGCACGCGGTATTCGCGCAGCAATGCCAGCACCAATCCCAGAAGGGTGGCCAGCACCACGCTGATTGCGGAAAGACGTAACGTCAAGACGAACGCCCTCCCGAACAGTGGAAGACTTGCTTGGATGACTTCCCAGCTCACAGCCGGCCCTCCTTCCGTATACGTAGTAATGCTTGTTGCATGGTCTCTCTCAATGGTTGCGGGCCGCATGTATGGGGTAAAACGTAGCGGCTCCGTGTGCTAACCCATAAGGATAACGGGTGGCGGGGGAGTATTTCGCCAAGAAAAGAACGTTCGACGAGTGCGGATAAAGGTATTGACTTGGAGGTCGGGGTGGTGTATTGCAAGAGCCGTTGCTCGAACTCGCAGCCGGCTGATGCGCAAAACCCAGTAGTCGCAACCGATGGCATGTGATTGATGAGCTTCGCAATATGCATTGATGATGTGCCGGCCGGGTTTTGCGTTATGAACGCCGTTTATACCCTGCTATCGGATACTCCGAAATGGGGATGTTCATATTGTGCGAGTCGAGCATTTCGCGGTTCCCGTGCGCTTGTCGCTTGGCTCTTTAGACTTAAAGGCATGTCTCTTACTATCGGAATCGTCGGACTGCCCAATGTCGGCAAGTCCACCATGTTCAATGCCCTGACCCGCAACAACGTGCTGGCCGAAAACTATCCGTTCGCCACCATCGAGCCGAACACCGGTATCGTGCCGCTGCCGGACGATCGTCTGCCGGTGCTGGCCAAGCTGGTTCACACCGAGAAGGTCGTGCCTGCCACGGTGACCTTCGTGGACATCGCCGGCATCGTCAAGGGTGCCTCCGAGGGCGAAGGCCTGGGCAACAAGTTCCTGGCCAACATCCGCGAGGCCGACGCGATCTGCGAAGTGGTGCGCGCCTTCGAGGACGACGACATCGTCCACGTCAACGGCAAGGTGGATCCGGCCGACGACATCGACACCATCAACACCGAGCTGATTCTCGCCGATCTGCAGACCATCGAAAACGCGCTGCCCAAGCTGGAGAAAGATCTGCGCGGCAAGAAGATCGAGCCGGCTTACATGGACGCCGTCAAGCAGGCCAAGACCATTCTTGAGGCTGGCGAGACGCTCGACAAGGCCGCGCGTGAAGGTCGTTTCGACAAGGATTCCGTCTACGACCTGCACCTGATGACCGCCAAGCCGTTCATCTACGTGTTCAATGTGGACGATAACGAGCTGGCCAACAAGGAGCTGCAGACCAAACTCGCCGCCTCCGTGGCCCCGGCCCCGGCCGTGTTTCTCAACGCCCAGTTTGAAGCCGACCTGACCGAGCTCGACGAGGCGGATGCCCGTGAAATGCTCGCCGACGCCGGCTTGAGCGAATCCGGTCTTGACCAGCTGGCTCGTGTGGGCTTCGACATCCTCGGCCTGCAGACCTTCCTGACCGCAGGCGTCAAGGAAGTACGCGCCTGGCAGATTCACAAGGGATGGACCGCCCCGCAGGCCGCCGGTGTGATTCACACCGACTTCGAAAAGGGCTTCATCAAGGCCGACATCGTCTCCTATGACGATTTCGTGGCCGCCGATGGTTCCATGGCTAAGATCAAGGAAGAAGGCAAGCTCCGTCAGGAGGGTCGCGACTACGTCATGGCCGACGGAGATATTGTGGAGTTCAAGTTCAACGTGTCCAAGTAGTGATTGCCGATTAGTGCCGAGGGCCTTGGAAGCGTTGCGTTCCAAGGCCCTTGCCTATACTGTAGACAGTTGTTCTTCATATGTGAATCGTCCGATATGACTTTGGAGCGGGCTTGATTGGAGGGCCGGATATGACGAGTTACGTGCTGCGGCTCTATGATGATCCGCTGCTCCGGTTCGATGCGTCGTATGGCGAGGGCCTGCTGGCGGGCAAGATCGAGGCGCATGTCCGCTGGTTCGATGAGTCGAAGCGTGCGTTGCTGCCGTTTCCGTTGGCTCCGGAGCCGGATAATGCGAAGCTGACGACGTGGCTGGAGCGGCGCACGATTCCGAAGAATCGTGAGTTCGCCACGCAGGTTCTCGCGCAGGCGGGGTTGAACATTGCGGATACGCTGGGCATCATCGACCTGTGCAAGGGGCTGTCGGTCAACGATTCATTCTGGGCGGAACGCGACGGTGAGAACCTCAAGTTCGCGGACATCAACCTGTATGACAATCCGTTGGACGAGACGCTCGCCATCGTGGCCTACACGGGGTATACGTCGAGCGAGAAGCATGCGATCGGCCTGTCGAGCGAGTGGACGACGGACGGCCAGTTCCCGAAGGCGTGGCGGCATACGGAACGTGGGCTGGAACTGTGGAAGGCGGGTTCCGAAGGGTATGCGAACGCCGGTTTGGAACCGTATTCCGAGTATCTCGCCTCGCAGCTGGCGCGCAGGCTCGGTGTGAACGCGGTCGACTACCGCATCGCCCGTTGGAAGGGCAAGCTCGCGTCGGTGTGCGGTTCGATGAACTCGAAGGACGTGTCGTTCGTGCCGTTCTATGTGGCGACGCAGCTGGCGTCGTTCCCGGAGATCCTCGCCGCCGCACGCGCCGTGTCCGAGGAATCGTTCGAGGCGATGCGCACGATGCTAGTGTTCGACGCGCTCATCGTCAATCAGGACCGTCACGCCAACAACCACGGGTTCCTGCGCGACAACCGTACCGGCCGGATTCTGGGTCCGGCGCCGTTGTTCGACCATAACATGTCGCTGTTCAAGAACGATATGCGCGCTGACTGGGAGGGCGGCGCGTGGATTCCGCAGGTACTGTCCGAACGTCAGCCGGCAAATTCTCGTATGACGTTCCGCGACCAGTGCGCGGCCATCATGGGCAGCGCGCAGCATGAGATGTTGCGCAAAACGTTGGACGTCACCTTGGAGAACGACCCGGCTTACCCGCTGGAGCCGGGCCGCATCGAGGCGTTGAACGACTACCTGCACGCGGCCGCACGATCCCTGCTCGAACTGCCGGTGGTCGACGAATCGAAGCTGTCCGACCAGCTCGATGCGTTGCAGCCGTCAATCGAACACGCTCCTGTCATCCTCAACGAACGACTGTTGCGATAGACCAAACCGGTCGAGTTCGCCAATAAAAAGGACCTTCCGGGTTGCGCACTGTGAGGAGGCGTGGAACGAGGCCGTATCCGGTCGCCCGTTCGACCGTATCAAGCCGCTTTCATGAGGAAAGGAGCCTGTCATGTTTGAGGTGAACGGCATCCTGTACGCGGATGAGCCCGTTCGGGAGTTGGAAGTCCGGTCGGCCCGCGTCACCGGCGACCACATCATGCTGGTGACGTTCTCCACCGGCGAGACACGTTTATGCGACTTCACTGAAATGTACGACGACGTCCCTGCTTTTGCTCCGCTACGCGATGAGAAGACCTTCGACCCCAGCACCTTGGACGACATCCGCCCGCTCGTGGAAGCCTGACGCCGGGGCGCTTGATCCAATGACCACCATCGTCGTATGTGCGATTACAGTGGTCATTTCCATATCTACGGTACGGGGATGACGTGAACGGCCAACATCACCATGATTGATGGCGGCCGTTTGCATATCCACACATGGCTTTGATGTCTCAGCTGTCCAGAGCGAAGGTGATGGAATCCCGTCCTAGAACCGCCTCGTTACGTGCGCGACTGGCGGCAGCATCGCGGTGGCCAGGGCGAACGTCACCGCCAGGACCGCGCCCGCCGGGTAGACGCTGTACGCCCAGCCGTATGCGATCTGTCCGAGGGGCTGGGCGCACATGCTCGCGGAGAGCGCGAGCGACATCACCTTGCCGGTCATGTTCTCGGGGCAGCCCATCTGGATCGCCGGCACGGCGATGAGGTTCGCGAGGGTGATGGCGATCATGGTTCCGCAGGTGCTCGCCGTGAGCACCGCGAGTCGCATCACTCCACCTGCGGGAATCGTCATGGCGAGCGCTTGGGGCAGGATGGTGAGCGAGAAGGCGGCGATCACCATCGGGAATCGCCGCATGGACAGCGACCTCGCGACCCGCCCACCGACGAGCGCGCCGAGCAGTCCGGATGCTCCCACGAGACCATATGCAAGGCCGTACGCCGTGGAGCCGAACCCCAGTACGGTCCGCACCATGTAAGGGAAGCCGACCTCCGCATACCCCGTCACCAGGAAGTTGAGCGCGGCGCAGATCAACGCCAGATGCAGAACATGAGGATGTTCGCGGGTGAGGAAATGTCCGGCCGCGCGCAGGTCGTCGACCGCGGTGACGCGGCCGGCGTCGCCGCGGTCGGGAGCGCCGAGCCGGATGAAACACTCCACGACGGCGGCCGCACCGAACCCCACGATCGTGATTCCCATCATGGGCATCGCACCAACCGCCGCGTACAGCACGCCGCCGAGCACGGCGGGAACGAGCGTGCTCGTCTGGTTCACTACGTTCACCACGGCCATCGCGCGACGCATCACATCCTCGCCATGGGAGCGGAACATCTGCGGCAGCGCCGCCTGCACCGTAGGCGTCTCCATCGCGTCAAGCACGGCGAGCACCACCTGCATCACGGCTATCGCCGCCAGATTGAAACCGGCGGCCGAAAAGATCGCCGCACAGACGAGCACCGTCACGGCGGAAAGCGCGTCAAGCGCCACCATGACGGTCCGACGGTTCGTACGATCCGCCATCACGCCGCCAAGGGGCGAGAGCAGAATCGTGGGCAGGATGCTTGCAGTAAGAATGGAGGCGAACGCCGCCGCCGAGCCGGTCTCGTCAAGCACCCACATGGACATGGCAAACCGCAGCATAAGGTTGGCGAAGAGCGATATGCCGAGACCCGTGACGAGCAGGCGGAAGTCGCGTGTGCGAAGAGGATCAGCGGCTTGGCTTCTTTGTGGTTGGGTCGTGCATTCGTATGCGTTCGTCATCGTGGATTCCTTTCTTGTGATTGGCCACGGCCATTTATACAAACCGACCGTCGGTCTGTTATTGTGATAACAATACGCCTAAGGGAAAAGGCGCGGAAGCGCTTCGGCATCTGTGACGTCAGGATGTGCAAGATGCGGCGCACCCGGGCGCGCCTCCTATGCGGACGCTGTATCCTCTTCCGGCGTCAGGGCCGTGAGCCCTTCGGTCGTCCGCAGGATGAGCGTCTCGTCGAACACTGGCACGCCGATGGCGTCGAGCATCGTGGCGAGGCAGCGGATGCGGTGTTCCATGCCGGCATGATCGGCGGGGTAGAAGCAGGGCATGAGCCAGTAGTTGCCGAGGAGCGAGAGCAGTTGCGCCGCCTCCTCGGGGTATGCCGTGGGAATGGAGCCGTCCTGCACGCCCATATCGATGAGCGAGCGGAAGGACTCCGGCAGTCTCGTCGACCAGAAGCGCATGTTCGCCGTAAAGAACGCAGGATCCTTGAGCAGCGCCAGCTGGGAACGGACTAGGTCCAGATGATCGGGGGCGTCCACGGCGGAAACGATGAGCGCGCGCAGCTTCTCAAGCGCACTCATGTCCTTGCGCTCGATGAGTTTGTCGAGAAGACGCGCGGTGACGGCCCACTCGTCGGCGTTCAGCCGGTCGAGAATCGCCTCCTTCGATTTGAAGTGGTGATAGAGCCCGCCCTTGGACAGTCCCAGGTCGTTCAGGATGTCCTGGATGGACGTCTTCTCGTAGCCCTTTTCAGCGAAGAGCCTGCGGGCGGAATCGAGGATTCGTCGTTCGGTGTCTCCGGAATGCATATCGTGCGCCATGCGGATGGCCTGCCTTTCGTTCATGTCCCCGTCAAGCATACAGACCGTCGGTCGGTCTGTCAAATGATCGAGGAAGTCACCCCTGCGATGCGATTGAATATCCGCGGCAAGGCAGGACGAAGAAGACCGGTAAGACGCCGAGTTCAAGTTCAACATCTCGAAGTAAGTGGTTCTCTGGCTCCCCTCTTTGAGGGGAGCTGTCGCTACAAGCGACTGAGGAGCGGCACGGATAAGGCCTGAGAAGTCGTCTTCTCAGGCCTTTGTCATGACATTGTTCTGCAAGGACTGGCTGCTGCAGCAGCATAATGTGTGTTTTATTATTCGGCCTTGGCGGCTTGCTGGTCAATCCAATTGTTGACGTCGGTGACCGCCTCGTCAAGGGTTGCTTTGGCGGCTTTGTAGTATTTGGAATCTACAGGTTGACGATTTCCGCGCCGAACGGCCAGAGCGCGAGCTTGGCCATCTTGAACGATTGCAGTCCGAACGGAATGCCGATAACGGTGATGCAGTTGAGTACGCCGGCTCCCAGATAGCCGAGCGCCATCCACCAGCCGACCAGCACCACCCACAGGATGTTGGCCAAGGCAGAGCCGACTCCGCCGCCGTATTGCACGGTTTTGCCAAACGGCGTCAGGGTGAGTCCCGCCATCTTAAACGCTTGAATGCCGAGCGGGATGCCGATGATGGAGATGCACAGAATCAGCCCCACCAATGCCCATCCGATTGCGATGGCCAATCCACCAAGAATGATCCACAGGATATTGCCGAGAACTCGCATGATTAGTCCCTTTCCGATTCCGGTCGATGCCTCGCATGTTCAGCTTCACTATTTTGCCAGACGTCATGACGGAAACACGAGACGCAACCCTTAGCTCGCCCCTGATTCATCCCCGGACCGTTATTCAGGCGGAGCGTATGCGTAAGCCAATCCTCTTGTGAAGATTTTGTGTATTGTCGAGCATGCGTGGGTTTCACCGTCGATTTGAATGATGATAGGCTTCTCGATGCCTGCCGTACGAAGACTCATCAAGGAGATGCCATGAACCTGTATCGCTACGCGATGTTCATCGCACGCGCCTGCCGTGGGTCGTTCGTCGGCAATGTTCTGTTTGCCAATCCACAAATGGCCCTATTCTCGATGCTGGTGTAGCGGGGACACGCCTTATGCCGGGATGTGCCGATGGCCCATCCGCAGTCGACGTCGCATGAATCGCTCACCATAGCCATCAACTTACGCAAAGCCGCGAATCGTTTGCCGTATATGAATGCGGAACGGATGGCGGCTTTTCCTTTACCCCGGACTCATCGGTGTCCCCGCGTCTTGACACATGTATGGGGCCGGATTGCCCACACATGCCGTTACCAACAGAAGGAAATGCTGTGACCTCACAGAAAACTGCGGAATTCAGGTCCGCCGCCAGTTCCGTAAAGCCTATTGATCCGCACACCCGATTCATCGTCGTGGGCGTGATCGTCGTCGGCTCGTTCATCGCGCTGCTCAACCAGACCGTCATGTCACCGGCCTTGCCGGCACTGATGCGTGATTTCAATATCACCACCGGCACCGTGCAGTGGGTGACCAGCGTCTACATGCTGGTCTCGGGCATCATGGTGCCGATTTCAGGCTATCTGATTGATAAATTCTCCACCCGAAAGCTCTTCGCCGGAGCTCTTGCCACTTTCATGGTCGGCACACTGCTGTGTGCCGTCGCGCCGAATTTCATGCTGTTGCTCGTCGGACGCATACTGCAATCCGCCGGCTCCGGCGTGCTGTTGCCATTGGTCGCCGTAGTGCCGATGCTCGTCTATCCGCCGGATAAGCGCGGCACCGCCATGGGCATGGCCGGCATCGTCATGGCCGCCGGCCCGGCTATCGGCCCGGTTGTCGGTGGTCTGGTGATTGACAGTTTCGGATGGCGCCCGATGTTCATTGGCATCGCAGTCGTGGCACTGGTCATCCTTGTCGGCGGCACGATGATGCTCAAGAACGTCAGCGAGTTGAAGAACCCAAAGCTCAACATCCTGTCCGTGATCCTTTCGACCATCGCGTTCGGTGGCCTGCTCTATGGCTTCTCGTCCGCTTCCACGATGGGATGGGCCAGTCCGGTCGTCATTACCTCAATCGTCGTTGGTCTTGTGGCCTTCGTCGCATTCGTATACAAGCAAGTCAAGCTCGATGAGCCATTGTTGCGCGTTGACACCCTTGCCACCCGCAACTTCCGCAACTCCGCGATTCTGGTCACTCTGATTAACGCCGCAGTCGCCGCAACCAACGTGACGTTGCCTATCTTCATCCAGAATGTGCTCGGCCAATCCGCCACCGTCACCGGCATGGTCATGCTGCCCGCCGCGGCGGTCGGCATCATCATGAGTCCGGTCGCCGGTGCCGCATTCGACAAATTCGGCCCGCGCGGCGTGGGCATCGGCGGCCTTGCGCTCATGACCATCTCTCTTGGTCTTCTCGGCACCATCAACACCAGGACATCAGTGCTGTTTGTCGCCGTGTTCTGCGCATTGCAGGCATCCGGTCAGGCTATCGCCAACATGCCGATCAACACTTGGGGCGTCAACGCTTTGCCGAACGACATGATCGCCCATGGCAACGCCATCGCCAACACCGGCCGCCAGATCGCGGCAGCCATTGCGACCTCGCTTCTGGTCACCGCAGAAACATCCGTGACCGCCTCGCACATGTCCCAGGGTGTGAAGTCCGCCACGGCCAGCGGCATCGCGTTCTCCTACCTGCTGTGCGCCGCCATCTCGCTGATCGCCCTGATCATCTGCATCTTCACCGTCACCAGCCGTGCCAAGGAGAAGGCCGTACGCAACGCCAAGGCCTACGAGGCGCAAGCCTCCGCCGAAGTCGCGGCCGAAACCACTGAAGGCCAGCCCGCCGAGCATCACTACGCCGGCGCATATGTGGCCCCCGCCGCCTCCCTGTTCAAGCAGGCCCAGGAACAGTCCATCGGCGGGATCATGGACGATCAGCCCTACAGCTGCCTGGACAGCGATGACATCACGCATGTGGTGCGCGAGTTCATCCGACTCAACGTCTCCAGCCTTCCCGTGGTGAACGGCGATGGCAGGCTCGTCGGCTTCGTCAGCGACGGCGATGTCATGAAATCGATTGCCACCTATGAATCCCGTACGGTTTCCACCGGCACCGGTTCAACGATGGTGGTGTTCGACGACGAAACCGTGGCCTCCAAGGTGCAGGCGCTCTCCGGCAAGAAGGTGATGGACATCGCCACGCGTAAGGTCGTTGCCGCCACGCCCGACCAGCATGTTGGAGAGGTGGCCCGAATCCTCGCCAAGAAGCAGTTCAAGAAACTGCCGGTGGTGGATGGTGATGGCAGACTCGTCGGTGTGATCCGCCGTAAGTCCGTGATGGAACATGCCTTCGACGCGCTGTTCCCAAAGGATGATCGGTGATTAGGCGCCATCATCGCTGAATAGAATGAATGGAACATGAGGCTTCCCCTCTCGCGGGGAAGCCTCATTGCTTTGTCCGCGGAGTCTTACGGCACCTGCGCAAGGGCAACGTCACGCCTTCATGATGCACTATTGAATAGTGTGTTCCTATCGTTGCATGGTGACGCTAACGCATGGCGTCACGATACTGAAGCCTGCCATCTAACGGCGGGTACGGCTCGTTGCTGGAGTCGTGCACGCATACGCGCGTCGGCGTGCGTATGCCGTGATGTGACCTTTGTAGTGGAATTGAAGAATTGAGAACACTCGTATGTCTTCTAGTAGTAAAACAGCTGATTGCCAGCGTCCGTCGTGTGTTTGCTGACTTGAAAGATGGCTTCAGCTACACTCGGATTCATCAACCTGACCACCGCCTCCGATAAGCTCGCCGCCAACGAGCTGGGGTGGAGTGTCGGTATGCTGCTCAGCGGCGCGTTGGTGTCTACCATCGGTGCCAAGCTCATCCGCAACAACATGCGCGTGGTCGCCTTCGGCATCACTCTGGTGGGCGTCTCCGTCGTTTGTCTTGGCGTGGTTCACAATCTGCTGGCGTATTTGCTGATTGATATGGTGAACGGTTTGTCTTCGGCCATCTGCATGGGCTCGATGCGCACCATCATCCAGACCGAGGCCGATGTGATTCCAATCTCGTTGGTGTTCATCATCGGCGGCGTGCTGACCCTGCCCGTCGGCGTTTACCTGTTCGGCCAGACACGGCGCAACACTAGTGTCGATGCGGCGCGTAACGCGGCCTGATGGCGATTAAGCCGAACTACCAAATTTGTGCGTACGACTCGTAGGACGTGTAGTCCGGCAAGGCGTTGCGTCTCGAGCAGCAGTACTTCTTCGTCTCCGCATCCCTGCACGACGCCATCCGCGTCTTCTACCCGGGCCAGGACAAACCGGACCTGACGACCTTCCCGGACAAGATCGTCTTCCAGCTCAACGACACCCATCCGGTGATCGGCATCCCCGAGCTCATGCGCATCCTCATTGATGAGTACGGCTACGACTGGGATACCGCGTGGTCCATCACCACCAAGACCTTCAACTACACCTGCCACACCCTGCTGCCGGAGGCCCTTGAGGTCTGGCCGGCCAGCCTGATCGGCGAGCTGCTGCCGCGTCACCTCGAGATTATCGAGAAGATCAACGCGCAGTTCGAGGCCGAGCTCAAGGCCAAGGGCGTTGCCGCCGACACCATCAAGGACATGGCCATCTGCACTGGCGACGCCGTGCGCATGGCTTACCT
>CXQV01000008.1_pt1 | contig 57721 bp, 54 predicted proteins | sample 591861 | NCBI WGS metagenome assembly CXQV01 (sample SAMEA3491304, study PRJEB9169) | human gut metagenome | biome: ENVO:mammalia-associated habitat; material: ENVO:feces | place: Bangladesh | collected 2010-04-07 | reverse complement strand
AGCACATCACGGCTGCCACACCGAGGATTTCCCGTCGGGGGCTAGATATATGCTTCCGGAGCATATACTTTCCGGAAACCTACAGGTCAATCCGTGAAAATCCGCGATTCCGGACACACTTTTTGACCCTTAACCCACCATTGTCGAGGAATTCGGCCGCACTCAGTACAAGTCATATATTCTCATCGATTTCACACGTTTGCCGCGCGATGTTCGCGACATCTTCGAAAACCAGCGTGATGACTTTGACACATTTTTCATGCTGTTGTCTGCGTATTACCGCAAGCGACTGTACGAGCGTGAATCGTTGATTATTTTCGACGAGGTGCAGCGGTATCCGGCGGCGAGGGAGCTCATCAAATATCTGGTTGCGGATGGCCGGTATGACTATGTGGAAACTGGTTCGCTGATCTCCATCAAGAGGAATGTGGCGAATATCGTCATCCCCTCCGAGGAACGGAAAATGGACATGGGGCCGCTCGATTTTGAGGAGTTCTGCTGGGCCATGGGGGAGGAGCTGCTTGCTGAAACGATTCGCAAATCGTTCGAGCGTCTGGTCCCGTTGCCCGATGCGCTGCACAAACGAGCGATGAGGCTGTGGCGCGAATATCTGCTGGTGGGCGGTATGCCGCAGGCGGTTGCCGATTATGTCGAGCAGCGCGATTTTGGCGAGGTGGATTTGATCAAGCGTGGCATCCTGCAGCTGTACAGTGATGATATCGGCAAGTTCGCCAATGGCGATGCCGGCCGCGTGCGGGGCATTTTCGCTCAGATTCCAGGGCAGCTGTCCAAGCATGAGAAACGATTCACTCTGGCATCGGTCGATAAGGGGGCTCGATCTCGTGAATACGATTCGGCGTTCTTCTGGTTGGAAGACGCCCGCTTGGTGAACCTGTGCCGTAATTCGACTGACCCTTTGGTGGGGCTGGGATTGTACGAAGATAACGATTCATTCAAATGCTATATGGCGGATACCGGTTTGCTGGTGTCGCAGGCGTTTGCCGATCGAGAGACAACGCCGGATGATGTGTACCGGGATATTCTGTTCGATAAACTCTCGCTCAACGAAGGGATGCTGGTGGAGAATGCGGTGGCTCAGCAATTCCGGGCGAATGGGCGCAAACTGTATTTCTTCTCGCGCTTGGATAGGGCGGATGCCTCGAAAACCATGGAAATAGACTTCCTCATCGTTCGGGAATACGATAATGCCGCGATGAAGCCTCGCATCAGCCCGATCGAAGTGAAATCCACGAAACGATACGGTGTGTCTTCGCTCGACAAATTCCGCAAAAGGTATGCCCGACGATTGGGCAAGGAATACGTTCTGCATCCCCGCCAACTCGAAGTGGATGGAGAACGCATCAAGCTGCCGTTGTATATGGCCCACTGTCTGTGACGCGAGAAGATGGATTGTGCCGAGTGCGCGGTTGAAACCCATGTTGATGAGTTCCGTCGGCTTGGTGTTGGCGGGACACGAGCCATGCTTCTATTTCAAGGCCGGACTAAAGTGCGCAGAAATTCGTGTTATCCCAAGCTCAGACAATATATCGCTCAGCCACCGCACTTTCGTTAACATCTATTCAACGTTCTTCATTCGGTATGGACATCCCACCTTGGATAGACGCCTCATAAGCTGAACAATGACAGCACTCTGCTTGTCACTGGGAATCTTGTACGGGATGGAAGCTGCCACATTCACGCAGCCGCGTTCCTTTCCATCGCCTTCATCTCGTCTTCCAGCCATTTTGCAACATCTTTCCAGAACTGGCCACCCATCCTCACCACAGCCGCCGTGTATTCAATGCCATTGGTTTCCCGTTGCTCTTTGGAACTATGGTGATTGCGCCGCCGATGGTATGTAATGCGAATAGTTGACTTCGAGCGCTCGAAGTCGGTAGAACGTTGCATATCAAGGAAAGTTCAAGGAAAGGAGCTTGCCATGAGCAAGTGTATGCTCGTCACGTATTTCTCCGCCAGCGGCACCACGCGCGCCGTCGCCGAGCATCTCGCGCACGCCATCGGCGCGGATATCAAGGAAATCGTGCCGGCCCAGAAATACACGGCAGCCGACCTCAACTGGCGTGATGCCGCCAGCCGATCCAGCGTGGAGCACGTGCACCGCGACATGCGCCCGGAACTGGCTTCGCCGGTCGACGTGAGCGACTACGACGTGGTATTCGTCGGCTATCCGCTGTGGTGGGAGACCGCACCGCGCGTGGTGCGCACCTTCCTCGAAAGCGCCGACTGGGCCGGCAAGACCATCGTGACCTTCGCCACCTCCGGTTCCAGCACGCGCGGCGCCGACGGCGTGCAACTGCACGATTCCGCCCCTGCCGCCCACTGGGTGCCCGGTCGCCGTATGGCCGCTAGCGAAAGCGAAGCCAAGCTCGCCAGGTGGGTCGAGGGATTGAATCTGTAAAATCGCAAGGCCGGACATCGAAGCCGAGAAATGCCGCCAAGGGGCCGCCGAATTATTGATGTTCGGCAGCCCTATTGGTTCTTTCGGGAGCGGTTCTGACGTCACCGAACGGCAGTGCGGATGCGAACACTTCCTGGATCGTTGAATGAGGGCTGTCGGTAAGGCCGGATAATGCGGCGATGCGGGAGATGAACGCGCGAATCACCGGGGTGGCATCGAGCGGGTAGAGCAGTCCGTAGTGCATGATGACCGGTTCGGGCCAGTCCACGGCCACGTTGACGAGCTGCGGGTGAATGCCGGCCCACATCGGTTTGGAGATGAGCAGGTCGCCGGATTCGGCGCAGTCGTTGAACGTGTCGAGGTCGTATCAGATCGACGTCTTCGCCGAGATGGGTGACGATGTCGTTGATCGCTTCGGAGTCATCGGGCATCGACACCAGTTCCAGGCGGATGTCGGTGTGTTTGCCGGCGTCGCGCTGCCATAGGTCGAGGATGCGGCGGCCGGGGTGCAGGATGGAAACGCCAAGGCGGACGGTGGCGATGCCGTCGGTGCTGCGCCGTTGTGCACGACGTAGAATCTCCTCGCATTGGCGCACGATCATCTGCGCGTCCTCGACGAACTCCTTGCCGGCTTTGGTGAGTTGCACTCCACTGCGCGATCGGTCGAACAGCGTCAGACCGTATTCTTTTTCGAACGTATTGATCTGTTTGGCCACCGCCGGTGTGGAAATATGCAGGCGATGGCCGGCCTTGGCGAAGCTGCCGGTCTACGCGGCGGCGCGATCGGCATGGCCGTATTCGGTGTGGTCGCCACCTTCACGCCCTCGCTTGACGGCTCCCTGCGTGCCGTGTTCGTCGCGGCCGAAGTCGGTGCGGAATGGCGCGTTCAACCGGAACGTGGGGTCAACAGGATGGCTCACCAGTTCCTCGAAAAGCTCATGGGTGCGTTCCGGCGTGTGATACCCGGCGTTGGGCTCCGCCTTGATCGGCGTATTGCCCGAACCAGTTCAGTAGCAGATTGTGTACGGGCGTGCGCAGCGGGAACAGCAGCGGCACATCCTTGAGATTCTGCGGGGTCAACGATTCGCGTTCCGCCAGCGGGTGGTTTCCGGGAACCATCGCTGACCAGTGCTTTGTAATGCCGGTGCGCAGGAACTCGTATTGACTTGGTCTGCGCACACTCGCGCAGCATCCGGCCTTCCTCGGTGAGCGTGATGGTGTGACTGCCGCGTTCGAACAGCGTGACGCCCAGTTCCTCTTCCAATTGTTTGAGCTGACGGGAGAGCGTCGGCTGGGAAATACGCAGCAACTGCGCGGCCCATGTGATATTGCCTTCCTCGGCAACCGCCAGAAAATATCGCAGGACGCGCAGTTCCATCCTCGGGGCTCCTTCGGTGTGGATGGACTTCTATTGCCATTATGCCCGCCGCCCGTGAACTCATTATGCTAAACGCGGATAGTCTCGGTAATGACGCGGCGAACAGCATGCGAGAGGCGGCGCTCAATAGCGAAAGCCTCTCGACTGCCGTCGTTGGTCGTGATGATACTGGAGACCATGAAGCTCGTGCGGCGGCGGCGGGGGAGGGCGAGGTCGAGAAAGAGGCAACGGCGTGACGCTTGATAATAGGTCAGACAGTAAGGTGGTGGCGGAGCAGTGCCGAGCATAGGCAACGATCAACGGCCGCAGGCGATCGAAGTGCGCGGGGCGCGCGTGCATAACCTGAAGAACATCGACATCGACATTCCGCTGGGCGAACTGGTGGGCGTGGCCGGCGTCTCCGGTTCGGGAAAGAGCTCGCTGGCGCTCGGCGTGCTGTATGCGGAAGGTTCGCGGCGTTACCTGGAAGCGCTGTCCACGTACACGCGCCGTCGCCTGACCCAGGCCAGCCGCGCCCAAGTGGACGAAGTGCTGCATGTGCCGGCCGCGCTGGCCCTGCACCAGCGGCCCACCGTGCCTGGCATCCGCTCGACGTTCGGTACGATGACCGAACTGCTCAACAGTCTGCGGCTCCTGTTCTCCCGCGTCGCCTCGCACGTGTGCCCGCATTGCGGGGCGCGCAACGAACCGACGCTGAACGTGGCGGCCGACCTGCCCATTACTTGCGTCAGCTGTGGCAAGGAATTCCACGCGCCCGGTGCTGAATCGCTCGCCTTCAACTCGGCCGGCGCCTGCCCGACCTGCTCCGGCACCGGCATCGTGCGCGAAGTAAACCGCGCGGCCCTGGTCCCGGACGAGTCGAAAAGCATCGACGACGGTGCGGTGCTGCCATGGGGCTCGCTCATGTGGGACCTTATGAAGCAGGTGTGCGGTGCGATGGGCGTGCGCACCAACGTGCCGTTCAGCGAGCTCACGCCCGAAGAGCGTGACATCGTATTCAACGGGCCAGCCGTCAAAAAGCACATCCTCTACAAGCCGAAGAAAGGCGACGATTTCGCCGAACTCGACTTCACCTACTTCAACGCCGTATACACGGTGGAGAACGCGCTCGCCAAAGCCAAGGACGAGAAAGGCCTGAAGCGCGTGGCCCGGTTCCTCAAGGAAGGCCCATGCACCGACTGCGGCGGCACACGACTGAGCGTCGCCGCCCGGGCCCCGCATGTGCGCGGGCTGAACCTTGCCGAAGCCAGCGCGATGACCTTGGATGCGGCGGTGGATTGGGTGCGCGGAGTGCCGGAATCCCTGCCTGCCGACATGCGGACGATGGCCACCAACATCTGCGAATCATTCCTGGACGTGGCCCGCCGACTGTTGGATCTGGGCCTCGGCTATCTGGCGCTTGACCGCGCCGGTGCCACGCTTTCAACCGGTGAACGCCAGCGTGTGCAGCTCGCCCGTGCCGTGCGCAACCGCACCACCGGCGTGCTGTATGTGCTCGACGAGCCGTCCATTGGCCTGCATCCCTCGAACGTGGATGGGCTGCTCGGCGTGATGCATGACTTGGTGGCGGACGGCAATTCCGTGGTGGTCGTGGACCATGACGTGCGCGTGCTCAAGGCCGCCGACCATCTTATCGAAATGGGACCGGTTGCCGGCGCCGAAGGAGGGCATGTGATCGCGCAAGGGACGGTCGGCGAGGTGGCGGCGAATCCAGGCAGCCGCATTGCACCGTTCCTGTCAGATCAGGCAAACGCGCGTATTCGTGAGCGCGTGGCGGAACCGCAGGTGTTCGACCTTGGCCACATCCGCATGACAACCAGCCAGTTGCATACGGTCAAGCCGCTGGACGTTGATATTCCGCGCGGCCGGCTCGTGGCGGTGACAGGCGTCTCCGGCTCCGGTAAAACCACGATGGTGCTCGAATCGCTGATTCCCGCACTCAAAGCGCAGGCGGCGGGGGAGCGGTTGCCGGAACACGTGCTCGAGCTTAAAGCCGAGGGCATCAATCGCGCGAATCTCATCGACGCCACGCCGATTGGCGCAAATGTGCGTTCCACCGTGGCCACCTATGCCGATATTCACGACGAATTGCGCCGCGCCTTCGCCCGCGCGGACGACGCCAAAGCGGGCGGCTGGAAGGCTGGCGATTTCTCGTACAACACTGGCAGACTGCGTTGCCCCACATGCGACGGCACCGGTTCAATCTCGCTCGATGTGCAGTTCCTGCCGGACGTGACCATCGAATGCCCGGATTGTGGAGGCTCCCGCTATGCGTCCGAAGCCGACGCGATTCGGCGTGCGGTTAAGGGAGAATCGCACCTTTCGTTGAGTCTGCCGCAGCTGATGGCGATGAGCGTGGACCAGGCGCTGGCCGTGACCGGCGACCTCAAGAAGGTCCACGCGCGCCTGACCACCTTGCGTGATTTGGGCCTCGGCTACTTGACGCTTGGCGAGCCGACACCGGCGCTTTCGGGCGGCGAAGCCCAGCGGCTGAAACTCGCCAGCGAAATGGGCAAGGCCCAATCGGACGCGGTATTCGTGTTCGATGAGCCGACCATCGGTCTGCACCCGTTCGACGTGCGCGTGCTGCTGGGCGTGTTCGACCGGCTCGTGGCGAGCGGCGCAACAGTCGTGGTCATCGAACATGACCTTGACGTGATCGCCAATGCGGACTGGATCATCGACATGGGTCCGGGCGGTGGCGAAAGCGGCGGACGCATCGTCGCCACCGGAACGCCGGAACAAATCGCGGCCAATCCGAACAGCATCACCGGGCGGTATCTGCGCTGACTCGTATGGCGGTAACGCGCCTTTGCATAGGACCCTGCGCGAGTAGGATAGCCGTCCATGGTGCAGATTCATGGCATTAGACGCGCAAGCGCGGACGCGAAATATCGGCAGATGACCGGGCAGCCGGTCAAGCCGCTGATTCTCAAACTGTGCTTGCCGGCCGTCATCTCCAACTTGGTGACCACCGCCTACAATCTCACGGACACGTTCTTTATTGGTCAGCTCGGCACCGCGCAGTCCGGTGCCATCGGCATCGCGTTCTCCATCATGACCGTGATGCAGGCGCTCGGCTTCTTCTTTGGCAACGGCGCGGGCAACTCGATGAGCCGCGAACTCGGCAAACAGAACAATGAGCGCGCCTCCCGACTACTGGCCGTGGGCTTCGCGGGTGCGGTGCTCTCTGGTTTGGTGATTGCCACAATCGGATTGCTGACCCTGCGGCCGCTGGTCGTCATGCTGGGATCGACCTCGACGATCGCCCCATACGCCGTGCAATACCTGACGCCGTTGTTGGTCGCCGCACCCTGTGTATGCGGGTCGTTCGCGCTCAACGGACTGCTGCGATACCAAGGGCAATCGGCGTTCGGCATGATCGGGCTGGTTTCGGGCGCATTGCTGAATTTCCTGCTCGCGCCATTATTCATTTTCGTGGCCGGCCTGGGTATTTTCGGTGCCGGTCTCGCCACCGCCATCTGCCAGACGGTGAGTTTCGCGATTCTGACCACAATGAGCCGCAAATTCGGCGTGATGAAACTGTCCCTGCGCAATTGCAAGCCGGATGTGCTGCTCATGCGCGAAATGGTCGGTGGCGGCCTGCCCTCGCTGATCCGCCAAGGCGCCGGCTCGATTTCCGTGACCTGCGTGAACATCGCCGCCAATCCGTTCGGCGACGCGGCCATCGCCGGCATGGCCATTGTGATGCGCATTATGTTGGGCGCCAACTCGGTGATCGTCGGCCTCGGCCAAGGTTTCCAACCGGTGTGCGGCTACAACTACGGTGCCGGCCTGTTCGCGCGCGTCAAAGAAGGGTACTGGTTCTGCGTGCGGCTCGCCACCTGCGTGCTCGTGGCGTTGGCGGTGTTGCTGTGGGTGTTCGCACCGCAACTGGTCGAGATTTTCCGCTCCGACCCGGCCGTGGTCGCGGTGGGTGTGGCCGCGCTGCATATCCAATGCTGCACGGTGATTCTCAACGGCTTCAACATGATGGGCAATATGATGACCCAGACCATGGGTCGCACTGGCATCGCCTCATTCCTGGCCCTGTGCCGACAAGGTCTGTTTTTGGCAGCGGTCGTACTGATTCTGCCGATGATGTTCGGCGTGCTCGGCGTGGAAATGGCACAATCGGTGTCCGACGTGCTGACATTCCTAGTCACTATCCCGTTCATGCGGCGAATCCTGCATGGATTGCGGTGAATGGTAGATGGCAACTATGAATAATCGAAGTGCAAAGCGGGTGCCGAGCGTTCCTTCTCCCGCGTATATCGAATCGCTGTACCGCACCATGGCTGCCGCCCTTGGCCCGACCGGATGGTGGCCGGCTGAAACCACATTCGAGATTATGGTGGGCGCGGTGCTGACGCAGAATACGGCGTGGGGCAATGTGAATCGTTCGCTTGCGGCGTTGAACGCGGAGGGTGTGCTCGAACCCCATAAGCTGGCGATTATGGGGCCAGCGCATCTGCAGGAACTTATTCGCCCGTCCGGCTTTTATGTCAACAAATCCAAGACGGTACAGTCACTGAGCCGATGGTATGTGGAGCGTTGCGGAGCCTCACCTGAGGGCGCGGCAGATATTCCCGACGCCGAATTGCGGACCGAATTGCTCGGATTATTCGGTATCGGGGGCGAAACGGCCGACGACCTGATGCTATATGTGTTTTCGCGCCGCACATTCGTGGCCGATACTTATGCTCGCCGACTATTCGCCTTCCTTGGATTCGACGTGCCGGCCGGCTATCCGGCATTCCACAGGGCCTATTCGCCCGTGGTGCTGGATACGAGCCTCAGTGTCAAGGATTTGCAGGAATTCCATGGGCTCATTGACGAGTTCGGCAAGGCCTACCGCGACGGCGCGGCCAAAAGCGAGTCCTTTTTGGGCGGATGGAGGGCTTGACTGCACGGCGAATCGTTCTCAATAAGAAAAGTGTGAGGCCTGCACGGTGCCAATCGCACATCTGAATCCAAGAAATGGCTGTTTGATGCTATTCCCGCGAATGTGCGATTGATTGATATTGTGCGTTTGCCTCACACTTTTCTTATTGAGAATGATTCGCTGCGATATGCCGCTTACTCGACAACCTTAAAACCGCCGGTCCATGGGGTCTGATTGGTGACGCCTTCAGCCGCTGCTGCTGCGGCCTTGTCCGGGTTGCGGTCGATGACCTGCACGGTGGCGCCAGCCTTGACGGTGATGCCTGTGACGCCGGCAATCCGCTCTCCATCGAGCAGATCGACGACCCCTATCGCCGCGGCATCATCGCCGTGCACGATGCTGAAATTGCCGCCGAGCTCGACTGGCTGCGCTCAATGCTGGGTGTTGAAAACGAGTCTGTGACAGAATAGTTCGACCGACACAATCGCCAAAACGCCGAACAGGAGCCAATGATGACCGAAGACAAGCCGATCGCCAAGCCGATTATCGATGATGCGACGCGCGAGAAAATGGCGCTTATGTTCTCCGGCGAGGTCTACCTGCCGGATGATGTGGACGGCTTTTTTGATCTGCAGGCCGCCCAACGCGATCTCCAGCTTGAACTCAACGCCACACCGCTGACCAATCCGAAACGCCGCACCGAACTCATGCAGGTGTTCTTCGGCGCCGCGGGGGAGGGTCTGTACCTCGAATGCCCGGTGTATGCGAACTGGGGCTGCAATACCTATTGGGGTGAGCGTTGCTACGCCAACTTCAACCTGACGCTGGTGGACGATGGTGAGATCTTCATCGGATCCCACACCATGATCGGCCCCAACGTCACGCTTGTGGCCACCGGCCATCCCGTGCGTCCGGACCTGCGCTATCAGGGTGCCCAGTATTCGCTGCCAGTCCACATCGGTGAAAACGTCTGGATTGGCGCGAACGTGACCGTACTGCCCGGAGCCACTATTGGAGACAACGCGGTCATTGGCGCCAACTCGCTGGTCACCAAGGACATCCCCGCCAACACGGTCGCCTACGGCAGCCCGTGCAAGGTAATTCGCGAAATCAACGAACGCGACGACGTCTACTACTGGCGCGACCGTCAATTCAGTGAGCGTTTTAAGGTCAAAGAGCAGTAGCGCGCAAGCTCACTCCCACACGTCGAGCTTGCGGTCTTTGTAGAAACACTCGCGGTCCTTGTCGCCGATTTCGCGTGCGACTTCGCAAGGTGCGCCGTAAGCGACGGAGTTGGCGGGGATGGAATGTGTCACGACCGAACCGGCGCCAATCACGCAATTGTCGCCGATGGTGACTCCCGGCAGAATCGACACGTTCGCGCCGACCCACACGTTGCGCCCGCTGATCACCGGAATGCAATACGTGTAATGGTGCTCGCGCAGCACCGGTAACACGGGGTGGCCGGCGGCTCATTAGCACGGGGAACGGTTGAACGAGAAGTGGATTGACACGTGGTGGTATCGAACATACTGATGCGTGTGCCGCCGAGCCTGTCCAGATGGTTGCCTATATGAACCCGTGACAGGAAATCACGGTGAGAGAGCGAGCGAGAGGAGCGTGCATGGGACAGTTTGGCGTCATGATTGGTCAGTTGGTCGGATTCCTGATCATGCTGATGGTCGGGTATGGATGTGTGAGACTCCGGTTCTATGGCCAGACGGCGCTGGACGGTATGTGCTCGCTGCTGCTCAATGTGCTCATCCCTGTGCTCGTGTTCTCGAACGCCGTCGACGGCGCGGACCGTGCGCAGCTTGCCGCCAACTGGGGCGTGATGCTGCTGACCGCCGTGATGTACGCACTACTTATCCTTGTATTTTGGCTGGTCGCCAAGCTGTTGCGGCTTAGGGGCTCACATAGCCATGTGTTTCAGGCATCGCTGATTTTCGGCAACGCCGGATTCATCGGCATTCCGTTGATTATGGCACTTTGGCCGCAGAACGGCGCGATTTACGTGGCGCTGATGTCGATTATCGACCAGACATTGCTCTGGACGTACGGCGTATGGCTATGCGAGCCGGTTGCCGAAGCGGCAGGCAATGCCGCAAGCGACTATTCTCCGACGGTCACCTGCCCCTCATTCGGCACCCGCGTACTCGGTCTGCTCAAACGATTCGTCAATCCAGCTTTCATCGGCGTGATGCTCGCCCTGATCCTGATTCTGCTTGGCGTCAAGGTGCCTGACATCATCTTGAAGCCACTGCACACCATTGGTAATATGGCCACACCGATGTCGCTGATCTATCTGGGCGGCCTGTTCGCATTGACCAAGTGGTGGGGCGTGCTCAAGCGCTACGAGCTCTATGCCGGCCTGGTCGCCAAGATGATCGCCTTCCCGCTCGCCTTCTACGCGCTACTGACCGCGCTGACCGGCGCGCTGCCGCAACTGCCGATCACCCATGACATGGTGCTGATGATCACGGTCATCGCCGGCCTGCCGACCATGACCACCATCGCCATGTTCACCGGTCGCAAGAACAACATGCCCGAGTATGCGGTCGGCTTCGTGCTCGTAAGCACGCTGTTCTCGCTGGCCTCGCTGACGATCGTGTCGGCGGTCGTGTTCTAGTGCGCCGCGCATAGGCACATAACAGCTTTCATCACATACTCTTTGCGGCCTCATCAATGCAGCGCAGCGCGTCGTATTCGGCTTCGACCGGCTCCAGCCATTCGTTCGAAGCCCCATCCACCACATTCATAATGGCGATATGCGCGAAATCGGAATCCGGCGCGGCCCCGTGCCAGTGCTTGGTCTCCGGCTCCACGTACACCACGTCGCCGGGGTTGAGCTCGACCGACTCCTTGCCCCACTCCTGGTAGTAGCCGTGCCCGCCCACGGCGATGAGAATCTGGCAGGCCTTGTGACGAATATGCCAGTTATTACGGCAGCCCGCCTCGAACGTGACGTTGGAAACGTTGATTTCCTTGCCTGAAACCAGCGGTGCCAGATAGCTCTGCCCGATGAAATATTTGGCGTATGCGTCGTTCGGCACACCCAACGGGAACGCGCTGGGATTGGTGATGGTGCTGTGGTTCTGTGCCATAAATGCCGTCCTTGACCATGAAGACTCGCGTTGGCTTGGTGCCGTTGCGCCACAGCATAGGAATGTCTAGTCAATATTGCAATTACCTATAACGTATCGATTGCCATGCTTGTTGAGCATGAATCGTCGAGAGATTCCGATGCTGTGCTGTTCGGTTGTCGCTGACATTTCTCCGGACCAGAGCTGGAGGCGAGTCCAAAGACCCGCAATCCATGTGCGGTGACGTGCGCCATGTTGCTCTCGGCTCGCGTGAAAATGAGTCAATCTCACGCAATTGCGTGCTGTTCGTGCATACAATGCGAGTTGAAAGCGTGTGGCGTACAACTCCACGCATAATGCCTCGAAACATGGCGACGCCGCCGGAAAGAAGGCCTCACGATGGTCAGCACAGTGGATGATATCAAGACGATCGCGAACGTCGGCACGGGAACGATGGGCCATGCGATTGCACTGCTCGGCTGATTCCTTACCTATACGGGAAGCGCTGAGATATATGGCCTATGTGCCGCCATGCTTCACAAGCATGGCGGCACATAGGCCATAAGTATTGGGTATCGTTTCAATTGCACTGTGATACTGGATGTGTCGTCTGAATTATGAGATGGAATCAGTCGATATGTGAACCATTAACTAGCGTGGAAAGCATGGTTACATGGGATTCGGAACAGTATCTGCGATTCAAGAAAGAACGTACGCAACCATCGCGTGATTTGGCGATGCAGCTGCCGCCGGATGATGGCAGTGTCAAGCGCGTGTTGGATATCGGTTGCGGTCCGGGCAACAGCACGGCCGTGCTGCGCGAGCGCTATCCGCACGCTGAGATTCTCGGTGTCGACAGCTCGCAGGACATGGTCGAAGCGGCGCGCAACACCTATCCCGACATTGATTTCCAGTTGTGTGACGTCTCCACGCAACTGAACGATTTGCCGGCCGACTTCGACGTGGTGTTCTCCAATGCCTGCATCCAGTGGGTGCCGAATCATCCGCATCTGATTCCCGGACTGCTTGCCCGGCTCAAGGTCGGGGGAGTGCTGGCTGCGCAGACGCCGATGAACTATGAGGAGCCGATTCACCGCATCATCGGCGGTATCGTGCACTCGCCCGAGTTTGCGGACAAGCTGTCGCAGCAGCGCGAGTTCTACAACCTCACGCCGCCTGAATACTGGGAGTTGTTGCACGCGCATGCCAGCGCCTTCCGCATCTGGAAAACCACGTACATGCACACGCTGCCCTCGCATGAGGCGATTATGGACTGGTATCGCGGCACCGGCATGAGGCCGTATCTGCAAGCGCTTGACGACGCCGGGCGCAGGGAATTCGAGGCTGAAGTGTTCGCTCGGGTCTGTGAGGAATATCCAACGCAGTCGGACGGCAGCATCATCTTCCCCTTCCCGCGCTTCTTCTTCCTCGCTACGCGGTAGAAGCTTACCGGATTCGCGGACCTGACGGTAGGGCTCGTTGATCCCTGCCGTCGGTTATGGGAGTTCCGCTCGTTACCGCTCGGCCTGCGGCGATGCCATTGGTTGCTGAGCAGTCTCCGATTGCAATGATGCCTGCATGTGTGGCAGAGGGGGCTTTGTTACTGTTTATTCCCCGTCCAACGAATTGATGAGATGCGAGATGGTCTCGGGTAGGGTCAAACGCTTGATGGACTCGATGCCCTGTGTAGTGAAAATTGATGATGCTTTGCCGAACAAGCCGAGAATGCCGCTGGAAGCAAACTCCAGCACCAGCTGTTGGCTGGCGTCCAGCTTGGTTTTGTCAAGCTTGAGCAGGGTGATCCATGCGCCGATGACCGCCAGGCCGGCATCCGCGACCTGTGATGACATGGATGGGCTGCGCCGTCAGGTGGAGGCCCTGCGGTTGGGGGACGCGGTGATGCCGTCGCCGGGGCGGATGGATCCGCATCCGCGAGGAGCACGGGCCGGCCCGTTCGATGAGCGCGAAGGGATGCGGCCCGAACAACGCGGCCGCGGAGGGGTTCCTCGGCGGGCCCGGGAGCGGGTTCCTCCACGGGCGTGATTGGAAGGGCGTCGGCTATGAGGAGTTCCGTCGGCGACTGGCCGCATGTCCATCCAAAAAACATACGCACCCCTTTACCTCGGGTGTTTCAGCATGTCAAAACCGGGGCGTCAGACCCGTTTTTCATTATGTGGACGCCTTGGGAGGCATCCGGCGACGAGGGCCCCGCCGGTTCGAACGGGTTTGGCCTCCGATGCCATACTCCGTAAAAACTTCGGCATAACAACGGTTTTGTATATAAAAACATGGCATAACGGAGAAAATGACGAAGGAAATGTTAATAATGAAGCATGCCGTAGCGTGCTCGTAACACAAATGACGACTCCGGTACACATGCGATTCCCTAACCTCGGTTCCATCAGGATTCAATACCGAGGAAAGGTGACTGATGGTCAACGGAATTCGCAAGGCGGCGTTCGCATGTGAGAAGTATGTGTCCGGCAAGAGTATGGACGATGTAATGCGTGACTATGGGCTGAGCAGCGTCGTCAAGCTCGGATCGAACGAGAACATGTACGGTCCGTACCCGCATGCGCTGGAGGCGATGCGTGACGAGGTGTCGCTGATCAATATCTACCCGGAGCGCAACTACATCAAGCTCAAGGAGCTGCTGGCCGACAAGTTCGGCGTCGCCGATTCGACCTGGGTTAGCCTGGGCCACGGCGCCGGCAACGTGCTCGACAGCATCGCGAAGACGCTGCTTGAGGAGGGCGACGAGGTGCTCGTTCCGGAGCAGTCGTACCGCCTGTACCCCGAGATATCCAAGATCATGGGGGCGAAGGTCATCGAGGTGCCACTGACCGACCGGTACTCCATTGATCTGCATGACTACGCGAAGCTGCTGACCGACCGGACCAAAATCGTCTGGCTGTGCAATCCGAACAATCCGACCGGCACCGTCGTGCCGATCGACGACTTCACGTGGTTCGTCGACCAGATGCCCGCCGACTGCTGGCTCGTGGTCGACGAGGCCTACGCCGAGTTCGCCGACGCCGACGTGCTGCCCGATGTGATCGCCGCCATCAAGTCCGGCAAGCAGGTCATCGACGTGCGTACCTTCTCCAAGTACTATGGACTCGCCGGCGGGCGCATCGGCTACCTGATCGCCGATCCGGAATTCGTCAACTGGTACGACACCGTGTCTGAGCCGTTCAACTCCAACCGCACCGGTCTGGCCGGCGCGGTGGCCCTCCTCGAGCAGGATACGGACGAGTGCCGGCGCTGTCGCGACCTGATGGTGGTCGACCGGGAACGCATGAACGCCGAGCTGGCGGCGATGGGGTGCACGCCGGTGAAGTCCCACGCGAACTTCGTGTTCTTTGAGATGCCGTACGACGCTTCCCAGGTGGCCGAGTTGCTGCTGCGCCGGGGCGTGATCGTGCGTCCCTGCGGCGGGTGGGGGTACCCGAACCACATGCGCGTGAGCATCGGCACCACGGAGCAGAACGACGCGTTCCTGTCCGCCATCCGCGACGTGTTCGCCGAGATGGCGAAGCGGTGACTGGCGGGAAGACGAGAAATCACGGCCCGCGAGGCCAAACCGCGGGTCGCAACGAAGAAACGAACCACGAATCCTGTCGCGGGCCAGCCGATGACCCGGACAATGAAGAACAAAGGAAAGATCATGAATCCGACACTGCGCAAGTATCTGAGCCTGATCGTGCTGGGCTTTTCCGGCGGCGCGATCTACTGCCTGCCGTACATCAAGTATGTGTTCTATGATGCGATGCTCGACGTCATGCACATCAGCAACGCCCAATCGGGCTTCCTGCTGTCGATGTATGCGTTCGTGTGCATTTTCCTGTACATTCCCGGCGGCATCCTCGCCGACAAGGTGTCATCCAAGAAGGCGATCATCCTGTCGCTGCTGGGCACCGCCGCGGTGACGGTGATCTTCATGCTCACCTTCAGCTATCCGGTGGCTCTGGGCGTGTGGTTCCTGTTCGCGTTCGGGTCGGGCTTCGTGTTCTGGTCGGCGATCCTCAAGGCGGTGCGCATGATCGGCACCGAGCAGGAGCAGGGCTTCATGTACGGCGTGTACTACGCCGCGAACGGCGCCGGCGGCGCGATCACCAACGCGATCGCGCTGAAGGTGTTCGACGGTTTCGACAATGCACGTGACGGCATGTTCTGGGCGCTGCTGGTCATGATCGCGGCCATGGTCGTCGCCGCCGTGCTGCTGCAGATGCTGTTGCGCGAGTCCAGCCGCGAGGAGATCGCCGAGACCCCCGACAGCGAGAAGTTTCACTTCGCCGATCTGGGCACCGTGTTTAGGAATCCGACGATTTGGCTGATCTCCCTAGTGTTCTTCTGCGTGTACGGCGTATACAGCTGCGCGTCCTTCTTCACGCCGTATCTGACTGACGTGATCGGTTTCGACACGACGACCGCCGGCTACTTGCAGATCGTGCGCTCCTATGTGGTCATGCTCGTCGCGGCACCGCTCGGCGGATTCATCGCCGACCGCCTGTGCAAGTCCACGCTCAAGTGGTTCGCCATCGGCGGCACCGTGCTGGGCCTGTCGATCCTCGCCGTCATTCTGGTCGGCCCCGACGCCAGCGGCTGGCTGGTCGCGGTGCTGACGCTCATCCCCGGCCTGTTCGCCATGTGCCTGTATGGCGTGATGTTCTCCTCCATGCACGAGATCGACATCCCCGTCAAAGTCGGCGGCACCGCCATCGGCATCGCGTCGATCGTCGGCTATCTGCCCGACGTGATCCTCCAGCCATTCTTCGGCGGTCTGATTGACGCGAAGGGCAACGGCGGCTACACGGAGATCTTCTGGTTCCTCACCGCGTTCTGCGTGGTCACCGTGGTCATCAGCTACGGCCTGTACCGCAACTTCGCCCGCCGCCATGCGCCGGCCAACGCGAAATCGGCCGAGGCCACGGCCTGACCGGCCCGGCGGAACGCCACGATTCGGTTCGTCGGGCCGCGGCAGCGCGCCGAGGTCCGGCGAACCAATCTCAATATCACTTGAGCCAACAGCAAAGGGCGTCGATATCATGGGCTCCACATACCCGCAGTTGCTGGATGCCGTCGCGGCGTTGCGCGACGACGCGTTCACAGTCACGCAGTACCTGACCGCGCATTCCGAGGTCGGTGGCCGGGAATGCGAATCCAGCCGGTTCGTGACCGAATTCCTCGAACGGCACGGCTGCACCGTCGAACGGAACTACATGGATTATCCGTATGCGTTTCGGGCCTACCGAACGGATGGCGGGCGGCCCCGTGCGGCCCTGATGTGCGAATATGACGCGCTGCCCGACATCGGTCACGGGTGCGGACATTCGCTCAGCTGCGGCATCAGTGTGCTGGCGGCCATGGCCCTCGACCGGGTCTTCCCCGATTCCCCGTGGCAGATCGAGTTCGTCGGCACGCCGGCCGAGGAGACTGAGAGCGCGAAGTGCCAGTTGGCCGCCGACGGCGCCCCGCATAACCTACACAGCAACAAAAGGATGGATTGATCGTATGACGAAAATCGCAATCTGCGACTACAAGGAACCGTTGAACCGCGACCTCGACCTGGAGCGCGAGTTCTTCCGCAAGGGACTCGGCGACGATACGGAGGTGACTGTATACGAGCACCACGGTGACAACGAGGCGTTGAAGGCCGCGATCCGGGACGCCGATGGCGTGCTCACCTCATATCTGGAATTCCCCGCCGACGTGATCGAAAGCGCGCCGGGGCTCAAGGGCATCTCCATCGAGGCCACCGGATACAACTACGTGGATGCCGCGGCGGCCCAGCGCAATGGCACCGCGGTGAGCGTCATCGGCGAATACTGCACGCAGGAGGTTGCCACGCACACCATGGCGCTGGCGCTTGCCGTGGCGCGCAGCCTCAAGCACTACGACCGCGAGATCGAGGACAAGCACCGCTATGACTGGAATTCGACGCACGGCATGATCAGGCTGGATGATTCCATCATCGGCATCATGGGCCTGGGCAAAATCGGCAAGGCCGTGGCCCGCCGCGCGCAGGGGTTCAACCTCACCGTGATCGCCTATGATCCCTACTGCCCGAAGGAGGCGGCCGAAGCTGTCGGCGTCGAGCTGGTGAGCAAGGAGGAGCTGTTCGAGCGCAGCGACATCATCACACTCAACATGCTGCTCACGCCGGAGAACGAGCACATCCTCGACCGAGAGGCGTTCGCGATGATGAAGCGGCATCCGGTGATCGTCAACGTGTCTCGCGGACAGCTTATCGACGAGGCCGCCCTGGTGGACGCCTTGGATTCCGGCCAGGTGTTCGGTGCCGGCCTTGACGTGCTTGAGGACGAATCGGACGAGGGCACGCGCACCTCGCCGCTCGTCGGGCGCGAGAACGTGATCCTGACTCCGCACAGCGCGTTCTACTCGGACAAGGCCCTGTACGAATGCCAGCGCATCGCCTGCGAGAACCTCGTGCACATCCTGAAGGGCGAGGGTGATGCGGTGTTCCGCATGGTCAACGACGTCGACGTATGTGGCAACGCCCGCTGAATCCCGGAACCGGCAACATCATGACGCAGATCTCCGCGCCCCCGATGATTCGACTGATGGACGTCAGCAAAGGCTACGGCGGCAAGCAAGTGCTCCACGGCATCGACATGTCGATTGATCGGGGCGAGTTCGTGGTACTTGTCGGTCCCTCGGGCGGAGGCAAGACCACGCTGCTCCAGCTGCTGAACAAGATGCTGACCGTGGACGACGGCGAGATCTACATCGACGGGCGCCCAATCAGCCGCATGCCCGGAACTGAGCTGCGCCGGAGCATCGGTTACGTCATCCAGGGCGGCGGCCTGTTCCCGCACATGACGGTCGAACGGAACATCGGCATCATGATGGAGCTGGCAGGCAGGCCGAAATCCGAGGTCCGGGAGCGCGTTGCCGCGATGCTCGACATGGTTGAGCTGGAGCGGTCGCTGCTCGACAGCTATCCGTCGCAGCTGTCCGGTGGCCAGCAGCAGCGGGTTGGCGTGGCCCGGGCCTTCGCGACCAACCCCGACATCATCCTGATGGACGAGCCGTTCTCCGCGCTGGACCCAATCACACGCGCCGACCTGCAGGGCCAGTTGGTGGATCTGCACCACCGGTACGGCAAGACGATCGTGTTCGTGACCCACGACATGGACGAGGCCGTCAAATGTGCGGATCGCATCTGCGTGATCCAGCATGGCGCGGTTCTCCAGTTCGACACCCCTGCGGAGATCCTGGCCAATCCGGCTAGCGATTTCGTCGCCTCGTTCGTCGGTCGGGCGGAAAGCGTCAGTAGGGCCATCGCATCCATCGCCGGTCGAGGGGCCGGTGCGGGCGGTAGGCGCAAGGAGTTGACGAGATGAATGCGATGACGGGATTGTTGGATGTGTTCATACAGCGGCATCAGGAACTGTGGCAGCTGTTCGTCGAGCATATGCAGATGACGTCGATCGCGGTGCTGCTGTCCCTGGTCGTCGGCGTGCCGCTCGGCATCGCGATCACCGGCAGCCGGCGCTGCGCCGCGGTGGTGTTGGGACTGGCGAACATCACTCAAGCCATTCCGAGCCTTGGCCTGCTGGCCGTGCTGGTGCCGATCGTCGGCATCGGCCAGCCGGCCGCGGTGATCATGGTGATCGTCTACGCGCTGCTGCCGATCATCAAAAACACCTACGTCGGCATGAACGGCATCGATCCGACGGTGCTGAAGGCCGCCCGAGGCATCGGCATGTCCGACGGGCAGATACTGGCCCATATCCGGCTGCCGCTGGCGGTCCCCTACATCATGGGCGGCGTGCGCATCTCCGCGGTGACCGCAGTCGGCACCGTGACCATCGGCGCGTTCGCCGGAGCCGGAGGCTTGGGGTGGATGATCAACCTAGGGCTCAACTCCAACGACGTGAACCTGGTGCTACTGGGCGCTATCCCCGCGTGCCTGCTGGCATTGGCGCTCGATTTCGTGCTGGGCGTGGTCGAACGGGTGCTGACCCCCGAAGGTACCAAGCCGGTCGAGAAGATACGCCGACTGGGCCGGCGCGAACGACTGGTCCGGTATACGGCTGCCGGCTTAGCGGCGGCGCTCGTGCTGGTCGCTCCGGCGGCGTCGAGCCTGGCGTCGGTGGTGCACCGCGATGCCAACGGCACGGTGGTGGTCGGCGCAGAGAATTTCACTGAAGCGCTGATCCTCGGCAACATCTACAGCCAGATGATTCAGCACCACACTGATTTGACGGTCGATGAGAAATTCAACCTCGATGGCACGCTGGTGACCATGTCGGCGCTAGAGTCAGGCAAAATCGACATGTTCACCGACTACACCGGCGTCATCGCGTCGAACATCCTCAAACTGGGCATGTCCACCGATACCGATGAGGTCTATCGTCAGGTGCGCGACGGCATGGCGCGGTCCTATGACGCCAAAGCCTCCAAGCCGATTGGATTCAGCAACACCTATGTACTGGCCGTCACCAAGCGAACATCGCGCGAATTGGGCATCACCAACCTGTCGCAGCTGGTGGCCCACGCTGGCGAGCTGCGTCTCGGGTGCACGACCGCTTTCACGCAGCGCGAGGACCTGCTGCCGAAGATGGAGAAGAATCTGGGCGTGTCCTTCGCGTCGGTCGAGGGACTGGAAGGCAACATCCGCTATCAGGCGCTCGGATCCGGCAAGGTCGACGTGGTCGACGCGTACGAGACGGACGCCATGCTGGAGAAGATGGACTTGGTGCCGCTCAAGGACGACATCGGCTTTTTCCCGCCCTATCAGGCGGTGTCCATCGCGCGCAAGGCTATCTTGTCTGAGCATCCCGAACTTGCGGACGTGCTGTCCAAGCTGGATGGGACCATCACCACCGATCAGATGCGCGCGATGAACTATCAGGTCGATGTAGGAGGACGCACCCCGTACGACGTGGCTATCGAATTCCTGAACAAGGAAGGGCTGATCTGAGGTTTTTGCGGCGTCAGGGGCGCATCGTCGCGCGCCTGACGCAGGTACCGGACGACTGAGGATACGATGGAAGGAACGGCTAAGGAAAGACTTATGGGTGATGAGGCAACGGCGGGGCGCGGCTTGACGGCGAACGACGGGCGCAGAGCTATGCTTGATGCCGGATTCGACGAAGCGGATTCCGTCATCGTCGCCGAACTGAGGCGCGATGGCCGCGCCACGCTGAGCGATCTCGCCAAGGCGACGTCGTTATCGCCGTCGTCGGTGCAGTCGCGCATCCGCAAGCTCGAACGCAGGGGAGTGCTTATCGGCGATCGCGTCCAGATCGACTATCACAAGGCCGGGCTACCGATATCGGCGTTTGTGTCCGTGCTGCCTCTGGACTATTCCGAGGAGAGCGAGATTCCCGACAGGCTGCGTGAACTGGAAGGCGTGATGTCCTGCTATTCGGTGGCCGGCGACCCGAGCTATCTGCTGTTGGTGCGTGTGTCCTCGCCTGAGGCGCTGGAGGACCTGCTTGGCGACATCCACCGGGTGGTTCCCGTGTCTACGCGCAGCATGGTGGTGCTGAAAACCTACTATCAGGACCTGTTCTGACGCATATGGATGCCTATACGGCATATCGATTTGCGCATTGCTGAACAGGGCCGGCGGCACTTGAAGTTGCCGCCCGCCGGCTTTTTCGCATGTCCAACCCCCCGTATGTGGAGAGAGTTTCGCGAATTACGGCGTGTTGTGGATGACTCTTGTTTGATGCGGATGCTTGCTTTCTTCGCAAACGTCCGTATGTACGCGGCACCTTCGTCGGCCCGCATACTTACGGACGTTTGGGCCGAGCGCAACAGCATGGGCGACAATTCTGCCATTAATGCGGCGTCAACAATTCTTCAACAGTCGAATAACACGAGGACGATGCCGTGATTGTCGTCAGTCGAACAGCTGTACGATACGAATAAGGAATTGATATGGTGTGCATCCGTGGCGATTGGAAGACTGAGATGCCAGGAACAGGGGAGAGCGGGAATGGCATCATGAATCAAAAGGCACAACAAGAAAGATATGAGGGGGCAGCACTTCAGGTCGGGCAGGGCGAACGGGCTGAGGGGCGGATCGAGCAAGCCAAGCAAATCAGCAAACCAAGCGTCTGCGGCTACGCGTGCCTCAGTCCGTCGAACGCATCAAAGCAATGGGCCTGTACCGTGATTACCGGGCCTTGGAGAAGAACGACAAGGTGGCGCTAACCACTGCTTTCTCCACGGCGCTGGGTGGCATTATGATCATCATCAAGCTGGCGATGGGCTTGTGGACGATGTCCGTGCTGTTCATCGTGAGAGCCGTGTATTACGCGATGCTATGCATTTCACGATTCTCCATTGTCAAAGCGCACGCTCGCACGCGTCAAATAGCCGATCGCATGCAACGGTTCGCTCAGGAAAGGAACGTTTACCATCGCACCGGCGCACTGCTGTGCTTCATCGGGTTGAGCTACGCGGCGTTCTCACTGACCATGTTTTTTACCGGTTCGCCGAACGAGTACGGTGAGATTATTGCCATTACGGTAGCCACGATTTCGTTTATCAAAATCGGCATAGCTATCCGCGGCATGATTGTCTCGCATAAGACCCGCAACCCCCCCCCTTGACTCATCGGTTAAATTTGTGACCTTCATTGACGCAATGCTTTCGCTGGTGGTCACGCAGGATGTGCTTTTAGAGTCCCAGGGAACCGCGCACGCGGCACAATCCTCGGACCTGTTCGGTATTGGGCTCGGTACTGTGGCCGTAATTATCGGTTTGTGGATGCTATTGCGCCGCAAGTGGACTGTTGCGCCAAATTTCAACGGACGAACCGATTGATGTGGGTAAGTGCAGGGGGCATGGTACAACGGCCGCATGAGCATCCAACCCGGTTCAGTGCCGCGTCGCAATGTCTGATTAAAATCAATCAGGCAATACCTTTCTGACGAGAAGGAATCTATGGCTCAAAAGCGCCCTGTAGCGGTAGATAAACGTCGCAAACGAATCTATACCATACGACGAATCATAGTGTTTGTATGCGCGCTGGTGTGCTGTGTGCTGGCAGTTTTCTCGACTATGGGAGCCATGCGCGCTTGGCCCCGCCCCGGCAGCGGCAATGGGAACGCAACGCCATCTCAATCAGCGGCTAAGCAATCCGTGACGCAACCAACTTCATTTGTTGAGCGCCAGCAGGTGCCTGTCTTCAACCATGCGATTCAAGAACAGCGGAACAAAGAAGCACAACGCGCGCGGTGGAGCAATCCTACTGGTAAGCAACCCAACCTATCGCAGTATTCCAATTTGAGCGTGGACGTCAGCCTCGCCAAGCAAGAGGTGTACGTCAAGTCCAATGGCAAGACCATCTACACGATGATCGCCAGCACTGGCATGGATGACGCCACACCGTACGGCACCTATACCATCAGTGCGCGCGGAGATCATTTCTATAATGCATCTGAAGGCATGGGAGCCGATTATTGGGTGCAATTCTACGGCCCGTATCTGTTCCACTCGGTGCCCACCGGCCAGAACTTCGGCGATTATCTGGAAGATGAGGCAATGAAACTTGGACAGCCCGCCTCACACGGTTGCGTGCGCCTGACCGTGGCCGATGCCAAATGGTTCTACGATCAGGTGCCGGATGGCACGCCGGTGACTATTGCATAGCAATCGTATGGCGTCGGCAGACTGGTGCTTTGAGGCTCGACTCATCAGAGGAAATGCTATCGGTTCAGGAAAGAACCCGGTCAGCGCTCCTCAGGTGGTCGATACTGGTCGTCTGAGGTAAAGCAAGTGCGGTATACCATGACCATGATTAGGCCATCGGCCAGCAGTGTCAGCGCGGCAATCGCACCGAACACCACGAACTGATATTTGGCGGCATTCAGCGGATCGCCACCGGCAATCACTTGGCCGGCCATCATGCCAGGAATCGTTACGATGCCGCTGGAAGCCAGCGAAGCAGTGGTTGGCAATAGGCCCAAACGAATCGAGGAGACGATGGAGGGACGCGCTGCCTCCCAAGGGGTTGCACCCAACGCCAGCATCATATCCACTTCGTCGCGCCGCTCTTCCATGCTTTCATAGAATCGGCTCAGTCCGACAGCAAGCGCGGAAACGGTGTTGCCCAGCAGCATGCCGGTCAGGGGCACCACCAGCTGGGGCGCATACCATGGGTGCGGGCGCACGATGAGTTCGGTGACCAACGCCAGCATGAGCAGCATCGTGATGACCAAGCTCAGGAAGATCGGTCCGGCAAGGCCCTTGGGGATGCCGTGCGCGCGGGACATCACGATCTGCACCGCCGCGATCAGCATGACCGTCATCAGGGCGAACACCATCCACACGCTGTTCGAACGGATTACATAGCCAATAATGAAACCCATGGCGCACAGCTGCACCAATGCGCGGCATGACGACCACATCAAGGTCTTGCCAATACCCATGTGCATCAGTTCGCTGATAATGGCCGCCACAGCCACCATGCCCAACGCCAGGACGAGACCCCAGACGTCGATGTCGTAGGCGCCGTTCATGGGCGCACCTCCTTATCCCGCGTCAGATCGGTGAGCCGTCCCGCATCGAGCATCAGCGTGCGGGTGGCGCGCCCGTCCGGCGGACGGTGTCGGATGCGGATGATCGCCATGCCGTGTGCGGCCGCGTCCGCCATGATCGCGGCCACTTTGGATGCGTTGTCGTCGTCGAGTCCGGCGTCCACCTCATCGGCCAGCAGCACTTTCGGGTCGGTGAGCATCGTGCGGGCCAACGCCACGCGCGCCGCCTGGCCGCCCGACAGGTCATGCGGCGCGCGCGTCAGGTCGATGTCCTCGCACCCCATCGCGTCCAGGGTCGTGCGGATGCGTTCGTCGGGCAGCAGCCGCGCAGCCTTGCCCCCCTTGCCTCGAATCGCGAGCGTCCAGGGCAGCCGAATCGCCTCGGCCACGTCCTTGCCGGTCAGGGTCGGTTTTTGCGGCAGGTAGGAGACGTCCCGCCGCCATTGCTGCGCGCTGAATTCGTCACTGCCCACGCCGTCGAGGACGAACATGCCGTGCGCGTGCGGGTTGAGTCGGGCGCATGCGGTCAGCAGACTCGATTTGCCGGAGCCGGATGGGCCCACCAGGTCGATGATGTCGCCGCGCTCCATGCCGAAGGACAGGTTGTCGAACACCGTGCGTTCGTCGTCCGCCGGCGATTGCGCGGGGACGACGCAGGACACGGACATGGCTTCGAAGAAGGGTCGCATATTCATCCAGTCTAGTCGGGGGTTCATGTGGGAAACCCCAGTGTTCACTTCCTGTATACCCGGTGTGGCATAATAACCAAGGCAATTTTTGGGCTTTGCCTAAGCTAGTTTGAATTTGAAATAGGTGAATAACGTGGCACAGACTACTAACGACATCAAGAACGGATCCGTCCTGAACCTCGACGGCCAGCTGTGGACCGTCATGAAGTTCCAGCACGTCAAGCCGGGCAAGGGCCCTGCCTTCGTGCGCACCACCATCAAGAACGTGCTCTCCGGCAAAATCGTCGACAAGACCTTCAACGCTGGCATGAAGATGGAATTCGAGACCGTGGACAACCGTACCCTCCAGTACTCCTACGAGGACGGCGACAACTTCGTGTTCATGGACATGACCACCTACGATCAGATCATGATTCCGAAGACCCTCGTGGGTGACAAGGCCAAGTTCCTGCTCGAAGGCACCGACTGCCTCATCTCCTTCCACGACGGCACTCCGCTGAACGTCGACCTGCCGGGCTCCGTGATCCTGACCATCACCCACACCGAGCCGGGCCTGCAGGGCAACCGCTCCAATGCCGGCACCAAGCCCGCCACCGTGGAGACCGGCGCCGAGATTCAGGTGCCGCTGTTCATCAACGAGGGCGACCGCGTCAAGATCAACACCGAGGATGGCTCCTACACCGGCCGCGAGAACTGATCTTCTCCACGCAACATACCTAGTCGACAGTCGAACCAAAGGACCAGCAGTATGGCACGTTCCACCGCGCGCAAAAGGGCGTTGAACACTCTGTACGAGGCCGACGAAAAGGGTCAGGACATCCTTTCCCTGCTTGATGAGCGCATCGCGCATCCCGGTGCTCAGACCCCGCTTCCCGACTACGCCATCGACATCGTCAAGGGCGTGGCCGAACACCGCCGCCAGATCGACATGACCCTGGACGATCACTCCACGGGTTGGAAGGTCAGGCGCATGGGCGTGGTCGATCGCAACATCCTGCGTATCGCTGCTTGGGAGATCCTGTTCAACGACGAGGTGCCGGACAAGGTGGCCATCGACGAGGCCCTGGCATTGGCCAAGACCCTGTGCGATGACGATTCACCTGCCTTTATCCACGGCCTGCTTTCCGCGGTGTGCAATGCGAAGAACACCGAGCCCGCGGGATCGGTGGACGATGAGCCCGCCGAGGAATCGAACGAACCGGACCAGTCCGGTCAAACCGATTTTCCTGCATCCGAGCCCGCCGCCCCGTCCGCTGAGACCCAGCCGACGGTCGATTAGTCATTTGTTTTCAAGCCTCCCTCCGGGAGGCTTTTTTATGGGCGGAACAACTTTCCGCTGTGATTGTCCAAGCCGGTTGTGAGCCGGCTGCCCCGCCAGCGGGGCGAGACTTCGCGCGCACCGGCGTGTGAGTCTGCGCTGGCCGTTAACCTTGGTACGAATACCCGAAAAACATAAGGGGGTTTTGGTGAGCCAGAACGAGTCCGGAACCATCGCAATTCCGATGTATGACAAGGACGATGCAGTCCTCGTTTTGGAAGACGGACAGGTATATGTGGGGGAGCCGTATGGCGCCCTGGGCGGGACGACCGGTGAGATCGTCTTCGCCACCGGCATGACCGGATACCAGGAGACGCTCACCGATCCGAGCTACGATCGCCAGATCGTCGTGCAGACCTTCCCGCACATCGGCGATACCGGCGTGAACGGCGAGGATCCCGAATCCTCGCGCATCTGGGTGGCCGGCTACATCGTGCGTGATCCCTCCCCGAACGTGAGTAACTGGCGTGCTGAGGGCAGCTTGGACGATGACCTGGTCAAGAACGGCATCGTTGGCCTGAGCCATATCGACACCCGTAAGCTGGTACGCCACCTGCGTTCCGCAGGCGTGATGCGCGCCGGCATCTTCTCCGGCGAGGCTTTGGTCGATGCCGCTACCGGCAAGCTCAAGACCATCGAGCAACTGCTTGAGGATGTCAAGAACACCCCGCAGATGCAGGGCCTGAGCCTGTACGACGAAGTCTCCACCAAGGAGACTTACACCATCGAGCCGTGCGGCGAATACGGAGGCAAGGAGCCGCTGTACACCGTGGCCGCCGTGGACCTTGGCATCAAGGGCATGACCCCGCATCGTATGGCCGAGCGCGGATGCCGCGTGCACGTGGTGCCCTCCACCATCACCTTTGCCGAACTCGAAGCCCTGAACCCGGACGGTGTCTTCTTCTCCAATGGCCCGGGCGATCCGGAACAGGCCGGCCCCGAAATCGAACTGTTGCGTCAGGTGCTCGATGCCGGCTACCCGTTCTTCGGCATCTGCTTCGGTAACCAGTTGCTGGGCCGTGCGCTCGGCTTTGGCACTTACAAGCTGAAGTTCGGCCATCGTGGCATCAACCAGCCGGTCAAGGATCTGACCACCGGCAAGGTCGAGGTCACCGCCCACAACCACGGCTTCGCGGTCGACGCCCCGATAGGCAAGCAGGTCGATGCACCATTCGAAAACGGCAAGTACGGCAAGGTGTTCGTCTCCCACATCGATCTGAACGATGACGTGGTCGAAGGCCTGCAGTGCGTGGACATTCCCGCGTTCTCCGTGCAGTACCACCCGGAGGCCGCAGCCGGTCCGCACGATGCGGCCTACCTGTTCGACCGTTTCTGCGAACTTATGAAGAACAACCCCAAGGAAGGTAAGTGATATGCCGAAGCGCACCGACATCAAATCCGTGATGGTCATCGGCTCCGGCCCGATCGTGATCGGTCAGGCTGCTGAGTTCGATTACTCGGGCACCCAGGCATGCCGCATCCTTCGTGAGGAAGGCATCCGCGTCATCCTCGTCAACTCCAACCCGGCCACCATCATGACCGACCCGGAGATGGCCGACGCCACCTACATCGAGCCGATCGCCACCCCGATCCTCGAGCAGATCATCGCCAAGGAACGCCCCGACGCGCTGCTGCCCACCCTCGGTGGCCAGACCGCGCTGAATGCCGCCATGGCGTTGGGCGAGGCAGGCGTGCTCAAGAAGTACAATGTCGAGCTGATTGGTGCTTCTCTGGAAGCCATCGACCGCGGCGAGGACCGTGAGCTGTTCAAGAAGGTCGTGGACGAGGCCGGTGCCGAATCCGCCCGTTCCCGCATCGCGCACAGCCTTGAGGAATGCGACAAGATCGCCGAAGAACTCGGCTATCCGCTGGTCGTACGCCCGAGCTTCACCATGGGTGGCCTGGGCTCCGGCATCGCCCACGACGAAGAGGAGCTGCACCGCATCGCCGGCGCCGGCATCCATTACTCGCCCACCGACGAAGTCCTGATCGAAGAGGGCATCGAAGGCTGGAAGGAATTCGAGCTCGAGCTCATGCGCGACCGCAACGACAACGTCGTGGTCGTCTGCCCGATTGAAAACGTCGACCCGGTCGGCGTGCACACCGGTGACTCCATCACCGTGGCCCCTTGCTTCACCCTGACCGATCGCGAATACCAGAAGCTGCGTGACATCGGCATCGCCATCATCCGCGGCGTGGGCGTGGACACCGGCGGCTGCAACATCCAGTTCGCCATCCATCCGAAGACCGGTCGCATCATCGTCATCGAGATGAACCCGCGTGTTTCCCGTTCCTCCGCTCTGGCGTCCAAGGCAACCGGCTTCCCGATCGCCAAGATCGCCACCAAGCTGGCTCTCGGCTATACGCTGGACGAGATTCGCAACGACATCACCCAGTCCACGCCGGCCTCCTTCGAGCCGACCATCGACTACGTGGTCACCAAGGTGCCGCGCTTCGCATTCGAGAAGTTCCCGGGTGCCGACCCCACCCTGACCACCTCCATGAAGTCCGTGGGCGAGGCCATGGCTCTGGCCGGCAACTTCCAGGAGTCCCTCGGCAAGGCCATGCGCTCCATTGACAAGCGTCACATGGGCTTTAACTGGGACGGCGACAAGCCGTCCGCAGATGAGGTAGCTGAGTTGCTCAAGGCCATTCATACACCGACCGAACACCGCTACCTGCAGCTCATGCGTGCCATCTGGGGTGGCGCAACGCTGGATCAGCTGTATGCGGCCACCAAGATCGACCCGTGGTTCCTGAAGCAGCTGCTGCTCATCAACGAGACTGCACAGGCCGTGCGCGAGGCCGAGACTCTGACCCCGAAGCTGCTCAAGAAGGCGAAGCTCGCCGGCCTGTCCGACGTGCAGATCGCCCATCTTCGCAGCCTCGGTGACGAAGGCGAGAACACCATCCGCGAATTGCGCTGGAACTATGGCCTCAAGCCCGTCTACAAGACCGTCGACACCTGTGCCGCAGAGTTTGATGCGGCCACGCCGTACTACTACAGCTGCTACGCCGATGAGACCGAACTTCGTCCGCGTGAGCGCGAGGCGGTCATCATCCTGGGTTCCGGCCCGAACCGCATCGGTCAGGGCATCGAGTTCGACTACACGTGCGTGCATGCCGTGCAGGAGCTCGGCAAGGACTATGACACCATCATGGTCAACTGCAACCCGGAAACCGTGTCCACCGATTACGACATGTCCGACCGCCTCTACTTTGAGCCGCTCACCTTCGAAGACGTGCTCGAGATCTACGAGGCCGAGAAGAAGATGGGCCCGGTCAAGGGCGTTATCGTCCAGCTCGGTGGCCAGACCCCGCTCTCGCTGGCCGCGCGTCTGAAGGCCGCCGGCGTGCCGATTCTCGGCACCACCCCGGAGTCCATCGACTTGGCCGAGAACCGTGAGCTGTTCGGCGAGGTCCTTAAGAAGGCGGAGATGAATGCCCCGCGTTACGGCACTGCCCTGAGCCTCGAAGAGGCCAAGGAAGCCGCACATCGCATCGGCTATCCGGTGCTGGTGCGCCCGAGCTACGTTCTCGGTGGCCGCGGCATGGAAATCGTTTATGACGACAAGCAGCTCAACAAGTACGTGGATCGCGCGCTTGCCGAGGCCCAGGCCGATACTGTGGTCTCTGGCCGTCTGCCCTCCCCGTTGCTGATCGATAAGTTCCTGCAGGATGCCATCGAAATCGATGTCGATGCGCTGTTCGACGGCAAGGAGCTGTACATCGGCGGCATTATGGAACACGTCGAGGAAGCCGGCGTCCATTCCGGCGACGCCGCCTGCACCCTGCCGCCGTCTACGCTGTCCGACGACCAGATTCGCCGTCTGCGCGAAGGCACCTACGCCATCGCCTCCGGCTGCCACGTGCAGGGTCTGATCAACGTGCAGTACGCCTTCATGGCCAACACGCTGTACGTCATCGAAGCCAACCCGCGTGCTTCCCGTACCGTGCCGTTCGCCTCCAAGGCCACCGGTGTGGCTCTGGCCAAGGCCGCCGCTCGCATTATGGCCGGCGAGACCATTGCCGACCAGCGCGCCAACGGTCTGCTGCTACCCAAGGGCGACGGTGGCGACATCCACCCCGGCCAGCAGGTCGCGGTCAAGGAATCCGTGCTGCCGTTCAAACGTTTCCGCACTCCGGTGGGCAAGACCGTCGACATTCTGCTCGGACCTGAGATGCGTTCCACCGGTGAGGTCATGGGCTTCGACCGTGACTTCCCGCACGCCTTCGCCAAGAGCCAGCTCGCCGCCTATGACGGTGGCCTGCCGACCCACGGCAACGTGTTCATCTCCGTGAACGACACTGACAAGCGACAGTTGCCGCTGCTCGCAGTGCGCCTCGAAGAGCTTGGCTTCAAGCTTTGGGCCACTGAGGGCACTGCTTCCGTGCTGCGCCGTTACGGCATCGACTCAAACATCGTGGACAAGATCAGCACCCGTGTGGACACCGATCCGGAAGCTCCGGTTGAGGTGCATCATGCCGCCGGATCCGTGGGCAAGAATGTGGTTCAGCTCATCGAAGAGGGCAAGATCGACATGATTCTCAACACGCCGAACTCCCGCGGCTCCCGCTCCGATGGCTACTCCATCCGCGCCGCCGCCATCGCCGCCGATTTGCCGCAGTTCACCACCATTACCGAGTTCCAAGCCGCACTGCTCGCCATCGAGGCCGTGAAGCATAATGATTATCAGATCATGAGCATCCAGGAGCATTCGAAGCAGCTGTTCGAATTGGAGAAACAGGGGTTCTGATGGTTGCACCCAGCGATGAGGAGTTGCAGGCCCAGCGTTCCGATTTCGGTCTGCGTTTGAGCAATTCGATGGCCAAATACGGGCCATTGTGCGTCGGCATAGACCCGCACCGCAAACTCCTCACCGACTGGGGGTACAACGTCGACGCCGAAGGTGCCGAGCTGTTCTCCATGCGCATGCTGCAGGCCGCCAACGGTCGGGCCGCAGCCGTCAAATTCCAGACGCCGATGTTCGAGCGCTATGGAGCCAAGGGCTTTGAAGCGCTCGAGCGTGTGCTCTACGCTGCCCGTCAGATGGGTGTCATCACTATCGTGGATTGCCTGCGTGGAGGGCTCTCCACTACCATCTCCGCCATTGCGGATGCCTACTTCAAGCCTGGTGCGCCGCTATTGGCGGACGCCATCACCCTGCTGCCGTATTATGGCGCGCGTTCACTGAATGGATTGATTACCGAAGCGTTGGAAAACGGACGCGGCGTGTTCATCGCCTCGTTGACGTCCAACCCGGAGGGCATGAGTCTGCAAACCGCCATCCGTCAGTCCGGCGATTACCGGGGACGTACCGTGGCATTCGGTATCGCGTCCAACGCGCAGCAGCACAATGCAGGCATCGACGGTATGGGCTCGGTCGGGCTTATCATCGGTGCGACCATTGGCCAGTGGATGAAAGACTCCGGTGTGAACCCCTCCGAATTCACCGGCCCTATTCTCTCTCCCGGCTACGGCTGGCAGGGTGCCGAAGCCAAGGACCTGAAAACCGTGTTCCGCGGCACGCGCAGCAACGTGCTGGTCACCGTATCCCGTTTCATCGCCTCGCACGGGCCGGATATCGCTTCGCTGAGCCAGGCCACCGAGTCGATTGCGCTCGACGTGCGCCAGGCGCTGATGGAAGCCACCGCTGAGGGCGACGAAAACCAGTAACCCACAGGAATCTGCTACTGCACATTGGAGGAATTCATGACCGAGAACACTCACGCTGGTCGTCTGATCGTCCTGACCGGGCCGACCGCCGTAGGCAAAGGCACTGTGGAGGCCAAGCTGCGCGCCGATCACCCGGAAGTGTGGGTGTCCGTTTCCGCCACCACGCGCGATCCGCGTCCTGGTGAGGTCAATGGCGTGAACTACTGGTTCCTGTCAGAAGACGAGTTCCTGGCCAAGGAACAGGCGGGGGAGTTCTTGGAAACCGCAGTGGTGCATGGAATGGCCCATTACGGCACGTTGTTAAAGCCCGTCGAAGAGCATCTGGCTGCTGGTACACCCACGATTCTGGAGATCGATTTGCAGGGTGCCCGCCGCGTCAAGCAGCGCGCCTCTGAGCTTGATCTTGAGGTGGTGTACGTGTTCATTGCACCGCCGAGCTTCGAGGAGCTGAAGTGTCGTCTGATTGGCCGCGGCACTGAAACCGCCGAACAGCAGGCTCGCCGTTTGGAAACCGCCAAGGTGGAGCTGGCCGCCGAAAGCGAATTCGATGTGACTATTGTCAACGAGACCGTCGATCAGGCCGCAGCCGACCTGTGGAACGTCATCGCCCAGGAATACGGCTTGTAGTTTTTCTCTTTTTTGGGGAGCCGAGAACGAGCCTTACCGCTGTACCACCAACTGCTGGTGCAGAATTTCGGTGCTGTTCTTGGCTGGTGCCTGCTTCCATCGGATCGTGCTGGATTCATGGTGCTCGCTGACATAATGCCGCATCCATTCGAAGCACTGCTGGGTTTGGATGGCATCGCTTAATGCGCGGTGTTCCTCGTTATCGGCAATGCCGAATCGTACAATCAGGTCGGCGAGCCGGTGATGGCTCTGCTTGGGGAACAGGGCACGGCTGATTTGCATGGTGTCATAGTCGGCGCAGGCGAATCCGCATCCCGCAATATGGCGGGTGTTATAGTCCAGGAATCGCAGATCGAAGCTGACATTATGACCGACAATGGGCTCGGTCTCAGCCGCGGCGTTGGAATCGGCGAGCCAGGAAATGAATTGGGGGAGCACCCCGTCAATGGGATCATGGTCGGCGACCATCGCGTCGGTAATGCCGGTCAACGCGGTGATTTGACGAGGAATCGGGCATAACGGGTTGATGAGTTGCTGGAACTGGTCAACGACACGGCCGCCGCGCACGCGTACGGCACCTATTTCGGTGATGGCGCAACGGTTCGGATAAAACCCGGTGGTCTCCAAATCAAGCGCCACATAATCGGTGGGGAATCCGGTGGCGTCTTCGGCAATCGGGGTGCCGGCGGTCCAGTCGGGATGGGACTGCTGGCCAAAAACGGTAATGCCGGGAACGGTCACTGGATGCTCCTCCTATCGGTCGATGTTCGGTGATTTATTGTATCGGCAGCCCAACCTGACGAAAAAGCCCCGTATCTGCGAACCGGGTACAGGGGCGGGAAATCAGCTGATACAGCCGATTCGGTTACTGCTGTATATCGTCAAGTTTGTCTTGTATCAACTTGTCGAGGTCATTCAGCTCTTTAGACGGGCTGGCCGTTTCGTCCAAACTCGTGAGTGCGTCGTTCAGCTCCGTTGAGGCATCGTACGGATATTCGATGTCATAGTACTGATCCAAGAGATTGTGGTACTGGTTATAGGCATCGGTGCCGTACTCGATGTTGTTGGGGTCACCCAGGGCCTTCAACTGATCCATGAGGTCGCCGACCTTGGTCATGTAGTCCTTGAGTGTGGTGGCGTATTTGGACATTCCCTTGACCTTGGAATCACTCAGTTTGTCAAGAGCGGCGGTAATCCTTCGTCGGATTGCCGATATCGGGGGAAATAACGGATATATTTGGTAACGAATAATTGGGCTGTCGGGAAAGGTGACATATGAAACGGATAGTGGCAGGCATCGTGGCACATGTGGATGCAGGCAAGACCACACTATCCGAGGCGTTGCTGTATCGCACTGGTGAGATTCGCAAGTTGGGCCGCGTTGACCATGGCGATGCCTTTCTGGATACGAATTCGCTGGAAAAGGCGCGAGGCATCACGATTTTCGCGCATCAGGCACTGGTGGAGCATGGTGATCTGCGATTGACCTTGCTGGACACGCCGGGGCATGTGGATTTTGCGGCCGAAACCGAACGCGTGCTGCGTGTGCTTGACTACGCAATTCTGGTGGTCTCCGGTACCGATGGGGTGCAAGGGCACACGGAAACCCTATGGCGTTTGCTGGCAAGATATGGTGTGCCGACGTTCATCTTTGTCAACAAGTGCGATGCAGACGGATTCAACGGTGAAGCCGTGCTGGCCCAGCTGCGCAAACGACTGAGTGATGCGGCGTATCCGTTGCCTGCAATCGATGGATTGTCCGATGACGATGAGGTGCCGTTAGGGGAGTCTGCCGAGGATATCGCCACACTGGATGAGACCGCGATGAACGACTATCTGGAGCATGGCGGGCTGTCCGTAGTCCGGTTGCGCGCAATGATCGCCGCACGCGAACTGTTTCCCGTGTACTTCGGCTCGGCGTTGAAGTTGGAAGGCGTCGAGGAGTTCTTGGATGGAGTGGAATCTTTCACCGCCGAAACGCAGCGGCCGGAACGGTTCGCCGCGCGCGTGTTCAAGGTGGCCCATGACGGGCAGCACAATCGCATGACATGGCTGAGGGTTACCGGTGGCATGTTGAAGGCCAAGGAAATCGTATCGTCGTCAACGCGGAAGACCGCCGAGCCGGCATGGTCCGAGAAAGTCGACCAGGTGCGTGTATACAACGGTGCCAAATTCGATACGGTCACCGAAGTGCCAGCCGGTGCGGTATGTGCGGTGACAGGGTTGACGCAGACTTTCCCAGGTGAGGGATTGGGCTATGAGCCGGATGCCGAATCACCGTCGCTGCAGCCGGTATTGACATATACGGTGCTTCCTGCAGATGCGGGATCGGGCGATGCCGAAAACGTCGGCCGAGATGCTGCTCAGCGAAATACCGGACAGCATGGAGTGGATCCCGACAATTCAGATGATGCTCAGGAAGACAGCGGATTCGTGGCACGCCCCCGATTCGATGATCTGACTTTGCATAAGGTCATCACCGCATTGCGTGAGCTGGAGGACGAGAATCCGTTGCTGCATGTGGTGTGGGTGGAACGGCTAGCCGAGGTCCATGTGCAGCTGATGGGCGCAGTGCAGTTGGAAATCATTCAGCAGACCCTGCATGATCGTTTCGGTCTTGATGTGTCGTTCGGTCCGGGCTCGATTCTGTATCGTGAAACCATCACCGAGCCAATCGAGGGCATCGGCCATTTTGAGCCGCTCAGGCATTATGCCGAAGCGCATATTCTGCTCGAACCGGGGAAGCCCGGAAGCGGCATCAGCGTGGCATCTGCTTTGTCCGAAAACGATTTGGATCGTAACTGGCAGCGTCTGATTCTTACGCATCTGACCGAGCGTGAGCATCTCGGCGTGCTAGTTGGTGCACCGCTGACCGATATCAAGATGACACTGGTGGCAGGCAAGGCGCATCTGAAACATACCGAAGGCGGTGACTTCCGTCAGGCCACCTATCGTGCGATTCGTCAGGGTCTGATGGAAGCCAGAGCCGGAGTCAGCGGATGTCCCGGCTCTCCGGTTGAGGAACGCCCCGATGCCACGGGCCAGGGCAACTGTCGACTACTTGAGCCGTGGTATCGATTCCGTCTTGAAGTGCCCGCCGATATGATCGGCCGGGCGATGAGTGATGTTCAGCGCATGTCTGGCACGTTCGATTCGCCGTCCACCGACGGTGGCTACGCAGTGATTGAAGGTGAAGCGCCGGTTTCTGAAATGCGTGACTATGCGATGGAAGTGAATCAGTACGCCCATGGTCATGGCCGGTTCTCCGCCACTTTCGGCGGTTATAAGCCGTGCCATGACACGGAACAGGTCATCAAGATAGCCGGTTATGACCCCGAATCGGATCTGGACAACACCCCGGATTCGGTGTTCTGCGCCCACGGTGCCGGCTATCCCGTCAAATGGTATAAAGTCCCGGAATTCGCCCACTTGGATTATGCCACTACCAAATCTGCGGCCTAATAAACCCGTTCTTCTCCAGAAAACGTTGGATATCACGCATCTCAGGCATATTGATTGAATGGGCCATGCCCGGATACACTTCTTCGGTCAGCGTGCCGTGCTCACGCCAGAATGTGCCCATCGCCGCAACATCGGCTTTGGGGAAGATATCGTCAACCGCGCCATGCCCATAGAACACCGGCGGCTGCAGCGAAGCGAGCTGTGCATCTCCGTCAACGGTGCCCGGCGCCAGCCAGCCTGAACAGGATACGGCTGCAGCGTACCGGTTTGGGTTGAATCGCAGCATATGGGTGGCCAGCAATCCGCCCTGCGAAAAGCCCATCATGACTATCGGCCGGGTTGCGGGAATGTTTGCCCCGACCCATGCATCGATAGCCTGCGCCGCGGCAAGTGCCTGTTCGTCCAATGATTTGCCTTCCGGCACGCCCTCATGCGCCCATGAGCCAAACCATGTGTATCCCATGCCATAGGCGATGGGAGCCTGCAGACTGGCATAGTCGGCGGAACCGGCCCCACAGTAGTTCAGCAAGTCGGGCAGGTCGTATTCATTGGAGCCCCAGCCATGCAGTAGCATGAATACCGGGTCGTTCTCCGGGCCCTTCAATCGGGTCAAAGCCTTGGTAATTTCCATGCCTCCCAGTGTAGCCATCGCGAGTGTCGGAACGGGCGTTTGAACCATCCATAAGCAACCCATATAGCCACGCCGTTCAATTCGCTGCCCATTTGCGTTATGGTCATAACCAAGCCGCGCGGGGAGTGGCTTCGCGCAGATAACGCAACAATAAAGGGGGTGCGCAATGACCAGGTTCAACACTCAGCTCGTCCACGGACTGCCGGTTGGAGACAACAACACCGGAGCCGTGAACCCGCCGATCTACAACTCGACGACATATGCTTTCGAGAGGGTCGACGCGATGCCCCGTTATGACTATGCGCGCAGCGGCAATCCCACACGCGACTTCCTGGAACAGCAGATCACTCAGCTCGAGCAGGGAACGCGTGGTTTTGCGTTCGCCTCGGGGCTGGCGGCGATTCATGCGGTACTGAGCATTTTCAAGCCCGGTGACCGCATCGTGGTCGGTGACAATATTTATGGCGGATCGTATTCCCAGCTCAATGAGTTCTTCACTCGCTGGGGAATCATCGTCGAGGCCGTCGACACTCAGGACATTGCAGCATTGGAGGCCGCCGTCAAAGGCGACCGCGCGAACGGCATCGCGCCTGCCCAAGCCGTCTACTTTGAAACCCTGACCAATCCACTGCTCAAGGTGAACGACGTACGCGCCATCTCCACGGTGGCCCACCGTTTCGGGGCGCTTTCGATTGTGGACAACACGTTCGTGACCCCGTACCTGCAAAAGCCGCTTGCGCTGGGTGCGGATGTGGTGATTCACTCCGCCACCAAGTATCTGGCCGGTCATTCTGATGTGAACGCCGGTCTGGTGGTCGTTTCCGGTGAGGATCTGGCGAACCGCGTGTACTTTGCGCAGAACCGTTTGGGTGGTGTGTTGGCTCCCGCTGAGTGCGACGCGGTACGCCGCGGCATTCAGACTCTGGCCCTGCGCATGGACCGTCAGCAGGAGAACGCCAATGCCATTGCCTGCTACCTGCTGGTGCACCCGCTGGTCAAGTCGGTGCATTACCCGGGACTGCCCGGTGCCGGCGATCAGCATCTGGCCGCCAAGGGACTCAAGGGTGCCGGCGGCGTGCTGAGTTTCGAGGTGGTGCCCGGCGTTGACCCTGCGGATGTGCTCAACAACCTGCATTTGTTCCGGCTTGCGGTATCGTTGGGGGCTGTGGAGTCGCTTGCCGAGCTGCCCTGTCGCATGACGCATTTCGAGCTGCCCCGTGAGGAGCGTCTGAAGATCGGCATCACCGATGAGCTGGTGCGCCTTGCCGTTGGCATCGAAGACGCCAACGATTTGATTGAGGATCTTGGTCAGGCTTTCGATACCGCCTACGCCCGTTACATCGATCGACATGCCGATACTGACGTGTTCCAACAACTGACTTCGGGGGTGTTCGCCTGATCTGATACTTTTCCTGCCTATTTCTACTCCTGGGGAGCGGCGTCGGTTGTGCCACACCGGCGCCGCTTTTTTATGCCTTTGTTCTTGTTGGGCCGGGGGATGCTGTCGGGATTATGCGAGCTGAATGTGGTTTTTGGTTCCGTTCCTCGGTGGGACTTGGCTTTTATGGCGCAGATGCAGAGAGAAAAATCGACTCGTGGTGGTATCTCCCTGCAACTCGCGGATTTCGTGCCATGTAAGAAGGGAACCACGTTTTTTCCGTGTTATGTGGCAAACCGTCATCAGGGCAAGACTGCGTATGCATTATGCCAGACGCGTATCCATCACGTCTCCCGTTATGATGGACACGATCTAGCAAAACAGGCCGCGTGAGAGCTGTACGCGGCGAAACAGAGGAAAGGACCCGACATGGCCATTGATATCTACGGTGCTACATGGTGCGGTGACTGCCGTCAAGCCAAGAACACGCTCGACAAGCTGGGGGCGGCATACACTTGGCACAACATTGAGGAAGAGGAAGGCGCTGCCGACCGTGCCGTGGCCATCAGCGGCCAGCAGCACATTCCGGTTGTGTTGTACGGTGACGGCTCGTTCCAGGTGGAGCCCTCCGCAGTGGATATCAAGAACAAGCTGCAGGAGTTGGGGGAGCTGACCGACTAGGGCTCGGTCCAAGAATTACATGGGATGCACGTTCGCCTGCTTATGAATGTTGGATGAGTGTTCGGGACTCACGCGGGCTCCGGCTGTTTGTGCAATGCGGGTCGGATCTGGTGGAAGCTGGTACATTGTATGCCAGCGGAAAGATCGTGCTATCTTCGGAGCGATTCTCTTGACAGCATTACTGACTTTCATTTCGTTGGATCTGACCGTCGAGGTTTACCTTTGACCTCGAATTATGTGCAGAAAGGGCCTGGCGTTCTAAGACGTTGGGCCCTTTCGTCGATTAGGCGGACAACGGTTCGTTCCATCTTGCGCAGTTGTCTTCATTCTGAGTTCTGTGTCTGCTGTGACACCGTCTCTTTTTTGAACATCACTAATGCGTTATCGACATAATAACCGGTTATCAAACGCAGGAAATAAATGAGTCTTCGCCAGTTTGTGTGTGTGGGAAAAAGCCCCGGCGTCCGTTGCCGGGGCTTTCCCACCACACAAACTGGCGAAGACTCTAAAAAATGGACTTGCGAAAATGGGATTGCTGTTTTTGCGTATATAGCCAATGCTTATAAGAACACATCAGCAATTGCAATATCTTCGTGCCGGTGTCACGCGTCAAGGCTTGCTAAGTTCGGAAATAGAATTTATGGCGGTAGGGGAGAGAATTGATGAGCGAGAGTTTCCAAACACAAGCCATCCACGCCGGATACGATCCGCTGGCTAACGGTCGTGCCTCCGTGCCGCCAATCTACACTTCCGCCGCATTCGACCTCGGCGATGCGGCTCGCGGCGATGCGCTCGCGGGTGGCGACATCGACGGCTTCGAATACTCCCGTGTGGCCAATCCCACCGTCGATGCCTTGGAAAGGCGACTCGCTGCGCTGGAAGGCGGTATCGGTGCCGTTGCAGTGGGCTCCGGTATGGCCGCAGTGAGTTATGCGCTGATGTGTGCGGGGGAGGGCGGCGGCCGCATCATCGCCCCGACCGACCTGTATGGCGCCAGTGTGGATGCGCTCGGCGATTTTCTGCCGCAGTTCGGCATTCACACGGATTTCGTGAAAGACATCAACGATCTCAAAGAGGTCGAATCCAAAATCGGTCCCGATACTCGGGCGATTTTCGCCGAAACCGTGGCCAACCCCTCCACGGCAATCCTTGATATCGAGCCACTGGCCAAGCTGGCCCATAGTCACGGCATCGCCCTGATCGTGGACAACACCGTACCTACGCCGTATCTGCTCAATCCCGTCAAGTTCGGCGCCGACATCGTCGTGCATTCCACCACCAAAGGCATCACCGGCCACGGCAACGCCATCGGCGGCGCAATCATCGACGGTGGCAACTTCGACTGGGCGAACGGCCGATTCCCGCAATTCACCGCACGCCAACAGGTCATCAGCAACGACCGCGCCGGCGAATGGCACAGTTTCGCTGAAAAATTCGGCAATGCCGCATTCATCAAACGCATTCGCATCAAGTACCTGCGTACGTTCGGTGCTGTGCAAAGTCCATTCAATGCCTACCTTTCGCTCGTTGGGCTGGAGACGTTGCCCCAGCGCGTCAGTCAGCAGGTGGCTTCGGCTCAGCGCATAGCCGAACATCTGACCAGTGCCCCGCATGTGACCAAGGTCAACTATTCCGGTCTCGGTTACATGCCGCAATACGAACTTGTAGGCAAGTATTTCCCGCGCGGTGTGGGGCAAATCCTGAGCTTGCAAGTGGATGGCAGTGCCGACAATGTCCGCCGTATCATCGACGGTGCCAAACTGTTCAGCTACGTGCCCAACATCGGTGATGCCCGCTCTCTTATCGTCGACCCCGCGCACATCACGCATCGCGAAGTGCCGGCCGAAGCGCGTATAGCCGCCGGCGTCAGTGACAACCTGATTCGCCTATCCATAGGTTTGGAAGATGTCAACGACCTGATCGCAGACCTTGATCAGGCCATCGCCGCAGCATACTGATTGGATGCCGCACATCTTTTATAAGAAGCCAGCATGCACACATAGTGAACAGTTGTACACATATGCGTACGATGTCTACCGCTTTGTTTGAACGCTGATACGATGGAAATCACGAGTCGAGGCCGAGGGCGGTTTCGACGTGGATGAAGGGAAAACATCATGGCCGTATTCTTTGCTGGCCGGCTGATTGCATTGCTCATTATCATCGTGCTACTCATTGTTCTGCTGAGTGCCGCACTCTTCGTCGTGCCGCAGCAGCAGGCCTACATCATTGAGCGATTCGGCAAGTTCCTTAAGGTGCAGTTCGCAGGTATTCATATCCGCATTCCGTTTGTGGACCGTATCGCTATGAAAACCAACATGCGTGTCAACCAGCTTAACGTGCAGCTGGAAACCAAGACTCTTGACAACGTGTTCGTCACCGTGGTGGCCTCCACTCAGTTCCGCGTGAACCCGAACGATGTGGCCACCGCTTACTACGAGCTGCGTGACCCGGCCGGTCAGCTGCGCTCCTACATGGAGGACGCGCTGCGTTCCGCTATCCCTGCACTGTCTTTGGACGATGCCTTTGCCCGCAAGGATGACGTGGCTTTCGATGTGCAGAAGACCGTGGGCAACGAGATGAGCCGGTTCGGCTTCACTGTGGTCAAGACCCTGATTACCGCCATCGATCCGAGCCCGCAGGTCAAGAACGCCATGGATTCCATCAACGCCGCCCAGCGCGAGAAGGAAGCCACCCGCCAGCGCGCCGAGGCCCAGCGCATCCAGATCGAGACCCAGGCCGCCGCCGAGGCGGAGAAGACCCGGCTGCAGGGTGAGGGCCAGGCCAACTACCGCCGCGAAATCGCCAACGGTATCGTCGACCAGATCAAGAGTCTGCAGGCCGTGGGTATGAACATCAACGACGTGAACAACGTGGTGCTGTTCAACCAGTACCTCGATGTGATGCGTTCGCTGTCCGAGTCCGGCAACGCCAAGACCGTGGTGCTGCCCGCCTCCACGCCTGGCGGCTATCAGGATCTCTACGAACAGGTCACCAAGGCCATGCTCACCGCCAGCGAAACGAAGTAATCGGCCCATTTGCAACCGCATCCATCGTTAGTGAAGCCCCTCCAAGCGAGGGGCTTCACTGCGTTTCAGCTCTGATTCCATATGAATTGATATCGTCGCGACCGGTTTAGATTTCAACGAGTGCGAAAATTGACTGTATGCAGATTGTAACGAGTGCGCGAATTACTCACCTATAGATTGCGACGAGTGCATAAAGACCCTGAGTTCTAAATAGAAGTGCAACACCTTCTTAAGTTAGAAACTGAACACTTCCAACCTTAGACAAGGTGTTGCACTTCTATTTAGAACTCAGGAGATGAATTCCTTTGGCTTACTCGTGCTAATGTTGCGCTGCCGGCATTTAGTGTTGCTGCCCCCGTGGCTCCGCTGAGAGCCAGTAAAGAACGTCGATTGCTGAAACTGTTCTATTCCGATGTAGGATTGCTGACCAGCTCGTATGGCAAGAAGTCAGCACTGGGCATACTGGATGGTCAGGCTGCAATGAACATGGGCGGAGTCTACGAGAATGTCGTGGCGCAGGAACTCACCGCGCATGGATTTACCAATCTCTATTACTTCACGAAAAAAGGGATTGGTGAGCTGGATTTCCTGATAGAGACCGATGACGGTGATGTGTTGGCCCTGGAGATTAAGCCGGGCAAATACTACCGTTCTCATGCAGCCCTTGACAATGCGCTGAACACTGACGGCTACGCCATTGACAGGGCGATAGTACTCGCGGAAACCAACGTATTCCAAGAGAAAGGAATCACCTATCTGCCAATGTATATGCTCTCAATGCTGATTAATGAGTAATTGCCACCTTGCCTTGCAAACTTTCTCGCTGACGGTTGCTCAGTGAGAAAGTTTGCAAAACTTACTTGCTGAGGAACTCGGGGATGGCCTCGGCCGCCGCATAGCCTTTGCGGTACATCATTTCCAGACCCTCGAAGTTCTTTTTTAGGGTGTTGAGACCATAGAGGTCTTCCGGGGCGAGAATCAGCACGCGGCCTTCTGCCTCATACTGTTTGGCCATCTCGATTTCGTCGTTATAGGTCTTGTACCGCATGCGCAGCTTTTCAGCCGCGGCGGGGTAAGAGCGTTCGAGGATACGGGCTGGAGCCAGATCCTTCTGCTGTTTGCGCACCTCGTTGCGCAGACGGGAGAGAATCAGAATCACCTTGTCGTAGCCATCATCCAATGCCTTCTGCACCGGGACTGGATCGGCGATGCCGCCGTCGAAATACGGCACACCGTCCACTACATACGGTTCGCATGCCACTGGCACAGCCGACGAGGCCTTGATGACATCGAAGTCATCGAATCGCGCACGCGACTTGTCGAAATACTTGGTCGAACCGTCTTCGGCGTTGCACGCTACCACGGTAAAGCCGGTGGGATTGGCCTCGAAAGCCGCGTAATCCACCGGGTTCTCGCCATCGTGGTTGCTCAGCGTGCCGTAGATATAGTCCAGGTTGGCAAAGTTGTGATTTTTGAAATAACTTTCCGCGCTCGCGTATTCCTTACGGAACGCGTACTTGGTATAGAAAGTGTGGTTGCGCCCATGCTGGCGGGCGATGAACGAGGTCATATTGGCTGCCCCCGCGGACACGCCGTAACACATGTCCACATCAATGCCATCTTCGAGCATGCGATCCATCACGCCGCAGCCGAAAATAGCACGAAAACCGCCGCCTACATCAATCATTGCGGTCTTTGCCATACCAAACCCCCTATTCTGCTCAAGTAGTCATGAGCTTACGCGCGCTGTTTGGACAAAGATGTGGGCAATGGATCCACGAAATGTCTGTTTATTTGCCTTGGCTCCCCTCAAAGAGGGTGGCCAAGGTCAGGCACTCAGCAGGTCATGCGACAGCTTGGCAATGCGCTCGGATGGGTCGGAATTGGAAATCTCCACGCGGCCAAGTGCATCCTCCGGTGCCAGCTTACCCAATGATTCCAATACCACGCCAAGGTGACGAACCGTCCCCTCGTTGCCATCGATGATTGCGGCATGCTTGGGCAGCAGTTCACGGAAATAGTCGCGGTAGAACACGAAATGCGTGCACCCCAACACCACAGAATCAATGCGGTCCAGGTCATATCGGTCAAAGTAGTGGTGCAGCGTGCGCATCACCAGATCATGATTGCCAAGCTGACCGGACTCCACAATCTCCACCAGGTCCGGGCAGGGTTCCTTGAAAATCGTGTTATCGGAGTCGAAACGCTTCATAAGCTCGGCGAATTTCCGCTCACGCAAGGTCAGGGGAGTAGCTGCCACAATCACCCGCTGTGGAATATGCTGCTGGCCGAGAGGGGCGTCCCCGCGGTCGCAAGCCACTTTCAATGCCGGCTCCATGCCGATGATCGGAATGTCATAATGCTCGCGCAAATCGTTCACCGCGGCGGAGGTAGCGGTATTGCAGGCAATGACCACGGCCTTGACACCGTGTTCAACGAATCGTTCCACGATGTCAAAACTTAAGGCCTTCACTTGCTCCGGGGTCTTGACGCCGTACGGGGCGTTGGCGGAATCGCCGAAATACAGCACGTGCTCAGCCGGCATGTCCTTGGCGATTTCTCGGGCAACGGAAATGCCTCCAAGCCCTGAATCAAAGACGCCGATGGGCGCTGATGAGCTCATGCCAGAATCCTCCTACAAGACTGCGTACCGGTACGAAATGCCCGAGGCCGGCCGTGCGGCCAGTCCCACACTGTTCACGGAAACAGTCTGTGAACAGTATTGTTTCGTTCCCTAGAGTACTCTGAAAGCCATGAGTCTTCCGCAACGAGTAACTAAGACACACGCAACCGGCAATGATTTCGTGGCGTACCTCGACAAAACCGGCGATTTCGAGCCCACTGCCGATGAGATACGGTTCCTGTGCGACCGTCATTTCGGCATCGGCGGCGATGGACTGATTCGCCTGACCAAGCCTGAGTTCGTATCTGATCTGAGCGATGAGCAAATCATGGCTGTGCAGGCAGGTGACGCTGAATGGTTCATGGACTATCGCAATGCAGACGGGTCGTTGGCTGAGATGTGCGGCAACGGCACACGTGCCATCACTTTATTCGCCCAGCGTGAGGGCGTGGCTGACTCCACCGAGCCGTTCCGCCTTGGAACCCGAGCCGGCGTCAAGATTCTGACCCCTCGTGGCAACGTGAAGCCGTATGGTGCCAATGTGTTCCAGGTGGAAATGGGGGAGTGGAAAATCGGCGAGACCGACGCCTATGAAGTCACTATTCCCGGCAACGATGGCTCGGCACGTGGCACGTTCGTCGACATGGGCAACCCGCATGTGGTGGCGGTGATTGAAGATGCCTTCTCCACGCTGCCAGTGGTCGAGGATCTGGATTTGGTCACCAAGCCGGTGGTCAACCCAACTATCGAATCCGATCAGAACGTGGAATTCGTGCGTATTGATGATATCGACCACAACACCGCAGTGGGTGAGGCGACGATGCGTGTCAACGAACGAGGCTGCGGAGAGACCCTCTCCTGCGGTACAGGCTTGTGCGCCACAGGCATTGTGCTACGCGCCAAGACCGGCATCTCACACTGGGACATCACCGTGCGCGGCGGCACTCTGCGAGTGGACGTGACCGACGAGGACGTCAAACTCACCGGTTCGGCCACGCTGGTTGCCGATATCGATTTGCTCCGTTCCTGACCTCCCTCTGGTGAGAGAAGCGCCAGCCGTGAGGCTGATGGAGGGAGAGATACGTCGTTATTAGCCGCTTATGCGGCGAACAGTGCTGCGCCCTCGGTGACGATAATCAGTACTACAATCGCCACAATCCACAGCACGTCAACCATAAGGTCGATGTTGAGGCGGTAATACTTGTTCAACCCGGCCGGTATCTGCGGCATATCGGAAGCGATGCCGTTCTCTTCGTCAGTGACCTTGCGAGACGGCAATCCCTGCACGGCCACGGTTGCGTGGCTCAACGCCATGAACTGGATGGTGGTGGAGAACATCAGCGTCAAGCACCACGGGCATAGCGCGTGAATCACGAACAGCGACTGCGTGCTCAACCAGTATGAGTAGGCCAATGCTGCCAAGCCGCCAAACCATGTGCAAGTGGCAAACCATCGCGGCACGCGCACGCGCGCCATACCAATCACGGCAATGGTAATGAACACTGATTCGGCGGCGATGCCGAAGAACGCATTCGGATAGGAGAGCCCGCCGAATTTCACGAGTTCCGCCTGCCATGATTGAGCCACCGTGGAACAAGAGACCACGGCATTTACATCACATCCCAATGAGGACTCAGGATGGCGTGCCAGCTGTAGCGTCTCGGCCGAAAGTATGAACGAGGCTCCCAATGCCACTGCCGAAGCAATCAGCATGATGAGATAAGTCCATGTGGCGCTGTGCCTCCAGCCAGTGAGCCGGGGAATTGAGGCAGTACTGGTATCGTTACGTGCGCCGTTTGTGCTGTTCGTGTGCGTCATGGAATCCTCCGGTGTGGGTACTGCGCTCAAGATTAACCGCTGTGGTTGTCAGATAGGAAGAGAATGTTCGGTTTTGCCTGGTAGCGAATCGAGTTGCAGGCATGGGAGGGGCGAAATGAGGTTACGATGGACAGTATGACTGGATACGTGATGCCTATGGAACCGCCCACAACCGGGTGGGACATCCATTGCCACACCGCCTTCTCCGACGGCACGGAGACGCCGGCTGTGTTGGCCGAGCAATCCAAGGCTGTGGGGCTTAAAGGTGTATCCATTTCCGATCATGACACTACTGCCGGTTGGCCTCAGGTCGAGGCCGCGGCACGCCAGGTAGGGCTGCCGCTACTGCGCGGCACTGAAATCACGGCCACCGATGACGGTGTTTCCGTGCATATGCTCGGATTCCAATATGATCCCACGAATCAATGCATCGTGGATCTGTTCGCGCGTACTCGCCAGGCACGATTGCGGCGTACGCAACGTATGGTGGAACTTATGTCCAAGGACCTTCCGATTTCATGGGAGTCCGTGCTCGCCCAGATCAAGGAAGGCGGGAACACCACTATAGGACGCCCGCATATCGCCGATGCGCTGGTTGCTTCCGGGGTGTATCAAAATCGTTCTGAGGCGTTTGCCGATGCGGTCAGCGCGTCCTCCAAATATTACATTCCCACGCCGTCGCCGACCGCGCGCGAGGTGGTTGCTGCCGTGAAGGGGGCTGGCGGTGTGATTCTGATTGCTCATGCCGGTGATTTGAGCCGAAACCGGAGACTGCTTTCCGATGAGCAGATTGAAGCGTTGATTGCGGAAGGGCTGGATGGCCTGGAAGTGTGGCATCGTGGCAACCTTCCCGAACAGCGCGAACGATTGCTGGGCATTTGCGCACGTTACCATTTGCTGGTCACAGGCGGATCGGACTGGCATGGTAAGGGCAAACCGAATCTGTTGGGAGAGAACCTGACCGATGAGGCCACCGTGGCCGAAATCGTCCGACGCGGCGCGCTGCCGTTATACCGATAGCACAAAGCCTCCGCTCTCGCGGAGGCTTGCTGTAAGCCCTTGAACAATCCGTATCGTCACAGAGCGCCGAAACCGACGGCGTGCTTGGTCTCGGAACCGATGATGGCATAGCCCAGTGCCTTGGCGGGCACGATGATGTGACGACCCTTATCATCGGTCAGATTGATGGTTTCGTCGTTGGCTACGGCCTGTGCGATAGCCTTGCCGACGCTGTCGGCCGATTCCTCGGTACTGAAGTTCACCGGTCGTGCCACGTTTTGGATGCCCAGTTCGATGTCCATGAATGCTCCTCGATGGTGCCCGTCGCCGGGCGGTTGATTGTTGGCTGTTTCCAGCCATATCCGTTGGTTCTATTGTGCCGCGTAACGTCGGCATGAGATGACCGGTTACGCGCTCGGCGTGGTTTCCGGAACTCCACGTGAAGGTGTGTCGTCCTGACCGTCATGCAAGGGATTGCCCTCGTCATCGTACCCAGCCAGTCCTGCGCGAGCGTCACGCAACGCCCTTTCCTCGCGCTCAAGCAAGGGAATAACCGTGGTCTCAGCACCAGACTGCGACAGGCGATCATTGGTATCGTCATCAGCCTCGCCCTTGCCGGCATCCTCCACGTTGGCGGAAGGTGCCGACGCCGCCTGCTGATCGTTCATCTCAATGAGCTCTTTGAGCGTGATGGTTACCGCGTCGTCACCTTGCTCGGCATTGGCGGGCTGCGGCTTGGTTGAGCCGGTGCCGGTCACCGGACTGCCGGCAGTTTGATCGTTATCCTCAGCGGCGGCAGGCACAGCCGGGGTCACGTCTGCTTCTCCCACGGCAACGACCTCGGCCGAGCCGGTACGATCCGGATCGGGGGTTTCGTCGGACGGTTCCGTGGTCTCGTTGGTGGTATCGTCAGCCTCGGCGTAGCGGCGGTCATCCTCCCGCAGCAAAGTGCCGACGGTAATGGTGGATGGGGAAGCGGACTTGGCGGTTGCGCCAGCGGCCGGAGCGGCCGTAGACGGCGTAGTATCACGGCTGATAACGCCCAGCTGATGAGCGAGACGCTCAACCTGAGCCTTAAACTGCATGATGCGATTATTATCCGCACGATTCAATGCTTGGATAAAGTCGCCGACCTGCTCCATCTGCAACCATAGGTTGGCGCGCAGCATGATCAGGTCATCAAGGCGAGAGCCCATCATGCGGCCGTATGCGGAAAGCACCGCATTGCGGTGGGATTCGTCAAGTTTGCCGAAAATCCAGGCAAGATCGCGCGCAGGATCATTGACCTGCATATCCTGCCAATTGGTCACGGCAGTAATAGCCGAACCCGAGAACAGGAAGTCGCCGTCTGAGAAGCCGCCATGCACCATGCATGTGGAGAACGACCACAGTCCCTCGGTCTCTATGATTCGCGCCCAACTATTGGTGATTTCCTGCGGCACATGTCCTGCCGAGCGCAGACGCTTAATCCAGGCGGTCAGTTGCGAACGAATCTGGCCGGTGGTGAACACCGGATATTTGGCGGCCGAGAGAAATGCCGTTGGCAGGCGATGAATAGCACCCAATGCAGTGCCGACCGAAGCGCAGTCATCAAGAGTAAGCAGGTCAAGCGAGCGCGCCTGTCCCTCGCGGTGAACCGCAATCATCACTGCAGTTTCCCCTGTCGGGCCGGGCTTACGGGCGCTCTGAGCCTCGGGCTGAACAGCGGACTGCGTGGTCGTCGTCTGCCCGATCTGAGGCTCGTCGCCGGGAATGAATGCAATGACACGATCCAAATCGAATCCAAGGCCACCCGGCTCGCGGGCCAAGGCAAGCGTCTGAGCCGCTTGCACACGCCGTGTCAGACGAGCGCGTCCCTCTTTGGTGTCAGTGGCATATACGTCATACAGTTTGCCTGAGGCATCCTGCACCACTGCCTGATCGATGCCCTTGCCCTCATCGGTTGCGCTGGGCTGCGTGCTTCCGCGCACGCCCGCGATGGCCAGATTCGGCAGGACGGCCGAGGTAAGCGCTGCCAGCATATAGTTGCTACGTTTCATCACTCTTCCACACTAATACATGTCCGGCTCTTCATGACGTAGTTTTCGCACTGGTTTTCGGTTTCGTGCCACAATGGAGGTCATGGAACAAGCGCAGCAGATTCTTGAAGGGCTCGATGAGCAGCAGCGCCGGGCGGCGACTACGCTGAATGGCCCGGTGCGCATCATCGCCGGTGCAGGCGCGGGCAAGACCCGTACCGTTACGCGACGCATCGCCTATGCCTGCGCGACGGGAGCATGGAAGCCCGAGCGGGTGCTTGCCGTTACGTTTTCGGTGAAAGCCGCTGCCGAAATGCGTGCTCGACTTGAGCAGCTGGGGCTGCAAGGCGGTACATCCGGTGTTACCGCCGCTACTTTTCACTCTGCGGCATTGCGCCAGCTCAACAGTGTGTGGGCCGACGTCTGTGAAGCGCCATTCCCGCATCTCATCGAAGATCAGCGTGACACCGTATCTCGTGCCATCACTCGTGCTACCGCTGTACGAGATATTGATGCACTGACCGTGCGCGATGTACTGGCTGAAATCAATTGGGCCAAAATTTCTCTGGTACCCATCGATGATTACGCGCGTATCAGCGTAGAGGCCAATCGTCAGCCGCCCGCAGGGTTCGATGCCGCTCGATTCGCCGCTATCTATGATGCGTATGAGCAAGAGAAAACATCGCGAGGAGAAATCGATTTTGACGACATCCTGCTGCTGGTATGCCACATCATGGATGATTTTCCCGAAGCGGCGGCGCAGATTCGTTCCTCCATCGGCTGGCTCACCGTTGATGAGTATCAGGATGTTTCTCCGCTGCAGCATCGTTTGCTGAACTTATGGCTTGGGGGAGGCGGGCCGGATGGCAAGGCCGCTATGAACCGCAATGTATGTGTGGTCGGCGACCCTGCACAGACCATCTACTCGTTCGCGGGTGCATCCAGCTGGCATCTGTTGCAGTTCGCCGATGAGTTCGGCCTTCTGTCTGCAGACATCAACCTCAACACCGACTACCGTTCGACTCCTGAAGTGGTGGGTCTCGCCAATCGGGTGCTTGCCGCGGCCCCCAATCGTGAGGATTATTTGAAGCTGGTTTCCGCCAGGGAGAAGGGGGTACGCATCAGCCGAACGGCCTATGACACCGATGACCTGGAAGCACAAGGTGTGGCGGCTCGCATCGCACGACTTGTTGCGCAGGGTGCGAAGCCCTCCGATTGCGCGATTCTGACGCGCATCAACGCGCAGCAGCCGGTTTTCGGTGCGGCATTGCGCGCGGCAAGGCTGAAATTCCGCGTGCGTAAGGATTCCGGATGGCAGTCTTCGTCGCTCGCGGATGATGCCACGACGCGCAGGGCCCTGTTGGAAGCCATGGGATTGGACGCCACAGGTAGCCAGCAGAGCACCGGCCCCGGCGTCACGATTTCCACCATCCATGCGGCCAAAGGTCTGGAATTCAAACACGTCTTTCTGATCGGCTGCTCCGAAGGGCTATTGCCGTACGGGGCACCGGAACCGGGGGAGACGTTGGAAGAGGAGCGACGGCTTATGTACGTGGGCGTCACACGAGCCGAGGACTCGCTGCATCTGTCATATGCGCGGACCAAGGATGGGTATGGGGCGCAGCAGCGCCGCCCTTCCCGCTTCTTGTGAACATTGCTTCAAGCAGCTTTTCTTCGGCTCGCTCGGTGTAAATAATGTGCCCTAAGCGATGGCGATGCCGTCACTCGTTCGGCTGTTGAGGATTGTCGGGCTGGTCCGGGGTATCCGGGCCGTCGCTGCCATCTTCGCCGAGCAGTTTGGACAGTTCGGCATCCCAGTCGATGTTGTCGGTCTTGCCATCCGCTGCAGGGTGCGAGGTAGAGCTACCGGCATTGACGGAGGATTGAGACGAATCACTCGATTCGGTCGCAACGCCATCCGCGGGCTTGTCACCAGGCAAGGTCGGCAGCAAATCCGGGTGCGACCATTTGGCATCACGTCCGTCCGGCCCCTCGGCCACCGTGATCATCTCCCACAGGCCGGCGGCTTCACGCATGCGCTTAGGGCGTAGTTGCAGGCCGAGCAGGTTCTCGAAAGTGCGTTCCGCTGGGCCTCCCATTGCACGCTCGCGACGCATCATTTCGCGTAGCTGCTCGATATGCGGAAGGTGAGCCATGCCGGCACGCCACACCACGCAATCCACCCAGCCTTCAACCATGGCCAGCAATGATTCCAACGATGCCAGCGCTTCACGCTGTTCAGGCGTATCGGGGATGCCTACTTTGGTGAGATTCACCGCTCCGGAAATCGATTCAGGATCCATGGAAGTGACATCGCGCAGTTGTTCTTCCATGGCATCCAAATCAATGGAGATGCCACGCGCATACTTGCCGATGAGTGCTTCAAACCGGGGCATCAGCCAAGGAACCGAAGCATAGAGGCGGGCATGGGCCATTTCCTGCAGCGCAAGGAAAGACAGCACCTCGGACTCGGGAATCTTTTCGTTGGAGTCGAATCCGGCGAATGCTTCCTCGAATGCGGCGGTGTCTGCGGCGTTTGCGTCATCCGAGGACTCGACGGTTGTGCTGGTTTCGCTCGAATCGGAATTGTCAATCGTGCCAGCACTGGTTGCGGCCGAAGTGAAGCCAATGGGATTGGTTGTTTCACTTGTCTCGTCAGTGGCTTCCGCAGGTGCCTCGCCATTCAGCAATTTGGCGTATTCGGTGGCGTTCTGGGCTATCAGGCCACCGGCAGGGTTCTTCAGCAGAGAGATACCCTGATCGAAGCTGCCATGCACTTCATGGCTCAGATTGCCAGCCGCATGACCCAGCTGCATGGCAAAGGACGTGTTGCCCAGCAATTTCATGAGTTGGCCGGGATCCTTCATGCCGTCAGGAATCGGAATCGGCACTGGGCCTGCGAACATGCCGGCCACTTCGCCGTTGCCAAGCATGCCGCCGAGGCGCTCGGAAATCACCGAGGCCAAAGCGTCGTTCATCGACTCGGCCACGGGAGCGGCGAATTTGGCCCATTGGTCGATGGTGCCTTCCACCCATCCGGCGCGGGTGAGCACATCGGGCTCTCCGGGAGCGGGATCGAACTCGCATGCCGTGTCCAGCCACAGATTCGCCTCGCTCATAGCACGTCGAGCGGCTTCACCGTCCACTGCGGACACGCTGGGCTGAGAGCCGGAAGCGTTGGCCTGCTGCAATGCGATTGATTTGGCGAGCTTGACGTTGATCGGTCCCTCTTCGACCGTGCGCTGCATATCGCCCATGGTGTTCAGGCCGCCGGCACTGAACGCTGCCATCATCTGCTGGACTTCCGCAGGATCTGGCAGACGGCTCGGATCCTGTCTCATCATCTGCGCGCGAATATCCTCTGGAAGCTGGCTGATCTGTTGCCAAGCCATTTCTCCCTGAATCGGGCCGAAGCACTTGATCAGCCATTCGTGAATCGCGTTGTCGTCCATGCGTATCCTTCTTTGCCGCGGTGTGTTATCCCAAGTGTAGGTTGTGCCCGCGCCCGTTCGCTGGCGGCCGAGGAATATGTGTGTTGTGTGTTCATTTCGGTCACTCGCATACACTGTTGCATATGTCTGTACGTCACACGAATCGGCAATCCGGGTCTTTGGCCGCTATGGAGGCACAGCCAGAACACGATGATTCGGCCGCGTCATCTTCCAACTCGTCCAAGGAAACCGGGCAATCGCGTTTTTCGCGCGCCGCGCAGAGGATGAGACGATACCTGGCGGCTCGTTCTCCGCGTCATTTCATCGGCACGTTCGCCGTATTGCTCGGTGTGGTGATACTACTGTTGCCCAGCCCGTATGTCATCGAGGGGCCGGGGCCGACCCAGGATGTGCTCGGTAGCGTCGAGGACGGCGCAGTCATCGATGTATCAGGCAAAGGCGTTTCCACGTACCAAGATTCCGGCTCATTGCTGTTGACCACGGTCAACGCTTCCGGCGTGCCCGGCTACACGATTATCAATGCACAGGCCGTGTGGGCATGGGCGAACCCGAAGATGGAGATCATACCAAGGGAAGCGACGGTGCCAGTGGGACAGACGGCCGACGAATATCAGAAGACGGTCGACAAGGACATGGCCGGTTCCCAGTCCTCGGCCAGCGAAGTGGGATTGGCGTATGCCAAAGCACACGCCGATGAGTTGGGCATTGATGCCGCATCGCTCGCCCATGCCAAGGTGACGATGCATGTGGATAGCATCGGCGGGCCGTCCGCCGGCATGATGTACACGCTGGGCCTTATCGACAAGCTGACTCCCGAGAGTGAAAGTGGCGGCAAGACCATCGCCGGCACGGGCACTATCGACAAGAAGGGCAATGTCGGCAAAATCGGCGGCATTCAGCTGAAGATGCTTGGTGCCAAACGCGACGGTGCCACATGGTTCTTGGCTCCTGCGGATAATTGCAGCGAGGTGGCAGGCCATGTGCCCGACGGGCTGCGCGATGTCAAGGTCGCCACCTTGGACGAGGCCTATCAGGCACTGGTGGCCATCGGTAAAGGACAGGCCGACGACTTGCCGCATTGCACGGCGTGAGCGCTTGGAATTTTGCGGTGAAACGGTCACAAAGCGAGATTTTTGGTCGCGTTAACGTATTTGTTCGCCATGACTTGCTAATGTAGCCCCTGTGAATCAAACGGCATCGCAGAACGCTGAAGAATTTGGTTTCAAGCCCGGCGACATCGTCCAGGAGTGGCTCTGGGACGACGACGTGGACGACTCCGTACGCGCCAAGATCGAGGAGCTCACGGGTGAGGAGCTTGTAGACGAGGATTATGACTCCGCCGTGGATGGTGTCATTCTGTGGTGGCGCGATGGCGACGACGAGGACGAACTGTCCGATACCATCGTCGATGCCTACGCGGTGCTCGGCAATGACGGCCCATTGTGGGTGTTGACGCCGAAGCCCGGTCGTCCGGGAGCCGCCAGCTCTTCCACCGTGCAGTCCGCCGCCCAGACCGCAGGCATGAACGCCGCCACTCCGCTGACTGTCAGCCCGGACTGGAATGGTATCCGTCTGCGCGCTTTCGGCAAGGGCCGCTGAATCGGAACGACGGGCGGAAGCCATGGCCTTGGCGAAAGGTCATGATTGCGTCGTCCGGCGTGTGCAAGTGACGGCTGTGCCGTCCTTACGCTATTGTTGACACTCGCGGGCAATTAGCTCAGTTGGTTAGAGCGCCACCTTTACACGGTGGATGTCAGGGGTTCGAGTCCCTTATTGCCCACTTTCACTGCGCTTTCGAAATGAGGCCGACCAGTGTCGAGAAGGCCAAAAACTGTGAATTTCCGCCTAAATACACGCGAGCGTCGCAACAATCACGTACAGTTGTGGACAGATTTGTTTATCCAGCAGGAGGTCGATTAGCCGATGGCGCAGGAACTTCGCGAAGGGGACGGCAAGGCAGGCATTGCACGTGCAGGCAAGCGTAAGTGGGGATATGATCCCGCTCAGGTCGACGCTTTTCTAGAGCGGGCCCACACTTTGTACGACAGTGAGGGAATCAGACTCACCCAGCGCGATATTCAGGCGGTGTCGTTCGACCTGACCAAGGACGGCTATGTGATTGCCCAGGTCGACGCAGCGCTTAATCGTCTCGAGCGTGCGGTGGTCGACAAGCAGACCGCATGGGAGATCGCCCAGCATGGTCGTGTGACGTGGAAGGCACAGACTGAGAACCTGTACCAGCAGATTCTCGAGCATGTGGAACGTGAGCAGGGCGAGCGCTTCAAGCCCGGTGAGGCCAAGCAGCCGTCGTATGACAAGAAGCAGGTCGACTGTCTTACCGATCAGATTGTGGATAAAGCCGCTGCATCCCTCGGCGTCGACGGTGTCACCGAAGACGATGTCCGTGACTTGGCTGATCTCAACGCCGTTTCGGTGAGCAATGTCATCTTCACCCAGCGCAAGGGCAAGAAGGGCTATGACGAGCGTCAGGTCGACTATTTCCTAAACGCGTGCGTCCAGTTGCTCAGCCGTATTGAGTCCTACGCTCGAGTCGGTGGCGCTTCCGCCAACGAGCCAGCCGCTGCCGTGGCCCCGGCTCCCGCAGCAGCGGTGGCAGCCCCGGCGGAAGCCGTTTCGCCGCTGTTCGCTGCCAATGCACAGCGCCCGGCTGCAGACGCACATTTCGCACCTCAGGCCGCCGCCTCTGATGATGCGTTCGATGCTTTGCATCAGGCCGAACAGAATCTGTTTGTGGCTCGTCCTGCAGCTGAGCAGGCCGATAGCGCGCCTGCTCCAGCGGCATATCAGCCGGCGTCATACGCACCTGCTTCGTCCGCAGCACCGCAGCCTGTGGTCTCCGATGCACCGTCGTTCGGAGCAAAATCTGCCCCCGCGGCCCCGTCTACTCCGTCGGTTCCTGTGGCTCCGGCAGCTCCGGTGACCCCGGTAGCTCCTGCGATCCCTCCGACGGCTGAGAGCGATTCCTCGCTGGCCGCCTTGGCCCATATGGCGCAAGCCTCACAGGATATCCCTGCGGTGAGCGTGCCGTCTTTTGAACCCAAGATGCCGAGTCTGGGCACGCCGGAAGAACTGAAATTGAACGATATGCCGGCTCCTGTTACTCCGGCTGCCGCACCGGTTACTGCCGCAGCCGCCGCTCCTGCAGCGCCGAGCGAAGCCCCTGCAGCACCGGAGCCGCCGCACGCGCAGACGAGTCACCAGCCTGCGCCTGAGACCATGCCGGTCTCCTTTGCGCCGGCCAACAAGCCGGTGCGCACCACCGGATCCGTTCCGATTCCGGTTGCCGACCACTCTGATGATGTGCCGGCCGAGCCCGTGAGCACACCGAAGCCGGCAGCCCAGCCCAGCAAGGATGCCGAGACAAAGCGTCCGGAACAGATTTCCGACATGCCGTTCCCCTCGCTGTTCCCCACCAGCGATGATTTCAATTCAAGCATCCCGGATCTGTCTTTCCCGACGCTGGATCATGATGATACGAAGAAGGAACAGTGAGCGTAGTCTCCAACTCCACCGTCGTAATTCTTGGATCTACCGGATCCATCGGCACACAAGGCCTTGATGTCATCGCACGCCATCCTGAGCGTTTCACTGTCACGGGTTTGGCCGCCGGCGGCGCTCATATCGAATTGCTGGCTCGTCAGGCCGCACAATTCCGTGTACCGGAAGTCGCGGTATTCGACAGCACCAAGATTCCCGCGCTGAAAGAGGCGTTGCAGCAAGCCGGTGCCCGCGACACCCGCGTGACCGGTGGACCGGATGCCGTGATCGCATTGGCAGGTTCCGGCGCGAACGTCGTGCTGAACGGCATTACCGGTTCCATTGGTCTCGAGCCGTCCATCGCCGCGCTGAAAGCCGATTCACAGCTCGCACTGGCCAATAAGGAATCAGTGGTGGCCGGCGGTCATCTGCTGTTCAGCGCGCAAGTGCGCGACGATCAGATCAATCCGGTCGACTCCGAACATTCCGCCATCTGGCAGTCGTTGCGTTCCGGCACCCATGCCGAGATCTCCAAGCTGGTGGTCACAGCCTCCGGTGGTCCGTTCCGAGGCTGGAAACGTGCCGATATGGCGAACATCACGCCCGAGCAGGCATTGCATCATCCGACATGGAACATGGGCCCGGTCGTGACCATCAACTCCTCGACCCTGATGAACAAGGGACTCGAGGTTATTGAGGCTTCCCGACTGTTCGATGTGCCGCCGGACCGTATTGACGTAACGGTGCACCCGCAATCCATTGTCCATTCCATGGTCGAATTCGTGGATGGCGCCACTATCTGCCAGGCTTCACCGCCGGACATGCGCCTGCCCATCGCGCTCGGCCTGTCCGCGCCCGACCGCATGGACAACGTGGCTGCCGCATGCGACTGGACACAGGCCGCAACCTGGACGTTCGAGCCGTTGGATAATGAGGCGTTCCCCGCCGTCCAGCTCGCCCGCCATTGCCTGGGTGCATCCGAAAAGCATACGGCCGTGCTCAACGCGGCCAATGAGCAGGCCGTGCACGCCTTCCTCGACCATCGTCTGCCGTATCTTGGCATCGTGGACACGGTGAAGGCCGTGCTCGACCAGATGGATGCCGAGCTACGCGGTAACCCGCTGTTCACGGACGTGGAGGAAATGGGACAGATTGAGCGTGAAGCTCGTCACCGTGCCGATGATTTGATAAACAAACAATGATGAATACCTTGAGTACGGAAAAAACCGCCGAAAAACCGTTCCGCAAAACCGGTAATCCGGTCGAATTGACCAGCGAATCGCCGCTGCACCCGCGTCGCAAGTCTCACCGCATCATGGTCGGCTCGGTGCCGGTCGGTGGGGGAGCCCCCATCTCCGTGCAGTCGATGACCAACACGCTTACGGCCAATGTTCCTGCCACATTGCAGCAGATTGCCGAGCTGACCGCAGCTGGTTGCGATATCGTGCGCGTGGCTGTGCCGAGTCAGGACGATGCCGACGCATTGCCGGAGATCTGCAGGAAGTCGCCGGTGCCGATCATCGCGGATATTCACT
>CXQV01000034.1_pt1 | contig 67155 bp, 58 predicted proteins | sample 591861 | NCBI WGS metagenome assembly CXQV01 (sample SAMEA3491304, study PRJEB9169) | human gut metagenome | biome: ENVO:mammalia-associated habitat; material: ENVO:feces | place: Bangladesh | collected 2010-04-07 | reverse complement strand
GTCCTCCAGGGTCTGTCCCATGCTTGCTCGGTCCCTCGGTGGAAGGCACCGGCGGCTTCTTGAAGCCATGGCTGAGTATTCCTGCGGATACGCGGGCGATGGAAGCAGGAGTGAGCGGCTTGACGTACTTGGACAGGGAAATCAGCTTGCGCATGGCAGGGTACGGATCGGCATAGTCGATGCCTTCCACGTCAAAATCGCCCAGAATATACGCGCGCACAATACCGATTTCGTTCGGATGAGCGAGCAGCTGATACATGCAATTCGGGGTGGCGACGTTGACTTTCAGATCGGCGTCTGCCGGTCCGAAATGAGAGCCATCGAAAGCGTCGATGCGAACAGGGGTGGCGGGATCGAGAAATAGGGATGCCATCTCGCCGACTGTCATAGCCTTGCCGTTTGCCATTATCTACCTCATTCCACTACCTGTGATCGCCCCAACTGCGACGTATCTTAGTCCTCTTCTAGAAGTAGAAAACGGTGAGCGAGTCATCTGATGACCCCGTTCGCGTTCGGCTGATGGAATTGGTCAGGTGTGCCCCGTATGCCGGACTCCCTCATTTCTTATCGCTGCAACTTATTGAGACAGAATCTCAATAAGCGCGGAATTTCGCCGTTTTGCCATTATTTTCAGCGTTGTTTTTTCAGCGTGTTTTCAGGTTAACGTTAACATTCGGAGTACACTGGGGAACCGTTGAACCGCTCAATGACAGAGTGGCTCATCGGTTAATGAACGAGCTCAAAAGGAGAGCACTTATGGTCTATCGCATGATTTTCAACCAGACTGCATACTTCGGTCGCGGCGCCATCAAGGAGATTCCGGCTGTTGCCAAGCAGCATGGCTTCACGAAGGCGTTCATCGTCACCGACCCGGTGCTTTTGGAGACCGGCACGGCGGAGAAGGTCACCAAGGTTTTGGACGAGGCCGGCCTGCCCTATGAGGTGTTCTCCAACGTCAAGCCGAACCCGCCGGTCGAGTGCATCAAGGATGGCGTGGCCAAGTTCGCCGAATCCGGCGCCGACTTCCTGATTGGTCTGGGCGGCGGTTCCCCGCAGGATACCTGCAAGGGCATCGGCATCATCACCGCCAACCCGGAGTTCGCCGATGTGCTCTCCCTCGAGGGCGTGGCCGACACCAAGAACCCGTCCGTCCCGATCTTCGGCGTGCCCACCACCGCTGGCACCGCCTCCGAGACCACCATCAACTATGTGGTCACCGATACCGCCAACAAGCGTAAGTTCGTGGCCGTCGACCCGCATGACATCCCGATTGTCGCTTTTGTGGACCCGGATCTGACCGACTCCATGCCGCGCGGCCTGAAGGTGGCCACCGGTCTGGATGCCCTGACCCACGCCATCGAGGGCTACATCACCCCGGGTGCTTGGAGCCTGTCTGACTGCCTGTCCATGCAGACCATCCGCATGATTGCCAAGAACCTGGCCAAGTCCGCCGATGGCGATATCCCGGCCGGCGAGCAGATGGCCTACGCCTCCTACATCACCGGTATGGCTTACTCCAACGTCGGCCTTGGTCTGGTGCACGGCATGGCTCACCCGCTGGGCGGTCGTCTGGGCGTGGCCCACGGTGTGGCCAACGGTATTCTGCTGGCTCCGGTCATGGAATACAACAAGGACTTCACTGGTGAGAAGTACCGCGACATCGCCGATGCCTTCGGCGTTGAGGATGCCTACACTGGCGATCTGGAGAAGGTGCGTGAGGAGGCCGTGCAGGCCGTCCACAAGCTCACCGTGGATCTGAAGAACCCGACCACGATCTCCGAGGTCGGTGCCACCGAGGCCGATCTGGCTCCGCTGGCCCACGATGCCTTCAACGACGTGTGCACGCCGGGCAACCCGCGTCAGGCCACCGAAGAGGACATCCTGAAGATCTACACCTCGCTGATGTGATCTGCTGAATAGCGTTGCCCCCGCTGGCGGGGCTGTCCGTCGGAGACGGACTGGGGGTGGTCGCGGTATTCCCGTAGCCACCCCCAGTCAGCTTTGCTGACAGCCCCGCCAGCGAGGGCAACGCTATATGCCCACTTATTTCTCGTGGCGCTCGTCATAGACCTCGTCAGTAGGCGTCTCGGCGTAGAGCTGCTTGCCTTCGGTCTCGGCCAGTTCCATCTGCTCGTTAATCCACGCTGCCTCAGCCGGATTGATGTCTGCAGTGTCCAGCACTTTCTGCCATACCGGATAGAACAGATGCATTGCTGGATACATGGCAGTGAAGAGAATTTCCGGCTTATGCTTGCGCCAATGCTGTGGATGCGCATCGAACGTGTTCTTGAATCGACGCATATAGTTCAGGAACGAACTGAGCGACGTATCCATGCGTCGAGCGCTCATCGCGGCAATCATGCGCGGCGAATATACGGTTTTCAAATCCTTGCCCAGCAGATGCAGCGAAATATCGATATCCTCATGCATCACGTCGGCTTTGTCCCGGCACACCTCGTTGGCGATCTGATGCCAAGCGGAAGCGCGCAAAGCCATATTCGAGCCGAACAGCAGCGGCTGGCCGCCGTCGGCTTTGTACATGCGTTTGCGCAGGGAATTGTCGCTCCTCAGGCCGAAGTGGCGTGAGGGCATATCGTAATACATCACCGGTCCGGTGGCGCCCATGGCCCCGGGATCCTCGGTGAAAATCCCGGAAACCACCTCCACCCAATCGGGGCGAATCATGCAATCGGCATCAAAACGTCCCAACACATCGCCGGTGGCGGCGTTCAGGCCGAAATTGCGGGTGGAAATCAGCCCTTGCTCGTCGTTCTGGTGCAGCAGTTTGACCGGCGCCTCGGGATGTTCGGCAATGAACCGCTCCACGATTGCGCAGGTGTCATCCGTTGATCGGTTATCCACCACCAGTACCTCATACGGCATAACAGTCTGGCGTGTGGCGTTCAACAGACAATCGAGGATGCGTTCGGACTCGTTCCACGCGGGGATGATAATCGAAACGTTGAGCATATTCCCAACAATAGGAAAGCGGGTGTACTCCGCAGGGATGACTCGAGCTTCAAACCCACTCGCTACAATGGAGAGCCATGAGCGAAAGCGCGCGAAACACAGATAATGTAGGCACTGCCGAAACCGCAGCTAGTCCTGAAGACGAGAACCGTATCGATTTTGGTACCCTGTTCCCTGCTAAGGGCGATCCGCGCCGGCCTCCGGAATGGTTCGGTCGTGCGTTGCTCTATGTAGCCATCGCCATCATCGTGTTCATGTTCTGCTGGCGCTCATGGGGCGACATCTCCTATCTGGTGCTGGACATCATCATCTCGCTGTTCGTGGCGCTCGCCATCGAACCGTTGGTTGTGGCGCTGGTGGCCCATGGCTGGAAACGCGGCGTGGCCTCGATGGTCAGCCTGGTGGGTGTGGCCGTGGTGGTGAGCGTTCTGTTCACCTTGTTCGGCAACATGTTCGTGCAGCAGATGATCGCCATGGTCAAAGGTCTGCCGGGCATGTACGAGCAGATACGTGAGTTCGTCGATCAGTACGCCACGTTTAAGATGCCGGAAATCAACAATCTTGGCACTGAAATCGTCAACAACATTCAGACTTCGTGGGTTACCGACTTTGCCGGTACCGCCATGAGCACTGTGGGTGGCCTGTTCTCCTTCTTGCTGAATCTCATGACCGTGGTGATGACCACGTACTACATTTCCGCCGCCGGTCCCAAGCTGCGCCGTTCCTTCTGCCAATGGCTGGCCCCCAGCACGCAGCGCCGATTCTTGCTGGTGTGGACTGTGGCCCAAGGCCAGATTTCATCCTTCCTGTTTTCCCGTTCCATCCTGGCGCTTATCAATGCCGCATGCACCGCGATTTTTCTGGAAATTCTGCATGTGCCCTATTGGCTGCCCCTGGCGCTCTTCTGCGGTGTGGTCTCCCAGTTCATCCCCACAGTCGGCACCTATATCGGCGGTGCGCTGCCGGTGCTGTTCGCTTGGGGCAATCGCGGTTGGACATATGCCGTGGCTGTGCTGGTGTTCATCATCGTCTACCAGCAGATTGAGAACCTGATTCTTTCTCCGAGAATTTCCCAGCGCACCATGGATATCAATGCCGCGGTCGCCTTCCTCGCAGTGCTGGCCTTCGGTTCGCTGTTTGGTGCGTTCGGTGCTTTCCTGGCCTTGCCGGTCACCGCCTCCCTGCAGGCCATCTTCCGCGTCTACACCAAGCGGTATGACCTGATTGATTCGCCATTGATGAATGATCCCGAACCGGAGAAGAAGTCCAAGATCGTCGAGGCATCTGAGGCCTTCGGCGAGCATGTGCTGCAGCCACTGGGCGAGCATATGCCGCGTGCTGCCAAGGGGTCGACGAGTCGGGTGCCGATGGGCGAGGAACTGCGTTTGCTGCAGGAGCAGATCTACGCGATTCCGGAGCACGGGGGAAGTGAAGACGATGGCGAAGATTCCGCCACGGTGGCTATCCCGAAGCGTGTGCTTTCGGCCAATGCCCGCAAGGGATTGCGCGGTACCGCTGCGGAAGATGATGACGATGAGCCGAATGCCTCCGCCATTCCTCAGCGTCACACTTCCACTGATGATGAGGCAGCCGCGTCCGATGCTGTACAACCTGAATCATCGTCAGACAATACGTCCGTATCGGACAACCCGAGAGCGGGGTGGCGCTGATGACATTGCTTACTGTGCTCGACATCCTATTGGTGATCGTCGGTGGAGCGGGCATGGTGTATCAGGGACTGTGCATTGTGATGTCCCTGTTTGCCAAGCCCGTGCGTTTCCCCGACGCGCCCATGACCAACCGTTATGCCGTGCTGATCTCCGCGCGCAACGAGGAGAACGTCATCGGCAATCTCATCGACTCGATTCAGGCGCAGACCTATCCCACCGGCCTCATTGATATCTGGTTGGTGGCGGATAACTGCACCGACAACACCGCTGAAGTGGTGCGTGCCCGTGGATGCCATGTGATTGAGCGGCATAACCTTGAGCTAGTTGGCAAGGGATATGCGTTGACCTATCTGCTGAACCATATGCTCGATACCGGCGCGGCAGATGACTATGAGGCCTACTTTGTGTTCGATGCCGACAACAAGCTTGACAAGCATTACTTCGAGGAAATGAACAAGGCGTTCTGCTCGGGCTTCAGGATCCTGACCAGCTACCGCAACTCGGTGAATTTGGCTGATAACTGGGTTTCCTCTGGCTCGGCGTTGTGGTTCATCCGTGAATCGCGATTCCTGTCCAACTCGCGCATGATTCTGGGATCCTCTTGCCACGTGGGCGGTACCGGATTCATGTTCTCCCGTGACGTGATGAAGCGCAATCGTGGATGGAAGTTCCATCTGCTTACTGAGGATCTCGAATTCACCATGGATTCGATTCTGCATGGCGACCGTATCGGCTACTGCGGCAACGCAATTCTGTACGACGAGCAGCCTGTCACCTTTGCGCAGAGCTGGCGTCAACGACTGCGTTGGAGTAAGGGATTCCTGCAGGTGTTCCGCTATTACGGTCCGGCCCTGCTCAAGCGAGCGGTGCGAGAACGCGATTTCTCCTGCATTGATTTCACTTTGATGTTGTGCCCGTTCACCGTGCTGGGTGTGATTCGCGTCATTATGGGTGTGCTGTTTGCCGCCTTTGGCTTTGTGAGCTGGCCGAGCCAGCTGCAATCGTTGCTTGGCTGGTCGAACGGTATCGTCACGTCGGTGCTTGGTCTGATGGCGCTGGCCGCCTTGACCATCATCGTTGAGCGCGATCAGATTGGTGCCTCCAACAAGGAGTTGCTCGCCTACGTGTTGAGCTTCCCTATTTACATGTTGAGCTATGTGCCGATTTCATTCCAGGCCATCTTCGCCAAGGTCCAGTGGAAGCCCATCGCGCATAAAGGCTGATGAGTCCCAGCGGAGCAAATCAACCAATTGCCCAAGGTTTTGTTTTGTTGAGGGCTTGTTAGTGGGACAAGACGTCGACTAACTGGAGATTTTGCTTCGTTAGTTGGGTCTCAGCGGGGCAAAACATCGAGTTATTCGGCAATATGCTTCGCTGGGAGGCCGTCAGCGGGGTGATTCGACTAGTAACCCGTGGTTTTGCTTCGTTAAGGGCTCGTCAGTGGGGCAAGACATCGATTGACTGGAGATTTTGCTTCGCTGGGAGGCTGTCAGCGGGGCAAAATCTTGGGTGGCTCGCAGAATTACCTCACTGAAAGTTTGTCAGCGGAGCAAAAGCTTGATTGACTTGTGGTTTTGTTTCATTGAAGGTTCGTCAATAGGGCAAAATATCGATTTACTGGGGGCTTTGCTCTGCTGAAGGAGTAGAGTGGGCGTATGAACTTAGACAATATCCAGGGGAATGCCGAATTTCAATCTGCGATGAGGCCTGGAGACGCACCTGCTCAGCCGCTGATGATGCCGCAACAGCCACAACCGCAGGCATGGCCGCCGAATCCGACTGCCGCGGTGTCGATTCGTGGCCTATTTAAACGTTTCGACCAGAAGATCGCAGTCAACGGGCTTGCGCTCGACATCCCAATTGGTTCGTTCTATGGGCTTGTAGGCCCGAACGGTGCCGGAAAAACCACCACGCTTAACATGGTGACCGGTCTGTTGGTGCCGGACGCTGGCACCGCCATGATTCTGGGCCACGACGTGTGGAGCGATGTCAACACCGCCAAACGCATGATCGGCGTAATGCCGCAACCCGATCAGATATTCGATCGTCTCACCGGCCTGCAGCTGCTCATCTACTCCGGCATGCTACGCGGCATGAGCCGTGAGGAGACCACTCGCCGCGCGAAAGACCTCCTGAATGCTTTCGATTTGGCCCAGGCCGCCAACACTATGGTCACCGATTATTCGGCCGGCATGACCAAGAAAATCTGCTTGGCCTCCGCGATGATTCACAGCCCACGCATTCTGGTGTTGGATGAGCCGTTCGAGTCCGTGGACCCGGTATCTAGCGCCAACCTCAAAGACATCCTGGTCGAATATGCGCAAACCGGCGGCACGGTTATCATTTCCTCGCATGTGATGACACTGGTCGAGAAGATGTGCACGCATGTTGCTGTGATTAACAACGGCATGGTGTGCGCGGCCGGCACGGTGGACGAGGTTGCCTCCGGCGAAGAGCTTGAAGACCGCTTCCTGCAGTTGGTTGGTGGACGCCATGAAGCGGCACATCTCGCATGGCTCGATGGTGGTCTATCGCATGATGGTCAGCCGGCAGTACAGCCCAATCAGCCGGCAGCGCAGCCTGTTGCGTCCACGCAATCAGCATCGCAACTCGTCCAATCAACCCCGCTTCAGTCCTTCACTCAGGAGACAGTTCAACCTCATCCTGATATTGTCGGCGGCTCGAGTAGCGCAAGCAATGCGGACAATGCAGACAACGAGGCCCGGTAATGAGTACCGCAATCACTCTGGTCCGACTGCGTTGGGCACTCACCCTCGCGGCGCTGCGCAAATCGGTATGGCAGACGGTTGCCTACGTTCTTTCCGCAATATTCGCCGCTGGCACCATTATCGGGACCGGTATACTCGCATGGTTCGTCGGTATGCTCCCGCCTTCCACCATGGACTCGGACGGCTATCCGTTCAACATTCTCGGGCCGGGCGGCATCGTCAACATGGTCGCCGTGCTGGTCGGTGCGACAATCACCGTATTCATCGGTTTGATTCAGCTCATGATGTTGGGCGAAGGGTCCACCATGAGCCCGCGCAAATTCGCACTCTACGGTATTGCAGATCGCAATTTGCAATTCGGCCTGCTGCTTTCTGGCTTATCCGGGCTCCCCGCCATCACAGGTGTGATTTCCTTGATGCTCTGGTCGCTGGCTTACCGTGCCATGGGCCCGGCAGTGGTGATCGCCGAGCTCGTTGCCGCACCGCTCGCCGTCATCACAATGATGAGCATTTCCAAAATGCTGATCGCCTTATCTACCACACTGGTGACCAGCAAACGAGGCAAAAGCACATTCTATATTGTGATTGTTCTCCTGTTCGTGGTGATTTGCCAGCTGCCGAATATTCTGGTTAATTCCGGCATCGCGTTCGGGCTTGATCCATCCGCATGGAGCGCCACCGCGGCGGTCATGGCATGGACCCCGTTCGGCGCGGTATTCCAATTGCCGTTCGATGTGCTGTCCGGTGCATGGTTGCCAGCGCTCGCGCGCATCGCCATATTGGTGGTTGCATGGGTTGTGTGCTTCATTGTGTGCACATGGTGCCTGCGTCGTGAACGCCTGACGGTTGGAGTCGCTGGGCAGAGCGCAACCGTGAAAGGCGTCGGCGCATTCTCATGGATGCCCGATTCCACGTCCGGCGCGATTTCCGCACGCGTGCTCACCTACTTGAAGCGGGACCCACGTCAGGTCATGATCTTCGCCATGCCGGTGCTGTTCATAATTATCTTTGCCTTCCAGGCGCACGGTATACACGCAATCGTCTGGCAGTCGATGATTTGGTGCGGATGGTTCATGTCCATTGTGGAAAGCAATGGTCTTGCCTACGATGGCCGCGGTTTCACCATGGAGGTCATCGCTGGTGTGCGTGGTTGGGCCGATAGGCTCGGCCGAGTGCGAGTCTATGTCGGCATCATGGTCGTCTACATGGCATTGCTGTATGTGGGCTGCGTAGTGATAGTCGGCGTGACTGCTGGGCGCTGGGCTCAGCCGGACGATCTCATCATCGGGTTGTTCTTCCTTGCCGTGGGCCTAGGTGTGGGCTTCAGCGGTCTTGGTGTGGCTGAGATAACCTCCTGTGTGCTCATGTATCCCGTGGCGTCAATGGACAAGCCGTTCTCCTCGCCGCAAGGCCGAGCGATGGCTCAGGGCTTCTTCCCGTTCGTCTATATGCTTGGCAGCATGCTGCTGATGCTGCCCACGGGTATCGCCGCCATCGTGCTGCTCGTCATCCATGCGGGGATTGCCGGCTGGCTGGTGATTATTCCGGTCGCATTAGCCAACGGCATCGGTGTTCTGGCGCTTGGGACATGGCTGGGCGGTAAGCTGTTGGAGGCGCGAATACTGTCGATCGTGAGCACGCTCGATTCATTCGCATCACTACAGAAATAACCGACCCGTGAGATAGGGAGTCTGATGACGTCCACTGCGATGTCACGTCGCCAACGGCGTGGAGCGGTGAATCATAGCGCGCGCCGATCCGTCCGACGCACGATTACTGTAATCATCTCCGTGCTGATAACGATTGCGCTATTCGCGGGCTACTGCATTGCAGATGTGTACGATGTCATGCCTGGTATGCTCACCCTCAAACCGGTCGACGCCCCCACTTTCGCTGACCCCGTTTCGGCCAAGCAAGGCGGCACCATCGCCGGTTCCCTTGACACTACCAAGACTATCGACGCCGCGGCTGCGGGCGAAGTGATGAACGAGCTGCTGGCGGCTGAAGGCGTGGGCTCTGATGTTTCGGTGGTGGTCGAGGATGCCCGGGGCACTGTCGCCGCCGAGCACGAGTCAGGCACGCCGCGCGAACCCGCATCCACTATGAAGACGCTTACCGCGCTCGCGGCATCATCCACGTTGAACATGGCCGCCACGTTGGACACGCAGGTGTTTCTTACCCAATCTGATACCGGCAGCGACACGGTGACGCTCAAAGGCAATGGCGACATGCTGCTGTCTGCCGGCGATTCCGATGCTGACCATATTAACGGCCGTGCCGGGCTGAACACTCTTGCGCAGGCCACGGCTGCGGCCCTTGCGCAACGCGGCATCACCACGGTGCACGTCAACTACGACGACACATTATTCGGCGATTCCCGCATACCCACGGGCCTGCGTAACGCCGATGGTGGCGTGCTCGGCGAATACACCACGTATTTCACATCGGTATCATCCATGGCCATCGATGGCGGGCGTCAATATTCCGACAGCATGCCCGCGCCCGCCAACCCGGATGACTCGGCCGGATACCCTGAACTATCGCAGCACACTGCAGCGGACGTCGCCGCGACGTTCTCCGGTCTGCTGCAACAGCACGGCATCACCGTGGAGGCGGAGCCGGCGGCACACGCCGCCCCTCAGGGCGCAAGCCCCATAGCTTCGGTAAGCTCCGCAACGTTGTCCGAAATCCTGGCGTTCATGTTGCGTCATTCAGACAACACCTTGGCCGAGGAGTTTGGCAGACTCACCGCACTGGCACGCTCGGAGAACAACAGCCCGGAAGGCGCCACCAAAGCGGTGCGGACAGTGCTTGGCAACCTCAAAATCGACATCAACGGTCTTACTATGGCCGACTGCTCGGGTCTGTCTCCTGGCTCGCAGCTGACCGTGCGCACATTGGCCGCCGTGCAGCAGCGTAACCTGACGGTCGGCGATGGAGCCCCTGCGGCCGAAGGATTATCGGTTGCTGGTCTGGTCGGTTCGGCGCGGAAGCGATACACCAGTGATGATGTCGCCGGCTTGCTTCGCGTCAAAACCGGTAGTTTGGATACGGTCACCTCGATGGCCGGCAATGTGTCCCGTACGCATGGGGGAGCGTTGTCTTTTGCGGTGGTGATTAACAATCCTGCGGATTACTGGGCCGCGAGCAATGCCATCAGCGCATTCATCACTAAGCTGGCCGAGCTGTGATGGCCGAACGGTAACGGTAAGGCGGGTGATGAGGCATGGCATATTCGGCTCGATTGCGTAAGGCGATTGGTGCCGTCCGGCTGGCATTGGAATCGGCCGGATTAGGGATGCAGTCGCCCGAATTTGCCCGGCATGGTGAGCACCAGGCGGCCCCCGACGCGCCTTTGGTGCTGGTCGCCTGCTCGGGTGGGCGTGATTCGATGGCGCTGGCCGCGGTTTGCCGAATTGTCTGCGCTAGTCTTGGTTTGCGGTGCGGTGCGGTGATCGTGGATCATGGTTTGCAGTCAGGCTCCGATCGGGTGGCGACTTTGACCGCTGAACGATGCCGCGATTGTGGCCTTGCCCCGGTTGCTGTTCGTGCAGCCAGCGTGCATGTGCAGGGCGAAGGCGTCGAGGCTGCCGCCCGTGAGGCACGGTATGGGGAATTGTGCGGTGCGGCACGCGAGCTGAATGCCGCTGTGGTGTTGCTGGCTCATACATTGGATGACCAGGCGGAAACGGTGCTGATCGGGCTGTTGCGCAGTGGCGGCGTTGATGCGCTGGCCGGTATGCCGCAGGTAATGCACCGTGACGGCATCATGTTTCTCAGACCGCTGATCGGCGTTTCTCGAGCCGAAACCACCGGCATCTGCGAGGATTTGAACATTCATTATTGGGACGATCCCACCAACGGCGATGATGTGGATGGCGAGCTGCCGCGAGACTACCCGCTCCGCTCACGTATCCGGCATGACCTGTTGCCGGCGATCGAGCGGTTCGCCGGTGCCGATGTGACGCAGCATATCGCCAACGGCGCACGATTGGCGAGACTGGACAAGGAGTATCTGGATCAACAGGCGGATAAGACCATGATCGAAGCCCTTGGCAGCACCCTGAAAACGGCGGAATCACAAGGAACCTCCGCTGCCGGCATGATGGACAAGTCGAATGATCTGGAGCGAGAACCCAGCTTGGTCATTGCCGTCAAACCGCTGCAATCGGCACATGAGGCAATCCGTCTTCGAGCCATCGCCCATGCTCTCTCCCGGGCTGGTATCAGCGCAAGTTCCGCGCAAATCGAGGCCATCAATCGCCTGGTCGTCGACTGGCATGGTCAGGGGGCGGTCGCACTTCCCAGCGGATATTCAGCAAAGCGCCAGAAACACGTCATTCGCGTGTGCCAAGATGGAGCCCATGCGAATCGCTGACGTTGAGGAAGATATTGACCACGAGCTGGTCAGCAGAGAACAGATCGATGCCAAAATCCATGAGGTCGCCGCGCGGGTAAGTGACGATTATCGTGGCAAGGACCCACTGCTGGTTGCCGTGCTGAAGGGGGCCGTGAACACGCTGGTCGAGTTCAGCCAGGCCATGAGCATCCCTGTGCAGATTGATTTCATGAGTCTGTCCAGTTACGGTTCGGGCACAGTATCCAGTGGTGAGATTACGGTTCGTCAGGATTTGTCCGCAGATGTTCGCGGACGGCACATTGTGATCGTAGAGGATATTGTTGATTCAGGACGCACGCTCGCGTGGCTGGTCGAGGAGCTGAAACGTCGTGGCGCCGCCTCCGTGGAGGTGTTTGCTCTGCTGAGCAAGCCTTCCCGCCGAGAGGTGGACGTGGATGTGAAGTACGCCGGCTATGAGATTCCGGATGAGTTCGTGGTCGGCTTTGGTCTCGATTACGACGAACGCTACCGCAACCTCGACTCGATCGCGGTCCTCAAGCCGTCCGTTTACCAAGGAGTGCAAGCATGAGTTTCCCCCAGGGGCCCGGTTCGGGCAACGGGAATAACCCGAACTCGAACAATAACCGCAACAACGGCAACCCATTCAACAACCCGTTCAACCGCGGCAACGACAACAATGGCCGTAAGAACGGCAATGAGAACAAGCCGGTCTGGCAGTCGCCGTGGTTGTGGGGCGCGGTACTGGTGATTATGGTCGTGCTGATGTTCCAGATGTTTGCTGGCAGCGGCACCAAAACCATCGACACCAAAGACGGCTTTGCGCTGTTGAACCAGGGTAAAGCCACCTACGCCGAAATCACGGATAACAAGCAGGTAGTCCGTCTTGAGCTCAAGAACGACTATTCCAAGAAGGATCCGGACACCGGCAAGGTGACCAACTACGGCAAGAACGTTCAGTTCTACTACACCTTTGCGCAGGGCGCTCAGGTGGCCAAGGCCGTGGAGAACGGTGATTTGTCCAAGGGCTGGACCTCCAACATCGAGCAGACCAGCATGATGAGCTACCTCATCACCTCTATTCTGCCGTTCATCATCTTCTTCGCCTTGTTCTGGTTCCTGATGAGTCGCATGGGCGGTGCCGGTGGCATGCTCGGCATGGGCGGCAAGAAGAACAGCGGCAAGCTGCTCGAAGGTCAGACCCCCACCACCAAGTTCGCCGATGTGGCCGGCGAGGACGAGGCCGTGGCCGAGGTGGAGGAAATCAAGGACTTCCTCAAGGATCCGTCCAAGTACAAGGCATTGGGCGCTCGCATTCCGCGCGGCGTGCTGCTGTATGGCCCTCCTGGAACCGGTAAGACGCTGCTGGCCCGAGCCATCGCAGGTGAGGCCGGCGTGCCGTTCTACTCGATGGCCGGTTCCGACTTCGTCGAGATGTTCGTCGGACTCGGTGCCTCCCGTGTGCGTGACCTGTTTGACGAGGCCAAGAAGAACGCTCCCGCCATTATCTTCATCGACGAAATCGATGCCGTGGGCCGCAAGCGTGGCTCCGGCATGGGTGGTGGCCATGACGAACGTGAGCAGACGCTGAATCAGCTGCTCGTGGAGATGGATGGTTTCGACAACGACACTAACCTCATCATCATCGCCGCGACCAACCGTCCCGACGTGCTTGACCCCGCCCTGCTGCGCCCGGGTCGATTCGACCGTCAGGTAGGCGTGGCCGCACCTGATTTGGAAGGCCGTGAGGCGATCCTGAAGGTGCATGCCAAGGGCAAGCCGTTCGTGCCGGATGTCGACCTGCACATGGTCGCCGTGCGTACCCCGGGCTTCACTGGTGCCGACTTGGCCAATGTGCTCAACGAAGCTGCCCTGCTGTGCGCCCGCGCCGGTGCCCAGCTCATCGACAACCGTGCCATTGACGAGGCCATTGATCGTGTCCAGGCCGGTCCGAAGCGCAAGTCCAAGGGCATGGCCCTGGAAGAGCTGCGCAACACCGCATACCACGAGGGTGGCCATGCTCTGGTGGCCGCCGCCCTGAACAACACCGATCCGGTGACCAAGGTGACGATTCTGCCGCGCGGCCGTGCACTCGGCTACACCGCCGTGATGCCCACTTCCGACCGCTACTCGCAGTCGCGCAACCAGTTGCTCGACCAGATGGCCTACGCTATGGGCGGCCGTACTGCTGAGGAGATCGTGTTCCACGATCCAACCACCGGTGCCTCGAACGATATCGAGAAGGCCACGAACATCGCCCGCACCATGGTGATCGAATACGGGTTCTCCGACAAGCTCGGTGCCATCAAGTGGGGCGACGACGATGACCAGACCACCGTGATGGACGGTCTGCAGCCGCGTAAGTACTCCGATCGCACCGCCGAGGTGATTGATGACGAGGTGTTGAAGCTCGTGGAAACCGCGCATACCGAAGCGTGGACCATCATCAACGAGAACCGCGATATCCTCGACGAACTGGTTCGCCAGCTGCTGGTCAAGGAAACGCTCAACGAGAAGGAGCTCGCGGAGATCTTCGCACCGATCAAGAAGGCTCCGGTCCGTCCGGTGTGGCTGTCCAACGAACGCCGCCCCGACTCCGATAAGCCGCCGGTGGAGATTCCCGACAGTCTCAAGCGTTCAGTCGGTATGAAGACGGAAGAGTGATTCGATGACTGTTCGGCCCGATCCGGCATATGGTTTCGTCCGTATGCCAGATCGGGCCGACGTCGTTGTAAAGCCGGTATCAAGGGAGAGATGAAGATGAACGAATATATAGAATCTTGCCCCCGCTGGCGGGGGCTGGCGGCGCAGCCGACTGGGGGTGGTTCTGGGTCCGAAAGTCGCCAGCGGGAGGAATCCTCATACGACGAAGAAGGCGTGCGTCAGGCAGTACGCCTGTTCCTGAAGTCGATCGGTGAGGATCCCGAGCGCGAGGGACTGGTGGAGACACCCGACCGCATCGCCCGTGCCTGCCGTGAGCTGTTCGCCGGCCTGCAGGCCTCGCCGGCCGATGTGCTGGAGAAGCATTTCGATGTGGATACCGACGAGCTGGTGCTGGTCAAGGACATCGAACTGTATTCGGTATGCGAGCATCATCTGCTGCCGTTCCACGGCGTGGCCCATGTGGGCTATATTCCGGCCAAGGATGGGGTGATGGGCTTGAGCAAGCTGGCCCGACTGGTCGAGGTGTATGCCCGCCGTCCACAGGTGCAGGAGCGCTTGACCCAGCAGATCGCCGATGCACTGGTCGAATATGCGGGCGCGCGTGGCGTGATTGTGGTGACCGAATGCGAGCACCTGTGCATGTCGATGCGTGGCATCAAGAAGTCCTCCGCCCGTACAGTGACCTCCGCGGTGCGTGGCCTGCTGCGCAACCCCGCCACCCGAGCCGAGGCCATGAGCCTGATTCTGGATAAATAGTGAAGGAGACAAGCTCCTTCTGATGAGGGAGCTGGCAGCCGTAAGGCTGACTGAGGGAGAGACCTCATCAATAAATTGGCCGCCTGCTGGCGGGGGCTGGCGGCGCAGCCGACTGGGGGTGGTAAACCACAGCCCGACCACCCTCAGTCAGCCCATGGCTGGGCAGCTCCCACCAGCAGGAGCAGAAAAGGAACACAATGACTGATTTGCAAGCATTGCACGACGCATCGCACACCATGGTGATGGGCGTGCTCAATATCACCGAGGACTCGTCCTCGGACGGCGGCCTGTGGTTGGACCCGGCCAAGGCCGCACAACATGGTCGCGATATGATGGCCGCCGGCGCTGACATCATCGACATCGGCGCCGAATCCACGCGTCCCGGTGCCAAGCGAGTGTCTGAGGAGGATGAACTGGCCCGCATCACCGGTGCCGTCAACGCGCTGATTCCGGCCGGTGCGGTGCTGTCCATCGACACCACCCGCGCGTCCGTGGCCGCAGCGGCTCTGGATGGGGGAGCGCAGATCATCAATGACGTCTCCGGAGGTACGCTGGACGCGAATCTGCCTCATGTGGTTGCCGACCATGACTGCCTGTATATCGTGCAGCACTGGCGTGGCTGGCTTGCCGGATCCAAGGGGGCGAACCCCGATCAGGACACTTCCGTATACGAGCATGGTGTGCTGACCGACGTCCATGACGAGCTCATGCGTCAGGTCGATGACGTGCTGGCGGCCGGTGTAAAACCCGAGCGTATCGTCATCGATCCCGGTCTGGGCTTCTCCAAGCCCAGCATCGAACATAATCTGCCGTTGCTGACCGGGCTTGAGACCTTCCGCGCTACCGGATATCCGGTGCTGATCGGACAGTCCCGCAAACGTTTCATTTCGGCGATGCTCGCCGAAGCCGGAGCGTCCGGCGAAAACGGGCCGACCATGGACCAGCGCGACGATGTGACCGCAGCGCTCTCCGCTCTCAGTGCCGAACATGGCGCATGGGCCGTACGCGTGCACGATGTGGCCAAAAGCCGCGCCGCCGTCATCACCGGCAACACCTGGCGCCAGTACGCCTAATCGCCTCAGCTCCCCTCTCTGAGGGGAACTGTCGGCGGAAGCTGACTGAGGGGTGTGCCGGCTCGCACTCCCTCTCGCTGCGCAAATATAAGGTTCGATAATAGGAAGCAAGCATTAATGGACACCATCACACTCACCGGCGTACATGCCAACGGCACGCATGGCGTGCTCGCCTTCGAACACGAGCGACCGCAGACGTTCGTGGTGGACGTCACGCTGCATCTTGACTTAGGACAGGCCGGCCAATCTGACGATCTCGAAGACACCATCGATTACGGGCGCATGGCCAAGGACATCGTCTCGGTCATCGAGGGCGAACATGTGGATCTCATCGAGCGGCTTGCCCAGCTCATCGCCGACCGAATCCTCGCCGACGCTCCGGCCGTGGAAGTCATCGACGTCACCGTACATAAGCCTCATGCCCCCATCGTCGTGGCTTTTGCGGATGTATCGGTGTCCATCACCCGGGCTCGTAGCGATTCCGGCAAGGCAGCTGCCCGCATGGATGAGGCTTCATCGACGGTGACGGGCGAATCATCTGTGCTTGCTCCGAATGCCATCAGTGGTGCTGCCGTGCCGCCGCAAACCATTCATAATGCAGTGGTGGCGTTAGGCGGCAACGTGGGCGAAGTGGAAACCACATTGCGTGCCGCCGTGCGGGAAATCGACGCGTTGCCTGGCACTCAGGTGACCGGCATATCACCGCTTTACCGTACCGCCGCATGGGGCATGGCCGACGGCACGCCGGACTTTCTCAACGCCGTGGTGGAGCTGGAAACCACAATGGGCAGCCATGAGCTTCTTGCCTCGTTGCAGGGCATTGAGGCCCGTCATGGCCGCGTCCGTGAGAATCATTGGGATTCCAGGCCGTTGGACCTCGACATCATCGATTATGACGGCATCACCAGTGCCGATCCGGATCTAGCCCTGCCCCATCCGCGTGCCTGGCAGCGTGCATTCGTCTTGGCCCCATGGGCCGCGTTGAACCCCAATGCCCGGCTGGCTGGTGCCCATGGCGGCCCAGTGGCGAGCCTGCTGGCCGTGGCGCCAGATCGCAATGCCGCGCAATTGGAAAGCGAAGACTGGATGCTGAGCGGACATGCGGATTCCGATACCTCAGTCCCCGCCGGCGGGAGCCGTCAGCCGCATGCTGACTGGGGGTGGTCAGCCGTAGAAAACCACCCTCAGTCCCGCTCCGCGAGTCAGCTCCCGCCAGCGGGAGCAGCGGAATCAGATGAGGCCGTCGAGACGCAACCCGTTTCGCGCAAGGCGATTATCTCGCTTGATTCCACTTCGCATGATGCGGAACGGCTTTTCCGGGAGGCCATCGTGTCCATCGACAGCATTCCCGGCAATCAGGTCCAAGGCATCTCCCCGCTGTACCATGTCAGTCGTTTCGACGGCCCGGATGCAATGAGTGCGGTCGTCCAGATCGAAACCAAACTGCCCGCCGCCGACCTGATCGCCGTATTGGGCAGCATCGAGGCCGCTCACGAGCTGACGGTGGACCTCGATCTGGTGGACATGGAGGGCGTGACCTCGGATGAGCCGAACTGCAGCGTCCCGTGGCCGTCCGCACGTAACCATGCGTCGGTATTGGCGCCTTGGTTGGATATGGATCCAGATGCCACTCTGGGCGGCGATCCGGTGTCCTTCCTGCTGGCCATGGCGCCGGATGCCGGCCGGGTCGGGTTGCTGTCCGACAACTGGGTGCTGCCGCCGCAGTAAGCCAGGCGCACGTTGCTCGGCGTAATCACGCTGAGAGCAAGAATCATGTTCAACCGGTAGTGTGGGCGTAGAACGTAAGGTAAGGAGACCAGTCATGAAAACACGGCGTACACCGTGGTGGCAGTATGTGATCGGTGCCGGACTCGGCCTGTTGGCAGGTATCGGCCTGGCCTCCTATGGCGAAAGCTCGGGGCTGTCGCTGATCGGCGCGCCATGGATCGTGACCGGATTATTGGCCGTACTGGGCATCATCGTGCTGGTCATGGCCCTGCAGGTGCACAAATACGCGAACACCGATCCCAAGAAGCGGCCGCATAGCTTCATCAACCCCACCATCGCCGTATACACGTTGGTGCTGGCCAAAGCGTTGGGCCTGGCCGGGGCGACGCTCGCCGGCTGGTATGGCGGNCGACATCGAAATCGATGCTTTGGAGTCCTCCGTTCTCGACCAGTGCGTGAAGCTGCTCGCCAAGCAGAATCCGGTGTGCACGAAAGCGCGCACCGCATCGTTGCCGCTGGCCTCGGCTAGCGACATGTCAGGGTCAAGGCCCTNTGCTTCAGCTCCTCGTTAAAAATAACGCGCATTTCTCCAGCCTTTCATGCTTCTCGTTGTGCAACCTGTACCAGTGTATTATTCCAGCATTCCGTTCCTACTTCAATGTAGATAATGGCAACCTCAAGTTGTTCTACTGTTCATTGGATTGTTCACCTGAAATTCATGTTATCGGCGTGCCGGTCGCACATGAATGCCGCCGCACGTGTGGAACAATGAAAGTATGACATCGATGCCGTTTCCTGTTGTGGCTGCCCTCATTGTTGCGGCCGTTGTGTTGCTGGTACTAGTCGTTGTACTGGTGGTGGGATTCGTGACGCATCGCATTTCCTTGGATTCCCCGCTCATCGACGATGACGAGGATGACGACCTGTGCGACGATACCGCGGCCTTGCTCTCCATGCTGCCGACCACATCCATAGTGATTGATGACAATGATGATGTGGTGCGTTGCTCTCCGTCCGCCTACCGATTGGGTGTGGTCTCGGACGATGCCATTGCGGAGCAAGAGGTATTAAATGCCGTGCATGAGGTGCGGCAGTCCGGCGGCAAACGTCAGTTCGATTTGACCACCGCCACTCCCGAACGGTACGACAGCGCCGAGAACAGAATCGATCATGTAGAGACACGATCGGTGCATCGCCCGAACTGGCTGAAAGTTACTGTGGGGCGCATCAATGAGCATTTCATCGTGGTGTTGATTGCCGATGTCAGTGAGGCGATTCGGTTCTCCCAGGTGCGTGATTCATTCATTACGAACGTGTCTGAACAGTTGCTCGGCCCCACTGAGGCCCTGGCCAAGCTTGCTGATTCTTTGGAGGCGGGAAACCTTGATGAGCGACAGGTGATGGACGATGCGCGGCAGGTGAAATCCAGCTGCAGCAAGCTCAACCACATGGTATCTGATTTGCTGCTGCTGATCCGTGCGCAGGAGCCTATTACGCCGTCTTCGGCCAACCGACTGAATGTGATGGAACAATTGCGGCGAGTGGCCGAACGTCTCGAACCTCTGGCTGCCCAGTCCAAAGTCCAGCTCAATGTCGCCGGCGATGAAGACTTGGTGATCAACGGCGAGACCGACCAGATCGACAGTGCCGTGACCAAGCTTATGGAAAACGCCATCGGATACTCTCCAGCGAATGGCACGGTGAGTGTGTCCGCGGTCAAATCCAAGGATGGAGAGCAGGCGGTAATCCGAGTCATCGACCAAGGCGTGGGCATTGCCAAGAAAGACCAAGCTCGTATCTTCGAGCGGTTCTATCGTGGCTCCTCGCAGAGCGAACGTACTGCGGATGGCGTTGGCTTGGGTCTGGCCATTGTCAAGCATGTGGCGCTGACGCATCACGGTGACGTATCCGTATGGAGTGCGCCGGGACAGGGCAGCACGTTCAGTCTGACACTGCCGTTGGCCCAATGATCATTGACCGAGACGGCGGTAGTCCCAGCGGTCGAAGTGTTCCCAAATCAGCAGCAGCACGCCGATAATCACGCCAGCAGCGCACATGATGACCAGCGGAAGGGTGCTGTGATTAAACGCCAGTAGAATCAGGGCGATGACCAGCGCCACAGCCCACAGGCCCGTACCTATGCCAAATGCCTTACGCAAATCCACTCGCACGGGTTTGGGTGCGGGTTTGCGGACGGCTGGGTCGATAATGGGCGCGAACTTCATACTCAACGACAATAGTAAACAGGAACGTCAAAAAAGGAGAGGGGCTATACATGCCCCTCTCCTGTACGTCGATGAATCGCTGGATACGATTGCGCTACATATGCTCGACCACATAGTCAATGCACGCGGTCAGAGCAGTGACGTCAGACGGTTCCACAGACGGGAACACGCCGACACGCAGCTGGTTGCGCCCCAGCTTGCGGTATCCGGCGCAGTCGACGATGCCGTTCTCTCGCAGAATGGCAAGCACCTGACTTGCCGGAACCTGCTCGTCCAGATCAATAGTGACCACTGCGCTTGAGCGTGCTTCCGGATCGGAGACGAACGGCTGTGCATAGTCGGAACGCTCGGCCCAGGAATACAGAATGGAAGCGGACTTGGCGCAACGAGCGGTGGCCCAGTCGAGACCGCCGTTGTTGTTCAGCCAACGCACCTGATTCTCCATCATGATGAGTGTGGCCACGGCCGGCGTGTTCAGCGTCTGATCCTTGCGGGAATTGTTGAGTGCGCTGGTCAATGAGAGGAACGGAGGCACCCAGCGGCGTGCGCCTTCGAGGTGTGCGCTGGACTCAACACCTGCCGCACGGTCGATGGCGGCGGGAGAGAGCGCGGCCACCCACAGGCCGCCGTCGGATCCGAAGGCCTTCTGCGGGGAGAAGTAATAGACGTCGGTCTGGCTGATATCCACCGGCAGGGCGCCTGCCGCACTTGTGCCGTCGATAACAGTCAATGCGCCGGATTCCAGACTCCCTGGTACACGGCGAATCGGTGCTGCGACGCCGGTGGAGGTCTCATTGTGGGCCCAGCAGTAGGTGTCCACGCCCTCGGTGAGTTCAGGCAGACGATAGGTACCGGGCTTGCCGGCGAACAACACCGGATCCTCAAGGAATGGTGCGTTGGCTGCGGAGGCGGCGAACTTCGCGCTGAACGAGCCGTACGTGCCGAATGCGGCGCGGCGGGTAATCAACGATGCGCAGGCGATTTCCCAGAACGCACTGGCACCGCCATTGCCCAAGGCGATTTCATAGCCTTCCGGCAGGTGGAAGAATTCGGTGAGCCCTTCGCGAATCGAGCCGACCAATTGCTTGACTGGAGTCTGGCGATGCGAAGTGCCGAGCAGCGTGGTGGCGCCGGCGTCGAGAGCGGCGATTTGCTCCGTGCGAATCTTGCTGGGGCCAGAGCCGAAACGGCCGTCACTGGGTTTAAGCGATGCGGGAATGTTCACTGTCATGATTCCAAGGGTAGCCAGAGTGGGGGAGCTGCGCCATAACTTTTCCGATAATCGGATGAACAATAGGCGGTAAACGGTTGGAATGAAGCACTTTTCCGGTGATTTCAGGACACGACGTAAAACGTTTGACGCACCCGAAGCGTAGGCTATGCGTTTGGGCATTGGCCCCAGTTCGTTGTACAGTAGCAAATTGTGACGGAACGGTGACGCCCATATCAGGTGCCCGTGAGCCCATCCAAGGAGTTTTTACAGTATGAAGCATGCTTCGCACAAGGCGACCAAGGTCTCGCGCCAGCAGTTCAGCTTAGCGAAGGTATTTTTTGCCTCCGGTAAAGGGTCCCATCGTGCTCGCGCCGTTCGTGCCATGCAGGCTGCCGGCAGCGATGCTGCCGTGCTGGGTCTTGATCCCGCGGTAGCTGAGAAGATTAACGAAATCGCTCCGCAGACCCGTCGTTCTATTCGTCAGGCCGCCCGCGCGGCTGAACGTCGCAGCCATATTCTTGCTTCTGCCTCTCTGGCAGCTTTGGCCGGTACTGCCGCCACTGCAATGGCTTTTGCCAACACTGAAGAGAATTCCCCGGTGCTTGCCGATGCGGCCACTACGACTACGCAGATTAAGCGCGTCACCGATGTGAGCTCCGCTTCCCGTTCCGAGGCCCGTACCGATTTGAATGAATCCGCGGCCAATGCCACGCAGTCCTCCAACGAGGGCGGCTGGGGCCTGAGCAACTCGGACAGCTCGTTGAATACCGACTTGATGAACCACAACACCGCCAACAACCCGGTGGTTGCCGCGTGGATGGACGGGGATCAGTCGGTGCTGCCTGCTGGTTTCAATCCGAACCATGCTGTAGGCAGGAGCGCGTCAAACACTTACCCGTGGGGTCAGTGCACGTGGTACGCCTATCAGCGCCGCACCGAGCTGGGTCTGCCGGTTGGTGGCAGCTTCGGTAACGGTGGTCAGTGGGCCTCCAGCGCCAGCGCGCTGGGCTACTGGGTGGACAGCACGCCTCGCCATGTGGGCGACGTCGTGGTGTTCCAGCCCGGCCAGCAAGGCGCTGATTCCTACTATGGGCATGTCGCCGTGGTCGAGAAGATCAACGCCGATGGTTCCATCGAGATATCCGAATCCAATGTGAAGGGTTTGGGTGTTATCTCCTCGCGTTCGTTCACTGCTGCTGAGGCTGGCTCGCTGCAGTACATTCATTACTGATCTGGCGCATTCGGCACGCCGAAGAAATCCAATGTTCCCAATGGGAGCAGACGGCATCGCATTTTGGGCCATTAACCGGCACGGTGTAAGGTGAAGGATTTATGAAGGCAAAATCAGCACTTTCTTCTGTTTTCGCGTCCTGTGTGGCGGTGGCATGTCTGTTTGCTGTTGTTCCCGCAGCCTCCGCCGATGAAGGCACAGTGACCTCTACGAAGTCGTTCCCGTCCTACTCGCAGGTTCGTCGTAACCTGACCGCCGAAGCTACCTCCACCTCCACTGATGACAATTCCAGCTGGGGTGATGTGGAAAGCTTGAATGTGCCGCAGACGCAGTCTCAGGCCGAAAAAGAAGCCGCAGCTCGTAAGGCCGCCGAAGAGCAGGCCGCTAAGGAGCAGGCCGCCGCTCAAGCGGCTCAGGCTCAATCCGCTGCCGCCAGCCGTAGCCAGGCTCGTACTTCGTTGAGCTATGCCGATACCGGTGCCGGTGTTTCCGCTGGTGCTGCGGCATCCATTGATCGTGCGTACTCGTTGATCGGCAGTGCGATGGACTGCACCGCTCTGGTGTCTGCCGCGCTGGCTGCCCGTGGTATCAGCTTCCATGGATGGCCGGAACAGTATGCCAATGTTCCCGGTGGCTATGTGGTGACCGATGGTTCGCTGCAGCCGGGCGACATCCTGATTTACAAGTACACCAACGGCACCAATGGCGGCGCTCACTATGATCATGTTGGTCTTTATGTGGGAGGCGGCAAGGCCATTCACGGTGGTTGGACCGGCGGCGTTGTGGCGCTTGCCGGCACGTTGTCTAATCGCCTGACCATGGTGGTGCGCATTCCGTAAGCGCCAAAGGCTTTATGCATCGACTCCGATTGCGTCAGCGTCGGAGTCGATTGCGTTATAGGGCTGATTGATGCTTCGGCGTGTTGCCTATGAGACCAGTCGGTTGATGCTGTGCTCGACTGGTGAAGATTGCCCCGGGTGTGTTACAGTTCCGTGTTGATGATGAATGCTAAACACATTGCTTCTACATTGGTGACGATTGCGGCCGCTGCCGCAATGTTCGCCTGTGTGGCGCCGACGGTCAACGCTGCCGATACGGGCACTGCTGTGGTGTCTTCTCGCTCTTTCCCGAAAGTGACGACGGTCAAGAAGAACATTCTTGCCGAATCGACTGCCACCTCCACTGATGACAATTCCAGTTGGGGTGATGTGGAAAGCCTTGATGTGCCGCAGACGCAGTCTCAGGCTGAAAAGGATGCCGCAGCTCGTAAGGCCGCCGAAGAGCAGGCCGTCGCTCAGGCCCAGGCATCGCAGACCCAGGCCGCGAGCCGTTCGACACAACGTGCCGCGATTCCGCAGGTTGATTTAGGCAGCGCCACTGGTTCCGGTGCTGATGTGGCCCGCTTTGCTTCCCAATTCAGCGGCTATCCCTATGTGTATGGCGGCAACACTCCCTCTGGTTGGGATTGCTCCGGCTTTGTGCAGTACGTATACGCGCAATTCGGCATCTCCCTGCCGCACTCCTCCGGCGCACAAGCCGGTGTGGGCACTGCTGTCGGTAGTCTCGCACAAGCGCAGCCGGGCGATATCGTTGCCAATGGCACTCATGCAGCTATCTATATCGGCAATGGTCTGGTCATGAACGCACTGTCTCCTGGCTTGGGAACGCAGGTGACCAGCACTTCCGTGTTCTCCGGCGGATATTCCATTCGCCGCGTGCTGTAGCTCGCATTGCTCTTATGAAGCGCGTCCCTCGGGGCGCGCTTTTTGCGTTTTTACCAGCGCTGTATGGAGTGGGGAGAAGTATTCCACGGCAAAGCGAGACATGTCCAGCAAAATTCCGTGTTGTTCTTTTTCGGCTGAGTTTGCCAGCAAATCCGAGTGTCGCGGGGTATTGTTGAAAGTACGCGATATTACATATCGCAATAACTTCAAGGAGGTCGTCATGATTAACGACAAGGCCATTCTCGTCGGTGTTGACGGGTCGCATGCCAGCTATAAGGCAACATGGTGGGCCGCGAATTATGCCAAGCATGCCGGACTCACGTTGCAGATTGTCTGCGCGTATTCCCTGCCAAGCTATGCTGCTGTATCGTTCGATGCCACATATACGGCGATGGGGGATGACAACGCCGCGCATTCCGATGCTCAGGAGATTCTGTCCAAGGCCAAGGCCATCGCAGATGAGCAGGGTGTGGAAGCTGCCACACTAATCGTCACGGGCGATCCCGCTTCGGTGTTCGTCGAACTATCGCGCAACTACAACCTCATCGTTATCGGCAACCGCGGCAAGGGAGGCTTGGCCGAGCGTCTGCTGGGCACCACGTCTTCGTCGCTGCCGGCATATGCATACTGCCCGATTGTGGTGGTTCCGTACACCGATGATGACGGTAACCTGATGCACTTGAACAACACTATCACCAAGGTGGCTGTCGGTTCCGACGAATCCAAGTGGGGTCTGAAGGCCCTGGAGATCGCCGCCGACTTCGCGGCCGTCTGGGGTGCCGAGCTGGATGTGATGTCCGCTGTGCCGAACCTGAAGGGGGTCGACGGTGAAGACGCGGTCATGGAATCCTACAAGGAAGACCTTGAGGTGCGTATCAAGCCCCTGCAGGAGGCTCATCCTGACCTGAAGATCAATAAGCAGATCGTCTCCGGCCCGGCCGTCAGTGCGCTGACCAAGGCCAGCTTCGACCATGATGTAGTGGTTGTAGGCTCTCGTGGACGCGGTGGCTTCACCGGTCTGCTGCTGGGTTCCACCAGTCAGGGACTGCTGCAGCATGCAGCCGGACCGGTGTATGTGGTGCCGCGCAAGTATGTGGAGGCTGCTGAGTCTCGTCTCGATACTGTGCCGAGCTCGCCCGCTGAGGTACCTACCAAGTCGCTGGAGGAGATTGCCGGCGTCGAGGAGATTCCGGTGACCAAGGCCGAGCCTGAGATTGCCCAGAAGATCGAGGAAACCATCGATCCTGATCGGCGGTAAGTCTCAATACGGAAAGAGGCTCCCAATGGGAGCCTCTTCGTTTTTTCTGCCTTCGTTCGACTGCCGTCTCTCTCAGGCTTCGCCTACAGACAGCCCAGTGGGCTGTCTGCTTCACGGCTCAGCCTCAGAGAGGGGAGTCAAGTAAGTCTCAGTGCTTGACGGTGACGCTCATGCGCACCGGGGTTTCCTGCACGTAGGTGTGCTTGACCGTGCAGCCCTTGTCGATGTGACGGGTGACGCGCTCCTTGAGCTTGTCGGCGTCCTCATCGCTCAAGCCTGCGTCGGAAGCATCGATCACCACTTGCTCGTCAAAGCCGGTGTAGGCGTCGCCGTCGGCGTCATAGGTGCCATCCACCACAATCTTGGCGCCCTTGCCTTCACCCAGCGTGTGTTCGATGGCGAACTGGCTGGACAGTGCCGCGCAACCAGCCAGCGCGACCTTCATCAGATCCCCCGGCGTGAACTGGCCGCGATCCTTGCCGAACTTGATGTGCGCGCCGTCATCGCTGAACGCATCCCATGAACCGTCCTTGTTGCGCTCAACCCACAGTCGCTTACCCATGGCTATCCTCTTTCATTTCATCCGTCGGCGAACTGGCTCTATCGACCGATACCGGCGGGGAAGCACGGTTCATGACCGGTGCTCCCGTTTATGTGGACGTCTCTATTATGCCTCTAAGCTACACTGGTGCGTATGGCTTTGACCGAAGAACAACTTGCAGATATCCGCACCCGTATTCCTGCGCGCCCCCAAACCGACATTCCCATGCCGTATGAGGATCTGGTGCGCAAGATTCTGACCGAAGGCACGTTGAAGTCCGATCGCACCGGAACCGGTACGATTTCCCTGTTCGGGCAGCAAATGCGTTTCGACTTGTCCCAGTATTTCCCTCTGCTGACCACCAAAACGGTGTTCTTCAAAGGGCTGGCCTACGAGCTGCTGTGGTTCCTCAAGGGCTCTTCGAATATCAACTGGCTGCTGGAGCATAACGTCCACATCTGGGATGAATGGGCGGATGAGAACGGCGATTTGGGCCCGGTCTACGGCGTGCAGTGGCGTTCCTGGCCGGCTCCCACTCCTGAGGATCCGAACCGCACCATCGACCAGATTTCCAATGTGCTTGATCTGATCAAGAATCATCCCGATTCCCGCCGTATGGTCGTCTCCGCATGGAATCCGGCCGAGGTGGAGAAGATGGCGTTGCCTCCCTGCCATGCGCTGTTCCAGTTCTACGTGGCCAATAGCAAGCTCTCCTGCCAGCTGTACCAGCGTTCCTGCGATATGTTCCTTGGCGTGCCGTTCAATATCGCTTCCTACTCGTTGCTGACCATGATGATGGCCCAGCAGGCTGGTCTTGAACCTGGCGAATTCGTCTGGACCGGTGGTGACTGCCACGTCTACGACAACCATGTCGACCAGTTCCTGGAGCAGCTGAGCCGCGACCCGTACCCTTACCCGACCATTGAAATCCGCAAGGCTGATTCCTTGTTCGATTACCAGTATGAGGACTTCACCATCGTCGGATACCAGCATCACCCCACCATCAAGGCGCCTGTTGCTGTCTGATATTGTCTGACCAGGCATTGTTCGCAGGGCATAAAACTTGGGCCGTGAACGCGGCCCGAGTCTGCGCTGTCCACTACACTAAGGCCCAGTTCCGCAATCCAAAAGGAGTACAGCGAAATGGAGCATGACAGTAGCCGTAGCGGCTATCACGAACCCGAGCCCGGATCTGCCGGGCTGTCTGCCACTGAAGAAGACTGGGGCGATGATTTCCCCAAGACTTTCTCGGTGAATCTTATTTGGGCTCAGGCCCGCGACAAGGAAGGTCGCGCTGGCGCCATCGGGCTCAACGGCGGTATGCCTTGGCATTGTGCTGAAGACATGAAGCATCTCAAGGAGCTGACCGTCTCTCATCCGGTGATTATGGGCCGTAAGACCTGGGAATCGCTTGGTGTGAAGTACCGTCCGTTGCCCAACCGCGACAACATCGTGATTTCCCATGATCCGATGTATCGTGCGCCGGGGGCGACCGTGGTCACCGGCCTTGATGATGCGCTTGATCTGGCTCGTCAGGAGGCGATTCCGGATGACGGTCTGGATCGTTCTGAGATTTGGGTCCTCGGAGGTGCACAGCTGTTCTCCGAGGCGCTGCCGTTTGCGGATAAGGCCTATGTGACCGATCTTGACGCCACTGTGGATGCCGATGCCTATGCTCCGGATGTCGAAGCGCTGGTTGAAGCAGGGCTTTGGCATGAAGCTGAAGCAGGGGAGTGGCTCACGCCCGTGAAGGACGAGCCCGGCATCGCCGCGTACCGTTTCCGCATCTTGCGCAAGACCAAGTGATGCAGCGGCCTCGTTGACGGTTGATGGTTCGGTCGCCTGACGAGGTTCTGCATATTACTCACCGTGTGATAATCCGTACTGGCCGGTGATGGCCCCGATTAAGAATGAGACCGTGATGACTGACACTCAGCCCTATACCGTAATGACCGTTTGCACCGGCAATATCTGCCGTTCCCCTATGGGAGAGATTATCTTGCGCCACTTCTTCAATGAGCGCGGACTGGGCGATCAGGTAGATGTGGAGTCCAGCGGTGTTTCCGATGAGGAATGGAGCCATCCGATTGACCCGCGTGCCGTGCGCGTGCTGCGCGAGCGTGGATATGGCGACGAGATCCCACGCGATCATTTTGCTCATCGCATCTCCCGCGAGGAAATCGAGCGTACCGACTTGTTCCTGCCGATGACCGCCTCGCATATGCGATCGCTGCTGCGCATGCTGCCTGCCGGCAAGCGTGCCGAAGTGCATATGTACCGCAGCTTCGATCCGAACCTGCCCAAGCCGAAGCCTGGACGTGAGGATCAGATTGACTTGGTCGACCCGTGGTACGGCGGACAGCATGAGTTCGAGGTCGCGATTGACCAGATCGAGGAAGTCGCGCCCTATATCGTCGACTGGGTGGCCCAACAATTGTGAGTTTTTGGCTCCCCTCTCTGAGGGGAGCTGTCCGCGTAGCGGACTGAGGGGAGTTCTCAGAACACCAGCTGCACCAGCAGCATGTACACGATTGTGCCGCTAAGAATGCCATAGGAGGCTCCAAGAAACAGGAATCCCAGGCAGATGGGGATGGTGAGCGGGAAGGCCGCTTTGAGAGCCGGCAGCCAGCGGTTGGTGTTGCGTGTGGGTGTCGTGGCCGAGTAGCCATCGGATGATCCATGCGACGACGTGAATCAGGTGCCGTCGTGTGCCATGCTGGTTGTTTCCCTCGCTATGCCGGCCACGCCGGGCACTTCATCATTCATCACTGGCAGGGTTCCACTATCACGCACATTATGGCGCAGAACGAATACGGCACCCCGGCAACGCGAGTGGGTCGCCGGGGTGCCGAAATGCCGAAGCGGTGTATGGGTGCCGCCCGGCCCAGGCGGATCACGCCCGGGCCAGTTTCTTGCTCCTGAGACGCAGCACGACATCGGCGGAGTCGGCGACGCGCTTGGAATGCGTCACCACGATCACGCATTTGCCGAGCTGATGGGCGGCGTGCTGCAGCAGATGAATCACCTCGTCGGTCATCTCCGGGTCGAGGCTGCCCGTCGGCTCGTCCGCGAGGATCGCGCGGCCCGGGGCGACCAGCGCGCGGCCGACCGCCACCCGTTGACGCTGGCCGCCCGACAGGTGCATGATGTTGCGCTTGGATTCCTCACGGCTCAAACCCAGTTCCTCGAGGATCTTCATATCGGCCTTGGCGCTGACCAGCCGCAGGTTCTCTTCGGGGGTGAGGTAGTCGATCAGGTTATGGTCCTGGAACACCAGGGACACGTGCTCCCGACGGTGCTTCGCATAGCCCGATGCGGCGATGTCCTCCCCTTCGAAGCGGACCACTCCCCGGGAGGGGGCGTCCAGGCCGGCCAGCAGCGCCAGCAGCGTGCTCTTGCCGGCGCCTGACGGGCCGGTGATTGCATACATCTTCCCGGATTCGAAATCCGCGCTGACATCCGAAAGAACAAGGATCTTCGCCGCGCCGTAAGCGTAATCGACATGGTCCAGTTGCAGACAGTTAGACATGATTGGTGACTCCTAACGCATAGAGGAAAGAATAGATTTCGGGGATTTGGACAGCACGGCGGCGCATGACACGGCAAGGGCCACGGCGATGACCGCGCATCCGAGCAGCAGGATGAGCATCGTCTGCTCAGGCGGCAAGGCCTCCACATGCAACGATTCCAGCGGCGCGACGCCCGAATCGCGCAACAGTCGGGAAGACACGTATCCCGACAGCATGGCGCCGGTGCCCAGCGAACACAGGGCGGCGACCGCCGCCATGAGTCCGGTTTCGATGGCGAGTTGTGCGACAATCCGCATCTTGCCGATGCCGAGGGCCAGAAGCGTGCCTATCTCATGGATGCGTGAACGAATCCAGAAGACCAGCGCCATCGCCAGCACCAGTACGTCCGCGAGGCAGACGGACAGCAGCACCATGCGCACCAGATCACGCACCGTCTGCACGGATTGCAGGACGCCGGAGAGCCGGGCCGAATCGTCGGTGACGTCGTACTTGCCGCCGGCCATGGTCTTGGCCCGTCCAACAGCCGCGGACAGGTCCTGCGGATTATCCGACAGGCATCGGATCATGCCGATCTGGTCGTTTCCGGTCAGAGCGGAGGTCACTCGCCTGCCCGAATAGATGAGGTTCTCGGAAGTGTCCGAGGGCAGGGGGCTTTGGGCCTGCACGTTGCCGGAGAAGATCCCGGCCACACGCACCGTGGCGTTGCGCCCCTCCTGCCGGAGACGGAATGTCGAGCCGACCGCTAGGCCGTTCTGCAACGCGAAGTCGCGGTGGACCAGCACATTGTCGCCGTCGCCCGAGATATGGCGGCCCTGCTCCAAGCGGTACAGGCCACTCTGGAATTCCTCGGACAATGAGGAATCGGTGGTGCCCAGCACGCTGACCTGCATGGCCAGATCGGAGTCCAGTCGGGGGCCCTGCCGGGGCATGACCGGACGTGCGCCATCCACCTGCGCCAAGGTCTTCGTCGCATAGGCGGTCTTCGTCACACCGGGGATATGCGAGAACCGGCTCGCCTCCTCGGTGCTGATGGGATTCTCACCGGCGCTGACGGTAAACCCTATGCCCATGCCCGCGCCGATGCCGTCGGACATGGTACGCAGGGCCGTCGAGACTCCGACCTGCGCCACCAGGCTCGTGAAGACCATCAGCATCAGCAGACCGATGATGCCGCTGCGTACCGGCTTGCGCACGATCGCCAACGTGGCACGCTTCCACACATTCATGCTCATCATCGAATCTCCGACAGGTCTCGTGGCGATTTGCGCAGCATCGGCATGCACGCCACCGCGACGCACACCAGCATCACCGCCAACAGTCCGAGCGCCACGTACAGCATGGCGGTCCCGTCGACCGACACCGTGAGCGAATCCAGGGTGCGCACCGACATGCTGGATTCAAGATCGCCGCCGACCTGCCCCATGCTGCTCAGCTCCTTCGCCGCGGAGGCGTTCACGGAATGGAGCGCCGTGGTGCCGAGCCACTGGGCCATTCCCTGCGCGCACAGCCAGCCGAGGGCAAGGGACGGCAGACCGATCAGCACCATCTCAGCGAGATATTGGGCGACCAGGGAGGGCTTGCCGACGCCAAGGGACACCAGTATGCCCATCTCCTGACGGCGGTCGTTCATCCACAGCAGCAGCATGAGACTGAGCACGAGCACGGCCGAGACGGTCACGCCGATCAGGGCGCCGCGCATCATCGAGCGCACGCCGCGGGCGGCATGCAGCATGCTCGACGAATACTGGTCGTTGCGCGTGATCTGATAGTTGTTCCAATCCACCGGGAGTTTCTTCGCGGCATCCATGGTCTTCTCCACGTCAACGCCCTTGGACAGCACGAAGGTGGCGTCCTGGTATATTTCCTTGCCGTCCTTGTACTGGTACAGGTCGCGTGTGGTATCCAGATCGGTGTAGATGGTGTTGGCGGTGAGTTCCGCTCGGCTGGATACCTTTCTGGCGCTGTCGCCCTTGAATATGCCCACGATGGTGGTCTTGACGGTCGCCGTCGAATGTGATTCGTTGTCGGCGTCGTAGGCGTTGGCCTTGAGCGTGAGCGTGTCTCCGACTTTGAGCCCGTTGGCTTTGGCGAGATCCTCATGGATCATCGACGTGTACTTGTCGGAGGCCTTCAGGTGTCGTCCTTCGGCCATGCCGAGCGTGCGCGACGTGAACACGTTGAGTTTCGACGAATCATTCGTGCCTATGACGTTGGCGGCGTTGCCGAACTGCTGCTCCTTGGTCGCATCGTAATCATCGCCGCCGGGGACCTTCGCCACATTCGCCCCCACGAGATCGGCGGTGGCGTTCTGACGGACCATATACGAATCGACCCCGGGCAGTTGGGCGATCCGGCGCACGTCGGCGGGACGCACCATGCCGCCTCCGCGAGGCGTGAGCATGCTGCCCTGCAGGTTGCTGGCCAGCACGAATCCACCGACCGCTTCCTTCTCGATTCGTCCGGCGGCCTGTTGAGCTGCCCGAGAAACCGCGATCGTGGATAGCATACTCGCCGTTATGATGGTCAGTACTATGAGGAGCACTATGGTTCGCACTCGTTTTCTGAGCACATAGCGCACCGACCGTGCAACGAACGTCATCAATACCTCCTGTGGGCCTTGGGCTTTTCGCCCAAAATGCGAAACATGCCGCGTTTCGCCGGTTAGTTAGCCGCGACAATACATGATGCACCTCAAGATACGGGGAGAATACGCCTTGGGCGAAAGACGGAACAGCGGCGAATGTCGGTTATTCTGGATTTTGGTCCATCGCGGGCCGCGTCGATGCGTCGGCCCGCGAGGAATCAGCGCTCGCGCCTCACCTTCGAGGCAGCGAACATGAGGAGCGGCAGAGCGGCGAACACATAGTTCTCGCATTGGATGTACAGGTATGCGACCAGGACGAGCCAGCAGATGACGGTCTTGTGCCAGACGCCGGATTCGCCCGAACCCGCGCCGCGAACCCGAACGAGCTGTGGGTCACGGACATCACCGAGTCCGGGATCCCGGCGGGCAAGGTGTACCCGCCGCCGGTCATCGACCGCTACGACGGCATGCCCGTCGCCTGAACGTGCGTGCTATCGTTGCAAACGACCATTCAGACAACGAAGTCCAACAAAACGTCACCGCCCCCTCGCGATACGTGACACACCTTCGTATAGGAAATGCCGTGAGGGATCTGAATCTGGTCCCTCACGGCATTTCAGTATCTGATTGGTCGAAATCTCACAATCGCAGCCTCAGACGGATTGGAAGCGCAGATGGTCCGTTAACTTCCACACCGTATCTTGCAGCCGACGGAGTTCGGAGTCTCGGCTGACCGTGCTCCATTGCGTCGCATACGCCTCCGTCCAGATCTCCAATGCTTCAGCAAGGTTCGCCTCATCGTCATGTTGAGACGTGGTGTTCGGCTGCAAAGTGTCAGTGATCCCGGTCTCGGACGCAAGCCGGAGGCCAACCCGGTTCAGCAATCGCTGCCCCTCGACGGCTATGCGGAATGCAGCGGCGTTTCCTGCGTTCCGCGGTCCTGCGGTCGCGGTGATCGCGGAGATTCGACGGGCGCTGGCCTGCAGAAGGTGATCTGCGGTTTCGCCGAGCACGATGTGGTGTTTCAGATAGCGGAGCAGCATTCGTCGGGATTCCGCAAGTGACGGTGTCTTGCTTTCGTTCTGGAGGGTGCGGATCGCATCGTCCGGTCGTTCGTTTTCCGGCAGCAGTCCCGGGATGGTTTGCAGGACCCCGGTGTTGACTCCGCCTTGTCCGTCATCAAGTTCCAGCCAAGTGATCAGGTGGTTCCATTCGAAACTGGCCGCATGGCTTGCGCGAGCAAGGATATCAAGCAGTTCTCCGCTGGCGTCGTGGTATTCGAGTCGGGAGATGCGGCGGAGCATGTCGGCCTCATCCGGGATTCGCCTCGGGTTCCATGATTCCTGTGCGCCGATGATCATGCCGGGGATGGCCATGCGTGGGTCGTTGACGTGGCCGAAGTCGCCCCAGTCGGTGATGAGCATGCCTTGCGCATGGTATTGCGCGCCGTAGCGGGCCATGCGGGTGATGTTGTTCCAGGCGTCGTCGATGCGCGGCAGGAGCGCGTTCCAGCACCATACGGCCGGGCAGACAATCTGTGTGGCGCCGGATTGGGCGACGGTGCGGATCTTCTCGTCCGTGACCTGCGGGTCGTACTGCCAGTTGAGCAGGGTGACGGTTTCGGGGAGCCGGTCGAGGATCTCGGGGTGTTCGAGGGCGATGTCGCCCCACATCATCGGCCGCCTGCCCCGGGCTTCGAGGTGGCGGCACAGGCGGGTGACGTAGTCGGCGTACATGGCCGCGACGCCGATGTGGTCGGCGAGGGGCTTAGATCGGCCCTTGCCGAGGTCGAAGGTCTCGTCGGCGCAGATGTTGAATTTGTCGGAGCGGAACAGCTGCAGGTAGTCGTCGATAAGCCGGCATGACAGGTCGAAGGCGCGGTCGTCGCTGATGTTCAATGTGTGGTGGTGCATGCGGTCGATGAACCCGAACGGCTCGTCGGCGGTTTCGGGGAACTCGCCGAGGTCGCGCAGGGATTGCGTGCGCAGGGCCATGTAGAGGTGTCCGAACGTGGAGACCGACGGGACCAGCTCGATGCCGCGTTCGGCGCAGTAGTCGTCGAATTCGAGGATGTCGCGCGGGGTGAGCGGGCTGGAACCGCGCCAGGTCTCGCTCATCGAGTCGAACGCGAAGGTGTGTTCGATGTAGAGCTGGAGCTGGTTGTATTTGTACAGGCAGAGCTTGTCGGCCCAGTGTTTGAGCCAGTCGAGGGTGGGGACGCGCCCGCGGGTGGCGTCGAGGTAGTAGCCGCGCGTTTCGAAGGTGGGTCGGTCCTCGATGTGCAGGCAGGGCAGGGCGGCGCCGCATTGGCGGATGAGTTGACGCAAAGTCTGCACGCCGTTGCGCACACCCTCGAAGTCCGCTCCCGCTACGGTCACGCCGTCCGGGGTGACATCGAGCGTATATGCACCGGACGGGTGTGCATGGGGCTCGTCAAAGGTCGTCAAGGTGATGAATCCCGGCCAGCGGTCGCCGGTGGCGATATCCCATTCCAATCCGGTGGCTGCGCGGATGTCGTCGATGAGCTGCACGGCAAGTATGTGCCGATCGTCACCGACTGCGCGCGCTTCGTTGATTCGTCCGCACATTGGCAGCAATGCGATGTCCGCTTTATGCTGCATGGTTTGCGGCATGGGGATGATGGTCCATCCTTGCAGAGATGTTTGACCGTTCATGGAGGTTCCTTTCTTGGGATGACGCTAAGGATTGTTTTGGGTTTCGTTCGGTCCTGAGATGGCGTGTGCGGCGTCGGGGCCATTGTACGGAGATGGTCCCGACGCCGTGGTTTGCGGTTGCCCTATTCGTGGTCGCAGGTCCTCCACGGATTTGAGCAGGTAGCGGATGTACACGCTCGTCAGGGCGAGCGGGATGAGCGTGACCAGCACGCTCGTGGCGGCGCCGGTGCCGGTGCCGCCACGCCGAACGACACGAACGCCTTCTTATAGGTGAAGATGCCGATTGTCGCGGTCGTCTCGCGGGGGCCTCCCTGGGAGACGAGCCAGACCTGGTTGAACACGTTGAAGTCCCAGATTACCGACAGCATCGTGATGACTATCAGGCTCGGCTTGATCAGCGGCACGGTGATCGGCTAGTAGCAGCGCAGCTTTGAGCAGCCGTCCAGCTGGGCCGCCTCAAGGCAGGATTTGTCCACCTGCGTGGTCGCCGCGTACAGCCCGCGCCTGCCCACGATCTCGCGCAGCACGGAGACCGCCTGCCCTCGCAGAGTGGCGTCGTCGCCGAGCTCACACCGACGCACCCGCATACCGCTCTGGTAGTCGTTGCGCGACAAGGAGTTGACGGTCTCGTCGCATGCATTGAGCAGCGTCTCGCCGACGATGTCGGGAGGTCCGTAGACGGCGATGTCATGAAGATTCAGCAGGCTCGCCGGCATGGCCAGAGCTTCGCCGAGCCTCGCACCAGCTTCGGCCAGGATGTCCGCGCGCCGATTCGGGTCCCGGCGAATGCGGTCGCGCAACGCGATGGCGGAGACGTAGGTCTCCAGGCAGCCGCGCTTGCCGCAGGTGCATGCCGGACCGTTCGGGTCGATCACAACATGGCCGATCTCGCCGGCCGCATGGTCGTCGCCATCCACGAACTTGTCGTTCAGCAGCACCGACGCGCCGATGCCCCGGGTGATCTGCACAAGCAGGCAGTTGGGATTGCCGTGTCCGAGGAAGTGGTCGGCGAGCAGCGCGGCGTTCGCGTCGTTGTCCACTCGGACCGGCAGCGAGAACTCGTCTTCGAGCATGTCGCGAAGCTCCACGTCGTCCCAGCCGAGATTGGAACTGGAGATCACCCTCCCCGCGCCGGAGACCACGCCGGGGACTGCGACGCCGATGCCGACAAGCTCCGAACCGGCAAGCCGGATCATCTGGCCCGCAAGCGAGAGCACATCGTCGAGATCGACCCGGTCGCCATCATCAAGCACGCGTTCGCGACGCTCCACGATTCTGGCCCGCAGATCCATCACGGCACCGGTCATCACATACGGGTGCGACAGATCGATGCATATCAGACGAAGCACGTCCGTATCGATGGCCAGCAAGGTGCCCGGCTTACCACGGCCATCCCGTTTCCCCGACCCCAGTTCACGTAGCAGGCCGTCGTCGATCATCTCGCCGGTCACGTCCGTAGCAGTGGCGCGCGAGAGCCCCGTCTCCTTGCATAGGTCGGCGCGCGACAGTTGCCGGTCGGGGAACAGCAGCCGGAACAACAGTCTGCGGTTGTTGGCCCTTGCGTCGCTGGGATTGGATTTAGCGTACATGGGAGCCATCCTCGGGTGAGACGATTGCGGAAATGCGGAATCACATTATCGGGACAGACATCCCGGCGTCATCCTCGAACGGCTTTCAGAATAGCGCCCATCAGGGGACTGACAATATGAAAACGCTGGTGTTTTGACGAGTTTCCCATCTCTGTACATAATTATGCTCGACGTCCAAACAAAGTAGTTGCTACGGCCAGAGACGGTCAAGCACGGAAAGAAGACCAACATGAACAACACCACGCGCGCAGTCATAGCCACGGCTGCCATCGGAGCCCTGCTCATCCCTCTCGCGGGATGCGGCAACACGACCACAAGCTCGGGCAAGACCGAACTGACGGTATGGTCGTGGGACACCAGCATCAATCGCGCCGCCAAATCCTTCATGAAGGCCAATCCTGACATCACGGTGAAGGTGAGCAACGTCGGCCAACCCAACGAGACCTACACCGCACTCAACAACGCGGCCCAAGCCGGCAGCGGTCTGCCTGACGTCACCCTGATCGAATACCTCGCCATCCCGCAGTTCGTGCATTCGGACACGCTCATGGACCTGAGCAAGGTCTACGACACCGCCAAGCTCAAGGACACGTTCACCCCCGGCACATGGAACTCCGTGAACATCAACGGCGGCCTGTACGCGATGCCTGCCGACTCGGGCCCCATGGCCTACTTCTACGACAAGGACGTGTTCGACAAGGCCGGCATCAGTGAACCACCGGCCACCTGGGACGAGTTCTACGAAGACGCGAAGAAGATCCGCGCCACCGGCTCCTACATCACCTCCGACTCCGGCGACGGTGGCCTGTTCAACGCGATGATGTGGGCTATGGGCGGCCACGCCTACAAACTCAATGACGACAAACTGACCATCAATATCACCAAGGACAAGGGCGCCCAGCGGTTCATGGACCTCTGGCAGAAGATGCGCGACGAAGACCTCATCGACGTCCACACGAAGAGCTGGACCGACGATTGGATGAAGTCACTGGGTGGCGGCTCCATCGCCAGTCTCATCAGCGGCGCATGGATGGCCAACAACCTTCTGCAGGGCGTGCCCCAAGCCACCGGCAAATTCCGCGTAGCCCTCCTGCCCACCATCGACGGAACGCCCATCAACGGCGAATACGGCGGTAGCGGACTGGCCATCGCCAAGAAGATTCCCGATGGCAAACTCGACGCCGCCAAAAAGTTCGTCGAATACGTCACCACCAACGACGAAGGCATCGACGCCCGCGTATCCAACGGCAGCTTCCCCGCCACCACCAAGACCCTCAACCAGAAGGACTTCCTCGCCAGGACCACGCTCAAGAACACCGACGGCAGCGACAACGAGTTCTTCGGCGGCCAGAAATATAACGAGGTCTTCTCCCAAGCCGCCAAGGATGTCACCGGCAAGTGGGAGTTCCTGCCCTTCGAACCCTACGCCCGCTCCATCTACAGCGACAACATGGGATCGTTCTTCGAGGGCAAAACCTCCTTCAGAACAGCTGCAGACAACTGGCAGAAGGCTCTAAAGGATTATGCCAAGGATCAAGGCTTCACCGTTCAGTGACCAATACTCCAAACGGTGAATAATGTCGGTATCTTCCGTCGACAAAGATAGGCACCCTACCCCAATCTCCTTCCGGGGTAGGGTGCTTTTGCATTCATTATTATCGGAGCGGGAACACGGCCCCGGGCCATGCGCTGCACGCATGGCAGGCGGGTGGTGTCCGAAATGGAAACCACATGGAAAGGTCCGATGGACATGAACGACATGATGGACACCCGCACGACGGGAACCGCAACGGCGTGATCCACCGCTACCTGCCCAAACGCTCCCGCATCGAACCGTCCATGGCCGCCGACGTGCAGGCCATCGTGGACGAGACCAATAACCGTCCCATGTGGGTGCTCGGCTACCGCACGCCGGCCGAGGCGTTCGCCGACGAACTGCTAGAATTAACCGACAAACAAGGGCGTTGCACTTCTAAATAGACAGCGGGGATCATCCAATAGGCATGCCGATATGTCGGATTAGTGCGATTCGGGCTTGGAACGTGTCTGGTGTGGGTCGGCTGATGTCGAGTGTGGCACCGATGGCGTCCGCGCAGGCTTTGGTGATGGACAGGCCGAGGCCGTGGCCGGGTTGGTTGGCCATGCGGGTGGCGTCGCCGCGGTGGAACGGTTGGATGAGGTCGGCCGTTGCTTCGGGGTTTGTAGGCGGTATCGTGGTGTTGCCGATGCCGATGGTGACGTGTTGCCCGTCGTCGTGGATGGTGCAGGTGATGGCGCCGTGGTCGGTGTTGTGGACGATGGCGTTGCGGATGAGGTTGTCCACTGCGAGCGAGAGATAGCGTGGGTTCGTTTCGACGGTGCCGTCGTATGCGGCGAGTTTGTCAGCGTCGATGCGCAGGTGGCGTGCCCGGGCCTGCTCGGCGTGGGTCTCAAGCGCGTCGCGCACGATGCGGGCGGGGTCCGTGGACTCGGTTCCGGTGTCGTGCGCGGTCTGGATCCGGGAGAGTTCGAGCAGGCTGTTGATGAGTTCGCTGCTTTTGCGGTTCGCTTCGATGGCGTGGCGGATGGCGGGTTTGACGTCGTCGGGGAACCGGTCCTGGGCCATGAGCGCTTCGAGGCCGGTGCCGATGGTGGTGATCGGGGTTCTCAGTTCGTGGCTGGCGTTGCGGATGAACGAGCGTTGCAGGTCATTGGATTGTTCGATGCGGTCGAGCATCGCGTTGAGCGCGGCGGCGAGGCTTGCGGTCTCGGCGTCGGGATGGTCGAGGCTGATGCGTCCGACGGGATGGTCCGGGTCGAGCCGGGCGGTCTGGCGGCTGATGGAATCAAGGTGCGCGGTGAGCTTGCCCGACAGTCGCCAGACGAGCAGCACGGCCAGCAACGCCGCGGCGGCAAACACGGCGAGGGACCCGTAGCGCATCCATTGCACGACGCCGTCCCTGACGGTGAGCACCACGCCCTCCGCGCCGGTCTGCCCGGAAGGCGTGGTCGGGACGGTACCGGTCACGTCGCAGGAATCCGCGTTGCATGAGTCGGCCGTGCCGGGAACCCCGTTCGGTGGCGTGGAAGGTTCCGTCGTGATGGTGTTCCGGCTGCTGCCGGTGGCGATGGTATCGACCTGATGCTGGAACGCCCAGTCGAGCGAGATGTTCTGCACGAGGATCACGGCGAGGAGCATGACGAGCAGGAGCAGTCCCACGGTGACGGCGAGACGCGTACGGAAACTGACTGGTCTGCATGGACGCGCGGCATGCGTGGCCGGTTGTGTTGTCTTGTCGATGCCGGTCATGGTATGCGGTATCCCTCCCCGCGTGACGAGGCGATGAGTGTGGGGTCGGGCAGTCTGCGGCGCAGCGAGTACACGGCGGTCTTGACGAGGTCGGGCTGGCCGTGCGTCTCGGACGGCCACAGGGATTCGAGGAGCGAACGGGTGTCGATCCATCCGCCGTCGGCGCGCAGCAGTTCCTCCAGAAGCGCGTATTCGCGGGGCGCGAGGTCGAGGGGTCGGCCGTCCGCGTAGGCGAGCCGTCGGACGGTATCGACCGACAGGCGGCCGCGGGAGAGCATGGTGGGCGCGTCGTCCGTGTCGCCGCGGCGCAGGAGCGCGCGGATGCGGGCGAGGAGCTCTGGGTAGGCGAATGGCTTGGGCAGGTAGTCGTCGGCCCCCAGGTCGAGGCCCTGCACGCGGTCCTCGACACCGCCGGCCGCGGTGAGCATGAGCGTGCGCACGGGCAGACGCAGCCGGTCCACGGTGCGCATGACCTCGTCGCCGGAAAGCACCGGCAGGTCACGGTCGAGGAGCATCACGTCGTACTGTCCCCGCGAGAGCAGGTCCAACGCCTCGACGCCGGTGCCGGCCAGACCGGTCGCATACCCCTCGTGCCTGAGACAGTCGTCCAGCACGGCCGCCAGATCGGCGTCGTCCTCGACGATCAGGATCCTCGCCATATTCCATTGCCTCCGATTCCGATTCATGGTCTCCATGCGATTGCCTTCGGCTCTCCATTGTGCCCGGTGTGGGTGTGCGTTAGGTGAGCGCGACACGCACCCATCGCACACGGAGAGCCGGCTGTAATGGGCATCGTCCGGCAACCGCCGGGCCAAAGCATCGCCCCGGCAGCGGCGAACCCATGCAAGGGAGGAACACATGCGAACCACATCCGTATTCAGACTGGCGGCGGCCGCGGTGCTGGCCGCCACGCTGGCCGCGCCATTGTCGGCATGCGGCCAACAGCAGTCGTCGCAGTCATCCGGCGCACCGTCCGCGACGTCGCAGGACGCGGCGCCGAAGACCGACAGCCAGGGCGGCGACGCGCCGCAGGGCTCGAACCCGGCCTCGAAACAAGCCGCCGAACAATACCGCGACTGTCTCACGGCGGCGGGAGTGCCCGCGCAGATCATGGACGGCAACTGGGTCGTGCTCCAATGGACCGGCGACGGTTCCGGTTCGGTGTCCTCAGGGTCCACGGACGGTGACCGGGACAAGGCCATCAAGGAATGTCAGGCCAAGGTGCCCGACTACCACGATCCCGACTTCAACACCAAGTAAACACATCACGCCGGCCACACCGGCTCAACGAAGAAGAGGAAACCATCATGACCATCGCATCATCGCCGAACGCACGACACGGCCTATTGCGCAAGACGGCAGCCCTGCTGTCCTGCATGGGACTGCTCGTTTCGCTGACGGCATGCTCCATGCCCCGGAACGGGAACGACGCCGGCGACAGCCAGTCGTCGGGGGCGAAGATCGCGCCGAGCATGAGCGCCCTGTTCGACCAATACCTCGCCAAGGACACGCTCAGCCAGTTCGAGCGCGACGTGCTCCAACGGGCCAAGAAGACCGGCAAGATCAGCGCCGAGGACTACGAGGCCGCGCACGACAAACAGACCGCGTGCATGGCCGAGAACGGGTGGCAGGAACAGGCCCGCAAACTGTCCAACGGACTCTACCAGACCACCGGCGTGACGCCGGTGCCATCGACCGACGCCGAAGTGAACAAGTACATGGAGGCATCCAACACCTGCTCCGAGGGCGCCAGCAAGATCATCGAATCCCTCTACCAGCTTCAGCGGGGCAACCCGGGTCTTCTGGCCGACCCGTACGAGACCGCCGTGGAATGCCTGAAGAAAAGCAGCCTCGTCGATGACGCCTACACCGGACGCAAACTCGAAAACGTGTTGAACGGGGACGGCTCGTCCAAGGGACTGCCGTTCGACGCCTCGTCGGACGCCGCCCAGTCATGCTTCACCGGAGCTGGCCTCGCCGTCAACATCGGCTGACGAACAAGCATCCGACGAAAGGAAACGACCACATGAAAACACGAATCCTGACCCCGCTGATCCTGACCGGTCTGGGGATGCTGTCCGCGGGCGTGCTCGTCACCGCGCTCGTCATCCCCACGCCCACACCCGACGGACTGTCCGCGGCCGCGAGCCCCGACACCGTCATGGCCAGCCGCCAGCAGTTCGACGACGAACGGACCGTCGCGGCCTCGTTCGAGACCAGTGCGGAACAATCGATCACCTCGCGCGCCGCCGGCACCGTCAGCGAAACCCTGTGCACGCCCGGCCAAACGGTCGAATCCGGCAAACGACTGCTGTCCGTGGACGGCAAACCCGTCATCGCCCTGCACACCGACACGCCCCTCTACCGCGAGATCGGCGCTGGCGACACCGGACCCGACGTGCTCGCCCTGCAACAGGAACTCGCCCGCCTCGGCTACAACGCCGAAGGCAACGGCACCTACGGGTGGCGCACCAAGGACGGCGTCAACCAGCTGCTCTCTCAGGCCGGCGACCGCAACCCCGACGGCGGGATCGGACCGGCCGACGTGGCATGGCTGCCCCAGACCACCGCCACGCCAACCCAATGCACGGCTGGACTGAACACCAGCCTGACGGACGGTGCCGAAATCATGAAGACCGGCGGCCAACTGACGGCCATCACTTTCCCCACGCCGGCGAACCTGAGAGAAGGCAAACGCACGTTCACGCTCTTTGGAGTCAAGACCAGCCTCGATAAGACCGACGGCAGGATCAGCGACCAGCAATTCCTCGACCAAGTCCAGGCCAGCGACGGCTACAAAACCACCCTCGCCGACCAAGGCGGCAAGAAACCCACCGCCACCCTCGCCCTCGAACAGCCCATCAATGCGATCAAGGTCCCACCATCTGCCATCACCGGACAGAACGGCACCCGTGCATGCGTCTCACCCGACGGCAAACGGGCCATCCCGGTCACCGTCATCGGCTCCGCGCTCGGAGCCACGCTCATCCAACCCGAACAATCCGACGCCACCATCGGCAACGTTGTCCTCGGCCACAAGCTCGACGACATCCAATGCCCCGCCGCAACCACCGAATAAGGAACGAACATGGACACCGACATCCTGCGCCTGCACACGGCATCCGACCCCGATCCGGCCACGCCGTCCGACAACGAGTCGCCACACGCCACAGGCTCGCCGACGGTCGCGGGCGAACACGTGGGACACCGGTTTGCGAACGGCCCCTGGCTGTTCCGCGACCTCGACTTCACTCTCACGACCGGCGAGGCCGTCGGCCTGTGCGGACCGTCCGGCTCCGGCAAATCCACCCTCCTGTCGATCATCGCCGGCTTCGAACCACCAGCCGAAGGCACTATCCGACGCAACCGGGTCAACCGCGTGCGCTGGGTGTTCCAGAACCCCCACGGCATGCCCCGACGCACCGCCATCGACCACGTCGTCCAGCCCCTCCTCGGCCAGGGCATCGACCGCACGCAAGCCGAGGACGAGGCCATCGCCATCATGAGTACGTTCCACCTGACCAAGGTCGCCGCACGCGAGTTCCGCGAACTGTCCGGAGGAGAGGCGCAACGACTCATGCTCGCCCGCGCCATCGCCAGCAAACCCGACCTCCTCCTCGTGGACGAACCCACCGCCCAATTGGACCAACGCACCGCCAACGACATCGACAACACCCTCACCGGCCTCGCCCAAGGCAACGCGATCGTTGTCATCGCCACCCACGACCCCAACACCCGCGCCGCATGCACCCGCGTCATCGACCTCGCATGGCATAACCCAACGAACCCCGACAACGACACCAAGGACGACACATGATGAAACCAAACGCCATCCTGTCCGAAGCATGGCGCAACATCGCCACCGGCACCACGCGCGCCCTCGCCTGCGCCGTCGTACTCACCCTCATCGCCGCAGGAACCGCCATCCTCGACCTGACCGGCATCCTCTCTCTGCAACACGAATCACGCCAATGGGCCACCAGCGCCGCCGACATCCACATCATCTCCGGCAGCAAACAGATCGACCCCACCACCTGCACGAACCTCACCCGAACCACCGGCACCACAGCCAACGGAACCACCACCCACCCCATCCAAGCGGCCGGGGCACTCAAAAACAGCGGGGAAATCACCCTGATCGCCATGCCCGCCGCACCCCTGGACGAATGGCAGGCGACCCCCGGCCTCGCGGACGTGCTCGGCATCGGCGCGACACAACAGACCCGCCCCGGCGTGTGGATCTCCAGCCAACTCGCCTCCACCCTCCACACACGAGAAGGGGACGACCTGCCCACGGACCAAGGCGTCATGCACATCAGCGCGGTCTTCCCCTGGACCGACGACAGCCGCGACCAACGACTCGCCTACGCGATCATCACCCCGACCCCCATCGACAGCGGACAACAATGGGACGAATGTTGGGCCACCATCAACCCCGCCAACCCCGACGCCGAGGACCTGCTCAACACCACCGCCACCGCCATCCCCGGAGCCGCCCCGGCCACCCAAACCAAACAGGCCAACACCATGCTCGGCACCAACCCCGACCTCGACACTCGCTACCGGCAAAGAACCACCCGCATCATGCTCGTCATAACCCCGATCGCCGCATTCGCCATCGCACTCACGGCCGCACGCGCACGCCGCATCGAAATAGCCGACGACCTGCACATGGGAATACCCCGCCAAGGCATCCTCGCCACCAACGCACTCGAAACCCTCGCATGGACCCTGCCCGCCGTCCTCGCCGCCACCGCCATCACCTACACCACGGCACGCTGGGCCAGCGGACACGCCAACGCGCTCACCCTTACCACCATCCAACTGCCCGCACTCGCCACGGCCATCATCACCGCACAACTCGGCACCATCGCCGCCATCAGCACCATCCACGACAGCCAGCTCTTCGCCTTCTTCAAAAACCGACAGTAAGAATGAGAAAAAGGAACCGGCATTATCCGTTGTTTTGAGGGCGAGCATGTTTCAATGACAAACCCGCCCTATGCATTGCCCCCTTTGTCGGGACGCTTGAAGTCTATTAGTTACGGGTCACTTCTTGAGTGAGAGAATCCGACATCTTGTAAATCCCGGGTTATGCTGTAGTAAAACCCTTTACTAAAGTTTGCGGGGAGGATGTCATGGCCACGCTCAAGGAAGTCGCGGAACGGGCCGGGGTGTCGCAGAGCACGGTGTCGCGCCTGCTGAACGACCCGTCGTTCTCCATCAAGGAGGAGACGCGGCGGCGTGTGCTGCGTGTATGCGAAGAGCTGGGGTATCGCAACGTGTTCCGCCCTGCGATCGCAGTGCTGGATGCGCCTCCGTCTGGGGAGGAGCTGCAGGATGTGTACTTCGCCGATCTGCGGAAAGTCCTTGCGGAGTGCGCGGAATCGATGGAATTGGCCCCTCCCGCATCCATCCGTTCCATACATGAGCTGACGGAGCGCGCATCGGAGTTCGACGGGTTCATCACCATGGGTGCCACGGTGTTCCCCGAGGCGGATTTACGTGCGTTGCACGCGGTGCTGCCTCATGGCGTGTGTATCGACACGAATCCGGCGCCTCATCTGTTCGATTCGGTGCGGCCCGATCTGTCGCAGACGATGCTGGACGCTCTGGATGCAATGATCGCGACGGGCCGCAAGCGTGTCGCGTTTCTTGGCGGCGTAGGCAGCATCATGGGTACGCATGATTATCCGGAGGATATCCGCGAGCTGTCGTTCCGTCAGTGGGCTACTCACTTGAGATTGGAAACGGACGGGCTGGTGTATTCGTCCGGCACGTTCACCGTGGAGAACGGCTATCGTCTCGCGGAGCAATTGGTTTCTGACCATCGCGGGACAGGCACCATGCCCGACGGTCTGATCGTGGCGGCTGACGTGCTCGCGGTGGGGGCATTGCAAGCACTGAACGCGCTACGCGTGGCGGTTCCTGACGAGTTGGCCGTGGTAAGCGTGAACAACCAGTCGATCGCTCGGTACACGTCACCGTCGCTGAGCTCATATGCAATCGATCAAAGGGAGTTGGCGCGCATGGCATTCTCCACCCTGATCGATGGGTTGAAGCATGAGCGTCGGGTGCGACGGCACATTCTGCTGACGACCGAGCTGGTGCCGCGAGCCAGTTTTGTCCCCTCGGCCATGATGAATTGACGAAGACGGACGGCACTGGCTCGCGGCCTTGCCCGCGCCGAATGCGAGCAGCACGAGGTGGCGGGCCTTGAGCACCGTGCCGATGCCCTGCGTGATGCAGTGGGTCGGCACCTGGTTGATGTCGTTGTTGTGTTTGGGGAATATGAATATATACGGGTACGGGCGGCGGCATGATGGTGCATGCCGCCGCCCGTTGCGGTCAGATGAGTTCGAGGTTCACGTCGAGGGTGAGCGGCCTGTCGGCGGGCAGCTGGTAGGCCGTGTGGACGGGGGCTCCCCAGGAGTCGTCTCCGCCGACTCCCATCTGGGCCGCGAGCAGGCGCAGATAGTTGTGGCGCGGCGCGGGCAGGTCCTCGTGGCGCCGCGCGGCTTCGATCGTGTAGGTGTTCCAGGGCAGCAGGCTCGCCGTGAAGTGGCGGTCGCCGCGTTGGATGATACGCAATCCGTGGCCTTGGATGTCGGTGGCTTCGAGCCAGCGGACGTCCTCATGGCTGCCGGTTTCCTGCACCATGAGATACGGTGCCGTGCTCGCCTCTGAGGTGGTGTCCCAGATGCCGAGCTTGCCGCCCTGCTTGCGGTCGCGATAGGTCTCCTCGGGGCCGGTACCGTAGTAGCGCAAGTGCTGGTATTCGCCTGGCAGCTCCCATTCGATGCCGAATGCGGGCAGGCTGGCCGCTCCTGCGGCGTTGCCGGGGTATTCGACGGTCAGTTGCATGCGCATGCCGGGCGTGACGCGGTAGGTGACTGACACCGGCGTGTGATCCGGGTCGGCGAGTTCGTACCGGTATGCGGCCGTGAGTCCGCCATCGTCGGATTGCGTGATGCTCGTATCGGTCACGACGGCGTAGCGGCCGGCCGCGAACCATGCGGCCCGGTCGTATCCGGAGCGATTGCCGCGGTCGTTGTCGGTCAGCGGACGGAAGGTGACGATCTCGGGACGGCGGATGACCATTTCCCGCCCGTTGCGCTTCCAGGAGACGATGCCTCCCTGGGTGCGTGACATGAGGATTTCCTCGTCGTCGCGGCGGATGCCGGCGTTCCATCGGCTGAGAGTGACCGTCGCGCGGCCGTCGTCTTGGTCGTTCCCGGTGATGTCCCCTGCGGGGTTGAGGGTGTCGGTGAGTTGTCCGAAGGCGAGTTCGTAGCCGGCGGGTGCCCACGCGGTGGCCTCTGCGAGCAGGAGATCGACCTCATAGGTGACCTCGCGCGTGCCCTCGTCGGAGTCGATGTCCGGGAAGGCGATGTCATGGTGTTGGGTATCTCCTGCGGCCACGCCGAAACGGTAGTCGGCATGCCAAATCTCGCGTCCGTCTTCGAGGAGCCGTGCGGCGAATACATAGCCGTCGGTGCTGGCGAACAGGTTGCGGTTCTCGATGGTCACGCCGTGCCCGTCGGGGGTGAGCTTGACCGGCGAATACAGTTGCTTGACCTCCTGCGCCTTGGGGCTGGGGGTGCGGTCGGCGAATACGATGCCGTTGCCCACGAATTCGTAGTCGGTCGGCCGGTCGCCCCAGTCTCCGCCGACGCTGAGGCGTTCGCATCCGTCGGGCAGACGCTGGACGAGCCCTTGGTCGATGTAGTCCCAGATGAATCCGCCGGAGTAGCGCTCGTACCGTTCGAGGTCGATGAACTCGCTCAGGCCGCCGCATGAGTTGCCCATGGCATGCATGTACTCGCAGCTGACGAACGGCTTGCTTGCCTCGCCTCGTTCGTCGCCGTGTTCGAGCCAGTCTCGGATCTCGGCCGGCTTGGCGTACATACGGCTCTCGAAATCGCTGATCTCGTCGTAGGCGTGGTTCCAGTTGACGCCTTCGTAGTGGACGGGACGACCCGGATCAAGCCGGTGCGCGTGCGCGCTCATGGCCTTGAGGACTTCGCCCGCATAGGATTCGTTGCCCAGCGACCAGATGAGCACGCTGGGATGGTTGCGGTCGCGCATGATCATGCTGTCGAGCCGGTCGATGCATGCGCCGAGCCAGGCTTCGTCGTCGCCGGGGACGGAGGTTCCCACGGGGATGTCGCCGGGGCTGTTCCAGCTGCCGTGGGTTTCCAGGTTGGTCTCGTCGATCAGGTAGATGCCGTATTCGTCGCACAGTTCGTACCAGCGTGACTGGTTCGGATAGTGCGAGGTGCGCACCGCGTTGATGTTGTGGCGCTTCATGAAGCGGATGTCCCACAGCATGTCCTCTTCGGTGATGGCCCGGCCGCGCCGGCAGTCGAACTCGTGGCGGTTGACGCCGCGGAACACGAGGCGCTTGCCGTTGAGCTTGAGGATGCCGTCCTCGATGGATACGCGGCGGAAGCCGATGCGGGTGCGCGCGATTTCCAGGATCCTGCCGTCCGCGTCGAGCAGGGCGACGGACAGGGTGTACAGGTCGGGTCGTTCCGCGCTCCATGGCAACGCGTCGTCGATCTCGGCCTCGGCGTGCAGTGTTCCTGTCGCTTCGGTGGAGGTGTGCCAGACGGTCGTGCCGTTCTTATCGCGCAGCACGAGATCGGCCGTCGCGGCGTTCGGTGTGCCGTCGACTAGTATGTCCAGCGAGAGCGATCCGCGAGATGTGGCGGGGTCCCAATCGGTGTCGGCGTGGATGTCGGCGACATGGGCGGAAGGCCTCGCGTTGAGTTCGACGGAGCGGAACAGGCCGTGCAGCCGCCAGAAGTCCTGATCCTCCAACCAGCTCGCGCTCGAATACTCGTAGCAGGCGACCGCCAGCACGTTGCCTTCCATCTTGATAGCGTCCGTCACGTCGAACTCGCTGGGCGTGAAGGAGTCCTCGGCGTAGCCAACGAACGAGCCGTTGAGCCACACGTAGATGGCTGTGGCTGCGCCCTGGAAGGTAAGCGTCACCGGGCGCCCCTCGCGCACGGCCTGGGCGACTTCGCCATCCGCGTCGAACTCGCGCCGGTAGACCGCCACATGGCCGTGCTCGGGGATGGCCGGAGCCTCCGGGTCCTCATGTCCGTCCCATGGGTACTGCACGTTCACGTACTGCGGGGCAAGCAGCCCCGCAGTCTCCAGATGCGAGGGCACCTGCACGCGGGAGAACGACGAATCGTCGAAGTCGGACGTGGCGAACAGAGGCGACACGTCGCTCGTCCCATCGGGGAAACGGCCCGTCGGCGCCGTCTCGACGCGGACCCGCCATTCGCCGTCAAGGCTCTGCCCGAGATCAGAACCCTCGCCGTTGACGGGGGCGTGCGACCAGCACGCATGATCGGAATGGGCGTCGAGCCGGTGGACCGCGTACACGCGCGGGTCCGTGAGCCATGCCGTCGTCGGCATGGACGGTGAGACGATCGGATCGCCGTTCTTCAGCTGATCGTCGGTTGTGTTCATGATGTCCTCGCTTTCGCATCGGATTGCGTCGCGTCGTTGCCGCCGCAGTGAGGGAACCTCGTTGAATCGGATTCCTTATATAATAAGGATAAATATTTTTACTTGATTGCGCAAATTTTTTCCAGCATCTCGCGGCATAAGGCCTACAACATGCAAAATACGTGGATTTCTTAAGACCCAAGCACATCAAGCAAGCTTCAAACCTTACTCATCCACACGGAGTGCTGGTTGCAAAACGTTGGCATGATTTGCGACACGCGGTAAATTTTTTTACTTTTTCAAGAAAGTTCTATACTGAAGTTTTGCGGGATTGGAGCGGTTCCCGCGTACGGATTCTTTATAGGTCGCAAGGAGGCCACCACACCATGAGCGGATCCACCACACAGCGCATGGCGACGTCGGAACAGCCGCATGCCACGCCTTCAGGAAACATGGGGCAGAAGATCGCATACGCATTCGGCAACCTGGGCCAGGCCGCGTTCTACAACACGATGAGCACGTTCTTCATCACATTCGTGACCACCGCGCTGTTCATCGATGTGGACAAGACGCTGGCCAAGCGCCTCATCGCGGTGATCACCGGACTCATAGTGGTCATCCGCATCGCGGAGATCTTCCTCGACCCGCTGCTCGGCAACCTCGTGGACAACACGAACACCCGATGGGGCCGGTTCCGTCCCTGGCAGTTCATCGGCGGCATCGTGCCCGGCATCCTGCTGATCATGGTGTTCACCGGCCTGTTCGGCCTCGTGGACGTGAACACCGGCGTGTTCATGGTCCTGTTCGTCATCGTGTTCATCCTGCTAGACGTGATCTACTCGCTGCGCGACATCTCGTACTGGGGCATGATCCCCGCGATTTCCTCCGACTCGCACGAGCGCAGCACGTACACCGCGCTCGGCGCGTTCACCGGATCCATCGGCTACAACGGCGTCACCGTCATCGTCGTGCCCGTCGTCAGCTGGTTCACCTGGAAGTTCACCGGCCAGTGGGAGCAGGGCCGCACCGGCTGGGCGGCGTTCGCCATCATCATCGCCGTGCTCGGCTTGCTCACCGCGTGGAGCGTCGCGTTCGGCACCCGAGAGAACCAGGGCGAGCTGCGCGCCAAGGCCGAGGCCAACGGCAACCCCATCGAGGCGTTCAAGGCCATCGCCCAGAATGACCAGCTCCTGTGGGTCGCCCTCAGCTACCTGCTGTACTCCGTGGCCAACGTCGCCACCACCGGCGTGCTCTTCTACCAGTTCAAATACGTGCTCGGCGCCCCGGACAGCTTCTCCATCGCCGGCGTCATCCCGGTCATCACCGGACTGGTCACCACGCCCCTCTACCCGGTGCTCAACCGCAGCATTCCGCGCCGCTGGCTGTACACCGCCGGCATGGCGCTCATGATCGCCGGCTACACGCTGTTCATCATCGCGCCCATGAACCTGCCCGTCGTCATCGTCGCGCTCGTCCTCTTCTACCTTCCCGCGCAGACCATCCAGATGACCGCCATCCTGAGCATGACCGACTCCATCGAATACGGACAGCTCAAGACCGGCAAGCGCAACGAGGCCGTCACCCTCTCCGTGCGCCCGATGCTCGACAAGATCGCTGGCGCCCTGTCCAACGGCATCGTGGGCTTCGTGGTCGTCGCCGCCGGAATGGTCGGCAACGCCACCGCCGCCGACATGACCGCCGCGAACATTCGCACGTTCAAGACCTGCGCCTACTACCTGCCGCTCGCCGGTATCGTCGCCAGCCTCGTCGTCTTCCTCCTGGCCGTCAAGATCGACGAGAACATGCACGACCACATCGTCGAACAGCTCGAAGAACGACTCGCCTCCGAGGAAACCGACAAGCAGTAAAGAGTCCGAGCAGCGAGGGAACGGCCCTGCGTTAACGGTTTGAACCGTTGGCGCAGGGCCGTTGCCATGCCCGACGGGGAGAGAAGAAGGAAGAGAGCCGTCGGGGTCCCGGTCGGATTGTCGTCCGGCCGGAAGAATCATCGCGGCGGAGAGCGGTCCCTGTCGCTTCGGTCAGACCGCGGATTGTCCGCTGGGAACCGGCTCCGCGGTTTCGACGGCATCCGCGTCGGCGTCCTCGGCATCGACGGGTTGCGTCGTGCCGGAGTGGCGGCCGGCGGCGTTGTTCCCGCGCCTGAACCTGCGGGCGGCGACCAGTCCCACGCCGGCGGCGAGCAGGGTGATTGCCGCTGCGATCACGCCCTGGATGGCGGCGCCGGTGTGGGCGAGCCCGGTCCGGTAACCGTTCCAGTCGTCGGTGTTGCTGACCACCTCGGTGTCGGGGCAGACGAGCATGCCGTCGATCGTGACCGCGTTATCGGGCGTGGACGTCTCGTCCTTGCCGTCGAACGGATCCGGGTCGGAGACGACGCATTCGACCAGCGGGGTGCCGGTGACCGTGACACGGTCGGTGTGATGGTCGGTCACGCCCTTGAGGACGCCCCTGACCTCGATGCTCTCGCCGGGCTTGAGGATATGGGTGTCCCAGTCGGCGGGGTATTCGAGGTCGGTGACTTGGCCGTCGCCGGCGACCAGTTGGTCCTTGAGGTTCAGGTCCTTGGTTCGGTACCATGCGCCCTGCTTGGTGTCGGGGTCGGTGGTGCTGGTGTTGGTGATGGTGAACACGATGCGCGTGTCGCCCTGCATGGCCAATGCGTCCTTGACCTGGTCGCGGTCGCCGGTCGGCCAGCTGGAGGCCTCGTCCCATTTCTCGATCTTCAGGCTCGGGGTCATGTCGGGCGTGTGCGTCTCGACCTGGTTGGACGGGCGGCTGGTGCCGTTGAGTGTTTCGTCGAACCGGTTGGCGATGTGTTCGCCGGTCTTGACGCGCTTGCACTGGATGAACGCGGTCCATGCCTGCTCGTTTTCGTCGTTGCCGCTGACGAGGTCGAGCATGCGTTGGGTCGCCGTGACGGTGACCACGCCCTTGTCATCCTGGGCGAGGGTGAACAGTTCGCCGCCGTACATACCGGCGTCGAAGCCGCTGCCGGCGATCTTCACGCCCTTGCGGGCGATCACCTTGCCCTGTTCGGTCAGGTCGCGCATGGCGTACACGGCCCATTGGCCGGTGTACTGGTCATGTTCGGTGTCGAGCGGGTCGGTGATGCTCCAGTCGGTGACCTTCTGGTAGGCGCGGTGCGCGGGTAGCACGGAGCTGTCGAGGCGGTAGAGGAACAGGCTGTTGAGGTACACGCTGTGCTTGTCGATGGATTCGCCGTCCACCTTCACGACCACGTCCTTGGAGGGGTTGACGGGTTTGAGGGGGTTGGCGACTTCGTTGGTGTCCTTGCGGGTGTCGTTGACGACCTGCGTGGCTTTGTTCTTCACGATATGTCCGTCGGTGACCTTGATGACGGTCATCGGCAGGCTCACCTCGTAGCTCGTGCCCAGCATCGACTGGTCGATGGCCGGCTCCTTCAACGGGTCGTGGTCCTTCTTTTCGGCGTATTCCTTGAGGTTCCTGGGCTGGGGGTCGCCCTTGATGGTCTCGCCGGTGGCCGGCACTTTCGTGTCCGCGGTCTTGGCGTACACGTAGGCGACGCCGTCGATCGCCGCGATGTTGAACTTCGCGGTCACGTCCTTGCCGGTCGCGGTGTCGGTGACCTCGATGTGCTTGGCGTCGAGGGAGAGGTATTCGTCGTCCCAGTCGTCGGTCATGCCGAGTCTCCAGACCTTGTAGGCCTGGTTGGTCTGCTTGGCGTCGATGGTCACGCGGTAGTAGATTCGGTCGCCCAGCAGCGCGGTCTTGCCGTCGATGCTGATGGACGGGTCGGCCTGGGTGTCCTTCTTCACGGGAGTGAAGTCGGGCGGCTCGTTCCATACCTTGTTGCTCGGGGTGATCATGTTGTTCAGGGTCAGGGCCCACTGGTTGCCGATTTTGGTGTCCGTGGGCGCGTCCTTGGCGACCGTGCCCTCGAAGCGGACGATGATGCGCGGGTTCGCGCCGTTGCGCCAGTTGGTCTTCACGTACCCGTCGGAGAACACGAGGCGCACCGCGTGCTGCGCGTCGTTCCACTGGGTCTCGTACTCGGTCTTCGGGATGAACCTGCCGGTGGACAGGTCGGTGACCTCCAGGGTCTGCTTGTCCACTTCAAGATGCTCGTCATAGGTGTCGGTGACCGCCACCTCGCTGACCGAGTACGCGAGATTGCCGGGCAGGTGGGGCTGGGTCTCCAGACGGTATTCCAAGCGTTGGCCCGGGTAGACGACCCTGCCGTCCACGGACGCCTGGTCGCCTCCCTGCGAGGATTCGCCGACCACGTCCTTGACGACGGGCGGTATGTAGCCGCAGATCTTCGGCTCGTTCGTGGGGATGGTGTGCGTGTTGACGGTCTGGGAGCCCTTGTTCGTCAGCGCCTTGCCGTCCGGCGCGGTGCAGAACGACAGTTCGTCGCTCGCCTGCTTGCCGAAGTCGTCGCGCACCTGGCCCGCGCCCTTGCCGTTGGCGTAGGCCGCCTTGCCGGGAATGAGCAGCGTGACCTGCTTCGCGGTCTTCAATCCCTTCAATCTCTCGCGATAGGCCCGGCCTGCGGTGGCGGTCACCGTGGTGCCTTCCATCGTGATCGTCCACTGGTCGGTGACGTCCCTGCCGTGGTTGGCGATGTCGGTGACGCTGGACTCGCGATCGGTGCCGGCATCGGCCTCGTACACCTTGATCTTCGACTTGTCGTCGGCGTCGAACAGGTAGTCGGCGGCCGACCAGTCGTCCGTGAGCGTCAGGGTTTCCGGGGCCTGGATGAGGTTCTTGGCGATGGTGCCGTTGACCACCGAGGCGACCCGGTCCCCGTCCAGAAGCGTCATATCGTCGGCGCCGGTCCGGTTGGTCTCCTTCGGGTCGATGACCGCCTCCCACTGGCCCTTCGCGTTCAGGCGGATCCAGCTCTTGTCGGGATTCGGCCGCCACGTATCGAACTGTTTCTTTCCGGCGTCGGCCTCGGGCTCGTGGTTCCACTTGCCCCACGCATGGTCCTTGACCTGCTGGAAGTCGGAGGGCTTCGACACGGTCACGTCGAAGCTGAACTCGTAGACATGGTCCATGGGCATCTCGCCCTTGTCCGCCGAACGCGCGGCCGACACCGTGTTCGACGCCTTGTCCCAATTGATTTCGAACTCGCCGGAAACGTCGCGGTTGCCGTCGATCCTGTCGATGAGCCTGTAGTTGTCCACGGAGTATTCGACGCCGTTGGGTTCGATCACGTCGCGGAAACGCATCTCGTAGCCGCCGCGGCCGGTGCCGTACGTGATGGTGGTGCGGTTCGTGATCCGGTCGGCGCTCACGCCGTCCTCGATCTTCTTGACCGGGGGTTCGGGCGGCACCGAGCTCACCTTCCAGGATTCGGCCGGATCGCGGTCCGCGGTGTCCACGGCCGCCTGCATGCGGCCCTGCTTGGGTACCTGGATGTCGATCCAGTACGTGCCCTCGGCCCAGTGTTCCATGCCGAAATCCTTCGGCGAGGCGAGATCGTCGAGCTGGGTATCCCCATTGCTCGGGAAGCTGATCGGCTTGCTCACGCTCTTCGCGGGCAGGTAGGGGCCGTTCTCGTAATGGATGATCGCGGTGCCGTTCAACGTCTCCCTGATCGCGGAACCGCCGTTGTCGGCGTGGATGACGTCGCCGATCGGGTCGGTGGAGCCGACCTGCATGTCGGTCTTCTGCTTGTGGCTGGTGGTCACGTTCAGCTTGTAATCGACCGGCGGCTGGTTCTGCGCCAGCACGATCACGCGGAACGAGGCGTTCGGGTTGGAGTCGATCGACTCCTGTGCCAGCGAGTCAACGCTGCGCGTGCCGAGCTTGTCCTTCCACGTGGTCGAGGTCGAGTACTTCTGGCCCTGATACGTGTAGTCGCCCTTCGCCTCGGCCTTCCACTGCGCCTCCCAACGGTTCTTCGCGTTCGAGCTCACATAGCTGCCGTTGAACAAGCCGTTCCCGAGCCGGGCGTATCCGACGGCCACCATACGACAGTCCGCGTTTCCCTCACCCGTATAGGAGCGCCGGCACTCATCGATCGCGTCGCTCAAGGTCTTGTTCATGTCCACGTACTCGTTCGCGCCATCAGACAGGTCCGACGACAGCGTGACGTTTGCGTCGCGCAGCGCTGACTTCATGCCATCCAGCGTGGCCGGCCATGAATCCTTGTAGATCCAATGCACGTCGGCGGTCTGGGAAGGACCGCCATGGTCGCCTCCGCCTCCCTCGCCGGAACCGCCACCGCCGTTATCGGCCAACGCAACCGGAACCAGACATGTCAGCAACGCCGCGGCTGCCGTGATTGACGCCACCGCGCCGATACCCTTCTTCCCGAACCTCATACGAAATCCTTTCCCACATGCAATCACAAGCCCCTCTCCGGGAAAGGGAGGAGACGGGGACTCCAGAACCCGCCTCCTCCCGGGTCCCTGGAAGAAAAGCACGCCCGCAAGCCCGACGGCCGGCCGCCGGACCCCGAACGCACCATCAGCATCACCCCGCGTCGGGTTCCTCTGCGGCGGACAAACGTTGCCTCGGTCGAACCACCTCATCGTGGATCGGGGCTGTTGTGTCGCTCCGGTTATGATCTGATTACGAAACGCGGTGGTATGCACACAGGTTACGCTGTATAATAGTCATGTATTTCAATTAAAAATTGATTATTGTGAGTTTTAGAGAATGGCAATGTGATGATTCGTTTGAAAAGACTTGTTCTGGATGACATGAGGAACATATCGCATGGCGTCTTGGATTTCGATGATCTGCCCACCGGCGGCAGCGTCACGGGTATTTACGGGCAGAACGGGTCGGGCAAGACCACCGTCATCGACGCCATCGGGATACTGCGCGCGCTGTTGTCCGGGAATATGCTGCCGGATACCGCCGGTGATGTCGTCAGCGCCAGCGCCGGTTCGGCGACCGTGACGGCGACGTTCCTCATTGGAGATAAGCAGAAGCCGAGCTATCTTGAGTACAGGGTGTCCATGCGCAAGGCGAATCCGGATTCGACGCGGGCGCGCGTCGTCGCCGAATCGGTGCGTATCGGCGACGATCCCTCGCGTTTGGGCCGTGAGGTGCTGGGGCATCGTATGGAGGATTCCGAGGCGGACGGGTTCGTGTCGACCCCGGTCTACGTGTGGCGTTCCATCGAGGCGGTCAGTTCGGTGAAGACCGTGGTCTCGCGCACCGCGGACCGCGCGTACATGGAAGGGCGTTCGTTCCTGTTCTCCCGGTGCGCCACGCTCGACGACCGGCCGGACGCCGAGTTCCTGATCGACTGGGCGGTGGCCCGTGTGCGGGAGACGAATGGCGTGTCCTCCAGGTCGTTGACGTATATCAACGAGCGTTTCGGCGAGTTCGTCCGCCTGCGCGAGACGCTGTGCGGTTACGCGACCAACGACATCTTCGTGTCCACCACCCGTCGTGGCTCCTACGCCGCGTTCGCGATCATCCCGATCATGGAGGAGAACCCGGAAGGCCGCAACACGGAATTCCCGTTCGACCTGCTGCAGCCCAATCCACTGACCCCCGGCCAGGCGAAGCGGCTCGGACAGACCGTGGAGTCCTTCGACCGCATCCTGCCCACCATCGTGCCCGGCCTGCACGTCCTGCTGAAGACCGGCACCGCGCCTTCCGGCAAGGACGGCGAGGACCGGGTCACCGCGGAACTGTTCTCGCGCCGCGGCGACGTCATGGTGCCCTTCCGCTGCGAGAGCGAGGGCATCATACGCATCACCGCGCTGCTCGGCTACCTCAAGCACGCGTACAACGACGAGAACGCGCTGGTCGCCGTGGACGAGTTCGACTCCGGCGTGTTCGAACTGCTGCTCGGCGACATGCTGGACCAGTTGGCGGACGGGTGCGCGGGGCAATTGGTGTTCACCGCCCACAACCTGCGTGCGTTGGAGGTGTTGCCGAACAGCTGCATTCGCACGACGGTGACCGATCCCGACAACCGGTTCGCGACCATCCCCCGTAAGTCCTCCACGAACAACCAGCGCAAACGGTACCTGACAGCCAGCGAGCTCGGATGGAACGGCCCCGACATCTATGATTCGCCCATACCGCGCATGTTCGGCAACAGCCTCTACGCCGCCGGCCACCCCGACGAGGACGACGACATCGACGACGATCTGGCAGCACTCAATGCCGCCGGGACGGAGGCGGACCGTGGCTAAACGCAAGATTGTCCTGCTGGTCGTGGAGGGCACGAGCGACGCCAGCCTGCTCGTGCCGGCGTTCTCGGCGTTGATCGAGAACCGCCTGTTCCAAGGTCAGGAATTCCATTGCGACGTGCTGACCGCGCCGAACCACCGCGAGGAATTCCATCGGCGCAACGGGTTCTACCCCGCGGACAAACCCTCGCAAACGGTGCGCGAACTCGTTGAGTATTATCTCAAGGACCATGATCGCACATGGGGCCAGCTCGGCCATGTCATCCAGATCTGCGATCTGGACGGTGCGTTCGCGCCTGACGACAGCGTGCGGGAGAACCCGTCAGCGGAAGAAACCCTGTATTCGACGACCGACATCGTCACCACGAACCGCGACGCTCTGATCGCGGACCGGACGACCAAGCGAAACGGCGTGGGCTCCCTGCTCAAACTCGACGGATTCAGGAAGAAGCAGGGCGGTCGCACCGTCTTGATTCCATACCGTCTGTTCTATGTCAGCCGCAACCTCGAACACGCGTTCCGCGGCAGGACCGACAACCTGGACGCGCAGCACAAGCAGAGCGGCGCCATCAAACTGGCCGACCGCTTCACACGGGACCCGAACCTGTTCTCGACGACTCTCCAATCCCTGCGACGCATACACGGCAACCCGGCCACTTGGGAGGAATCCTGGCGATACGCCATGCAGGACTTCCACTCACTCGAACGCGGCAGCAACCTCGCCTTCGTGGAACCATACCTGGCAGGCGAACTGCAATAGGTCATCCGTAGCTGGATAGCCTGGAGTCGCATTAGCAATCCTGGGACCATCCGGCTGCGGACACGAATTATGGTTAAGAATATGGACTTAGAGTATTTGTAACATAACGCAGAGGTCGTCTATAACATTGTATTTCGCATCTATTTCAGTTTCGACAAATGCGGGCATGATGTAGATAATGAGGACTATATGGAACGCGGATTCGCAGTCGATAAGACATTGTCGATGAATTGCAGATGATTACGTACAAGGAAGTATACAATATGATAATACATGAAAAACATATCTCCGCACCTTATAAAAGTCCGCTATATCGCAATAATGAATATCATATTTCGGTTGGTAATCAGGGAATCGACCTAGATAGTATATATAATGACAACAAGGTTGAAAACGCTGAATTTTTACGATGGCTTGGATATGAGTCTTTCTGGCTTATTATTGGAATAATATTATCCTCTATTTCGGCCATAGCCCGTCATTATAAGGAATTATCTTTAAATGAGTTGGCAGAAAAATCTTCTTGGGATAAGACGGAATCTATACTAAAAGCTTTCCCCTGTTTTGCAGAAGATGCAGGCCTGTCTATTATCCTCGCTTTATTGGCGATAGTTGCGGGTCTTTCCGTGGGTATCGCAGTTGAGGATCTTTCAAAAAATCATATGTTTAGATTCAGATCTATGGGTAGAACGCTCATACGATTCAGTAATCTTTCCGTCTGCTTTCTCGGCCTGTCATCCGCTAGTCTGATTCTCCGGTATGGGAAAGGACTTGGTGTTCTTCTTATTTTTGGTTTATTGTTTTGTTTCACTATGCTTTACGGCATAGGCGATATATCTGTGAATTATCGTACTCGATTGAAGGAATTATCCAATAGATTGCACGAAGCGGAAAAAGAGCTATGCAATGTCGCCAATAGGAAAAGAAAGCGCTATGTGTTTCGCAGTGTAGGAAGATGGAATAGGACTCTTAATAGTATCGGATTGTCGTTTGTGATTCTGGTCTATGTTTGCTCATCCGTGCATCAGCATAAGTTATTGTTGGCCAATTTGGTGATTTCTTTTACATTGGTTGTTTTTTACTGGTTGTCAGTTTACGTTCTAGGAAGCATCCTTTATGATTCAATAAAGGTGTTTGAAGGATTGACGAAAGAAATTCGTCCACTAAAAATACTTTATCGTATTGCATTGTCAGTTTTCTCATTTACCGCATCAATGTATTTGAGTATGATTTTTATTCTTACGTCTCATCAATGCCTGTTTTATGTAAGCTGTGTTTTATTGTTTATCCTATTGCTTTATATCTGCTACTTTTCTTTATCGTCAAAAAATAGGCGGTTCCTGTTTATTGAAACAAGAACCGCAAAACTAAAGAAAAACGTCAGTTTAACTCGGCGACTTATTGGCCTAATGCAATCTGAGGAACAATTGGTTTAATTGGGTTAATTTTCTATATTTATCAAAGTGATTATCGTCCGGGTCATGTATATTTTTTTAACGTTTTAATGACGCAGATAGCGAAAGCGCCAATGATAGCGATGGCGGCGAGGATTGCCAGTCGCGTTTCACGGCGTTCCCTGGCCGCCATGTCGGCCTGCCGGTTGGCCAGGGCCTCGGCTTCGGCGGCGACGCCGCTGGCGGCGATGGCCGCGATGTGCGCGCTCATCTGGTCTTCGAGCGTGGAATCCTCGCTCGTGCCATCGAAGGGCGCTTCGTCTTCGTTGTGGTTGTCGTTCATGGTTCTGCTCCGTTCCTGATTGTTGGATTGTTTGTTTTCCTGATTGTTGGCTTGCTTGATTGCTTGCATGTCCGATTGCCTGCATGCAATCAAGTTTGATTGTTTGATTGTCTGCATGCGGGCTTGTCTGCTTGTCAGCTTTCGGCTTGTCCGGCGAGGATGGACATGCGGGCGGCGATAAGCGCGTGGCGCGCGATCTCCAGATAGAGCTGGTGGCCCTCGCCGTCGCCCCAGAACCGGTCGAACTGTTCGGTCGGCATCATGCTGGCGGGGTCGAACCCGTTCCACACGCCGCCGCAGAACACCTTCGCCGCCGCGTTCACCTCCTCGTCGGACGGCATGCCCGGATGTCCCTCCGCGGCGTCCGCGGCCGCGCGCATCTGCGCGCCGAGCACGCGGGCCTGCAATGGCGAGAGCGTGTACGCCAGTCCCGCCGTGGAGCCCGCGGGGAATCCCGTGTTCACGCCGAGGGTGATGACGTGCGCCTCCTCGCCGATGCTGATCCGGTCGCCGAGCACGGAGACCTCCATCGAATAGTCCATAGTGTCTCCTTTCCGCAGACGCATCGGCTTTCGGGATCGCGTCTGCATGTTTGACTGCCTGAATGTTTGGTTGTTGGCTTGTTTGCCTGCTGGATTGTCGGATTGCCTGATTGTTTGATTGTCTGACGGGTTACGGCTCGTCGTCGCTGTCGAGTCGGTCGAGCTCGCGTTCGATGGCGTCGCGCAGGAGCTGCTGCATGGGCAGGTCGTGCGCGGCGGCCGTGGTCTTGAGCCGGGTCTTGAGCGACACGGGTATGCGCAGTGAGAGCATGACCAACGGTTCGCCCGTGGCCTTGGAGGTCTTGTTCTGTTGGCGCAGCACGTCGTCGAACGGTACCGGTCGTGCCAGTGGCTGGTAGTTGCCCTGCATGGTCTCACTCCTGCTTTCCGGCGATCTGCTGGAGTTCTGTGACGAGGTCGCGGTATTCGCCCAGCTGGTGCGGGTTGGTGCCGAGCGAACGCTTGTAGGACTGGGCCTTCGGCACGATCGTGTCGAACCGGGGAGTGTCCATGGCGTTGAGGGCGTCCATGGTGTCGCGGAACGCCTTCGTGTTGCGTTCGGCCTTGACCAGCAGCAGCGCGGCGGGCGTGCTCATCCTGGCCATGTCGAGGGTGCTCCATGCCTGCTGGAGGTCCATGGGCGAGTCCGACGCCGGCACGATCACGAAGTCGGCCGCCTTGATGGCCATGTCCAGGGTCGGTCCCTGCGGCGGCGCGTCAATGATCGCCCATTCGTCCGGGTCGGCTCCCGCGGCGAGCTGGCGGAGCGTGGCCTGGTTGGCGGGCAGCACGTCGAACGTCAGGGGGTCCGCGGTCTGTTCCGCGGCTGCGGCCCACAGGCTCGCGCTGGACTGCGGGTCCGCGTCGTACACGACGGCCCTGCCGCCCCTGGAAACGATGACCGAGGCGATGTAGATGCTGGACGTGGTCTTCGCGACCCCGCCCTTGGCGTTGGCTATGGCGATGCGCATTCGTTCTTCTCCTTTGCGACTGCCGGATATCATGCGAACCCGGTCAGTCGGTCGCTTGATTGTCCGCTTGTCTGATTGCTTGGATTCCTGCTTGTTTGAATGTTTGATTGTCTGACGGCTCATGCGGGGCGGGGCGATCGGCCGTCCTGCCCCGTGCGCGCAGGCGTCGTTGCCGGCGTTCGGCGCTGGCCTCGCCGGTGGCTTCGTCGAACACGTTCCGGTGGGCGCGTATCCAGTCCGTGAGCAGCCGCCAGCGTTGCGGCCACGGCAGGCCGCGGTCCCGGCAGGGGACGCCGTCGGCTTCGGCCATGCGCGCGATCCTGCGCCGGTCGGTGCACACCTTGCCGCCGTACACGCCCCATTCGAGTCCGCCGCTGGCCGCGTAGGCCAGGCATTCGGCGCGTACCGGGCATCGTTCGCACACGGCCTTGGCGACCGAGTGGAACGCCTTCGCGTCGCCGGGACGGTGCTCGAACTCCAGCGACCACAGGTAGTCGGACCATGGTTGCGGGAAGTCGCGGCATTCGCCGGCCTTCTTCCACGCCTCAAGACGCTGCCCGTCCCCGCTCATGGCCGCACCACCGCCTCCGCCGACGCGCCGGTCTTCGCCTTGCGCCGTCCGGCGACGTCGTGGGTGGCGTGGTTGCGTTTGTCGTACGCACATACCGGGCACGCCTCCTGCGAGATGACGCCTTCGATGTGTTCCTGGCACAGCGAGGTGCGCAGCAGCGCCGCCCCGTAGATCGGCACACGGCTCGCGGACGACGAGCTGACCGGTATCGCCCGGTTGGGGTCCTTGACGACCGGCAGCGGGGCGTCCGGCGCCCGCTTGCCCGTCGGATCGGGATGGGTGAGCATTTCCAGCCGCAGCTGCACGTAGTTCGCGGCGAACCTGGCGCCGCTGGTGAGCCGGGGCAGCCAGTAGCGGTTGCGGTACGCCCAGTCCATCGTCGCGACGATCTCGCCGTACGGCCTGTCGATCAGCAACGAGTGGACGGCCTTGCGGTCGGCCATGGTCGCCGGAACATCGAACCTCTGGTCCACGGCGAGCATGCGACGGCGGATGCCGTCGAGCACGCGCACCTCCTGACCGGCGCGTTCCGTCACCGGCTCGGGCAGCTTGCCGGGTTCGGGCACCCACAGCGGGTTCCTGCAACCCCTTGGAGGCAGGGCCTTGCCCCAATCGGTCGCCGGAACGGGTTCGGGCTTCGGGTCGGCGACCGGTTTCGTGGCGGCTTGTTCGGCGTTGAGGGGAGCATCCCCGAAGGGGATGAGGGGAGAATTGTTTATCACTTGTCTATTGGGTGACTTTCTGTCCAAGATTCCGGGACAATTTGTCCTCGTCTCCACGTCCTTCGGCTCGGGTGACAATCCGTCGGGTGACAAATTGTCCTTCATCGGATCCGGCTTGCCGTCGCCTTCCGCCAGCGCGTCCAGGTTCCGGGGCTTCTCCTCGATGTTCTCGGCGGGATGGTCGCCGTCCATGACGACGTCCCACACGCGCGAGCGGTGTCCCTTGGCGATCGGCTTGCGGGTGCGCGGGTTGCGCGCCGACATCTCCTGGTCGCCGGGCCTGATGTAGCCCTTGCGCTCCAGCTCCTGCAACGAACGGATCACGGTGCGCTCACAGCACCCGCAGTTGAACGCGATGGTCTCCACGCTCGGCCACGCGGCTGCGCCATCGTCGTAATAGGCGCGGCGGGCCAGATACACCAGCACGAACTTGGTGATGCCCTTGACGTCGTCGCGCTCCCATGCCCAGTTCTCGGCTCTGCTGCTCATCGCTCGACCTTCCCGCCGTCATGCGCCGGGTCCGCTTCGCGGCGTTCGCGCAGCCTCGCGCCGATGTCGTCGCCCAGACGGGCGGCGCGGCACAACACATACGAGAGAACGCCGCCGGACACGCACACGGCGGCAACGACCAACCACCACATGGTTCGGCCGGTATCGGGGAAACGGTCCGCGGACGCGCGCCTCAGCGGCGCGAGCCCCGGGACGGGTGGGCGAGCATGGACAGCACATGAGCCTTCGCGATGCGCAGATCGACGTTGCCGCCGGCCCGCGTCGTCCGCCGCGCGGCGTCGCGCCGGCGATTAGGCTCGAAGACAGATGCCGGGCGAATGCCGGCGGTATTGGTAGAATCGGTCATGGCGATGACCCTCCTTCACTTGGGATACAAGACGTCGGCGGCCGGGAATCTTGGCGGATGTACGGGTCGGAGACGCCTTCGGTTGTCGTTCGGTTCCGCGCCTAGTGCGCGGAACCTTCTTTTGCCGGAGGAGACAGCAGCCTGTTCACGAGGGCGGCATCGTTGCCCAGCACGAAATCCGACGGCAGTCCCTTCATCCGATACAGCCAGACGAGATCGGCCTGCTGCCAATGGAGGGAGCCGTTCACCTTTCCCGCAACCGATGACTTCGATTGCCCCATCTCCGCGGCCAGACCGCGGCAGGACAGACCCTGCTGCGCCATCCAACGAGCCACCGGAGACAGTACGGAAAGATGCTTTTGTCTACTCACAGTTGACATAGTAATTAAGTATTTTGCCTTTCGCAAGTCGGAGTGCTAATATCGTGTCCAGAGATGTTGGACATATCAACATGTGTTTGCGAAGCAGTGAAAGGGCGATTGCCATGACCACGACGATAAAGAAACGGATGACGAACTCGGGCGAATACCTGCAGAAGGTGATCGTATGGAACATCAGCATGCTGCTCACCGCGCACGGCCTGTCCCAGACGGCGCTCACGGAACCCCTGAAGATGACCAGGGGCGGCGTCAGCGCGAAGATGAAGAACAAGAACACGTGGAGCATCCCCGACATCGCGGCGCTGGCCGACTACTTCGGCGTGCCCGTGACGTCCCTGCTGGACGACACGCTCATGCGTCAGATGCTGGGAGAGGGGAGCTTAGGTGCATCTTTGGTGGCAGCGACCACCGCACGATTTCCTGTTCGAGCAGCTGAAGGCCAAGCTGACGGCCTGAAACCGTTGGAAACAAAAGGCTCCGGGCCACGATACCTCGTGGAAACCGGAGCCGGTGGGTACCCCCAGAGAGAGTCGAACTCTCGTTGTCAGATTGAAAGTCTGGTGTCCTAACCGTTAGACGATGGGGGCGAACAACTTGAGCTACTTTAATGAAGGAATCGGTTTTATGCAAATCCGCGACACGCCCGTGTGTCGGACGTGCCGCAGATGCCCGCTTATCGGGAGACCGGTACTGCCTGATACGTGAAATCGTGAATCACTCGGCCGGCTGCCAGTCCCTTCTTCTCGAAGTTGGTGAGCACACGGTCCTCGAACCGTTCGGATTCCTTGAAGTCAGCGTGCGGCATATCGGCGGCCATGTCTGCGTTGCCCTTGCCCACGTGCTCCACAGGAAGACTGACGGTGACGCCTCCCAAGTTAGTCCAGCCATCAAGATGATCCATCACCTCGTGCACATGCAAGGCGTAATCCTCGATATCGGTGGCAATGCGCCACAGCCCGTTTTCGACCAGTGCGCGGTGGATGTCGTCCGACATGCCAACCTGAACGATACGGCGTTTATGGTGCTTCTTCTTGGGCCACGGATCGGGGAAGAACGTCCATACCTCAGCCACAGTGCCGGGCTCGGTGACCTTAAACAGTTCAGGTGCGTTGACCTGTGCCACTCGGATGTTGGGCAGCCCTTGCTTGCCCGCCAGCAGCAACGTGTGGGCCACGCCGGGGTCGTAAACTTCGAGCGCCAGGAAGTTCGTTTCGGGGTGGGCCGCCGCTGCGGCGACCACATTCTCGCCCTGGCCGGTGCCGATTTCCACAATGAGCGGGTTGTCGTTGCCCCAATGCTGTGCGACGAAATTGCGGTTGAGCGTCACGCCTTCGCGTACGTCCAGCAGATTGCCAGTGGTGATATCGAGCAGATACGTGTCGGCATAGTTGTCCCATGCGCGCTGCAGGCGGTCGTCAAGCCTTCCGGAGCGTCGCACGAAGGAGAGCACTTTGTGCAATGGGTGTGGATGCGTGGCGCTCGCATTATCGGTGGTGGCGTTGGCCGCGCCGGCAGTCGTGGGGGTAGTTGTCGGGTCTGTCATATGTTCCTCGGAATGGTTGGAGCTGCCTGGAGTAACGTTGCGCGTCTCGCTCATGGTGTTGCTATTCATTTGGGTCGCTGATATGTTGCATCACTCACCATAGCAAGCCAGTTACCTAGAGGATATCTGCAATCGGCGGTGCCGGTCAGTGCGGGTCGCGAAATTACAGGTATTCACAACGAATATGCCAAGTGCCGGAAACGCTGCAATATCGCGAAACACGCCGTGGTTTGCGAGGTTGCTAATTTCATATAAGATATACATCTGTTGTCTGTTGCATGGCAGAAACAACATGGCCCCGTAGCTCAGTTGGTTAGAGCGCCGCCCTGTCACGGCGGAGGTCACCGGTTCAAGTCCGGCCGGGGTCGCTGGAATGGTTATGAAGCCCGGTTTTGTCCGGGCTTTCGACTGTTCACTGGCTCTGTAGCTCAGTTGGTAGAGCGAGCGACTGAAAATCGCTAGGTCAGCGGATCGATGCCGCTCGGAGCCACCACAGGAAAGCCCCGCATGATGCGGGGCTTTTCGTTGTTGCGAGGGGTGTCAGGCCTGCCACCATTGGCGCAACGGATACCACTTGCCGTCCGGGTGGCCCACACGGTCTGGCTTGGCGGCCAGGAACTGGTGAATTTGAATGCCGTCGAGCTCGAAGTTCAGGGCGCAGGCGGCCATATACATGCCCCACACCTTGGCACGCTCGAATCCGACCTGCTTGACCGCGTCATCCCAGTGCTCGGAGAGATTCTGGTTCCAGTGATGCAGGGTGAGCGCGTAATGCTGACGCAGGTTCTCCTGGTGCACCACGTTGAAACCGGCGTCATGAATGCATGATTCGATGAAGCCGGGCGCGCCGAGGTCGCCATCCGGGAAGATGTAGCGATCGAGGAATTCGTCGGTGCCGGGCTTGCCGTGTGGCTTGTCATGGCTGATGGTGATCTGGTGGTTCACCAAGCGGCCCATCGGCTTCAGCAGGCGGAACATCTCCTCGAAGTAGCTTTGGTAGTTCTTGACGCCCACGTGCTCCATCATGCCGATTGAGCAGATGCCATCGAAGTCATGCTCAGGCACCTCGCGATAATCCTGCACGCGTACCTCGGCCAGATCCTGCAATCCCTCACGGGCGATCCACTCGTTGGCGTATGCGGCCTGTTCCTTGGACAGCGTGACGCCCAGCGCCTTGATGCCGCGGCGGGCTGCGGTGATGACCATCGAACCCCATCCGCAGCCGATATCGAGCAGTCGTTCGCCTGGCTTCAGATCCAGCTTGTCGAGAATCAGGCGCAGCTTGTTGGCCTGTGCGTCTTCAAGGCTCATATGCTCGTTGTCGAACACCGCGCAGGTGTAGGTCATGGACGGACCTAGGAAGTCGGCATAGAACTCGTTAGACATGTCGTAATGGAAGCTGACGGTTTCCGAATCGGCCTTTTCGGTATGTGGCATCAGGCCGCGCTTAATGCGGGCGAACTTGCTCGGTCCCTCGGTGGAAGGCACCGGCGGCTTCTTGAAGCCATGGCTGAGTATTCCTGCGGATACGCGGGCGATGGAAGCAGGAGTGAGCGGCTTGACGTACTTGGACAGGGAAATCAGCTTGCGCATGGACNGNGNCCGTTGCATCGACAAGCGCCGCCTCGATTTTG